>OOAI01000038.1_pt1 | contig 104591 bp, 89 predicted proteins | sample 1671191 | NCBI WGS metagenome assembly OOAI01 (sample SAMN06348131, study PRJEB24527) | human gut metagenome | biome: human gut; feature: ankylosing spondylitis patient; material: feces | host: Homo sapiens | place: China | collected 2015-10 | reverse complement strand
AAAAACAAATTTTGGAAGATTGAACAACTACATAAGATTTTATTTGTGAAAAAGAAAAATACCGCCCACGCAGCGCAGCGATGATTTTGTCGGGTGAATCGGCGGCAAAATGAATCGGGTGTGTTGCGGGGCGGTAAATTCTTCGTGGACTTTTCCTCACGGAAGTGGTGGGTCTCACGGTGATAACCAACCACTTTCTGTGGCTGTGTTCAAAATGAACACGACCACATCTTGTGGAGAGATTCAGGCTACTCCACAAAATCAGTGGGATTTACAAGAAAAATACCACTGCATGTGAAAATCGTCAAGAGGGTTTTGGGAAATTTATGGCAATAAAGTGGAAAGAGTAGGACTTATCCTTGAAGAATGCTCCGAAATCTCACGGATACGGCGGCATCGTCGATTTTTGCCTGACCCTCCCTGCAATCGCAAGAAAAAAACAAGAAACAGCCGGTGGATTTTCAGCGCATCCATGTTACAATAAGGGTATCCAAACACCAGAGGAGGGGCGCACTGTGTCCAAGACCACCCTGTTTGACAGCCGCATCAAGAAATACGCATACCGGGAGGCAGCGCAGCTCTACGGGGAGCTGGGCAGCTCCCCAGCAGGTTTGTCCCCGGAGCAGGTGGAGCGGCAGCGGGAGAAATACGGCTCCAACTGCTTCGGCAGCCGCAGTAGCGATACCATGCTCCGGCGGCTGCGGCGGGCGTTCATCAACCCCTTCAACGTCATTCTCTTTGTGCTGGGGAGCATTTCGCTGGTGACGGATGGTCTTTTGGCCTCCGATTTTTCCAAGAACGCCACCACAGCCCTCATTATCTTTTCCATGATTCTCATCAGCGGCGGCATCCGTCTGGTGCAGGAATTGCGTGCCAAAAACGCCGCCCAGCAACTGGACCGGCTGATCCATCAGCGCATCCGGGTGCGGCGGGGCGGTGTGTGCATGGACATTCCGGCGGAGGAACTGGTCGTGGGAGACGTGGTGCTGCTGTCGGCAGGGGATCGGGTGCCGGCTGATTTGCGGCTCACCGCTGTCACCGACCTGTTTCTCTCGCAGGCTGCCATCACCGGGGAAAGTGCGGTGGTGGAAAAAAGCTGCCGCACCCTCTGCTACGGCAGCCCTCGCCCCGTGACCCAACTGGAAAATCTCGCCTTTATGGCAACCACCGTCATTAGCGGCAAGGGCGAGGGCGTTGTGGTGGCAGTGGGCAAAAATACCCTCTACGGCAGCTTTTCCAAGGACGACCCGGAGGAAAAGCAGGCCTTTCAGAAAGGCGCTAACTCCATCGCATGGGTAATGCTGCGGTTTATGGGGGTGCTGATCCCGCTGGTGTTTTTGCTGCTGGGTCTCACCGGGGGCAACTGGCTGGAATCCTTTGCCTTTGCCCTGTCGGTGGCGGTGGGGCTGATGCCGGAGATGCTGCCCATGGTCATCACCGCTTGTCTGGCACGGGGTAGCCTTGCCATGAGCCGCAAGCAAACCATCATCAAGGACATCAACGCCATGCAGGGCTTTGGCAGCATGGATGTGCTGTGCATGGACAAGACCGGCACCCTGACCAACGAGAGCATCCTGCTGGAATACTACATGGACGTGCTGGGCAACGAAAGCACCGAGGCGCTGGATCTGGCTTTTCTCAACAGCTTTTACCACTCCGGGGTGCGCAACCCCATTGACAACGCCCTGCTGGCCTGCCAGACCATGCCGGGCAGGGAGGCACATTTCGGAGAACTGCTGGCGCAATACCGCAAAACGGATGAAATTCCCTTTGACTATGCCCGGAAGGTAGTCAGCACCCTTGTAACGGCGGCGGACGGCAGCAGCAAACTGATCCTGAAAGGGGACGTTGCCCATGTGGTGGCCCGGTGCGGCACCGTGGCCTACCGGGGACAGGTGCTGCCCATGGAAGAGGACACCGCCCAAAGCGTTTCGGCAGTGGTCAGCGAGATGCTGCAGGACGGCATGAAGGTCATCGCCGTGGCACAAAAAGAAATGGGCACCGCCGACCATATCACCTCTGCCGATGAGCAAAATCTGACACTGGTGGGGTATCTGGCCTTTTTCGATGCCCCCAAAAAGACCGCAAGAGCCTCCATTGCAGCCCTGAAACGGCTGAAAGTGACCCCGAAAGTTCTCACGGGAGATCAGGCGGATGTTGCCGTGTCCATCTGCCGCCGGGTGGGCATCCCCTGCGGCAGGGTTCTGACGGGGGCGCAGCTGGACGAAATGGCCGACAGTGCCCTTTCTGCTGCCGTGGAGGAAGTCCACGTTTTTGCAGAACTGACCCCGGGGCAGAAGGTGCGGCTGGTGGCGGCCTTGGAGCAGAACGGCCACACCGTAGGCTTTTTGGGGGATGGTATCAACGACATCCCCGCCCTGTGCGAGGCCAACGTGGGCATCTCGGTGGATACGGCGGTGGATGCTGCCAAGGACGCCGCAGACGTGGTGCTGCTGCAAAAAGACCTTGGGGTGCTGGAAGAGAGCATTCTGGAAGGCCGCAAGACCTTTACCAATATGCTGAAGTACATTAAGATCACCGCCAGCTCCAACTTTGGCAACATCCTTTCCATCGTCTGCGCCAGTGCGTTTTTGCCCTTTCTGCCCATGACCTCGTTGCAGCTTTTGCTGCTGAACCTGCTGTACGATGCCCTGTGCATCATTCTGCCGTGGGACAATGTGGACGAGGAAGAGACCCTTTCCCCCCGGGATTGGTCCGGCCGGACGCTGGGGCGGTTCATGCTCTCCTTCGGACCCATCAGCTCGGTGTTCGACATTGCCACCTTCCTGTTTTTGTACTACGTGCTGTGCCCGGCGCTCTGCGGCGGTGTGACCTACTTCCACCTGACCGACCCGGCTGTGCGGCTGCACTATGTTGCCCTGTTCCAGACCGGGTGGTTTTTGGAGTCCATGTGGACGCAGGTGCTCATCCTGCACTTTTTACGCACCCGCCGCATCCCCTTTGTGCAGAGCCGCCCCTCTGCCCCGGTGATGGTCACCACCCTTGCGGGTATCATGGTCTTTACCGGACTTACTTTTACCAAAGGCGGCGGGCTTTTCGGTCTGACGCAACTCCCCCTCTGGTACTTCGGCTTTTTGCTGGTGGTGGCGTTGACGTATATGCTGCTGACCACGGTGGTAAAGACCTTCTACCAGAAAAAGCACTATCAGTTGATTTGAAAGGAGGGGTCTGCCATGAAAAAGAAGATCGGATTTGTGCCCATGGACCCCGTCCTTGGAGCATGGCTGTTGGAAATGCTGGCAAAGCACCCGCCGGAAAGCGAAAACGTCGGGGAGCTGTGCTCCGGCATTCAAGACTTACTGCGAGGGGAAGTGACCTCTTTGCTGTTGAGCGCTGCCGGGGAGGGAGAAGCGCCCACCCCGGCAGAGAGCTTGCAGCTGGGGGAACTGGAGATCTTTCCCAAAAGCCGCCGGGTGCTCATGCAGGGCCGGGACGTGAGCCTGACCCCCAAGGAGTTCGATATCCTCTGGTTTCTGGCGCAGAACCGGGGCGAGGTGTTTACCAAAGAACAAATTTACCGGGCGGTGTGGTCGGATAATTACCTGCTGGACGACAGCAACATCATGGCGTTTATCCGCAAGCTGCGCAAGAAGATCGAGCCGGACCCGGACGCCCCCCGTTACATTCTGACGATCTGGGGCATCGGGTATAAGTTCAACGACCTGTTGTAAAAAATCAAATCTTGCTCAATCGCAAGGAAATCGCAAGGCTTTGGCCATGGGATCTTCCTTGCGATTTTTGTATGCTAGGGGTGTTGGAAGGAGGTATGATCCATGAATAAGAAAAAAGAAAACCGCATGGCCGTCCGACAGGCGGCAGCAAAGGCGGTGCTCCGGGACGAGCAGAACCGCCGCATCCAGTTCGCCGCCACCAATCCGGAGGGCGAGGTGCTGAAGAATCTCCGCACCACCCTCCGGGGTCTGGATGAGGATGCCGTGACCGCCAGCCGTGCCAAATACGGCAGCAACAAGGTGACCCACGAGAAAAAGAAATCGCTGGCACAGCGTCTGGCGGGAGCCTTCGTCAACCCCTTTACCGCCATTCTGTCCTGTCTGGCGCTGGTGTCCACCATGACGGATATGGTGTTTCCGTATTTTTCCCTGCTGGGCAGTGTGCCGGAGGATTTTGATCCCCTGACGGTCGTTATCATCCTGACCATGGTACTCATCTCCGGCACCCTGCGGTTCGTGCAGGAATCCCGCAGCGGCAACGCAGCGGAAAAGCTACTGGCCATGATCACCACCACCTGTATGGTCACCCGGCAGGAGCAGGAGAAGATGGAGATCCCCATGGACGATCTGGTGGTGGGAGATATTGTGCATCTCTCGGCAGGCGATATGATCCCGGCGGACGTCCGCATTCTGGAAGCCAAGGATCTGTTCGTCAGTCAGGCCAGCCTGACTGGCGAGAGCGAACCCATTGAAAAGACTCCGCTGGTCTGTGCCCCGCAGGACAGCGTCACCGACTACACCGACATCGCTTTTATGGGCAGCAATGTGATCTCCGGCAGCGCCACCGCCGTGGCAGTCTGCGTGGGCGACCAGACTCTCTTCGGTTCCATGGCCTCTGCCGTGGCTGGGGAGGCGGTAGAGACCAGCTTCACCAAGGGGGTCAACGCCGTTTCGTGGGTGCTGATCCGCTTTATGATGGTCATGGTGCCGCTGGTGTTCTTCATCAACGGCATCACCAAGGGCGACTGGCTGGAAGCGTTTTTGTTCGGCATCTCCATCGCCGTGGGGCTTACCCCGGAAATGCTGCCCATGATCGTGACCACTTGCCTTGCCAAGGGCGCAATCTCCATGAGCAAAAAGCAGACCATCGTGAAAAATCTGAACTCCATCCAGAACTTTGGTGCCATCGACATCCTCTGCACTGACAAAACCGGCACCCTGACACAGGATAAGGTAGTGCTGGAATATCACCTGAACGTCAACGGCGAAAACGACACCCGGGTACTGCGCCACGCCTACCTGAACAGCTACTTCCAGACCGGCTATAAGAACCTGATGGACCTTGCCATCATCCACAAGACCGAGGAGGAAGAAGCGGCCGATTCCCGGCTGTTAGACCTGTCGGAACACTATGTGAAGGTGGATGAGATTCCCTTTGACTTCACCCGCCGCCGTTTGACCACTGTGGTGCAGGACAAGGCAGGCAAGACCCAGATGGTGACGAAGGGTGCAGTAGAGGAAATGTTGTTCATCTGTGCCTATGCGGAGCAGGACGGTAGGGTAGAGCCTCTGACCGATGCCCTGCGCAGCAAAATTCTGCATACCGTGGATGAACTCAATGATAAGGGCTTCCGGGTGCTGGCCATTGCCCAGAAGAGCAACCCCTCCCCGGTGGATGCCTTTGGCGTAAAGGACGAGCGGGATATGGTACTGCTGGGATATCTTGCCTTCCTCGACCCGCCCAAGGAGTCAACCGCCGATGCCATCCGAGCACTGAAAGACCACGGTGTCACCACTAAAATCCTTACCGGCGACAACGACAAGGTCACCCGCACCATCTGCAAGCAGGTGGGGCTGAAGGTCCGCAATATGCTGCTGGGTTCCGACCTGGACCATATGTCCGATGCAGAGCTTGCCCGGGCAGCAGAGAGCACCGATGTGTTTGCGAAGCTGACCCCGGACCAGAAGGCACGGGTGGTGTCCGTCCTGCGGGAAAATGGCCACACCGTGGGCTTTATGGGGGACGGTATCAACGACGCTGCCGCCATGAAAGCTGCTGACATCGGCATCTCGGTGGATACCGCCGTGGACGTAGCCAAGGAGTCGGCAGACATCATCCTGCTGGAAAAAGACCTGATGGTGCTGGAGCAGGGCATCATCGAGGGCCGCAAGACCTACGCCAATATGATTAAATACATCAAGATGACGGCCAGCTCCAACTTCGGCAATATGTTCTCGGTGCTGGCAGCCTCGGCGCTACTGCCCTTCCTGCCCATGATGAGCGTCCACCTCATTTTCCTGAATCTCATCTACGACCTCTCCTGCACCGCCATCCCATGGGATAACGTGGACGAGGAATTCATTGCCAAACCCCGGAAATGGGATGCTTCCAGCGTGGGCAGCTTTATGATCTGGATCGGACCCACCAGCTCTATCTTCGACTTCACAACGTATATTTTCATGTACTTTGTGTTCTGCCCGCTGTTCGTGTCCGGCGGCGTGCTGTTCAATGATCTGGCGGCTCATTACAGTGGAGCCCAGCTTGCCCTGATGCAGGCACAGTACATCGGGATGTTCCAAGCCGGATGGTTCGTAGAGTCCATGTGGAGCCAGACGCTGGTCATCCACATGATCCGCACCCCAAAGCTGCCATTCATCCAGAGCCGGGCGTCCGCTCCGGTGACCATGCTGACCATGACCGGCATTGCGGTGCTGACCATCATCCCCTTTACCCCCTTTGGTGCAACGCTGGGCTTTGTGGCACTGCCTGCGGCCTACTTTGCCTATCTGATCCCCTGCATCCTGCTGTATATGGTGCTTGCCACCAGCCTGAAAAAAGCCTACGTCCGCCACTATGGCGAGTTGCTGTAAAGGAGGAAAACCATGAACTGGAATGAACTTTGGATGACCGTATTCGGCACCACCCACTGGCTGGGTCTTGATCTGGGCTTCTGGGTGTCCTTGGCGGTGGTGGCCCTCATCGTGGTGGCCATGAACGCTGTGTTTTGGGGTATGAAGCCCCAGAAGAAACCGACAGACCCGCCCAAGGCGGTGTAACAAACGATGCCATAGATAAAATATCCCGGTCATTCCCCTGCGCTCAGCAGAGAGAATGACCGGGATATTTTTAGTGTGCACAGAAGTGAAAATAACATCTTGCTTTTTCTCGCAAAATGTGGTATATCCATTATACGAAACATTGCTTTGAAAGAACGCTCCACCGTTCAATGATGTATAAATGGGAGGTGCCCGCCATGACCGCCGTGATCTACGCCCGCTATTCCAGCGACAACCAACGCGAAGAATCCATTGAAGGCCAAATTCGTGAATGCACGGCCTATGCGAAAAAGAACGGCATCACCATCGTCAAGCACTACATCGACCGCGCCCTTTCCGCTAAAACTGACAATCGTCCGGAGTTCCAGCAGATGATAAAGGACAGCGAAAAGCGGCTGTTTGACATTGTGCTGGTCTGGAAACTTGACCGCTTTGCCCGAAACCGCTATGATTCGGCCCACTATGAGTACCAGTTGGAACGAAATCATGTCAAGCTGGTATCTGCCACGGAGCCTATCTCTGACAGCCCTGCGGGTATCATGGTCAAGAGTATGCTCACCGGCATGGCTGAATACTACTCGGCAGAACTTTCTGAAAAAGTTGTGCGCGGCATGACCGAGAATGTTCTGAAGGGAAAGTACAACGGCGGCACGATTCCCATTGGTTTTAAGGTGGACGAGGAGAAGTTCTTTCAAATCGACCCGCTGAAAGCTCCCTTTGTGGTAGAAGCCTTTCAGCGGTACAACGATGGCGCAACTATGAAAGAACTGATGAACTGGCTGAACGACAGTGGCGTGACCACCAACCGCAATCAGAAGTTTACCTACAACAGTGTTCAGAAGCTGCTGACGAACAAACGGTACATCGGTGAAAACCACTTCAAGGACATTGTGATGCCCGACAGCATCCCGGCCATCGTGGACAAGGACTTGTTTGAAGAAGTGCAGCAAAAAATCAAGAAGAACAGCCGCGCTCCTGCCCGTCACAAGGCCGAGGACGATTACTTGCTCACCACCAAGCTGTTCTGCGGAATGTGCGGCGCGATGATGTTCGGCGAGTGCGGTACGGGTAGAAACAAGGTCGTTCATCATTATTATAAGTGCGCCACCGCGAAGCGTTTCAAGACCTGCAAGAAAAAGACCGTCCGTAAGGAATGGCTGGAAGATTTGGTCATAGCTGAAACCATGAAGCTGATTCAGGACGATGCCGTGATTGATGCCATCGTTGCAGAAGTCATGGAGTTGCAGGATCAGGAAAACACCACGCTTCCTTTGCTGGAAAAGCAGATGCGCGAGGTAGAGAACGGCATTGAAAATATGCTGAACGCCATCCAAGCAGGTGTGCTGACCAACTCCACCAAATCGCGTTTGGAAAAGCTGGAAGCCCAGCAGAAAGAACTTGAAGTTCGGATTGCCGAAGAAAAAATCGCTCGGCCACGGTTAAGCGAAAATCAGGTTCGGTTCTGGCTGACCCGGTTCCGCAAGCTCGACCCGAACGTGAAAAGCCACCGGGAAACGCTTATCAATACATTCGTGAATGCTGTTTATCTCTATGATGAAAAAGTTTTGATTACATTCAACTACAAAGACGGCACAAAAACCATCACTTTCGATGAAATCGCCGCCAAAGATGCCCCAGAGGGCAATGGTTCGGATTTGGGTTGCTTCGCTCCACCAAGAACTCCAGCGTTGTGATGACGCTGGAGTTTCTGTTTTATTTGAACTTCTACAAAGCACCGCAAGGGTGGATTCGAACAGCTGCGGCGCTGTCGTGGAAGACAGCGCAAAAACAGCCCAGTGGGCTGTTTTTAGCAGCGCGGCTTGCGTAATCCACCCGCGCCCATAAAAAACCGTCAGCGTAGAGATACGCTGGCGGTTTTCTGTTTGCAGAAGGATTGAGTTTTCATGCGGGTGGATTCGAACCAGCGGCCTGTGGTTTTGGAGACCGGCGCTCTGCCAGAATGAGCTAAGACGGCATGAAAAAAGCGCCCCTGCCCGGCTGGGCAAAGACGCTTGCGGTATTTGGTTGTTAGATGCCGGGGACGATTTCCTTAACACCCTTTGCAAATGCAGCGGCCTTTTTCATCAGGCTGTTTTCCTGAAGATATTCAAGCCCCTGCAAGGTGATATGCGGTTCCATGGGCGGCTCGATGCGCTCCGGCTGGCGAATGTAGCGAACGATGTTCAGGCCCTCAATGAACCCAGCCTTCTGAAGCTGAATCAGGAGAGCCTGAAAGCGGTTCGGATTCGTACCGAAGCGCTCGGCAGTAAAGCCAGCGCAATCGAACTCCTCAAAGTCCATGCTTTGCTGCAAATACTTCAAAATGCGGTAGATGATACGAAAATCTTCCATGATAACACCTCAACCCTTTCTGTTCGCAATCAATTTGCAATACTCGCCATATAAACGCTTCTGTTCGGCTCGTTCGGCATCAATTTCAGGCGTGGAAATCGTAGCACGGCTCGGAATGTAATGTGTTCTTTTGTACTCTGCAACAAGGCTACGCTCCCGCCTTACACTTTCCTTCCACAATTGGTCTATCTGCTCTTTGGTGTAGCTCATTTGTGTACCTCCCAGCGACTATAACCAGTCACGCCAAGCTGCTTGCAGGTTTCCTCAATGATAACGTGCAACTCGTTTTCTTCAATGTCAGCAACGCTCATTCCGCGTTCGGCCATGTACTGCAGTGCATGGTCTTGTACGTCACTTCTGGCGCGGTCCCACTGTTCAAAAGTGATATTTTCAGGAACTACAAAGCGATACCTGTATTTGTAGTCCACAGCTTCCATGATGCGGGTGCCGTCGGCAAATGCCGCCGGGATGTCTGCATCAGTGCTGAAGGAATACTGCGTGGTATCTGGCGGGTGCGTGTGGATGTTGTAACTCCCTTTCAGTTTACCACCCAGATACGAGCAGTCAACCCCTCGGGGATTATTGTCGGTCATATAATGGACTTCACCGTTGCGGGTGATGACCATCATATTCTCAACTTTGGAACTGGCGTACTTGTTGCAGAAAGAATCCTTGAGGGCTTCCACTTGCTGGGTGTCTTTCAAATCGACCTTTCCCAGAAACTTGTGAATCGTCTCGTCATTTTGCCCGGAGAAACCACCGCTGCCACGCAGACTTTGCGGCGCAGAAACTTCTTTTTTCTTCGCCGCCCACGTTGCCTTACTGCTGGCGCTTCTGCCAAAGCCTGCCACGCTGGTGCGGGCGCTGTCGGGTCGGCTGCCATGCTGCCCACGGAAACCCCGGTTGAACCTGCGGGGGAGATGTCTGCTGTTGTGGAGATCGGGGGTGTCACTGGCCCGCCTGCATGGCGAGCGGTGCACCCCTGATCTTTTTGCCGGAACAAAAAAGAAAAGCACCATACTTCCTACGAAGTACAGTGCTTTTTTGGTGGAGCATTGTCCACAGCACTCGAACCCAACACCTCTTCACGGGAGATGGTTTTGGAATCGTCCGTGAAGTTGAAATTGAGCACGACCCGGTCGTCAAAAACGTAGACCGAGTTGACAAAGGTATCAATGATCTGCCGCTGGTGTTCCATGTCCCTCATGTCACCCTTGCGGAATTTTTCAAACCAGAACCGCATCCATTCGCGGGTCAGGACTGGCTTTTTCAGCTCTTCTTCCAGAATGCTGGTGTTCAGGGCTTCCTTCCGGGCTTCCAGTTCGTCCAACCGCTGCTTGGTGGTCGGGGTCAGGATGCCCTGTTCAATGGCTTCCAGAAGGTTTGCCAGCCGCTTCTCTGTATCCCGCAACTGGTCTTTCAGGACAGGCAGCCGGGTGTTCTCCTGCTGCTGGGCTTCCATGATCAAATCTATCAGCCGTTCGATGATTTCATCGCTGAAAATCACCTTGATGGCAGTCTCCACCACGAACCGTTCCAGCGGCTCTTTGCGGATGGCTTTCAGGTCGCAGTGCGCCTTGCCGTGGCGTTTGGCGTTGCCGCACTTGTAGTAATAGTAGGTGTTTCCCATGTGGCTGGTGCCGCTTTCGCCGCCCATCAGGGTGCCGCACTTGCCACAGAACAGCTTGGTCGTCAGCAGATAGCTCACATCCTCTTTTGCAGGCCGACCGTGGGCGATCTTGTTTTGCTCGAAACGCTGCTGCACCCGGTTGAACAAATCCTTGTCCACGATGGCGGGAATGCCGCCCGGTGTCACGATGTCTTTATAGCGGTACTCGCCTATGTAGCGGCGGTTCCGGAAGATCTGGAAGAAGCTGTTCTTCACGAACGGCTTCCCGGTGCGGGTACGCAGACCGCGCTCGTTCAGGGATGCTGCGATCTTCTCGGCCGGTTCGCCGTCGGCATACCGGCTGAAGATTTCCTGCACGATGGGAGCCGTCTCCGGGTCGATATGGTACAGCCTGTCCTCCTTGCCAATGGTGAAGCCCAGCGGCACCACACCGCCGTTGTACTTGCACTGGAGGGCGTTTTCGCGCTCACCGCGCGCTACTTTCAGGGCAAGTTCGGCGGAATAATATTCTGCCATGCCAATAAGCATACTCTCCACCATAATGCCTTCAGGCCCCTGCGAAATGGGTTCCATAGCGGACACCAGATGGACACCATTCTTTTCCAGCTGGTACTTGTAGTTCACGGCATCGTAGCGGTTCCGGGCAAAGCGGTCGAGCTTCCAGACCAGAACCACATCGAAGATTTTCTTTCCGCTGTCTTTGATCATCCGCTGAAAGTCCGGGCGGTCATCCGTTTTGGCAGAGTAGGCACGGTCAATGTAGGTGCCGACCACGGTGATGCCGTTCTTCTCGGCGTAGTCCTTGCAGTCGCGCAGCTGTCCCTCAATGGACGCTTCACGCTGGCTGTCGGATGAATAGCGGGCGTAGATCGCGGCGGTCATGGTTGCACCTCCTTGGCGTGTATTCGACTTGCCTTTATAGTATCGGGTCAAGCGCAGCTTGTCAACAATCTGCGAGCAGATTGAAATGTGAAAATTGCGAAACGCAGCGAAAAAGGTGAGAGCAAGAATCGTCCCGTGGCCACAAATTTTCAATTCTTGAAAATTCTTGCCCCTTTGGGACAGCTTCTTGTTGGGGCGTGCCTGCCCCAAACCCTGCTAGGAACGAGTACAGCAAACTGGAATTGATTTACTTTGTTTGTAAATCTTCCAGAAAGAAAATTCCCTCTGTTAGGTTGACAAACATTTCCTTGTCCTTGATTACATGAATTTTATTGTTCCACCAGACAGTAGTGTTATTAGCGGAGATTGTTTTGCTTGTTCCATCCTTGAGAAAATAAGTAATTGTAATAGCGGGTTCTTCTTCGCTATTCACTTCCCCAAATAAATCATATTTCAGAAATCCCGTTAGCTTTAAGGCTAACTCAATGTCCTCACTGCTCGAAATTTCTTTAACATCATCCGTGACACTCGGATACGTGATATTTACAGACTGAATATCATTTATGCGGGGCAATCCCCAAAGATACATACCATTCGTAAATATGTTGATCCCAACAATCAAAACAGTCATAACTATCACTTCTATCAAAAATCGAATAAGACCTTTGAAAATCTTGTTCACCAACTTATCCTCCAATCTCGATTTCTCCTACTCCCTCAATTCCGATTTGTTGAACTAAGCCGAGTATATCATACTCTCCAATGAAAGAACACCCCGATATAGTGAAATTTTGCCGTTTTCCTGCGTACGTGCGTACACACTCCACAGGAATTCTAAGGGGCTTGGCCCCTTGGCACACAGACTTTGGCACAAAGTCTAGTGTGTTACACCTTGTCAGAGGTGTACAGGCTCCCGGTACGCACGTACGCAGCGACTACCCCCAAACGCGCCATATAGGGGGACGACCAAGTTCGCACAAAGCGAACTTGATTCCGCAAAGCAAAAGGCAGGATACCACTATCATAGTGATACCCTGCCTTTACTCGTTCCTGTCCACTGTTCCGAGTAGTGCCTTCTCAGAACCTCTTGTAAACAAAAAACGTACCCGAACCCTTTTTCATAAAGAATCGGGTTCGAGTACGAACTGTTTGGTGGAGAATAGCGGGATCGAACCGCTGACCTCTTGCATGCCATGCAAGCGCTCTCCCAGCTGAGCTAATCCCCCACATATTCGGTTGGTGTCCTGCGACGTGAGTTATTATACCAGCCGGGCGGGCGGTTGTCAACACCCAATTTGAAAAAGTTTGCAATAACAAAAAAGCCCTGCCGGGCACAGAGCCGGGCAGGGCGCGGAACAAAGTGAGGATGGGTCAGGCCTTTGCGTGCTGGCGGTCAAAGATCTGCGGAGCCACACGGCAGAGCAGAACGGCAGCCACCATGGTCAGCAGGGTCTCGGGCAGCATGTAGCTGCCGTTGTACACCAGGCTGTAAGTCCAGGCGGACAGGCCTTCGTTCAGGTTGCCCCAGACCAGCACACCGGACAGGAAGCTGCACATAAAACGCAGGAAACCTGCCATAAAGGTGCCCACGGCCACGCCGACCATCCGGTTCTTGAAGGGACGGGCAAAGAATTCGGCAGTACCCAGCGCCATAAAGGCCACCAGGTAGTCCAGCAGGACTTCACCCAGGAAATACAGGAAGGTCGGGGTCGGGGGTGCCCAGAAGCCCAGCAGCATCTGCAGGCAGCCGTTGACAAAGCCGGTGAACAGGCCCCACTTCACGCCGTGGCGGAAGGAGACCAGCACAAAGGGCAGCATGCTCAGCAGGGTAACGCTGCCGCCGTTGGGCAGGGTGAAGAACTTGATGTTGCTCAGCACGGTGCCAATGGCGATCATCAGGGCGCACTCCACAAGAATGCGGGTCTTGGAATAGGTTTTTGACATGGGAGATTCCTCTTCTCAGATAATAGTACACAAAAACAAATGCACCCGCACAAAAAGGCAGGCGCATGGGCTTCGTTTGTGAAGAGGGTGGACCTTTCCGCAAACTACCTACGCCGGCATTACCCGGATCAGGTTCGAGGGTACTCCGCTCAGGTGCGGATCTCAGCTTTTCAGCGCCCCTGTTTTTATGTCCAGCTCCCAGTATAGCGGCCAGCGCCCAAATGTCAAGCCCCGGCGGGCATATTGGCGGCCGATGGCTCATATTTTTTAGGGAGACCGCAAACAGGGGAGGCGTGACCGGATGAACGTGGAGCCGGAGCAGCGGGCGGCGCTGCTGGGAGAGTACATTGCAGAGCACAGTGCCACGGTGCGGGCAGCCGCCCGGGCGTTCGGGTGCAGCAAATCAACGGTGCACAAGGATGTGTCCACCCGCCTGCGGGCCGTGGATGCGGCCCTGTTTGCCCGGGTGCAGGCCGTGCTGGCCCGCAACAAGGCCGAGCGCCATCTGCGGGGTGGGGCGGCGACCAGACGCAAATACAAAAAGTAGGAGAGCGGTGCAGGGAGGCCTGTGCCGCTCTCCTGTTTATTTGTGCCGGAACTGCTCCAGCGCGGCCTTTTCCAGCCGGGAGACCTGCGCCTGGCTGATGCCGATCTCCCGCGCCACCTCCATCTGGGTCTCGCCCTTGAGGTAGCGCAGCTCCATGATCCGCTTTTCGCGCGGGGTCAGCCCGGCCACGGTCTGCCGGAACTCCAACCCGCTGATCCAGCTGTCCTCGCTGTCCGGGTCGCGCACCTGATCGATGACATACATGGCATCGCCGCCATCGGTGTAAAGGGGCTCTTCCAGGCTGATGGGCTCCACCACTGATTCCAGCGCCGCGTTCACCTCCCGGCGGGAGAGCCCTGCCTGCCGGGCCACCTCGTCCACGGTGGGCTCCCGGCCCAGCTGCTTTTCCAGCGTCTCCCGGGCCTGCATGGCCTTGTAGGCGGCATCGCGCAGGCTGCGGCTGACCCGCAGGGCGTTGTTGTCCCGCAGGAAGCGCCGGATCTCCCCGATGATCATGGGCACGCCGTAGGTGGAAAAACGCACCGGCTGGGCCGGGTCAAAGTTGTCGATGGCTTTGATGAGCCCGATGCACCCCACCTGAAACAGGTCGTCCAGATTCTCCCCCCGCTGTGCGAACCGCTGCACCACGCTCAGGACAAGCCGCAGGTTGCCCTCGATCATGGCCTGCCGGGCGGCGGCATCGCCTGCCCGCGCCCGGGTGAGCAGCTGCCGCTTTTCCGCTTCGGAAAGCACCGGCAGCTGGGCCGTGTCCACCCCGCATAATTCCACTTTGTTGTACATCCCCCGAACCTCCGGTTACGTTGATACCGGAAGTATGGTCACGGAACGTACGGGGAATACGAGGAACTTTTTGGAGACTAAACCCCTCAGTCACGCTTTGCGTGACAGCCCCCCTAATAGTGGGGCCCTTGGCAGTACCCATAAAGTTACCCATTATGCCAAAGCCGCCCCTATTAGGGGCGGTGGCATCCCGCAGGGATGTCGGTGGGGTTACTCCCGCTCCAGCACCTCTTTCAGCTGACGGATGATCCGCTTTTCCAGCCGGGAAATGTAGCTCTGGCTGATGCCAAGGGCATCGGCGGCTTCCTTCTGGGTGTGTTCCACGCCGTCCACAAGGCCGAAGCGCAGCTCCATGATCTGCCGCTCCCGGGGGGCCAGCTGCTCCACGGAGCGCCGGAGGGTGGCGCGCTCGGCGGCCTGCTCCAATTGCAGGCCCACAAGGTTTTCGTCGCTGCCCAGCACGTCCGAGAGCAGCAGCTCGTTGCCATCGCCATCGGTGTTCAGGGGCTCGTCGATGCTGGCCTCCTGCCGCCGGTTGGAGCTTTTGCGCAGGTACATCAGGATCTCGTTGCCGATGCACCGGCTGGCGTAGGTGGCCAGTTTGATGTTCCGCGCGGGCGTAAAGGTGTTCACCGCCTTGATCAGCCCGATGGTGCCAATGGAGATCATGTCCTCCTGCGGCACGCCGCTGTTCTCGTACTTTTTGGCAAGGTAGACCACCAGCCGCAGATTGTGGGTGATGAGGTCATCGCGTGCGGCGGCATCCCCCGCCATCATCCGGGCCAGCAGGGCCTTTTCCTGCTCCGGTGTCAGCGGCGGCGGCAGGCTGGGCCCGCCGTTGATGTAGTGGGCGGCGGAAGGGGCCAGCAGAAAGCAATAAAGACGGCAAAGAAGTGAAAGCAGATGATGCAAGGGCGGTTCCTCCTTTGTGAAGTCCTCGGTCACACTTGGCGGTGACGGAGGGGGTGAATCATTTCCCACGCTTCCACCCCCACCAGCACTTCCCACCCATCAGGCGGCGGGGGGAGGTCGGCGAAGGCGGCATAGAGGTGCTCGGCCCTGCCCTGCCCGGCGGGGGAGCCGGTGCAGCACAGGCTGGCCGGGACGGCCGGCAGGATACAGTGCCCGGCCACGGTGGTGCAGGGAACAAGGCGCACCCCCAGCGCCGGGACGGGCAGGGGAGCGGCCCCGGCAAAGTGCTGCTCCAGATAAGTACCCAGGGCGGGCGGCAGGCGGCTCTGCACGGCACCGAACCGCACCAGCACCACCGCCCGGCCCGAAAGCGGCTCCTGCACCGAAAAGCCGGTGTCGCAGAAGGCCCGGACATCCAGCGCTGTGTCTGCCACGGTGAGCCGGGCGGGGAATACCTGCCCGCCGCCCCGGCCCAGAAAGCGGAGCACCCCCTGTACAGCCAGCACCACCCCGCCCGCGCCCGCCAGCAGTGCCCCCGGCGAAAGGGGCAGGTAGATGCAGCCGTTGTTGGTCTGTGCCCCGGGCAGCAGCAGCGCCCCCGCCAGCAGCAGATTTTCAGCGCAGAACCACCCCACAAGCCGGGCGAAGCATCGGCCCCCCGGCCAGCCGTAGGCAGCGGACACCGTGAGGGCGGCGGTTGACACTTTATATAAGAGCGCGGCAGCGTCCGGCGCTTCCGGGGCCAGCAGGGCCAACGAGGAAGCTGCCCCCGCCGCCCCGCCCAACAGCAGCCGCCCGGCCCGGCACTCCACCCCGGCCAGCAGCCCCGCCGCCAGCAGGAACAGCAGCGTGAGCGCAAAATTCGTCAGCAGCAGGACATCGAGGTAGATCACAGTCTTGATGGGCGGCACCTTCTTTCTGGTATTGACAGGGTAACAGAAGCGTAAGAAAAAGGGTGTCGGAACACGGGCTCGCCCTCTCAGGCGCTAACGCGCCAGCTCCCCCAAAGGGGGAGCCAAGACTGCCCCGGCCTTTAGCAGCTGCTTGCGGTGGTCCTGCCAAAGGCTCCCCCCTCGGGGGAGCTGGCAAAGCCGCAAGGCTTTGACTGAGAGGGTTGAGCCCCCTTGAAAAACTTTTTTCACAAATTTCCAAAAAAGGCTTGCAAAAGGGAGCGGGAAGAGTTATAATACATCTCGCAGTCAATTGTGCGCTGCGGAATTGCGTTTTGAAAGATGTGCCTCTTTAGCTCAGTCGGTTAGAGCACCTGACTGTTAATCAGGGTGTCGCCTGTTCGAGTCAGGCAAGAGGCGCCATTAGGCGGCGAGGGCAACTTCGCCGCTTGTTTTTTAACCGGGTGTTGTAACCAATCTGAGACTTTTTTCACAAAATCTTCAAAATTAATGATTTCTTAAAAAATGTCCTCTTGAAGATGCTGTCAGATTGTGGTATACTACACCCAAACCTTGGAACAGTTTTTAAACGTTCTGTGGTGATTGACTCAGATCAAAGGGTAGGCGCTCCCTTCTTTTGATAGCAGCGGACTTCTGCTTTGCCCTGGTTCTCCGCAGGGCAGGGCAAAGCAGAAGGCTATGCGCTGTTAAACCGGAGTGCAAAAAGAAAACCTTTTTCATTTGTCAGACCTACAGCCAAAACAACAGCAAACTGGGGCTTGTGCAAACAGACCGGGTGTGCTAGAATAAAAGCCGTAGTTTTGAAATAGACACAGTACATTGAAAAAGAGATCGTTTGCTTTTGGTTGTCGGTCTCTTGTAAAGGAAACATCGTATGCGTTATACCTATGTGCGGCAGCACGATTCTACGGACTGCGCGGCCGCTTCGCTCGCAATGGTGTGCCTCCATTACAAAAAGGAAATCACCATCACCCGCCTGCGGGATATGATGGGAACCGACATGAAAGGCACGAACCTCGTTGGCCTGCAGAAAGCAGCCAATGAGCTGGGCTTCAGCACGGCGGCTGTCCGTGTTGACCGCGAAAACTTTTTAAGCGATTTCACACTGCCCGCAATTGCGCAGGTCATTACCGACCAGGGCATGACCCACTTTGTGGTCATCTTCAAAAAGACGACCATCAAGGAGGACGATGCCCGCCGCAAGCATGTGGTGCAGGAAGAAGAACGCAAGGCTGATGCAGGCAAAAAGTACAAATGCAAGGATTACGTCGTCATTGGCGACCCTGCAAATGAACTGAAAAAGATCAGCCTGGATGAGTTCTATAAAAACTTCACCGGCGTGCTGCTGCTGCTGAACCCCACAGCGGAGTTCAAGGGCGGCACCGGCAAGCATAAGGTGGAGGGCAAAGAGGAAGCCAAGGCAGCCCGCAACAACATGTTGAAGCGGTACATGGATCTGCTGCTTCCCCAGAAAAAGCTGTTTGCTTACGCTATTCTCAGTTCAGTGATCCTGACACTGATCGGCATCGTGTCCACCGTTTTCAACAAGGCGATCATGGACGAGGTGCTGCCCTACGGGTTGAAGAACCTGCTCATATCGCTCATTGTCGTGTTCAGTTTGGTCAACCTGACCAGCACGCTGCTCTCGACTGTGAGACAGTGGATCCTGATCTTCCTTTCCATTAAAATCGATATCCCGTTGATGCTGGGCTACTTCGAGCATGTGTACAAACTGCCGATGAAGTTCTTCGCATCCCGTAAGACCGGCGAGATCACCACCCGCTATTCCGATGCAGGCACCATCAAATCGGTGCTGACCAGCATTGCAATGAGCGTGGTCATGGACATTGTGATGGCCGTGGGTACAGGCTTTGTCCTGTTCCGGATGAACTCCTCGCTGTTCTCCATTACCCTGTTTACCACCGTTCTGAGCCTGCTGCTCGTCATCATCTTCAAGCAACCCTACAAGCGGATCAATGAAGAGACGATGGTGCAGTCGGCCGTTCTGAACAGCCAGATGATCGAGAGCCTGCGCGGCATCGAGACCATCAAGTGCAACGCCTGCGAAGAGCGCGAGCTGGAAGCCCTTGAACGTGAATACATCAAGAGCCTGAAGATCAGCCTGCGTTCCAGCAAGATCAGCACCGGCCAGAGCCTGATCTCCAGCGTGATCATGACCGTGTTGAACATGGTCACCACCTATGTGGGCATCACGCAGGTGCTGAATGGCCAGCTGACGCTGGGCGGCTATATGGCGTTCAGCACCCTTTCGGGCTACTTTACTTCTCCGGTGAGCGAGCTCATCAGTATGCAGATGTCCATTCAGGAAGCTTCCATCTCCATGAAGCGCCTGACGGAGATCATGGATTATGAATCCGAGCAGGACGATGACCGCGAATACACCGAGATGGAGAGCATGGAGGGCGACATTGAGTTCAAGGATGTCACCTTCCGGTACGGCAACCGCACCCCGGCACTGGACCACATCTCCTTCACCATCCCGCAGGGGAAAAAGGTGGCGCTGGTTGGTTCCTCGGGTTCCGGTAAGTCCACCATCACCAAGCTCCTGCTCAAGTATTACGAGCCGGAGAGCGGCACCATCAGCGTGAATGGCGTTGATCTGGACGAGTACAGCAATGCATCCGTCCGCCGCTGCATTTCCTATGTCCCGCAGAACGTTGAGCTGTTCAGCAAGACGATCTTCGAGAATATCCGCATCTCCCGCCCCGAGGCTACCCTCGATCAGGTGCGGGAGGCGGCCAAGAAGGCCGACGCACACGAGTTCATCCGCAAGCTGCCGCTGCAGTACAACACCTATCTGGAGGAAGCCGGCAACGGCCTGTCCGGTGGTGAGAAGCAGCGCATTGCACTGGCCCGTGCATTCCTGAAGGATTCGAGCCTTTACATCTTTGATGAATCGACCTCCAGCCTGGACTTTGGTACAGAGAATACCATCTTTGATATGATCTATAACCAGCTGGCTGACCGTTCGATGCTGATCGTGGCACACCGCCTTTCCACCATCCGTGACTGCGACCTGATCCTGGTCATGGATCACGGCCAGATCGTGGAGCGCGGCACCCATGACGAGCTGCTGGCAAAGCAGGGCAAGTATTACGAGCTCTGGAACCTGCAGCAGGGCATCTTCCGCCGCAAGAAGGAAGAGCCTGCACCCGTTGCCCCCGCGGCTGTTGTTGAAGAAGACGACGATGGCGAGGCAATGACCTATTAAGTTGCAGCCGAGTGCGCACTCGGTTACATAAATGATCTTTGGATGGATGCGCAGCCGGAAAAAGATCGCCAAAATAAGTTTTTTTCATTCATTTGAAGGGAGTAATTCATTATGATGATGCCTGCAAACTACTCTGTTATCGCAGAGAACGAAATGACCTACGTCAACGGTGGCGCTAGCTTTATCGACGCTATCGGCGCTGTTACCGCTCCTATCTGGACTCTGGACAACGTTAAGACCTTCAACACCAACATCGTGACTCTGGTTGGCAACACCTTCCTGCAGTCCACCATTAACCGCACCATCGGTGTCCTGTTCAGCGGCAACACCACCTGGAAGGAAGTCGGCAACATCGGCAAGAACCTGTTCGGCACCAATGTTAAGGGCGACCCGATCGAGAAGAACAACTTTGGTGACTATGCTATGAACGCTCTGGGCATTGCTGCTGCTGTCTACAACCTGGGCGTGGCTCCCACCAAGAACACCGTCAAGGAGACTGACGTTAAGTTCACTATCTAATTAGACGTGATCTGAAATTATGAAGCGTTGAGGAAACTGCACCGCCCTACTTGTTAGCGCGGGGCAGACAACAATGCCTCGTTATGGTGTGCCAGGAGGCGTGTGCCTCCTGGCACACCTTATTTTTATGTTGCTTATCGCGTTGCGGTAGGCAATTGTGTGTGGTAGAAGATTATGTTTATCCTTACAGGAATGCTCTTTACATAGTGACACTTTATCGCTGTGTGAGTGGCTTACCGTGAGCATCCTCACCCTCTCAGGCGCTTTGCGCCAGCTCTCCCGAAGGGAGAGCCCTTGGCATAGCGCAGTGTACGGCGGGTTTCCCTTTGCGTAGTGTGAACGCAGACTTGCCCACAGTGCAGGGAGTGAATCGTTCTGTCAAAACCTCCCACTTTGGGGGAGGTGGCAGCGCGTGTGCGCTGACGGAGAGGGCGAGCCCGGTAGAGGTATAAGCTATAGTGACACTTTATCGCTGTGTGAGTGGCTTACCGTGAGCATCCTCACCCTCTCAGGCGCTTTGCGCCAGCTCTCCCGAAGGGAGAGCCCTTGGCATAGCGCAGTGTACGGCGGGTTTCCCTTTGCGTAGTGTGAACGCAGACTTGCCCACAGTGCAGGGAGTGAATCGTTCTGTCAAAACCTCCCACTTTGGGGGAGGTGGCAGCGCGTGTGCGCTGACGGAGAGGGTGAGCCCGGTAGAGGTATAAGCTGATGAAAAAGACGACAGTTGTCAAGAATAACGACATGCTGGATGTAGCCCGAAGACTTCGGAGGGAAATGACACCACAGGAGCAACGGCTTTGGTATGTTTTCTTGCGGAAATATCCGGTAAAATTCTACAAACAGCGGATCATTGAATCGTTTATTGTGGATTTTTATTGCGCGGATGCAAGATTGGTTATTGAACTTGACGGCTCACAGCATTATACTGAACAGGGGAAAGCTTACGATGAGGAACGAAGTGCTATCCTGCATGGCTATGGCTTGAAAGTTTTACGGTTCTCTAATCGGGATGTTAACAATCATTTTGATGCTGTATGCGAGACCATTGATAGGGAAGTACAAATTCGGATATAAAAGCAGCTGTGACCCTTTTTGTCAAGAGCTCCCACTTTGGGGGAGCTGGCAAAGCCGTTAGGCTTTGACTGAGAGGGTGAGGCCGCTTTGAGGAGAGTCTTTGGCAAAACGGTAAAAAAGAATCTTTGACCCCAGACAATTGCTTATTGCAAACAAAAAAGAAACAGGTGGACATTATTATGAGAGAGATCCAAGTTGCAGAAAACAAGACCCTGAAGCTGACCAACGTTCTGGCACGCAAGATCGATGCCAGCGAGCTGGGCAACCTGGGCGTGATCCTGACCCAGATGCAGAACTTTATCAAGAGCCACAGCGCCATGCCGGTTGGCCCTGTGATCCAGTGCGTCAAGTTTACCTCCGGCCCCAACCCGGAACCGCAGATCTATTTTATGATGCAGGTCAACCAGCTCATCCCCCGTTTGGAGCCGGGCTATGAGCAGGACGCTGTGCTGCGGGTGAAGGGCTGCCTGTACGCCCACTTCACCGGCCCCATGGACCACAGCAGCCTTGCCAGCCAGAAGCTGAACATCTATGCCTACGAGCACGAGATCGAGCTGACCGGCACCGCCTACAGCATCTACGTCAATCAGGACAGCGAAAACGGTGTCATGGACGTTTTTATGGAGACGAAGTAATATGACCACTCGCATTCAGAATCTTTCCGACCTGCAGGACCGCCGCATTATGATGGAGAAGAAGCTGCCGGCCTTTGGCTACGCGCTCATTCTTCTGGTGGCTTTCCTCATGGTGTTTCTGGTGATCTGGAGCACCCAGAACAAGCGCACCTACGTCAGCCAGTCCACTGGCTCAGTGCAGGCGGCCAACAAGACCTATATCATGTCCAGCTACTCCGGCTCCATCACTGAGCTGAACATCTCGGAGGGCAGCTATGTCACCGAGGGCGACCTCATTGCCCACATCAAGAGCACCGATCTGGACATCCAGCAGGACAGCTACCAGAAGCAGCTGGACATCTACAAAAAGCAGAAGAGCCAGTACGAAAAGCTGCTCAAGTCCATTCAGGACGACAAGAACTACTTCAGCGAGACCGACATCGACGATCAGCCCTATTACTACCAGTACGAGAGCTACAAGAGTCAGGTCAGCCAGAAGGCGTTCGACGCTTCGCCCTATCAGGCCGCCGGTTACACCGACGAGCAGATCAAGACCATGATGGAGCAGAACCAGAGCGAGGTGGAGAGCCTGTACTACTCCACCCTGCAGTCTATTTCTGCCAACCTGACCAGCGTGCAGGCCAACATTGACAACATCGAGGCCCAGCTGGATGCCCTGAACACCGGCGCAAACGATTACTACATCTACGCTCCCACTTCCGGTGTCATCCACATGGACACCCCCTACAAGGTGGGTATGGTGCTCAGCGCAGGCTCCGCTCTGGCCACCGTTGCCAGCGAGAACAGCGACCTTGAGATCGTGGCGGCTGTCACCGTCAACGACCGGCCGCTGATCAATGTGGGCGACCCCTGCAAGATCGCCATCACCGGCCTGTCGGAGTATTCCTACGGCACCCTGACCGGCACTGTTACCTCCATCGACAGTGACGTGACCACCAACACCAACGGGTCTTACTACAAGATGACCATCAAGCCGGACAATACCTATGTCGTGAGCACCAGCGGCGACAAGGTGGATCTTTCCAACGGCATGAGCGTCACCGCCCGTGTGGAGTACGATGAACTGACTTACTTTGACTATGTGATGGAGGCCCTGGGCGTGCTGTTCCGCTAAGCGCCCGCCGATTCCACGCCCAAGAGGTACGAAAGAATGAAACTGAACCCGAAACAGCTGGCCGCCAGCGCGGCTCTGCTGGGTGTGCTGGCCTGTGCCGCCGCCCTGCCTGCGTCGGCTGCCGGCCCTGTTACCACGCCGCTGGCCCTCACGCTGCCCAAGGTGAGCTTTCCCTGGGATAAAGTTACCGCCGAGAGCATCGAGACCGGCAGCTACGATGCCGCCCCGCTGGCGGGCACGGCCCAGCAGCTCTCCCCGGTGACCACCCCCGCCAATGCCGCCAGCAAGAACGGCGTGACCTATGTCTCTGATAACCCCAATGTTGTCTCGGTGGACAGTGAGGGCGTGGCGCAGGCTGTGGGCCTGGGCACGGCCAACATCACCGCCACCTGCGGCGGGGTGAGCTGCACCTATACCATTACCCCCCAGCCGGATGCCAGCATGATCGCCACCGAAATGGATATCACCCTTGCATCCAGCACCATTGCCGTGGGCGAGACCACCAGCCTTTCGCTGGCAGTGCTGCCCACCTCGGCGGCCAACTATATCAACGTCAGCCTGAGCTCTTCCAATGAGAAGGTGGCCACCGTCAACAACTTTGGCAAGGTGACCGGCGTTGCCCCCGGCAAGGCCACCATCACCGCCACGGACGGCAACGTGAGCTGCACGGCCACCGTTACGGTGGTTGCGGCCAACACCAGCACCGTTTCCAGCCAGTCCATCTCCCTGAACACCAACTATGTGGTGCTCAAGCCGGGCTCCTCCAAGACCATCACCGGCAAGGTGTCGCCGGCCTCCGCCAGCCAGAGCCTGACCTTCAAGAGCCAGGACAAGAGCATCGCCACCGTCAGCGGTTCCGGTGTCATCACCGGCGTTGCCACGGGTGCCACCTCCGTGGTGGTCTCCAACGGCACCGCCTCCACCTCGGTCACGGTCATCGTCAACCGCACCGCCTCCACCTCCGGCAGCAGCAGCGATACCAGCGGTGAGGGCACCGAGGACAACGTCACCACCGATGCCACCGTTGCCGCCATCCAGAACGCCGCAGGGGAGGAAGTGTCCCTCTATCAGAGCGACGTGCCCGCCATTACCGGCGAGATCCTGAGCGCCCTGCGCACCACAGGCCGCAGCCTGATCGTGCTGGGCGTGGATTATACCCTGCGGATCGATGGCACCAGCATCAAGAGCACCCAGGGCGGGTTCAGCACCGCCCTGACCTTTGCCCCCGATGAAAACGGCCTGAGCTTCCAGCTGGGCGAAAACGGCGCGCTGCCCTGCGTGGTGCAGATCACCCTGACCGGTGAGAATGCCGCTTACAGCCGCCTGTATCTGCACAACACCGCCAGCGAAAAGTGGCAGTTCCTGAACAGCTACAAGGATGGCACCATCACCGCCGATACGGCTGGCAGCTACCTGCTGACCAACCAGAATCTGCGCTTCACCAATATCAATTGGACCTTCTTCATCGCCGCCGGTGCGCTGACCGTGGTCTGCCTGATCGTGTATATCGCCGTCAAGAAACGGTATTGGTTCTGGTAATTATAACTGTGCGTAATAAAACCTCCCGCTCATTCGAGTGGGAGGTTTTTGTGTTTATCGGAAGTTCTTGACAATTAAAATACAATATGATATGATTTTGATATCAGAAAGAAACTTCCGAACCCTGTAAAGGAGGGACATTTTATGGAAGAGAAGATCTTACAGACCAAGAAGAACGGCATGACCATGCTGCTGCTGACCCTGCTGGGCTATGTAGCATCCATTGCTCTGTTCATTTGCAGCATCACCCTGCTGGATGCAGACCGGATGCTTCTGGGCGTGCCGCTGCTGATCTTGTCCATTGCGTATTGGATCACAGGTATTTTCCTGTTCTGCGGCCTTAAAGTGCTAAAGCCGCAGGAGGCGCTGGTGCTCACCCTGTTTGGCGATTACATCGGCACCCTGAAGGGGGAGGGCTTTTACTGGGTCAATCCCTTCTGCACCGCCGTCAACCCTGCGGCGGGCACGAAGCTGAGCCAGAGCGGCGATGTGAACAGCGGCGAAGCCGGCATGGCGGCGCTGCTCAAGGCGGGGAACAGCAGCGCCCAGACCACAGAATTGACCAGCAAGAAGATCTCGCTCAAAATGATGACCCTGAACAACTCCCGTCAGAAGATCAACGATTGTCTGGGCAACCCGGTGGAGATCGGCATTGCAGTCATCTGGCGTGTGACCGACACCGCAAAGGCCGTGTTCAATGTGGACAACTACAAAGAATACCTGTCCCTGCAGTGTGACAGCGCGCTGCGCAACGTGGTGCGCATCTACCCCTACGATGTGGCCCCCAACGTGGACACCACCGGCGACGGCGTGGCCGACGAAGGCAGCCTGCGCGGCTCCTCGGAAGTGGTGGCAAAACGCATTCAGGGCGAGATCCAGAAGAATGTCACCGCCGCCGGGATCGAGATCATCGAAGCCCGCATCACTTATCTGGCCTACGCCCCCGAGATCGCGGCGGTCATGCTGCAGCGTCAGCAGGCAAGCGCCATCATTGATGCCCGTAAGATGATCGTGGACGGTGCCGTGGGTATGGTGGAGATGGCGCTGGATCGCCTGAGTGAGAACAAAGTGGTGGAACTGGACGATGAGCGCAAAGCGGCAATGGTCTCCAACCTGCTGGTGGTGCTCTGCGGCAACCGTGACGCGCAGCCCATTGTGAACAGCGGCAGCCTGTACTGATGGCAGAGCCGAAAAAGCAGATCCCCCTGCGCCTGAATGCGAAGCTCTACGATGCCCTTGCCGCGTGGGCTGAGGATGACTTCCGCTCGGTGAACGGGCAGATCGAGTATCTGCTCACCGAGTGTGTGCGTCAGCGCAAAAAGAACGGCAAGTACGTCTCTGACCAGATCGACGTGCCGCCCGAACTGGATATCAAGTAAAAATAAATGGCTCGACGTTCTGTATAGCGTCGAGCCATTTTTGCAGAGGATCAAATTTGAAGGGAAAACTTGCCCCCGCTGCCAAGGGCTCCCCTACTAGGGGAGCTGGCGAGCGTATGCGAGACTGAGAGGTTTAATTCGTATGCTCGCTCCACCCACTGGAGGTGACCACTTCGCCATCGGTGGTGCACCAGAGGGCTTCCACGCCGTCCAGCGATTCCACGAGCTGCCTGCCCTCTTCCAGAGGCAGGCAGAACAGGCCGGTGGTCAGGCAGTCGGCCACGCCGGAGTCCGGAGCCAGCACGCTCACGCCGTCAAAGTAGGCGGCGGGCCAGAGGGTGGCCGGGTCGATGAGGTGATGGTAGCGCACACCGTCCACAACGTAGTAGCGCTGGTAGTCGCCGCTGGTCACAAGGGAGAGGTCGCTCATCTTGACGGCGGCCACGGTGGAGCTGCCGTTGGTGTAGACCTCGGAGGAGTTCCACGGGTTTTCCACGCCGCCTACCCACTGGGAGCCGTCCGGCTTGGTGCCGATGGCCCGCAGGTTGCCGCCCACGCTGATGAGGGCACTGGTCAGGCCCCGGGCTTCGGCGGCCTGTGCGGCCTGTTCCACGGCGTAGCCCTTGCCCACGCTGCCCACGTCCAGCGACATGGCCGGGTCGGCCAGATAGACCGTTTTGGCATCTTCATCAATGATGAGGTTGGCGATATCGCAGTGCTGCGCGGCGGCATCCAGCTCTTCCTGCGTGGGCAGCTGGTTGTTGCTGTCGTTGTCATCGGCCAGTGCGGCCTCGCGGTAGTTGTGCCAGATGTTCAGCACACTGCCCAGCGCGATGTTCAGCTTGCCGCCGGTGGTGTCGTACATGGTCTGGGCCAGCTCCAGCATTCCGAGGATCTTGTCATCCACCGTCACCGGGGCAATGCCTGCATGATCGTTGATGGTCTTGATGTTGGTCACGCCATCGTAATCATTATAAATGTCGTAGAGCTGGTTGTACTCCACAAGGTCGGCGTGGAGCGCGTCCATCTGGGCGGTGAACTCTTCCTCGCTGTCGCAGTAGGCGATGACCTGCGTCACGGTGTCGAACACATCATAGAACACGGTGGAGTAGCGCTGCGGGCCATCAGCGGCGCTGGAGGCGGTGGAGCCGGAGGTGCTGCCGCAGCCCGCCAGCAGGCTCAGGCTGAGCGCAGCCGCCAGCAGGGCGGAAAAAATACGCTTGGTCATCATGCTTTGGCGGTCTCCTTTGCGGCGGTAAAGGCGGTGTGCTCTTCCTGCAGATGTGCCAGCAGGTCACCGAACACCCAGCTCTTGCTGGTGGGGGTCACAACGGCCTTGAGGGGGATGTTTACCTGTGCCTGCTTCATCAGGTCGAGCAGGGTGTCCACATCCTTATCCTTGAAGTTGGCCAGCACCAGCGCCGGGGGATAAGCACCCGGCTCCAGCACCAGAGTGCGGGTGGTCCTGACCTCCACCTCGCCCAGCAGCTGGGCCACGGTCCTGCCTGCATCGGCGGGGGAGACCAGCTGCAGCTTCATCCCGAAAGCGGGAGCCATTCCCTCCAGAATGCCCCGGTCGGCGGCAGAAAGGTTCCAGCCCAGCGCCAGCGGGATGCCGGCATTCTGGTTGCGTGCAATATGAGCTTTCATAGAAATACCTCGTTTCAAGGGTGAATTCAAAATACACCATAGTATACCATATTTGATGACAAAAGAAAACAACCCCCTCAGTCACGCTGCCGCGTGCCGAGAGGGTCGTTCCATTCTCAGTTCATCTTCTTGCCAAAGAACTCGACTTCTTTGGTGATAAAGCCCATCAGTTCATCGAACTGGTCGGGGGTCAGGCTCTGGGCACCATCGCACTTGGCCTTGGCGGGGTTGTTGTGCACCTCGATCATCAGGCCGTCAGCACCGGCGGCCACAGCGGCCTTGGCCAGCTGAGGCACCATCCAGGCATGGCCGCAGGCGTGGCTGGGGTCCACCACCACGGGCAGGTGGGTCATTTTGTGAAGCATGACCACACCGGCAAGGTCCAGGGTGTTGCGCATACTGGTCTCAAAGGTGCGGATGCCGCGCTCGCAGAGGATAACGTTCTCGTTGCCCTCGGCCATGATGTACTCGGCGCTCATCACAAATTCTTCCAGCGTGTTGGCAAGGCCGCGTTTGAGCAGCACGGGCTTTTTCTGGCGGCCCACGGCCTTGAGCAGCTCAAAGTTCTGCATATTGCGGGCACCCACCTGGATGAGGTCTACATTCTCGAACAGGGGCAGGTGCTCGGTGTTCATGATCTCGGTGACGATGGGGGAGCCGGTGGCGCGGCGGGCCAGCTTGAGCAGATCCAGGCCCTCGCTCCGCATTCCCTGGAAGGAGTAGGGGGAGGTGCGGGGCTTGAACGCGCCGCCGCGCAGCAGGGAAGCGCCTGCATCCTTAACGCGCTGGGCGCAGTAGGTGATCTGCTCCTCGCTCTCGATGCTGCAGGGGCCTGCGATGACGGCAAAGTTGCCGCCGCCGATCTTCACGCCATTGACATCGATCACGCTGTCGTCGGGGTGGAACTTGCGGTTGGCCTTTTTGTAAGGCTCAGACACGCGGCGGCAGGTCTCGACCACGGGGTTGGCCAGCACCCAGCTCTCGGCAATGGCCTTGGTGTCGCCGATCAGGCCCAGAATGTGGGTGTCGCTGCCCTTGGAGTCGTTGATCTGCAGCCCCATATCCTGCAGCTCGTGGCAGAACTCGCGGACCTGTGCGTCAGGGGCATCCTGTTTCAGTACAATGATCATGGTGGTCGTCTCCTTATCCTTCTCACACAAACGGCACAGGAGACCGGCTCCATTGCCGCGATTTATTTTCGTGAAGTTCAGTTTCCTGAAGCATGGGCCTATGATAACACTTCAGGGAACTGAAGTCAAGAGAAATTTTGAAATTTAGGAAAGAAAGTGGTAGAATAGGGGCAGCCTGAGAGGGCAAGGAGTTTACAAGGAGCGATCATCAATGGGAAAAGAAGCAAAAACGAATGCCATGCGCATCCTGGAACGGGCCAAGGTGCCCTATACAGCCCACGAATATGCCCACGAGGAGGGCGTGGCGGTGGACGGTGTGACCGTGGCCGCCAGCATGGGGGAGGACCCGGCCTGCGTATATAAGACACTGGTGACCCAGGGCAGCAGTAAAAACTACTTTGTGTTCGTCATTCCGGTGGCGGCAGAGCTTGACCTGAAGGCCGCTGCCCGCAGCGTGGGCGAAAAAAGCGTAGCCATGATCCATGTGGCCGATATCAATAAGGTCACCGGCTATGTGCGCGGCGGCTGCAGCCCGGTGGGTATGAAAAAGCAGTACACCACCGTGTTTGATGAAAGCGTGCTGGCTCAAGAAAAGGTCTATGTCTCCGGCGGCCGCATTGGTACGCAGGTGTGCTGCGCACCCGCCGACCTCATCCGGGCAGCAAGGGCAGCAACAGCGAAGATCATCTTCTAAGGTAAAACGCCCTTACTGCCAACGCAATGACGGAGAGACTGTACAGAGCGGGGCCTGCTCAGTGAGATAAAACTTACTTTATTATATTTTCTAAAAAAGTCATACTTAAAAAGAAATACGGTGTCGAAACTGCACAAAACTTTTGAAAGTTTTTTGACGCGGGAGAACACAAGGGAGAATTTGCCCCAAGGGCCTTTGCAAAGTGGAATTTTTGCCGTAAACTGTATGTAGTACAGGGACGGTACCCCGGCGGATGCCGGGTGCCGCCTGAAAAAGCGCAGAGCAAAAGGGGAACTTCAAAGATGAAGATGCTGTCGGGCTTCACAGAACAGAACACCATTCGTGCTGTTCAGGGGCATCGTGCAGCTTTGTGCAAAGCGCTGGGAGAGCATACGCAGAAATAAAGGCCGTGGTGCAGGTGTACCACAGCTTTTTTTGTTTTGCAGACGGAGAAAGAGAGGTTCGGATATGATTCGGAAAGTTGCAGTGATCATGGGCTCGGACAGTGATTGGCCGGTGGTAAAGGGGGCCTGTGCCCAGCTGAAGGCGCTGGACATCCCCTTTGAGGCACACATCCTTTCGGCCCACCGCACCCCTGCCGAGGCCGCGGATTTTGCCAAAAATGCCCGGGCCAACGGCTTTGGTGTGATCCTGTGCGCGGCTGGTATGGCGGCCCATCTGGCCGGTGCCTTTGCCGCCAACACCACCCTGCCTGTCATCGGTATCCCGATGAAGGGCGGCGCGATGGACGGTCTGGACGCGCTGCTGGCCACGGTCCAGATGCCCAGCGGCATCCCGGTGGCTACCGTGGCCCTGAACGGGGCCAAGAACGCCGCCTGGCTGGCTGCCGAGATCCTGGCCCTGAGCGATGATGCACTGGCCGGGAAGCTGGAGGCCGAGCGGGTGAGCATGGCACAGCAGATCGCAGCCAAGGAAGAAAAGCTGCAGAACGAACTGAAAGAGTTGTAAGGAGAACCAATGTCTGATTTTGCATATCCGCTGCACGAGGAATGCGGCGTTTTTGGCATTTACGACCGGGCGGGCACCGAGGACGTGGCCGCTGCCGCCTATTCTGCCCTGTATGCGCTGCAGCACCGCGGGCAGGAGAGCTGCGGCATTGCGGTCAACGATGACGGTGTCATCCAGGGCCACCGCGACCTCGGTCTGGTGAACGAGGTGTTCACCCCCGCCGTGCTGGGCAGTCTTTCCACCCCCACGGCCCACATGGCAACGGGCCATGTCCGCTATGCCACGGCCGGCAGCCGGGTGCGGGCCAACGCCCAGCCCATGATCGTCCGGCATGGCCGGGGCACCATGGCCCTCTGCCACAACGGCAACCTGACCAATGCCCTGGAGCTGCGCCGTCAGCTGGAGAACGAGGGCGCCATCTTCCACGGCTCCTCCGATACCGAGGTCATCTGCTACCTCATCACCCGCAACCGCCTGCGGATGGGCAGCATTGAGACTGCCATCAGCAAGACCATGGATGTGCTGGAGGGTGCATACAGTCTGGTGATCATGTCCGCCACCAAGCTCATCGCGGTCCGGGACCCCCGGGGCTACCGCCCCCTGTGCATCGGCACCCTGCCCGGCGGCGGCTACGTCTTTGCCAGCGAGAGCTGTGCGCTGGATGCTGCGGGCGCGACCCTGCTGCGGGACGTGGAGCCCGGCGAGATCGTCATTGCCGACACCAAGACCGGTGAGCTGCGGAGCATCAAGGATCACTGCGGCCGCCCGGACACCCAGATGTGCGTGTTCGAGTTCATCTATTTCTCCCGCCCGGACAGCATCATCGAGGGCAGCTCGGTGCACGAGGCCCGCAAGCAGGCAGGCCGGTTCCTGGCACAGGAGCACCCTGTGGAGGCCGATGTGGTCATCGGCGTGCCGGATTCCGGTCTGGATGCGGCGCTCGGCTACTCGCAGGAGAGCGGCATCCCCTACGGCATCGGCTTCATCAAGAATAAATACATCGGCCGCACCTTTATCCAGGGCAGCCAGAAGCAGCGCGAAAACAGCGTGCGCATCAAGCTGAACGTGGTGTCCAGCACCGTCAAGGGCAAGCGGGTGGTGCTGGTGGATGACTCCATCGTGCGCGGCACCACCTCCGCCCGCATCATCAAGCTGCTGCGGGATGCCGGTGCAAAGGAAGTCCACTTCCGGGTCTCGGCCCCCCCGTTCAAATACCCCTGCTACTTCGGCACCGACATCCCCGACCAGAAGCTGCTGGTGGCCACGGGCCGCAATGTGGAGCAGATCAATGAGATCATCGGGGCCGACACCCTGGGCTACCTGTCCACCGAGCATGTGGTGCAGCTGGCCAAGAACGCAAAATGCGGTTTCTGCACCGCCTGCTTTACCGGCGAGTATGCCGTGAAGCCGGAGGAGGTGCTTTCCACCGATATCCATGAACGCCACCTGAACGACCGTCCCAAAAACGAGAAAAAGTTAGGAGAGTAAGAAGATGGAAAAGAGCTATTCTGAGAGTTACGCAGCTGCCGGTGTGGATATCACCGCCGGTTACCGCTCCGTTGAACTGATGAAGCAGTATGTTGCCCGCACCATGAACGAGCACTGCATTGGCGGTCTGGGCGGCTTTGGCGGCCTGTTTGAGCTGGACTGCACCGGCTACAAGCACCCTGTTCTGATCTCCGGCACGGACGGCGTGGGCACCAAGCTGAAGATCGCCATGATCATGGACAAGCACGACACCATTGGCATCGACTGCGTTGCCATGTGCGTCAACGATGTGATCTGCGCCGGTGCAAAGCCGCTGGTGTTCCTGGATTACATCGCCTGCGGCCGCAACATCCCTGAGAAGATCGCCGAGATCGTCAAGGGCGTGGCCGAGGGCTGCGTGCAGGCTGATTGCTCTCTGGTGGGCGGTGAGACTGCCGAGCACCCGGGCATGATGCCGGAGGATGAGTACGATCTGGCCGGTTTCACTGTGGGCGTTGTGGACAAGGAAAAGATCCTGAGCAACGAGACCATGCAGGCTGGCGATGTCATCCTCGCTCTGCCCTCCACCGGTGTTCATTCCAACGGTTTCTCGCTGGTGCGCAAGATCTTTGATATTGACAACGACCCCGATGTTCTGCACACCACCCCCGCCGAGCTGGGCGGCAAGACCCTGGGCGATGCCCTGCTGGCTCCCACCAAGATCTACGTCAAGCCGGTGCTGAAGGTGCTGGAAGAGGTGGATGTCAAGGGCATCTCCCACATCACCGGCGGCGGCTTCTATGAGAACATCCCCCGCAGCCTGAAAAAGGGCTGCTGCGCCCGCATCAAGAAGGAAGATGTCCGCATTCCTGCCCTCTTCCACCTGATGCAGGAGACCGGCCACATCTCCGAGCACGACATGTTCAACACCTTCAACATGGGCGTTGGCATGGTGCTCACCGTTCCTGCCGCACAGGCCGACAAGGCGCTGGAGATCCTCCACGCCAACGGCGAGCCCGAGGCTTACAAGCTGGGTGTCATCGCTGAAGGGGACGGTGTGGAACTGTGCTGAACGTAGCTGTGTTGGTTTCTGGCGGCGGCACCAATCTGCAGGCCCTGCTGGACAGCGAAGCCCGGGGCGAGAACCCCAACGGGAAGATCACGCTGGTCGTGGCCTCCAAGCCCGGTGTCTACGCGCTGGAGCGGGCCGCAAAGGCCGGTGTGGAGGGCGTTGTGGTTCGCCGCAAGGATTACGAGAACAGTGAGGCCTTTGACGCGGCCCTGCTGGAAACGCTGAAAAGCCACAACATCGATCTGGTGGTGCTGGCCGGGTTCCTTTCCGTGCTGGGCCCCAGTGTCATTGAAGCCTATCCCCGCCGCATCCTGAATGTTCACCCGGCGCTCATCCCGTCCTTCTGCGGGCCCGGCATGTATGGCCTGCGCCCCCATCAGGCTGCTCTGGCCCGGGGCTGCAAGGTGACCGGTGCCACCGTGCACTTTGTCAACGAGGAGTGCGACGGCGGCCCCATCCTGCTGCAAAAGGCAGTGGAGATCCTGCCCGGCGACACCCCCGAGGTGCTGCAGAAGCGGGTGATGGAACAGGCCGAGTGGAAGCTGCTGCCCAAGGCAGTTGCCATGGTGTGCAGCGGCGAGATCGAGTAAAAAAATAAACTGGCTCGCCCTCTCAGGCCGCTTCGCGTCCAGCTCTCCCAAAGGGAGAGCCCTTGGCAAAACCATGAACTTTGTGTGGATTGCCAAAGCCTCCCACTTTGGGGGAGGTGGCAGCGCGTCAGCGCTGACGGAGAGGGCGAGGTCGTTATCCGTAAAGGAGAACAACAATGGAAAAGATCAACCTGAACGATTATCTGGCCTCCAACGAGTACCCCGGCCGCGGCATTGCAGTGGCAATGGCCCCCGATGGCCGTCAGATGTTCATCGGCTACTTTATCATGGGCCGCAGTGAGAACAGCCGCAACCGCGTGTTCGACCCCGTGCCCGAGCGCGGCGGCATCTGCACCATGGCTGCAGACCCCGACAAGCTGGAGGACCCCAGCCTTATCATCTATAACCCCGTGCTGACCCTGGGCAAGACCCACATCGTGACCAACGGCGACCAGACCGATACCATTTTTGACCTGATGAGTCAGGGCAAGAGCTTTGCCGATGCCCTGCGCACCCGCACCTTTGAGCCGGACGGCCCCAACTACACCCCCCGCATCTCCGCTGTGGTGTACGCTGATGGCAGCTACCAGATGAGCATCCTGAAATCTGCCGACGGCAACGGCGACAGCGTCCAGCGCTATTTCTTTGATTATCCCCAGCCTGTGGCCGGTGAGGGCCATTTCATCAGCACCTACAAGCACAACGGAAACCCCATCCCCAGCTTTGAGGGCGAACCCCTGCGCTTTGCCTGCCCCCGCACCATCGGTGATTTTGCCCATGGCCTGTGGCAGAACCTGAACCCCGACAACAAGGTCAGCCTGTTTGCCCGCGTCATCGATCTGGACAGCGGTGAGACCGGCGATATGATCTTCAACAAATACGATGCTGTCAACAGCGATCTGGACGACCCCGAGGAGCCTGAACTGCTGCCCGAGGAGCTGGAGCTGCTGGCAAAACTCGATGCCGAAGCGGAATAACGAAGACTTAAGGAGGATGCATCAATGAACGAACTCGCACTGAAGTACGGCTGCAACCCCAACCAGAAGCCCAGCCGCATCTATATGGAAGATGGCTCCGACCTGCCCGTGACTGTGCTGAACGGCAAGCCCGGCTACATCAATTTTCTGGATGCCCTCAACTCCATCCAGCTGGTCAAGGAGCTGAAGGCGGCCTGCGGTCTGCCCGCCGCCGCTTCCTTCAAGCATGTGTCCCCGGCGGGTGCCGCCCTGGGCCTGCCCCTGACCGATGTGGAGCGCAGGATGTACCACATTGCCCCGGACTTTGAGCTCTCTCCGCTGGCCTGCGCTTACGCCCGTGCCCGCGGTGCTGACCGCATGTCCTCCTTTGGCGACTGGATCGCCCTCTCCGATGTCTGCGATGTGCCCACCGCAAAGCTCATCCAGCATGAGGTCTCTGACGGCATCATTGCCCCCGGTTATGAGCCGGAGGCTCTGACCATTCTGGCCGGTAAGAAAAAGGGCAACTACAATGTGGTGGCCATTGACCCCGACTACAAGCCCGCCCCTGTGGAGCACAAGCAGGTGTACGGCATCACCTTTGAGCAGGGCCGCAACGAGCTGACCATCAACGCCGACACCATGCTGACCAACTGGGTCACCGAGAACAAGAGCGTGACCGAGGAGCAGAAGCGGGACCTGATCATTGCCCTCATCACCCTGAAATACACCCAGTCCAACAGTGTCTGCTACACCGCAGGCGGTCAGACCATCGGCGTGGGTGCCGGCCAGCAGAGCCGCATCCACTGCACCCGTCTGGCAGGCCAGAAGGCCGACAACTGGCAGCTGCGCCACATGGACAAGGTGCTGAATCTGCCCTTCCGTGACGATGTCGCCAAGCCCAACCGCGACAATGCCATTGACGTGTATATCGGCGACACCCCCGAGGATGTCATCGGCGACGATGTCTGGGCCGAGACCTTCACCGAGCAGCCCGCACCCCTGACCGCGGAGGAAAAGAAAGAGTACCTGAGCCACGTTACCGGTGTCTGCCTGGGTTCCGATGCCTTCTTCCCCTTTGGCGACAACATCGAGCGTGCCCGCCGTTCCGGCGTGACCGCCATTGTCCAGCCCGGCGGCTCTATCCGCGACCAGCAGGTCATTGACACCTGCAATAAGTACGGCATTGCCATGGCGTTCTGCGGCATCCGGCTGTTCCATCACTAAAAGGAAAACTGGTTCGCCCTCTCAGTCAAAGCCTGTCGGCTTTGCCAGCTCCCCCAAAGGGGGAGCCTTTGGCAGCATCCCGTTAGTAGCTGCTGGTGTTAGTGCCAGTCTTGGCTCTTCCTTTGGGAGAGCTGGCGCGAAGCGCCTGAGAGGGTGAGGACGCTGACAGAGAAGCAGAAACGAATATTTTAGGAGATGTTAAAATGGCTAAAAAAATCTTAGTGGTCGGCGGCGGCGGCCGCGAGCACGCCATCATCAAGGCACTGAAGAAGAGCCCGGACTGCGGCGAGATCTGGTGCGCTCCGGGCAACGGCGGCATCAGCTATGATGCCAAATGCAAGAACATCAAGGCTACGGACGTAGAGACCATGGTGGCCTTTGCCGCTGAGGAAAAGTTTGATTATGTGGTCGTGGCGCAGGATGACCCGCTGGCGCTGGGCATGGTGGACGCACTGGCTGCAGTGGGCATCCCTGCCTTTGGCCCGGACAAGGCCGCTGCCCGCATCGAGGCCTCCAAGGTGTTCTCTAAGGATCTGATGAAAAAATACGGCATCCCCACCGCAGATTATGCCACCTTTGATGACCCCGCCAAGGTCATGGATTACATCAAGGCAAAGGGCAAGTACCCCGTGGTCATCAAGGCCGACGGGCTGGCACTGGGCAAGGGCGTGCTGATCTGCGAGAACGAGGAACAGGCCGCCGACGGCGTGAAGGAGATCATGCTGGACAAAAAGTTCGGCGCTTCCGGCAACCATGTGGTGGTGGAAGAGTTCCTCACCGGCCCCGAGGTCAGTGTGCTGAGCTTTACCGACGGCAAGGTGGTCAAGCCCATGGTGTCCAGCATGGATCACAAGCGTGCCAACGACCACGACACCGGCCTGAACACCGGCGGCATGGGCACCGTGGCCCCCAACCCCTACTACACCCCGGCCATTGCTGCCGAGTGCATGGAAAAGATCTTCCTGCCCACCATTCGGGCCATGAACGCCGAGGGCTGCCCCTTCAAGGGCTGCCTGTACTTCGGCCTGATGCTCACCCCGGACGGCCCCAAGGTCATCGAGTACAACTGCCGCTTCGGCGATCCCGAGACCCAGGTGGTGCTGCCTCTGCTGGAGAGTGACCTGCTGAAGATCATGGCTGCCTGCACCGAGGGCACGCTGGCCGATACCGAGGTCAAATTCTCCGAGGGCGCGGCCTGCTGTGTCATTCTGGCCTCCGGCGGCTACCCGGTGTCCTATGAAAAGGGCAAGCCCATTTCCGGCCTGACCAACGGCCAGCTGGAAGGGGAGAGCAGCATCACAGTCTACCACTCCGGCACGGCACTGCGTGAGGACGGCACGCTGGTCACCAACGGCGGCCGCGTGCTGGGCGTGACTGCAGCTGCGCCCCGCCTGACCGCCGCCATCACGCAGGCATACGCCGCCGCTGAGAAGATCAGTTTTGAAAAGCTGCACAAGCGCACGGATATTGGTATGAGAGCGCTGAAAGCAATCGCTGAACAATAAAAAAGAGGGGGATTCACCCATGGTCTATCGTATTTATGTGGAAAAGAAGCCCGGCTTTGATGTGGAAGCCCAGGGCCTGAAAAATGAGCTGGTGAGCCTGCTGGGCATCCAGTCCCTGAGCGGCCTGCGCCTGCTGAACCGCTATGACGTGGAGGGCATCGACGAGGCACTGTTCAACCAGTGCGCTGCCACCGTGTTCAGTGAGCCGCCGGTGGATAACACCTATGCGGAGCTGCCTGAATTCGAGGGCATTTCCTTTGCTGTGGAGTACCTGCCCGGCCAGTTCGACCAGCGCGCCGATTCTGCCGCCGAGTGCATCCAGCTCATCAGCCAGGGCGAGCGCCCGCTGGTTCGCTCTGCCCGTGTCTACCTGCTGGAGGGTTCCCTGACCGAGGAGCAGGTGGCAGAGATCAAGAAGTACGTCATCAACCCGGTGGAGGCCCGCGAGGCTTCGCTGGAGACCAAAGCTACCCTGAAGATGGAGTATCCCGTGCCCACCGCTGTGGCCACGCTGGAGGGCTTCAACGAGCTGGACGAAGAGGGCCTGAAGAAGTTCATCGACGAAAAGGGCCTGGCCATGGATCTGGGCGATATCAAGTTCTGCCAGGAGTATTTCCGCTCTGAGCACCGCGACCCCACCATCACCGAGATCAAGATGATCGACACCTACTGGTCCGATCACTGCCGCCACACCACCTTTGGCACCATTCTGGATGATGTCCAGATCGACGATGCCGTGGTGCAGGCAGCGTTTGACCGCTACATGGCCATGCGCGCCGACCTGGGCCGTGAGGAGAAGCCCCGCTGCATGATGGATCTTGCCACCATCGGTGCCAAGGAGCTGAAGAAGCAGGGCATCCTCAAGAATCTGGACGAATCCGAGGAGATCAACGCCTGCACCGTCAAGATCAAGTGCGATGTGAACGGCAAGGATGAGGACTGGCTCTTCCTCTTTAAGAACGAGACCCACAACCACCCCACCGAGATCGAGCCCTTCGGCGGTGCAGCCACCTGCATCGGCGGTGCCATCCGTGACCCGCTGTCCGGCCGCAGCTATGTCTATCAGGCCATGCGTGTGACCGGCGCAGGCGATCCGCTCAAGCCTGTCAGCGAGACCCTGCCCGGCAAGCTGCCCCAGCGCAAGCTGGTGACCACTGCCGCTGCCGGTTACTCCTCCTACGGCAACCAGATCGGCCTTGCCACCGGCCAGGTGGATGAGATCTACCACCCCGGCTATGTGGCAAAGCGGATGGAGATCGGCGCTGTGGTGGGTGCGACCCCCGCTTCCCATGTCCGCCGCGAGTGCCCCGCCCCCGGGGATGTCATCGTCCTGCTGGGCGGCCGCACCGGCCGCGACGGCATCGGCGGTGCCACCGGCTCCTCCAAGGCCCACAATCTGGGCAGCCTGGACCACTGCGGTGCCGAGGTGCAGAAGGGCAATGCGCCCATCGAGCGCAAGCTCCAGCGCCTGTTCCGCCGTGAGGATGCCTGCAAGATGATCAAGCGCTGCAACGACTTTGGTGCGGGCGGCGTTTCCGTTGCCATCGGCGAGCTGGCTGACGGCCTGTATATCGACCTGAACAAGGTCACCAAGAAGTATGACGGCCTGGACGGCACCGAGCTGGCCATCAGCGAGAGCCAGGAGCGCATGGCTGTGGCCCTTGCCCCCGAGGATGTGGACAAGTTCATCGCCATTGCCACCGAGGAGAACCTTGAGGCTACCCCCGTGGCAAAGGTCACCGAGGAAAAGCGCCTGAACATGGTGTGGAACGGCGTGTCCATCGTCAACATCAGCCGTGAGTTCCTGAACTCCAACGGTGCCGAGAAGCACCAGAACGTCCATGTGGAGCAGGGTACCGTCTGGCAGCCCCAGTGGGCCGGCATCACCTTCAGCCAGAAGATGAAGAACATGGTGGGCGACCTGAACATCTGCAGCAAGAAGGGCCTTTCTGAGCGGTTCGACAGCACCATTGGTGCCGCCACCGTCCTGATGCCCTTTGGCGGTGCTCACCAGCTGACTCCCCAGAACGCCATGGTGGCAAAGCTGCCCGTGGATGGCGAGACCAACACCTGCTCCGGCATGGCCTGGGGCTACAACCCCTACCTAATGAGCGCCAACCAGTATGTCGGCGCACGGATGGCCGTGGTGGACAGTGTCACCAAACTGGTGGCCTCCGGCTTCCGCTATGAGGATGCCTACCTGACCTTCCAGGAGTACTTTGAGCGCCTGGGCACCAAGCCCGAGCGCTGGGGCAAGCCGCTGGCCGCCCTGCTGGGTGCTCTGGATGCCCAGATGGGTCTGGGCATTGCCTCCATCGGCGGCAAGGACAGCATGTCCGGCTCCTTCGAACAGCTGGATGTGCCCCCCACGCTGGTCTCCTTTGCCACTGCCATCGGCAAGGCCAGCAAGGTGGTCTCCACCGAGTTCAAGAAGCCCGAGAGCACTGTTGTCCTCATCCGGCCCATTCTGGACCCCGAGACCGGCTGCCCCAACTTCTTCTCCCTGAAGGCAAACTACAAGATCGTGGAGCAGATGATCGAAGAGGGCATGGTGGCATCTGCCTGCGCCGTGGGCTACGGCGGCATTGCCGAGGCCCTGTTCAAGATGGGCCTGGGCAACCGCATCGGCTTCAAGATGCGCGCTGATATGCCCACCCACCGGATGTTCGAGCCCATGTACGGCTCCATCGTGCTGGAAATGGTCTCTGATTCCCCCGCAGGCGAGCTGCTGGGCGAGACCACCAGGGAGTATACCTTTGAAAGCTGCGGCGAGACGCTGGATATGGCAGAGCTGCAGGAGATCTGGGAGAGCAAGCTGGAGCCTGTGTACCCCTACCGCAAGGCAGGCCCCACCGTGGAAAAGATCAACGGCAAGCTGAACGCCCCCGCTGCCCCCAAGATCGGTGTGGCAAAGCCCAAGGTGATCATCCCCGTGTTCCCCGGTACCAACTGTGAGTACGACACCGCCAAGGCCTTTGCCCGCGCCGGTGCTGACCCTGAGATCCTGGTCATCCGCAACCTGACCCCGGCGGACGTTACCGCCAGCTGCGAGGCACTGGTCAAGGCCATTGGCGAGAGCCAGATCGTGATGCTGCCCGGCGGCTTCTCCGGCGGCGACGAGCCGGACGGCAGCGCCAAGTTCATCGCCTCCTTCTTCCGCAGCCCGGCGGTCACCGAGGCAGTGCGCCGTCTGCTGCAGCAGCGCGACGGCCTGATGCTGGGCATCTGCAACGGCTTCCAGGCCCTGATCAAGCTGGGTCTGGTGCCCTACGGCGATATCCGCCCCATCACGGCCTATGACCCGACCCTGACCTTCAACACCATCGGCCGCCACCAGAGCATGCTGGTGCGCACCCGCGTTGCATCCACCGGCAGCCCCTGGCTGTCCCACTGCGATGCAGGCAGCGAGTACGAGATCGCCATCAGCCACGGCGAGGGCCGCTTTGTGGCACCCCAGAACGTGCTGGATCAGCTGGTTGCCAACGGCCAGGTGGCTACCCAGTATGTTGATCTGGAGGGCGAGCCCACCATGGATCAGCGCTACAACCCCAACGGCTCTCTGCTGGCCATTGAGGGCATCACCAGCCCGGACGGCCGCGTGTTCGGCAAGATGGGCCACTCGGAGCGCAGCGGCGAGTACCTGTACAAGAACGTCACCGGCGACAAATATCAGCCGATCTTTGAGGGCGGCGTAGACTATTTCAAGGTTTGATGGTAGAATAGAGAAAAACTCCTTCCGTCATCGCTGACGCGATGCCACCTCCCTCTCCGAGGGAGGCTGAAAGGCCCCCTCTTCGAGGGGGCTGTCGCCGGAAGGCGGCTGGGGGAGTTACTTTCAGGAGGAAACAACCAATGTCACAGCATGATCGTTATATCAGCCCCTTCTCTACCCGTTATTCTTCCGACGAGATGCAGTACATCTTCTCGGATGACAACAAGTTCCGCACCTGGCGCCGCCTGTGGGTGGCGCTGGCCCGGGCCGAGATGGAGCAGGGCCTGACCAATATCACCCCCGAAATGGTGGCCGAGCTGGAAGCCCATGTGGACGACATCAACTACGAGGTCGCCATTGCGCGCGAGAAGCTGGTGCGCCATGATGTGATGAGCCACGTTTACGCCTACGGCCAGCAGTGCCCCAAGGCAGCAGGCATCATCCATCTGGGTGCCACCAGCTGCTATGTGGGCGATAACACCGATATCATCGTGATGCGGCAGGGCCTGGAGCTCATTCGCAAAAAGCTGATCGGTGTGCTGGCAAAGCTCTCCCGCTTTGCTGAGGAGTACAAGGACATGCCCTGCATGGCCTATACCCACTGCCAGCCTGCACAGCCCACCACCGTGGGCAAGCGTGCCACCCTGTGGGCCAACGAGCTGGTGATGGATCTTGCCGAGATCGACCACCGCCTTGCCACCCTGCAGCTGCGCGGTGTCAAGGGCACCACCGGCACCCAGGCTTCCTTTATGGAGCTGTTCAAGGGCGATGTAGACAAGATCCGCGCTGTGGATGCTTCCATTGCCAGGGAGATGGGCTTTGCCCCGGATGCCGTGATCCCCGTGTCCGGCCAGACCTACAGCCGCAAGGTGGATGCCTTTATCCTGAACGCTCTGGCGGGCATTGCCCAGAGCTGCATGAAGTTTGCCACCGACCTGCGCCTGCTGGCCAACTTCAAGGAGATGGAAGAACCCTTTGAGAAGAACCAGATCGGTTCCTCCGCCATGCCTTACAAGCGCAACCCCATGCGGTGTGAGCGCATCTGTGCCCTGAGCCGCTACCTGATGGTGGATGTGCTGAACCCCAGCTTCACCACCGGCACCCAGTGGTTTGAGCGCACTCTGGATGACAGCGCCAACAAGCGTGTTGCCATGGCCGAGGGCTTCCTGGCTGCCGATGCCATCCTGAACATCATGCTCAATGTCACCGATGGCATCGTGGTCTATCCCAAGGTAGTGCGCAGCCGCCTGATGGCAGAGCTGCCCTTCATGGCCAGCGAGAACATTATGATGCAGGCTGTGGAAAAGGGCGGCAACCGTCAGGAGCTCCACGAGCGCCTGCGCCAGCACGCCATTGCCGCCGGCAAGCAGGTCAAGGAAGAGGGTCTGCCCAACGATATGGTGGACCGCGTTGCAGCCGACCCCGCCTTTGGCCTGACCAAGGAGGAGATCGTGGCCGGTCTGGTGCCCGAAAACTTTGTGGGCCGTGCACCCCAGCAGGTGGAGGAGTTCATTGCAAATGTGCTCCAGCCCATCTTTGATGCCAACCCCGATGCTGTGGAACAGCACGCTTCTCTGAGCGTTTAAGGGTGTGGCCCGGTAGCTTTCTCCTCGGACACGGCTCGGGCCATTCCATCGCCCGCCCTACTGCCTGCGGCAGCAGGGTCCCACCCCAGCGGACGGTCCTCGGAGAAACTCCCGGTCCACTGAACTGCAAAATCTATCGCTGCGCTCCGCCTTTGGGCAGGGCGCAGCTTTGCTATAACCGGAAAAGGAGAACCTATGCGACTAGACAAATATCTGGCCGAGACGGCGCAATGCACCCGGAGCGAGGCAAAGACCCTGCTGAGCAGGGGACGGGTGACGGTGAACGGCGCGGTGTGCAAAAAAGGGGACATCCAGCTCAGGGAAGGGGACAGCGTGGCGGTGGACGGTGCGCCGCTTGCTTACCAGCAGTTCGTCTACCTGATGCTCAACAAGCCTGAGGGCGTGGTGAGCGCTTCCACCGACAAGCGGGATACCACCGTAGTGGATCTGATCGGGGATGCCTACCCCCGGCGGGAGCTGTTCCCGGCCGGCCGGCTGGACAAGACCAGCACCGGCTTTGTTCTGCTGACGGATGACGGCGGCTTCGCCCACGAGATCCTTGCCCCGAAGCGCCATGTCTCCAAAACCTACACGGTGGTCATTGACACACCGCTGACCGAGGAGATGCGCAAGGGCTTTGCCGAGGGCGTGACGCTGGCGGATGGCACCGCCCTCTCCCCGGCAGAGGTGGAAGCCCTGACCCCGGACGGCCTGACCGTGAAAGTCAGGCTCAGGCAGGGGGTGTACCACCAGATCAAGCGGATGTTCGGTGTGTACGGCGCGGGTGTGAACGCCCTGCACCGGGATGCCATCGGCGGGCTTGCGCTGGACCCGGCCCTTGCACCGGGACAGTGGCGGGAGCTTTCTGCGGAGGAAGTGACAGCAATTACCACCGGAGCCTGACTGCTTTTCACCTGATTTTCAAAAAAACATCACATTTTGCCGGTAAAATATTCACAAGAACCACGCAAAACAGTGCTTTTTGGGCCTGAAAATACCCCCAAAAGATAATTTCACCAAGAAAGTCAAAAATATTTTGGTGAAATATGTTGCAAAAGTAAATTCTTTTGTGTAAAATAGATAATGTAAAGCGGCGAAATTGTTAAAAACGACAATCTCGCCCCTGCGGCTTGCACAAAAGAGGAAAAGGGGTATCCATTTATGGCCAATAGAGTATTCCAGAGCGTGATCTACCAGATGAAAGACGCCATCGATCGTGTGGTCGGTGTGGTGGATGAGACCGGCGCTGTGATCTCCTGCTCGGAGCTGAACCTGATCGGAGAGGTGCGCGAGGGCTTTATGGCAGAGCGCCTGACGGCCGGTGACCGCTTTGTGCGGGATGGCTACACCTATCAGCAGTTCTCCAGCGCAAAGCATAACGACTATGCCGTGTTTGTGGAAGGCGCGGACGAGACTGCGGGCCAGTTTGCGGCCCTGCTCTCCATCAGCCTGCAGAGCATCAAGCAGTACCACGATGAGAAGTTCGACAAAGCCAACTTCATCAAGAACGTGGTGCTGGACAATATCCTGCCCGGCGATATCTACGCCAAGGCCCGTGAGCTGCACTTTGCCACCGATGTTTCCCGCGTGGTGTTCATTGTGCGCGTGACCTCCGGCGGCGACATCTCCGCTTACGATGTGGTCAGCAGCCTGTTCCCGGACAAGCAGAAGGACTTTGTGTTCAATATCAGCGAGACCGACACCGTGCTGGTCAAGGAGATCCGCAAGGGCATCGACCGCACCGATATGGAGAAGCTGGCTGCCAGCATCGTGGACACCCTGTCCGGTGAGCATTACATCAAGGCTGTGGTCGGCATCGGCACCCCCATCTCCAACGTGAAGGATCTGGCTACCTCCTTCAAGGAAGCCCAGATCGCCATGGAGGTCAGCAAGGTGTTCGACACAGAGAAGCAGATCATCCGCTACGACAACCTTGGCATTGCCCGCCTGATCTACCAGCTGCCCACCACTGTCTGCGAGATGTTCCTGCGCGAGGTGTTCAAGCAGGGCAGCATCGAGAGCCTGGATCAGGAGACCCTGTTCACCATCCAGCGCTTCTTCGAGAACAACCTGAATGTGTCTGAGACCAGCCGCGGCCTGTTTGTCCACCGCAACACGCTGGTGTATCGTCTGGAAAAGATCAAAAAACTGACCGGTCTGGATCTGCGTGAGTTCGACGATGCCATCGTCTTTAAGGTGGCGTTGATGGTCAAGAAGTACCTGTCCAACAACCCGGCCAAATATTAAGCAAACGCTTGCGGCACAAAGCCGTCGGCGCAGAACCGGCCGCTCGAAACCGATGCTGGCCGGTTCTTTTTGGTTTGGAGAAAATTATTGGGAGCGAAAAATGCATGATAGATTTTGAACACGTTTCAAAGCAGTACAAGCACAACGCAAAGCCTGCCCTGGAGGATGTCAACTTCCATGTGGATGACGGCGAGTTTGTTTTTCTGCTGGGTCACTCAGGCGCGGGCAAATCCACCCTGCTCAAGCTGATCCTGCGCGAGGAGACCCCCACCGAGGGCCGCGTGCTGGTGAACGGGCAGGATGTTGCCCGCCTGCGCCGCCGCAAGATCCCCTACCTGCGCCGTCAGATGGGCATCATCTTTCAGGATTTCCGGCTCATCCCCACCATGACAGTTTACGAGAACATTGCCTTTGCCATGCATGTTACCAACATCGGGCACAAACAGATCAAAGAGCGCGTGAATTACATGCTGGAGCTTGTCCACCTGGAGGACAAGGCAAAGGTCTACCCCGACCTGCTCTCCGGCGGTGAGCAGCAGCGTGTGGCTGTGGCCCGCGCCCTGGCCCACGCCCCCAAGCTGGTGATTGCGGACGAGCCCACCGGCAACATCGACCCCGAGCTGAGCCTTGAGATGATGGAGCTTCTGGAGCGTGTCAGCGAGATGGGCATCACTGTGCTGGTGGTCACCCATGAGCACGAGCTGGTCCGTCACTTTGACCGCCGCGTGGTCACCCTGTCCGGCGGACACATCATCTCGGATGTGCCCACGGGCTCCATGATCCCCCACCCGCCCGTAGACCCGAAGGAACTGGAAATGGAGGTGTCGCTGGTATGATGAAACCTTCTACGTTCGGTTTCCTTGTGGTGCGCGGCGTGCGCAACCTGGGCAAGCACTGGGCCATGACCATTGCCTGCATCGCCTCCCTGAGCGTCTGTATGACCCTGAACACCTTTGCCACGCTGGCGGAAGTCAATGTGAACAGCATGGTGAACTATCTGGGCCAGCAGAACGAGATGGTGGTCTATGTGGACCCCGAAGCCGACGATGCCACCATCCAGTCGGTAGGGGAGCGCATCACTGCCACCCCGGGCGTGAGCCGGGTGCAGTACATGTCCAAGGAGGATGTGCTCAACCAGTACCGTGGGTACATGGCGGATTACGCCGTTCTGCTGGACGAATTTGAGAATGATAACCCCTTCAAGGCCAACTACCGTGTCTCTTTGGCAGACCTGAGCCAGATGCAGGCCATGAGCCAGAACTTCCAGAGCATCCCGGGCGTGTACAGCGTTACCGCCCCCATTGAGATGACCCAGACCTTTGTGGAGGTCCAGCAGGCCGTGACCAAGGTGGGCCAGATCGTGATCCTGGTGTTGATGGCGGTCAGCATCATCACGGTGGGCAGCACCATCCGCCTGAGCGTTTTTGCCCGCCGCCGTGAGATCGAGATCATGAAGTATGTGGGTGCGACCAACCACCTTGTCACCCTGCCCTTTTTTGTGGAGGGCCTGACCATGGGCCTGATCTCTGGTGCCATCACCTCGGTAGCCGGTATCTTCGGCTATGCCTACATCGTGCAGGCCTCCAGCACGCTGGGCGGGTTGTGGCAGCTGCTCATGGGCACCGCCATGGTGCCTGTGGATGCCGTCTGGCCCACCATCCTGACGTACAGTCTGGCCGGTGGTGCGCTGGTGGGTGCGCTGGGCAGCATGTTCTCCATCCGCAAGCATCTGAATGTGTAAGCGAAAGGAGCCTTCTCTGTGAAACAAGCAAAACACTCTGCGGGCTTCCGCCTGCACCTCATGTATACCCCCACCCACGCAAAGCCCGCCCCCGGGCACAGCCGGGCCATGCGCGCCGCCAGCCTGTTTCTGGCAGCGGCCTGCCTGCTGCTGAGCGTTTCGGTCTACCCGGCCACGGCGGCTACCAGCATGTCCAGCCTGCAGAACAAGCTGGATAAGCTCTCCCAGTCCATTGTACAGCACAAAAAGGAACTGTCCAATGCAAAAAAGAAGGAGCAGGCCGCCAAGGCGCTGGAATCGGAGCTGAAGGAAAAGGTCACGGTGGTCCAGAGCCAGATCAGCGTGCTGAAGGGCCAGATCGCCGAGGTGCAGAACAGCATCGGCCTGAAGGAACAGGAGATCGCCGCCAAGGAGCAGCAGATCACCGAAAAAGAAGCGGAGATCGCCGACCAGTGGGGGGATTTCAAGCAGCACATGGCCGCCATGCAGGAACTGCGGGACGGCGGCAGCGTTGCCATGCTGTCTGCAGTGAACGACCTGTATGAGCTGCTGACCTTCAACGAGGTCATGCAGGACATCTCCATCAAGGACACCGAGATCCTGGACAACATGAAGAACGCCAAGGAAGCGCTGGAAAGCGATAAGCTGACGCTGGAATCCCAGCGCAGCGAGCTGCAAAGCAAAAAGGCAGATCTGGATGCCCAGAACAGCCAGATGCGTGCCAAGCAGAACGAGCTCAACTCCAGCGTGGCCGCCGCCCAGATGAGCGCTGCCGAGGCGCAGCAGGCCCAGAAGGACGCGCAGGCCGCCATTGAATCGGACGAGATGAACTATGAGGCGGTCAAGAAACAGATCCAGAAGATGATCGCTGCGGCCGCTGCCTCCAAGCCCACCCTGAGCTTTACCGGCTTCATCTGCCCGCTCAAGAGCTATAGCCGCATTTCTAGTGAGTACGGCTGGCGCAAGAACCCCGTTACGGGGGTCAACAAGCTCCACGCCGGTACCGACTTTGCCGCCCCGGGCGGCACGCCCATCTATGCAGCCGCCAGCGGCTATGTGCAGGTGGCGGGCTGGTCCAGCGGCGGCTACGGCAACTATGTCATCATCTACCACGGCAAAATGTCCGATGGCAACCAGTACAGCACCCTGTACGGCCACATGCGGTCGGTCGCCACCTCGGCGGGCAAGTATGTCCAGCAGGGTGAGATCATCGGCTATGTGGGCAGCACCGGCAACTCTACCGGCAACCACCTCCATCTGGAGGTCTGGAAGGGCGGCTCCAAGGCCAATGCCGTCAACCCCCGTGGTTATATCCCCATGAAATAATCTGCATTGTATCAAAGGAGGCCGTCAGGGCTTATGAAGGAAGAAAAACGCAAGCGCATCCTGCGCGTGGGCTGTCTGATCCTGGCAGGGATCTTTGCACTTTCCATGCTGGGCAGCGTGGTTATGATGCTGCTGGTCTGACAGAGGAGGGAAGAAGATGAACCGTAAGATATCGGTCGGCATGGCGGTCAGCATTGTCATCCTGGCCATGACCGTTACCTTTTCCATTACCATGCTGGTGGCGATGCGCCTGTTTGACAGCACCGTTTCCAGCGTGAAGGAAAAGGAAAGCATGTACAACAAGATCGCTGAGGTGGACCGCTATGTCCGCAGCAACGATTACTATCCCATCGACGAGACCACCCTCTACGACCGCCTGACGGCTGGCTACCTGCTGGGCACCGGCGACAAGTACGCCCGCTATTTCAGCGCTACCGCCTATACGGAGCTGATGAACACCCAGAACGGCACCCTGATCGGCATCGGCGTGGAGTTGGCTGTGGATCAGTCCGGCTATGCCAAGGTCATCAAGGTCTACGATGAATCCCCCGCCAAGGAGGCCGGCATTCAGGTCGGCAACTACATCACCGCTGTGGACGGCACCGATGTCAAGAGCATGAGCAGCGTGGATGCCATCCAGACCCGCCTGCGCGGCGAGAGCGGCACCACCGTCAATGTGACCTGGCTGGACAGTGAGGCCTCCGAGCATACCGCTGACCTGACCCACTCCGGTTACAGCTCCACCACCGTGGATTACCAGATGGTGCAGGGCAATGTGGGCTACATCCGGATCCGCCAGTTTGATTCCACCACCCCCAGCGAGCTGGATTACGCCATCCGCAGCCTGAGCGCCAGCGGCGCAGGCAGCCTGGTGTTTGACCTGCGCGATAACGGCGGCGGCCTGCTGGACGATGCCATCCAGTGCATCGACCTGATCGCCCCGGAGGGCACGCTGGCCTTTGCTGAGGACAAGAACGGCACCCAGACCCTGCTGGGCACCAGCACCAGCGAATCCCAGATCGACCTGCCCGTTGTCTGCCTGGTCAACGGAAGCACTGCCAGCGCTGCGGAGCTCTTTGCCAGCAGCCTGCGCACCCTGAATGGTGCCCGTCTGGTGGGCACCACCACGCAGGGCAAGGGCACCATCCAGAGCAGCCCCCAGCGCCTGTCCGATGGCAGTGCCGTGGTGGTTACCGTGGCAAAGCTGGTCTGCGGCGACGGCAGCTGCTTTGACGGCACCGGCCTGACCGTGGATGTGGAGCGCCCCCTGACTGCAGACGAGCAGACCGCATACTATGATTACACTGTGGAGAACGACCCCCAGATCCAGCGTGCCGTGAGCACTGCCCAGCAGATGAGCGGCACCACCACCGTGAGCGGTGTCAACGAGGCGGCTTCCAGTGAAGCTGCCGACAGCGCCGCCGCTGAGAGCGTGGCGGAAGGGGACGCTGAGGCCGCATCTGCCGAGAGCACCCCGGCAGAGACCGCGCCCGCCGAAAGTGAAGCGGCAGGGGAGAGCACTGCATCCAGTAGTCAAGAATAAGAGAACAACCCTCTCCGTCAGCGCTGACGCGCTGCCACCTCTCCCGAAGGGCGAGGTCTTGGCAATTCATGCAAAGTTTGCGGTTTTGTCAAAAGCTCCCCCTTTGGGGGAGCTGGCGAGCGAAGCGAGACTGAGAGGGTTATTTTGGAAAAGAAAGGATAGAGCCATGCCCGAATTGACCGACCTGTCTTATGTGCGCGCCCTGTGCGAAAAATATGATTTTGCCCTCTCCAAGGGCTTTGGCCAGAACTTTATCGTCAACCCCGGCCTGCCCCCCAAGATCGTGGATGCCAGCGGCGTGGACAAGCGCTACGGCGTGCTCGAGATCGGCCCCGGCATCGGCGTGCTGACCCGGGAGCTGGCAAAGCGGGCGGCAAAGGTGGTCTCCATCGAGGTGGACGAGCGCCTGCCCCCCCTGCTGGCCGAGACAATGGCCGGTGTGGACAATTTCAAGCTGGTCCTGCAGGATGTGCTCAAGGTGGACCTGAAAGCCCTGATCGCGCAGGAGTTCCCCGGGATGCCGGTGGCGGTCTGCGCCAACCTGCCCTACTATATCACAAGCCCTATTGTGATGAAGCTGCTGGGCGACCGCCTGCCCATCGAGAGCCTGACCGTGATGGTGCAGAAGGAAGCTGCCGATCGTCTGGCCGCCGCCCCGGGCACCCGGGCCTCCAGTGCCATCAGCTGTGCGGTGAGCTATTACGCGACCTCTAAGATGATGTTCACCGCCGCCCCGGGCAGCTTTTACCCGGCCCCCAAGGTGACCAGCGCTGTGGTGCGGATGGAGATCCGCCCCACCCCCGCCGTGCAGGTGGAGGACGAGGCGGGCTACTTTGCCCTTGTCCGCGCGGCCTTTGGCCAGCGGCGCAAGACTGCGGCCAATGCCATTGCCAGCGGCCTGGGGATGCCCAAGGATGCCGTGACCGCTGCCATTGAAGCCGCCGGTTTCGATGCCCGCATCCGTCCTGAGGCCCTGACGCTGGAGGATTTTGCAAAGATCCAGAACGCTCTGGCCCGGTGACTTGTTTTAATAATTCGGTTTTCCAAAAGCAGGGGCTCTTCGCAAAGCGTGGAGCGCCTGCTCTTTTAGAATATAAAGCAAAAATACAGTGTCTTTTTGACGAGAACAATTCCGGTTGTTTTGTCTGTGGCATTGTTTGTTAAATTTCCTGCACGCTTTACCATGCAAAAGCAAATATATTTCATCGTTTTTGCGCGGCAGACTTTGCTTTTTGAAGAAAAAGCTGTGTGTGCTCCATTGACATCTTTTTATTTCAATGGTACAATATATGGCGTGTTAAGGTTTTGCGGGAGGAGCACAGGTGCAGACAGAGGGGTCTGTTTCTGCGCTCTTTTGTATTCCCTGGCAATACAGGATTCAAAAAACCTCCGCAGAATAGTGGGAAAACAGCAGGACATCCCGCCCTGCACCATGCACTGAAGCACGGAATTATTATAGGGAGGAAAACACAATGAACAACAACTACGAGTCTCATGCAATCAGCCGCCGCAGCTTTCTGAAGGCTTCCGGTGTCGTTGGTGCCGCCGGCATTCTGGCCGCCTGCGGCGGCAACTCTGGCAGCAGCTCCACCGCTGCTTCCTCTGGTGCTACCAGCGCTCCCAACACCACTGGCGCTACCCCGCTGAAGGAGTTCATCTCCTGGGAGAGCACCAACCGTGAGCTGGAGAGCTGGAACATGCTGTACAGCCAGATGGCTTCCGACATGAATGTCACCACCAACCTGTGGGAAGGCCTGCTGAGCTTTGACTGCTACGGCAAGGCCGTGCCTTCCGTGGCCAAGGAGTGGAGCCACAATGAGGACTCTTCTGTTTGGACCTTCAACCTCCGCGACGATGTGGACTGGGTGGATGTCAACGGCGAAGTCAAGGCTCACCTGACCAGCAAGGACTTCCTCGTGGGTCTGGAGTGGGTGCTGAACGCAGCCAAGAACCAGGCCAACAACACCTCCATGCCCAACGAGACCCTGACCGGTGCTGCTGATTACTATCAGAAGACCAGCGATATGGGCGATGCTGCTGCCGACCTGACCTACCAGGATATGCTGGACGCAGGCGTGGGCGTTGAGGCTCCGGACGATTACACCCTGGTCTTCACCTGCAAGAATCCCTGCCCTTACTTCGATACCGTTGCTGCCTACACCAGCTTCTACCCCGTCTCTGAGGATCTGATCAACGAGCTGGGCGTTGAGGGCTTCCGTGCCTGCGACTACACCAACATGTGGTACAATGGTCCCTATGTGGTGGAGGAGTTCATCAGCCAGAACACCAAGAGCTACATCCCCAACCCCAACTACTTTGGTGCAAACGATGTGTCCCGTTTCGACCGCTTCACTGTTACCATGATCAGCGACGGCACCGTTACCTTCCAGCTGTACCAGAACCGTGAGCTGGACGAGATGGATGTGGGCGAGAGCACTCTGACCACCATCCAGGCTGATCCCAACAGCGAGTACAATCAGCAGCTGTGCGAGAAGCGCCCCAAGAAGTTCAGCTACCAGATGCACTTCAACTATCAGAAGAACAACGAGGACGGCACCCCCGACGACAACTGGAACAAGGCGATTGCCAACACTGCTTTCCGTCAGTGCTTCTACAAGGGCCTGGAGATGACCAACTGGTATGCACGTACCAACAAGATCAACCCCCTGAAGTGCGAGAACGATTACTACACCATGCCCGGTGTCTGCTACAACACCCAGGGCCAGGAGTACTCCACCCTGGTTGCCAAGGAGATGGGCTTCGACAAGGAAGCATACGATGGCAAGACCATGATCCGTCTGCGCGCCAACAACGGCGACATCGCTGACCTGAAGAAGCAGGCCATGGACGAGCTGAGCGCCATCGGCGTTACCTTCCCTGTCCACGCTGCTTACTACATCATCGCCGCCAACTCCACCGCTCTGGACAACGCAACCGTGCTGAAGCAGTGCTTCACCGACAGCTTCGGCGATGACTTCATCGTGCTGGACATCAAGACCTTTGTTTCTTCCCTCACTCAGGAAGTCCGCAATCCTCAGCTGCAGAGCTTCGTCATCAACGGCTGGGGCGCTGACTTCGGCGATCCCGTCAACTTCGTTGGTCAGGAGATCCTGCACGACGACAACGCTTACTACAGCTGGTACTACTCCAACATCGCCAAGGTCGTGGAGGCCGGCCCCGCTGACTGGCAGAAGGATCTGGTGGCCTGCTACGAGGAGTTCACCGATCTGGTCAACACCGCAAAGGCCATCGTTGATGATACCGATGCCCGCTACGCTGCCTTCGCAAAGGCTGAGGCCAGCATGCTGAACAACGTTCTGGCCTGCCCCTGCTACTTCGAGGTTGCCTGGACTCTGACCCACGCCAACGAGTACAGCAAGATCAACGCTGTGTATGGTCCCTGCAACTACAAGGCTGTGAACTGGGAGACCAGCGAAGAGGCTTACACCACCGAGCAGTACGAGGAGTTCGCCGCTGCATTCGACGCAGCTACCAAGGCTTAAGTTCCCCGTTTCCCCGCCCGAAAGGGTAGAAATAAAAGTTAAGGGTTCGATAACATGTTAAAATACACGGTTAAGCGGCTGCTCCAGTCGCTTGTCACAATCTTTCTGATCGCAACAGCAGTTTTCCTGATGATGCGCTGCCTGCCGACGGACTACTACTTCACTGAGGAACAGCTCATGAAGTTTACCGATCAGCAGAAGACCGCCGCTCTGGAAGCAGCTGGCCTGACCGACCCCATCCCCACCCAGCTGGTCAAGTTCTATAACAACCTGCTGCATCTGGACTTCGGCACTTCCCGCCGCATCCAGAACGGTGCCCCGGTGGTCAAGGTCATTGGTAAAAAGTTTGGTATCTCCATGCGTCTGGGTCTCACCGCCACCGGCATCTCTCTGGTGATCGGTGTGCTGATGGGCATCCTGCAGGCGGCATTCAAGGACAAGGTATTCGACTGGATCGGCACGGCCTACACCGTGTTCGTCAACGCGGTCCCGTCGCTGGTGTCGTATTCTCTGGTGCTGGTCTTTGGTTCCAAGTACCTGGGATTCCCCACGCTGTATTCCACCCGCAATGTGAGTGCTTCCAGCGTGCTGCCCATCACCTGCCTTTCGCTGGCATCCATTGCAGGCTATGCCCTGTGGACCCGCCGCTACATGGTGGATGAGCTGACCCGTGACTATATCAAGCTGGCCCGTGTCAAGGGCCTGAGCTCCCGCGAGATCATGTTCAAGCATGTTCTGCGCAACGCCATGGTCCCCATGGTGCAGTATATCCCCCAGTCCATCCTGGTGACGGTGGGCGGCTCCCTGCTGATGGAACGGTTCTTCTCCGTTCCCGGCATGGGCCCCCTGCTGACGGATGCCATCCAGCGCTATGACCTGAATGTCGTTCAGACCCTGGTCATCCTCTACGCTGTGCTGGGCATCGTGGGCGTGTTCCTGGGCGATGTGCTGATGATGGTGGTTGACCCCCGTATTACTCTGACCGGAAAGGAGGAGGCTCGCTGATGGCTAAGGCATCGGATTTTGAGGGCAAGAAGCCCGAAGAACTGTTCTACTTTGTGGATTATTCCCCGGAAGAAGCTGAACGCATCGGCTACTCCAACTATTCCTACTGGGGTTCTGTCATCCAGAACTTCCTCAAGCAGAAGGTCGCTGTCTTCTGCCTGATCCTGTTCCTGGCGCTGACGGTGTTCTCCTTCATTGCGCTGGGCATCGGCAAGTATCACTACACTACCCTGATCTCTGATTCCAGCAAGGCTTTCATCAAGCCCAACAGTGAGTACTGGTTCGGTACCGACAACCTGGGCCGTGACTACTGGTGCCAGGTGTGGTATGCCACCCAGGTTTCCATCCGTCTGGCTCTGGTGGTCGCCGTGGGCGAGAGCATCGTGGGCGTGATCTTCGGCCTGATCTGGGGCTATGTGCGCAGTCTGGACCGCTTCTTCACGGAGCTGTACAACCTGATCGACAACGTGCCCTATATCATCTATATGACCCTGATCGCCCTGATGGTGGGCCAGAGCTTCTGGATCATGGCCATCTCCATGATCGCCATCAACTGGCTTTCCATGGCACGCCGTGTCCGCAACATGGTGTTCATGTTCCGTGACCGCGAGTACAACCTCGCGTCCCGCTGCCTGGGCACCCCGCTGTGGCGCGTGCTGACCAAGAACATCCTGCCGTATCTGGTCTCCGTTATCATCCTGCGTATGGCACTGTCCATTCCGGGCACCATCAATCTGGAATCCACGCTGTCCTACCTGGGCCTGGGCCTGGGCATCGACACGCCTTCTCTGGGCCTGATCCTGAGCAAGGTGCGCGGCTTCTTCCTGGATTATCCGTACCTGCTGGTTTTCCCTGCATCCATCGTGTCCATCATTTCCATTTCTTTCTATATCATGGGCAACGCTTTGTCGGATGCGGCTGATCCGCGCAACCACGTTTGATAGATTGGAGAGAGAGACGTAAATGGATAGACAACCGATTATCTCTGCCAAAGACGTGGAGATCACTTTCAGCCTGCGCGGCCGCAAGCTGAACGCCATCCGCAAGTGCTCGCTGGACCTGTACGAAGGCGAGACCCTTGCCATCGTGGGCGAGTCCGGCTCGGGCAAGTCCGTATTCACCAAGACCTTTGTGGGTATGCTGGATGCCAACGGTAAGATCACCGGCGGCTCCATCATGTTTGAAGGCCGCGATATGACCAAGTTCACCGAGAAGGATTGGCTGGGTGTCCGCGGCAAGAAGATCGCCATGGTCATGCAGGACCCCATGACCAGCCTGAACCCGCTGAAGAAGATCGGCAAGCAGATCCAGGAGAGCATTGAGCACCACCAGGGTCTGAAGGGCGAGGAAGCCAAAAAGGCTGCCATCGAGATGCTGGGCAAGGTGGGTATCCCCGACCCCGAGCGTCGGTACGAGCAGTACCCCCACGAGTTCTCCGGCGGTATGCGTCAGCGTGTCGTCATTGCCATTGCAGCGGCCTGCCGCCCGCAGATCCTGATCTGCGACGAGCCCACCACTGCGCTGGACGTGACCATTCAGGCACAGATCCTGCAGCTGATCCGCGACCTGCAGAAGGAGCTGGGCATGTCCGTTATCTACATCACCCATGACCTGGGCGTTGTGGCAAACGTGGCAGACCGTGTGGCCGTGATGTACGCCGGCCAGATCGTGGAATACGGCACCGTGGAGGAAATCTTCTACGACGCATGGCACCCCTACACCTGGGCTCTGCTGCAGGCTCTGCCGCAGCTGGGCACCAAGGGTGAGGCCCTGCCCAGCGTGGATGGTACTCCCCCGAACCTGTTCAACGAGATCAAGGGTGACGCATTTGCGCCCCGCAACAAGCATGCGCTGGCAATCGACTTTGTGCAAGAGCCTCCGTTCTTCCAGGTGTCCGAGACCCACGCCGCAAAGACCTGGTATCTGGACCCGCGCGCTCCCAAGATCGAGCGGCCGCACTCCATCCAGAACCTGCGTGAGAAAATGGGAAAGATGGGAGGCGCCAACTTAAATGGCTGAACGCGAAAAGCTGATTGAGCTGAAAGACCTTCAGATCACCTTTGGCTCCGGTAAGAAGAAATTTGTTGCTGTCGATCATGTCAACTTTGACATCTATAAGGGCGAGACCTTCTCGCTGGTCGGCGAGTCCGGCTCCGGCAAGACCACCATTGGTCGTGCCATCTGCCGCATCAACCCGACTTCCGGCGGCGACATCTTCTTCAAGGGCCAGAAGATCAACGGCAAGATCTCCAAGGAACTGGACAAAGAGGTCATCCGTAAGATCCAGATGATCTTCCAGGACCCCATGGCATCGCTGAACGAGCGCGCCAAGGTGGAGTATATCATTGCCGAGGGCCTGCTGAACCATCATCTCTACAAGGATCAGGATGACCTGCACGAAAAGGTGATGAACGCCCTGCATGAGGTCGGCCTGCTGCCGGAGTTTGCCTCCCGCTTCCCCCACGAGTTCTCGGGCGGCCAGCGCCAGCGCATCGGCATTGCCCGTGCTCTGGTCATGGAGCCGGAGTTCATCGTGGCCGATGAGCCCATCTCCGCACTGGATGTCTCCATCCGTGCACAGGTGCTGAACCTGCTGAACGAGATGAAGAAGAGCCGCGGTCTGACCTACCTGTTCATTGCACATGACTTGTCGGTGGTCCGGTTCATCTCGGATCGTATCGCCGTTATCAGCAAGGGCCGCATCGTGGAGTTGGCTGAGGCGGAGGAGCTGTTCCTCCATCCGCTGCATCCCTACACCAAAGCCCTGTTGAGTGCGGTTCCCATCCCTGACCCCAGCCTTGAAAAGCACAAGAAGCTGCTGGTCTATGACCCCTCGATCCACGATTACAGCGTGGATAAGCCGGTCTGGGAAGAGATCGCAAACGGCCACTTTGTGTATGGCAACCAGCGTGAGCTGGAAGGCTACCGCAAGGAGTATGAAAGCCAGCTGTAAGCTGAACCGCTTTCCTGTATTTTAACACAATGACCCCGCCGCGCTGGGAGCTTTCCCACGCGGCGGGGTTTTGTGCTGTCAGGGAGCAAAAAACAGAACCGGACGCTTCAAAAACGTCCGGTTCTGCTTTTGCGATTGGTTATTGGTCCACTGGATCAGGCCTGAGCGGCTGCGTCAAATGCGGCAGCAAACGCATCGTACTGTTCGGTGGTGTAGGCCTCCTCGCTGGTCTCCCAGTTCACGGCCTTGTAGTTGCAGGGACCATACATTGCGTTGATCTTGCTGTACTCGTTGACGTGGGTCAGGCACCAGGTCACATCATAGACGGTGGGGAAGATCAGGTTCTCGTCCAGGAAGTAGGCCTCGGCCTTGGCAAATGCTGCGTAGCGTGCATCAGTGTCGTCAACGATGGCACGTGCCTCGTTCACCAGATCGGTGAACTTCTCATAGGCAGCCACCAGCTCGGTCTGGTAGCTGGCGGGACCATTGTTCACAATGCCTGCAATGTTGGTCATGTTGCAGCTGTAGTAAGCGTTTTCATCGTGAATGATGATCTGGGTCAGGAAGTTGATGGGATCGCCAAAGTCAGCGCCCCAGCCCATGTGGGTGAAGCTCTGCAGCTTGGGAGCCACGACTTCCTTCATGGTGGAGGACACGAAGGTGTTGACATCCAGCACGATGAAGTCATCGCCGAAGCTGTCGGTGAAGCACTGCTTCAGGACGGTGGCGTGGTCCAGAGCGGAGGTGGAGCCGGCCAGAACGTAGTAGGAGCAGTGGACAGGGAAGGTGACACCAATGGCGCTCAGCTCTTCCATGGCCTGCTTCTTCAGCTCGGTGATGTCGCCGTTGTTGGCGCGCAGACGCTTCATGGTCTTGCCATCGTAAGCCTCGCCGTCCAGACCCATCTCCTTGGCCACCAGGTTGGTGTAGTCGGTGCCATCAGAGGTGTAGCACAGGCCCTTCATGGTGAAGAAGTCGTTCTCACACTTCAGGGGATTGATGGGGTTATAACGGGCGAAGAACTTGTTCAGCACCATGCCCTTGGAGAAGCACTGACGGAACGCCTTGTTGGCAATGGCCTTGTTCCAGTTCTCATCGGGGGTGCCATCGGTGTTCATTTTGTCGTAGTTGAAGATGAAGCAGTAGCTGAACTTCTTGGCACGCTTCTCACACAGCTGCTGATTGTACTCGTTGGAGGGATCGGACTGAATGGTGGTGATGCTGCTCTCACCCAGATCCACCTCGTCCAGCTCGCGGTTCTGATACAGCTGCAGGCTGATGGCACCGTCGCTGATCATGGTGACAGTGAAACGCTCAAAGCGGCTGACGTTGGCAGCATCGTAGTAGTTGGGGTTGGGGATGTAGCTCTTGGTGTTGCCCTGGATGTACTCCTCCACCATATAGGGTCCGTTGTACCACATGGTGGTGTTGTCGCAGCCACGGAAGCCATCGATACCCAGCTCCTCGATCAGAGCGGGAGCCACGGGGTAGAAGCTGGTGTAGGCAGCAACGGTATCAAAGTAGGGGCAGGCGTTGGGGCAGGTGAACACCAGAGTGTAATCATCCGGAGCTTCGATGCCCACACCGGCAGCCAGCATGTCCTCATAGGTCATGTCAGCGGCAGCGTCACCGGCTTCCTTGGTCAGCTGGTAGTACTCGTAAGCACCCACAATGGTATCATTGGGCATGGAGGTGTTGTTGGCCTCGTTCTTGATGGCGTTCATCACCCATTCAAAGCCAACCAGGAAGTCCTTGCTGGTCAGGTGAGCCTTCACCTCACCGTTGCAATCCACCCAGTCCACGTCGTCCCGCAGGTGGAAGGTCCAGACGGTGGCATCCTCATTGTGCTCCCAGCTGGAAGCGATGGCGGGAACCACCTTGCCGTAGCAGTCAAAGCTCAGCAGGCCGTCCCACAGGTTGGTGACCACGTTGGCATCCTCAGCCCTCTGGCTGTACAGCATGTTCCAGCTTTCCAGCTCACGGTTGCCGCTCTCAAAGGAGATGAACTCCTTCAGGGGGGTAGCGCCGGTGGAGTTGGGGGCAGCAGCACCGCTGGCGGCAGCGCCATTGCCGGTGTTGTTGGACTTTTCGCCGCAGGCTGCCAGCAGGCTGGCGGCACCCACAGCACCTGCACCCTTCAGGAAGGTGCGGCGATCAAAATTGAAGCTCATTGGATGATCCTCCCAGATCTTGCGCGGACAGAGCCGCGCGTTTTTCCTTTTCCTAAATGCAGTGAGGCTGTCTGCCTTTCCAAAAAGTGCACAGGAAAGACAAAAGTCGCACCGCTGTATATTTTAGCACTTTACTGGAAAGAAGTCAATCCGCCGCAGCACTGAATTGGAAACAAAACGGTGACAAACACTTTCGTGGGAAAAGAATATGGAAAAAATTACTATAAAATGGAAAGGACTGTATATCTGTGAAGAACAGGCGAAGGAGAGAAACTGTTCACGCTGTGCGCACAAAACAGCTATCTTTTTTCACAAAAACATGATACAATAAAGTGTATCTGTATCAATAAGGAGCGCACCATGAAGAAACTGACCTCGATGTACAAACGCTACATGTTCCACCCCATTTTATATAAGACCGTGACCCGCACCTCCATTGTGGCCGTGCTGATGCTGCTGTGGCAGCGCTATGTCAGCGATGGAACGTTTACCATCTGGGAGGCCCCGGGCTTTCTGTGCGGCGTGGTGCTGCTCATCTGGGCCTGGGTGGACTACCTGCGGCTGGATGGCGTGACCATCCACCATCTGCTGGAGGAATTCAAGGGGATGGGCAAGCGGCAGAAAAAGATCCATTCCACCCGCTCCATCATCGACTATGCGGATGAGAAGATCGTCTCCTTTGAGGAGCTGGAACCCGAGGAGCGCACCTATTGCAGCCTGCTCTCCAATCTGGTGCTGGGCCTGCCGCTGGTCGCTGCTGCGCTGATCGCCAGCGTGCTGTAAGGGGGCCGCGGCATGGAACAAGAGCACAAGCAGCTGGTCATAGGCATTCTGGCCCATGTGGACAGCGGCAAGACCACCCTTTCCGAGGCCCTGCTCTACGGCACCGGCACCATCCGCAAGCTGGGCCGGGTGGACCATAAGGATGCCTTTCTGGACACCGACGCGCTGGAAAAGGCGCGCGGCATTACCATTTTCTCCAAGCAGGCCCTCTTCACGGCGGGCAATACCGATTTTACCCTGCTGGACACCCCGGGCCATGTGGATTTTTCCACGGAGACCGAGCGGACACTGCAGGTGCTGGATTATGCGGTGCTGGTCATCAGCGGCACCGACGGCGTGCAGAGCCATACCGAGACGCTCTGGCGGCTGCTGCGGCGGTACCGCATCCCCACCTTTGTGTTCGTGAACAAGATGGACCTGCCCGGCCCGGGCAGGGAAGCGCTCCTGACCCAGCTGAACCGTCGGTTGGGGGATGGCTTTGTGGATTTCGGGGCAGAGCAGGCCGACCGGGACGAGGCGTTGGCTCTCTGCGATGAGCGGCTGATGGAGACGATGCTGGACCGGGGAATCCTGACCGATACCGACCTCATCCCCGCCATTGCCCGGCGGCATGTGTTTCCCTGCTGGTTTGGCTCAGCCCTGAAGCTGCAGGGGGTGGACGCGCTGGTGGAGGGCCTGGACCGCTATACCCGCCCGGCCCCCGCGCTGGAAGCCTTCGGGGCCAAGGTGTTCAAGGTGAGCCAGGATGAGCAGGGAAACCGCCTGACCTGGCTGCGGGTGACCGGCGGCGCGCTCAAGGTGAAAGCCCAGCTCACCGGAGAAGCCGACGGGGAGCCATGGGCCGAAAAGGCCAACCAGCTGCGGCTCTACTCCGGCGCAAAGTTTACGCTGGCGGAGTGCATCGGCCCCGGCCAGGTGTGCGCCGTTACCGGCCTGACCAAAGCCCGCCCGGGCGAGGGTCTGGGGGCGGAACGGGACAGCGACCTGCCGGTGCTGGAGCCGGTTCTGAGCTATCAGGTGTTGCTGCCCGAGGACGCGGATGTGCACGCCGCGCTGGGAAAGCTCCATCGGCTGGAAGAAGAGGAGCCCCAGCTCCATGTGGTCTGGAACGAGACCCTGGGCGAGATCCATGTCCAGCTGATGGGCGAGATCCAGCTGGAGGTGCTGAAAAGCCTGCTGGCCGAGCGGTACGGGCTGGAGGTCAGCTTCGGCCCCGGCGGCATCCTGTATAAGGAGACCATCACCGAAGCCATGGAGGGCGTGGGCCACTACGAGCCTCTGCGCCACTATGCGGAAGTCCACCTCAAGCTGGAGCCGCTGCCCCGGGGCAGCGGGATGCAGTTTGCCGCCGACTGCCGGGAAGAGGTGCTGGACAAGAACTGGCAGCGGCTGGTGCTGACGCATCTTGAGGAAAAGCAGCATCTGGGCGTGCTCATCGGGGCACCTCTGACCGATGTGAAGATCACCCTCATTGCGGGCCGCGCTCACCTCAAGCACACCGAGGGCGGCGACTTCCGGCAGGCGACCTACCGCGCCGTCCGGCAGGGCCTGATGATGGCAGACCAGATCCACAAGACCCAGCTGCTGGAGCCGTGGTATGCCTTCCGGCTGGAGCTGCCCTCTGACAACGTGGGCCGCGCCATGAACGATATCCAGAACATGGGCGGCAGCTTTGACCCACCCGAGACCGGAGCCGACGGGGATACCACCCTGCTCACCGGCACCGCACCGGCCTCCACCATGCGCAGCTACCCCATGGAGGTGGTGGGCTACACCCGGGGCAGGGGACACCTGACCCTGACGCTGGACGGTTACCGCCCCTGCCACAATGCAGCGGAGGTCATCGAGGCTGCGGGCTATGAGCCGGAACACGACCTCGACAACCCGGCAGATTCGGTGTTCTGCGCCCACGGGGCCGGATTTGTGGTGCCCTGGGAGCAGGTGCGCAGCCACATGCATGTGGACAGCGGCTGGGGCAAGACTGCAAAGACCGAGGAAACGGTACAGGCCCGTCCCCGACGGATGGCCGCCTACCGCGCTACTTTGGAAGAGGATGCTGAGCTGCTGAAGATCTTTGAACAGACCTATGGGCCCATCAAGCGGGACCCGCTGGCGGCGTTCCGCCCCACCCAGAAGCGGGAACGCCCCGATTTCAACGCCGAGCAGTGGGAGATCCAGCCCGAATACCTGCTGGTGGACGGCTATAATATCATCTTTGCATGGGACGAGCTGAACGCACTCTCCAAAGAGAGCCTGGAAGCGGCCCGCCACAGGCTGATGGACATCCTCTGCAACTATCAGGGCTTTAAGAAGTGCGTGCTCATCCTTGTGTTTGATGCCTACCGTGTGCCGGGCAGCCCCGGCAGCATAGAGCAGTACCACAATATCCATGTGGTCTACACCCGGGAAGCCGAGACCGCCGATATGTTCATCGAGCGTGTCACCCATGAGATCGGCAAGGGCCGCCGCGTCCGCGTGGCCACCTCCGATGGCATGGAGCAGGTCATTATCCTGGGCCATGGTGCCCTCCGTGTCTCTGCCCGCATGTTCCATGAAGAGGTGCGGGAGGCGGAGAAGGAGATCCGGAGGTATTTGCAGGGGGAAGGGTAACATCCTCGCCCTCTCCGTCAGCGCTTACGCGCTGCCACCTCTCCCAAAGGGAGAGGCAATGCTGCCTTTATCCAAGACCCGCAATAGGCTCCCCCTTTGGGGGAGCTGGCAAAGCCGTAAGGCTTTGACTGAGAGGGCGAAATCTCACCCGAAAGGAGAGGCCTATGTTTGAAACAACTTCTAATTTTGTCTGGCAAAAGATCCAGCCCCGTCCCCGGGACGCGCATAAAGGAACCTTTGGTTCCGTGCTGGCGGTGGCGGGCAGTGCGTCCTACCGGGGCGCGGCGGCGCTGGCCGTGGAAGGTGCCCTGCGCACCGGAGCCGGTATCGTTACGCTGGCAAGTGTGGAGCCGGTGCTGGCGGCGGTGGCCGCCCGCCTGCCCGAGTGCTGCCTCTGCCCCTGCGAGGCGGGGGCAGGGGGTGGGATTTCGCCCCAAAATATTGAGCATATCCGGCGGCAGAAGGCCTCTGTCCTGCTGGTTGGCCCCGGGCTGGGCTATACGGCCCAGAGCGCGGCCCGTGCCGCCGAGACCCGGGCGCTGGTGAAAACGCTCCTGCCCGGCTTTTCCGGCAGTGCGGTGCTGGATGCGGACGGCCTGAACGCCGCCGCTGACCTGCTCCAAACGGAAAAAATGCTTCACCCTCAAGGGAAACTGATTTTAACGCCCCACCCCGGCGAGATGGCCCGGCTGATCGGACACTCTGCGGCAGAGATCAATGCGGACCGGGAAGGCATGGCGCTGCGCTATGCGAAAGCATGGAATGCTGTGGTGGTGCTGAAGGGGGCGCACACCGTCATTGCAGGGCCGGATGGCCGCTGCGCGGTCAATCCCACCGGCAACCCGGGGCTTTCCCGGGGCGGCAGCGGGGATGTGCTGGCGGGCATGACCAGCGCCCTGCTGGCCTGCGGCCTGCCTGCCTTTGAGGCCGCTGCCTGTGCCGTTTATCTCCACGGTGCAGCTGCCGACCGTGCCGCCGCTCTGCACGGGGAAACCGGGATGCTCCCGCATGATCTGCTGGATGCACTGGGAACCCTGTTTGCCGAAAACGGGCGCTGAGCAAGGGGACGATCCCATCAAAAAAAGAAACGCTTCCTTTCCTCTGGATTTGTGTTATACTGGAGCTATCCAAAACACAACGATCTGCCGGAAAGGAAGCGTTTCTTTTTATGGTTCCTGCACTGGAAAAAATCATTGCCGAGAGCGACCGCATCGTCTTTTTTGGCGGCGCGGGGGTCTCCACCGAAAGCGGCATCCCCGATTTCCGCAGCGTGGACGGCCTGTACCACCAGAAGTACGATTACCCGCCCGAGACCATCCTGAGCCATACCTTCTGGGAGGAGAACCCCGAGGAGTTCTACCGGTTCTACCGGGATAAGCTCATTGTGAAGGGGGCAAAGCCCAACGCTGCCCACCTGCGGCTGGCAAAGCTGGAGCGGGAGGGCAGGCTGAAAGCCATCGTCACCCAGAACATCGACGGCCTGCATCAGGCGGCAGGCTCCAAGACCGTTTACGAGCTCCACGGCAGCACCCTGCGCAACTACTGCGTGAAGTGCGGCACGTTCTACGATGTGGACTTCATTGCCAACAGTACCGGCGTGCCCCGCTGCCCCAAGTGCGGCGGCATCGTCAAGCCGGATGTCGTCCTGTACGAGGAGGGGTTGGACGAGGAAGTGCTCTCCGGGGCTGTGTCTGCCATCCGCAAGGCGGATACCCTCATCATCGGCGGCACCAGTCTGGTGGTCTACCCGGCGGCGGGGCTTATCCGGTACTTCCGGGGCCGCCATCTGGTGGTCATCAACATGCAGCCCACCGGGGCCGATGCGCAGGCCGACCTGTGCATTGCAAAGCCCATCGGTCAGGTGCTGAGCGAGGACGTATTGTTGGAGGACTGAGATGAAAGCTGTCATTCTGGAAAGCTATGTCATGGAGGAAGGCGACCTCGACTGGTCGGGGGTAAAGGCATTGGTGCCCGATACCACCAGCTATGTCCGCACGGCCTACGAGGAGATCGCCCCCCGCATCGGAGATGCGGATATCGTTCTGCTGAACAAGTGCCGCATGGATGAGGAGATCTTACAGCAGTGCCCGAACCTGAAATGGGTGGGCATCATTGCCACGGGCACCGACAACCTGGATCTGGAAGCCTGCCGCCGCCACGGCGTTGCAGTGGCCAATGTGCCGGGCTATTCTACCTACAGCGTGGCCCAGATGACCTTCAGCCTGCTGCTGGCCATCTGCCAGTGCGCGGAGCGCTACAACCGTGCCGTCAAGCAGGGGTGCTGGCAGCTGGATATCCCGGAGAGCATCGGCCTGCTGCCCCAGATGGAGCTCTACGGCAAGACCTATGGCGTTTACGGCTATGGCAGCATTGGGCGGCAGTCGGCCCGCATTGCCAGAGCCTTTGGCATGGAGGTGCTGGTCTGCACCCGCACCGTCCGGCCTGAATACACCGCTGACGGTGTGGAGTTTGTGGATTATGATACCCTGCTGAGGCGGTGCGATATCCTCAGCCTGCACTGCCCTGCCACGCCCCAGACCCGGGGCCTTGTCAACGCGGAGGCGCTGGCGAAGATGAAGCCCGGGGCCATTCTGCTCAACACGGCCCGGGGCGCGCTGGTGGATGAGGAGGCCGTGGCAGCGGCCCTCCACAGCGGCCAGCTGGGCTTTTACGGGGCTGATGCCTTTGTCACAGAGCCACTGCCCCAGGAAAGTCCCCTGCGGGCAGAACCCCACGCTATCCTCACACCGCACATTGCGTGGACGACCCGGGAGGCTTTGCAGAACCTGATGGACATTACCACCCGGAACCTGCGCACCTGGCTGGAAGGAAACGGCGAGCACATCGTCAACAGATAAAAAGGAGAGATGAATCATGCAGGCAACCATTCACAACGAATTTCTGACCCTGACCGTGGATACCCATGGTGCCGAAGCAGTCAGCCTGAAAAATGCCGCCGGGCAGGAGATGCTCTGGCAGGCCGACCCGGCTGTCTGGAAGCGCCATGCCCCCATCCTTTTCCCCTGGACGGGCAAGCTGACCGGCGGGGCCTTTACCCATAAGGGCAAGACCTACCCCGGCGGTCAGCACGGCTTTGCCCGGGACGTGGAGCACACCCTGCTCTGCGCCGAGGGCGACACCATCCGGCTGGAGCTGCGCTCGGATGAAAAAAGCAAGGCAGAGCGCTTCCCATTTGATTTTGTTCTGACCAGTACCTTCCGGCTGGAGGGCAGGACGGTGCACCACACCCTGACCGTCACCAACCCCGCCGATGCCGCCGAAGAGCTGCGGTTCGGCATCGGCTACCACCCAGCGTTCCGCATCCCCTTTGATGACCAGCACACCACCACCGATTACGAGTTCCGCTTCGACCAGCCGGAGAGCCCGATGATCCTGGACGCTTACCCCAACGGTCTGCTGACCGGCAAGTGCGGTTACCGGTGGAAGAATGAGCAGAGCATCCCCCTGACAGACGATCTGTTTGAGAACGACAGCTTCTGCATGGCCGGTCTGCGCAGCCGCACGCTGGGCATCTACGAAAAGGACACCGGCAAGGGGATCGTCTGCAATGTGGAGGGCTACCCCTACACCCTCATCTGGTCGGCTCCGGCAAAGCCTGTGCGCTTTGTCTGCATTGAGCCGTGGCACTCCCTGCCCGGTGCCCAGACCGATACCCAGGAGTGGAGCCAGCGCGCCGCTGCCGCCTGCCTTGCCCCCGGCCAGACCTGGGAGACCACCCTCAGCACAACGTTTGAGCGCTGAAGCAAAGTTTGGCAAAGAAATGCAGGAACCCCTTGACAGAGGGGACTGCATTCTGATTTAATTAGAATCGATAAAAGGGAGTAAAGGGCATTCCGCAGGGCCTGCGGGGTGCTGCATGGCAGCGTCATCACGGCAGAAATGCCCGATGTCATGTGTTGGCTTGAGACTTTTGTCACAGACAGAGTGCTGTGGCAGGGGTCTCTTTTTTCTTGCCCGGCACCGGAACACAAGGAGGAAAAATAAATATGGATCTTCTGAACACATTCGCCAGTCTCTTTTCCAATTTTGGGAATCTGACCTGGCAGATGGTGGTGATGTGGGGCATCGGTGCGCTGCTCATCTACCTTGCCATCGCCAAAAAGATGGAGCCGAGCCTGCTGCTGCCCATGGGCTTTGGTGCCATTCTGGTCAACCTGCCCCTCTCGGGTGCCATCACGCAGGGGGATACGGTGGGCCCCATCTCTGCATTGTTTGAAGCAGGCATGTCCAACGAGCTGTTCCCGCTGCTGCTCTTCATCGGCATCGGTGCCATGATCGATTTTGGCCCGCTGCTGGAAAAGCCGTGGCTGATGCTCTTTGGCGCGGCGGCCCAGTTTGGCATCTTCTTTACCCTGTTTCTGGCGGGCTTCTTCTTTGACCTGAAGGATGCTGCCTCCATCGCTGTCATCGGTGCGGCAGACGGCCCCACCGCCATTTTCGTGGCCAACACGCTCAACTCCCAGTACCTCGGTGCCATTATGGTGGCAGCCTACAGCTACATGGCGCTGGTGCCCATCGTGCAGCCGCCCGTGATCCGGCTGCTGACCACGCAGAAGGAGCGCCGCATCCGGATGCTCTATGAAAAGGGCAGTGTTTCCCAGCTGACCAAGATCCTGTTCCCCATCGTGGTCACGATCATTGCAGGCATGGTGGCTCCGGCCAGTGTGGCGCTGGTGGGCTTTTTGATGTTCGGCAACCTGCTGCGGGAGTGCGGGGTGCTGAATGCGCTGAGCGAAACCGCCCAGAATGTGCTGGCAAACCTTATCACCATCGTGCTGGGCCTGACCGTTGCCGGGCAGATGACCGCCGACAAGTTCGTGCGGCCCGACACCCTGCTCATCCTTGCACTGGGCCTGGTGGCCTTCGTCTTTGATACGGCAGGCGGCGTACTGTTTGCAAAGCTGCTGAACCTTTTCCGGCCGGAGGGCAAAAAGCTGAATCCCATGATCGGCGCGGCCGGCATCTCGGCCTTCCCCATGAGCGGCCGTGTGGTCAACAAGATGGGCCTGGAAGAGGACAACCAGAATTTCCTGCTGATGTATTCCATCAGCGTCAACGTTTCGGGACAGATCGCGTCCGTCATTGCAGGCGGCCTGATCCTGACCCTGATGGCTTAACGGAGGTGATCGCATGCTTCATCTTACTTCGTGGATGACCACGCTGCCGATGATGCTGATCGGGATGGTCGGCATCATCCTTGTCATCGGCATCATTGTTCTGGCAGTGATGCTGCTCAACCGGCTGACGGGCCGGAAATAAAAGAAAAAGGCGATGCAGCTGTTCGAAACTGCATCGCCTTTTTGCTTGTGTAAGATTACAGAGTCTGGATGGCGGCCTTGATGCGCTGGGCAGCGACCTTGGTCTTTTCGGCATCGCCGAAGGCGGTCAGGCGGAAGTAGCCCTCGCCGCACTCGCCGAAGCCGACACCCGGGGTGCCGACCACGCCGCAGTTCTCCAGCAGCCAGTCGAAGAACTCCCAGCTCTTCATGCCGCCGGGGCAGCGCAGCCAGATGTAGGGGCTGTTCTTGCCGCCGCAGTACCACACGCCGCACTCGTCCAGCGCGTCAGCAATGACCTTGGCGTTCTGGCGGTAGTAATCGAGGTTGGCCTGGATCTCAGCCATGCCGCTCTCGGTGAACACGGCGGCAGCAGCGCGCTGAACGACGTAGGGCACGCCGTTGAACTTGGTGGTCTGGCGGCGCAGCCACAGCTTGTTCAGGTTCATGCCCTCGCGCTCCAGCTCGTGGGGCACGATGGTGTAGCCGCAGCGGGTGCCGGTGAAGCCTGCGATCTTGGAGAAGGAGCAGATCTCAATGGCGCACTCGCGGGCACCCTCCACCTCAAAGATGCTGCGTGCCAGAGCGGGATCGGTGATGAAGCACTCGTAGGCGGCATCGTACAGGATAACGGCGTTGTTCTTTTTGGCGTAGTCCACCCAGGCCTTGAGCTGCTCGCGGGTGTAGGCGGCACCGGTGGGGTTGTTGGGGCTGCAGATGTAGATGATGTCAGCCTTCACGCTGTCATCGGGCATCCCCAGGAAGCCGTTCTCCTGGCTGGTGCGGCCGTAAATGATCTTGCGGCCGTCGGTCACGTTGTCGTCCACATAGGTGGGGTACACGGGGTCCGGGACCAGAACGGTGTTGTCCACATCAAACAGGCCCAGCACGTTGGCCAGGTCGCTCTTGGCACCGTCGGAGATAAAGATCTCGTCCTCAGCCAGCTGGGTGCCGCGGCCTGCGTAGTAGCCCTGAATGGCCTGCTTCAGGAACGGATAGCCCTGCTCAGGGCCGTAGCCGTGGAAGCCCTCCTTGGTGCCCATCTCAGCGGCGGCATCCTGCATGGCGGTGACCACGCACTTTGCCAGAGGCTGGGTCACATCGCCGATGCCCAGGCGGATGATCTCTTTTTCGGGGTGTGCTTCCTGATAGGCGGCCACCTTGTGGGCAATGTCCACGAACAGGTAGCTTGCCTTCAGCTCGCCGTAATGGTGATTCATTTTCATAAGTTGTTCCCTCACTTTATAAGATTGAACCTCTCCGTCATCGCTGACGCGATGCCGCCTCTCCTAATAGGAGAGGCAAGCCAACGCCCGTGTGAACTTGGCTCCCCTGCCAGGGGAGCTGGCGCAAAGCGCCTGAGAGGTTATGTTAAACTTCCGCAACTCCCTCGTACACCGTGACAGCGCTGCCGGTCATCAGCAGCTGCCTGCCCGGCAGCACCCGGATGACCAGCTCCCCGCCGCGCAGCTGCACATGGATATCCTGCCCGGCGGGGCAGATGCCCAGTTCGGTCAGGGCCGCCACGGTGGCGCAGGTGCCGGTGCCGCAGGCCCAGGTCTCGCCGCTGCCGCGTTCCCACACCCGCATCTTCAGGTGGGTGGCATCCACCACCTGCACGAACTCGGTGTTGATGCGCTCCGGGAAGTTGGCGTGATGCTCGAACGCCGGGCCGATGGCTTCCAGCTTCAGGCTGTCCACATCCTCCACCACGGTCACGCAGTGAGGGTTGCCCACGCTGATGCAGGTCACCTTCCACACTTTTCCCTCTACGGTGAGCGGCTGATCCACCAGCGGGCCATCGCCCATGTGGATGGCAGGCAGGTCAGCCGGCAGGGTGCTGTAAGCGCCCATCTCCACCTGCCACAGCTGTGCGCCCTGCCGGGTGATGCGCTTGACACCGCTGTTGGTGTCGATGGTCAGGACAGGCTTTTCCACCCCGTGGGTGTAGAGCCACTCGGCCACACAGCGCACGCCGTTGCCGCACATCTGGGCCTCGCTGCCGTCTGCGTTGAAAATGCGCATCCGGCCATCGGCCCCGGGGGTCACAGGGGCGCAGATGCAGATGATGCCGTCCGCACCCACGGAAAAATGCCGGGCAGAGAGCCGCTGTGCAAGCGCGGCAATGTCTGCGGGCACACCGGATGCACGGCAGTCCAGATAGATGTAATCATTGGCACAGCCCTGCATCTTGGTAAATGACAATTTCATGGAGCATTCTCCTTTACAGGCGGGACCTCTGCGGCCATGCTGATGCAGCATGGCGGAGAGGTTTGGTTCGTCACATATAATCATAAGAATCAAACGGGCTTCTGTCAAGCAAAAAAGAGGGCTTTGTGCAATTTTCATCGGTTTTTTCTGCCCGTAAAGGGCCGGAATGCAAAACAGGGCTTGACAAGATACGGCCCATGGGATATAAAAAGAGAGAGTGCTTTTGCGCGCCGGAGAGGGCGTGCAGGCAGAGAAGAAAGAATCATTGACAAAAGGAGACCGCGACGATGGATACTTTTGAAAAGATCCGTGCACTGCTGGCAGAGCAGCTGGATATTGACCCTGCTAAGATCACGATGGAGAGCGACATTATGAGTGATTTCGAGGCCGACAGCCTGGATATCGTGGACATGGTGATGACGCTGGAGGATGAGTTTGGCATTGAGGTGCCGGACGATGCCATCGAGAATCTGCGCACCGTGGGCGACGTGGTGGAATTTGTGGACAGCCACAAGGGCTGATAACAGTTTTGCAAAAAGGCCCCGCTGCAGCGCTGCACACGGCGGCGCTGCAGCGGGGCTTTTAATATGAGCTCGTGCGGAACGGCTGGAACACAGGCGTTTGGCGCACGGCTTAGGAGGATATAACAAAATGGCAAAAGACAACAAGAAGCTTGTGCAGGCGATCACCAGCCAGGAAGAGAACTTTGCACAGTGGTACACCGACATCTGCGTCAAGGCAGAGCTGGTGGAGTACTCCAGTGTCAAGGGCTTCATCATCCTGCGTCCCTATGGTCAGGCCATCTGGGAGCTGATCCAGAAGGACATGGATGCCCGGTTCAAGGCAACCGGCCACGAGAACGTGGCCATGCCCGTGCTGATCCCCGAGAGCCTGCTGCAGAAGGAAGGCGAGCTGGTCAATGGCTTCGCGCCGGAGGTGGCGTGGGTCACGATGGGCGGCTCTGACAAGCTGGAAGAGCGCCTGGCGGTGCGTCCCACCAGCGAGACCATGTTCTGTGACCACTGGTCCCGCGTGCTGCACAGCTACCGTGAGCTGCCCATGAAGTACAACCAGTGGTGCAGCGTGGTGCGCTGGGAAAAGACCACCCGTCCCTTCCTGCGCAGCCGTGAGTTCTGGTGGCAGGAAGGCCACACCATCCACGAGACTGCCGCCGAGGCCGAGGCTGAGACCCAGCAGCAGCTGAACTGCTACGCGGATGTCTGCGAGCAGGATCTGGCCATCCCTGTTGTCAAGGGCCGCAAGACCGATAAGGAGAAGTTTGCCGGTGCTGAGGCTACCTATACCATCGAAGCCATGATGAAGGACGGCAAGGCCCTGCAGAGCGGCACCAGCCACTACTTCGGCGATAAGTTCAGCAAGGCTTACGACGTGACCTTTACCGGCCGTGACAACCAGCTGCATCACCCGTTCCAGACCAGCTGGGGCGTTTCCACCCGTCTGGTGGGTGCCATCATTATGACCCACGGCGATGACGACGGCCTGATCCTGCCCCCGGCAGTGGCCCCCATCCAGGTCGTGGTCGTGCCCATCGCCGCCCACAAGCCCGGCGTTTCCGAGAAGGCCGCCGAGCTGGCTGAGAAAATCAGCAAGTATGCCCGCGTCAAGCTGGACGACAGCGACAACGCCCCCGGCTGGAAGTTCTCCCAGTGGGAGATGAAGGGCGTGCCCCTGCGCCTGGAGATCGGCCCCAAGGATCTGGAAAAGAACCAGTGCGTGCTGGTCCGCCGCGACACCCGTGAAAAGATCTTCGTGAGCCTGGATGAGCTGGAGACCGCGATCCCGGCCCAGCTGGAGGCCCTGCGCAAGGATCTGTACGAGCGTGCCCTCGCCAACCGTGAGAAGCGCACCTGGGCAGCCACCACCATGGAGGAAGTCAAGGAGCTGGCCAAGGCCAACACCGGCTACATCAAGACCATGTGGTGCGGCGACCTGGCCTGCGAGATGAAGATGAAGGAAGAGGCTGGCTTGTCCAGCCGCTGCATGCCCTTTGAGCAGGAGCATATCAGCGATGTCTGCCCCTGCTGCGGCAAGCCCGCCAGCAAGATGGTCTACTGGGGCGTGGCCTACTAAGCCGCTCCACAGTCAGAGCCTGATCCGATGAAAAAAGCAGCTTTCCCGTCCAAACGGGAAAGCTGTTTTTTTGTATCTGCCTATTGACAACTATGTATCTACTGTATATACTGTAAATATACAGATGCAACGGAGGCGGCAGACATGAATCTTTTCATCGATAACAAGAGCGGTGCACCCATCTACGAGCAGCTCTACACCCAGATCAAGAACCAGATTTTGAGCGGGGAACTGCAGCCGGAGGAAGCGATGCCGTCCATCCGGGGGCTGGCGCGGGATCTGCGCATCAGCGTTATCACCACCAAGCGGGCCTACGATGAGCTGGAACAGGAGGGTTTTTTGTATGCGGTGCCCGCCAGGGGCTTTTTCGTGGCGGCGAAAAACACCGAGCTGCTCCGGGAAGAGAACCTGAAAAAAATCGAAGCACACCTGACGGAAGCCGTCCGGCTGGCGGCTCCCTGCGGGCTGACCAAACAGGAACTGACCGAAATGTTGGAATTGCTGTGGGAGGAATGAACCATGAACGCATTAGAACTGCACGGCCTTGAAAAGCACTACCCGGATTTTGCGCTGGGGCCCATTGATCTGGAACTGCCCGGCGGCACAGTCTGCGGGCTGATCGGCGAGAACGGCGCGGGCAAGAGCACGACCATTAAGCTGATCCTGGACATGATCGACCGGGAGGCAGGTACCGTGAAGCTGTTCGGGCAGGAGGAAATCACTCCGCTTGCCAAGGCCGATATCGGTGTGGTGATGGGCGGCGAGGGCATCCCCACCTGCCTGACCGCGCCGCAGGTGGGGAAAGTGATGGCGGGCATCTATCCCAATTGGGATGCCGCCGCCTACGCCGACTGGTGCCGCCGCTTTGACCTTCCGGAGAACAAGAAGTACGGCGACTACTCCACCGGCATGAAGATGAAGCAGTGCCTTGCCGTGGCACTTTCTCATCACCCCAAGCTGCTGCTGTTGGACGAAGCCACCAGCGGCCTGGACCCGGTGGTGCGGGATGAGCTCATCGATCTGCTGCTGGACTTTGTGCGGGATGAGAACCATGCAATTTTGATCTCGTCCCACATCGTCAGCGACCTGGAAAAGCTCTGCGATACCATTGCCTTTCTGCACAAGGGGAAGCTCCTGCTCTGTGAGGATAAGGATACGCTACGGGAGGAGTACGCCCTCTGGCACGGCACTGCCGGGCAATTGGAGGAGCTGGATAAAAACGCCATCGTCAGCCGTCGGGTGACAGCCTACGGGGCCGAGGCACTGGTGAAGAGGGAACTTGTCCCGGCGGGCAGCACCCTGACACCGGTGAGCATCGAAGAACTGTTCGTTTTGATGGTGAAAGGGGAGAATGTGCGATGAAAGGTCTGCTGTTGAAGGATTGGTATCAGGTCAGAACCAGTATGAAAGCCATGTACCTGACTGTTGCATTTGTGCTGGTGATCTGGGTGTTCAGCACATCGAGCGCCTATGTGTTCCCGGTGAGTTATGCGGCCATTTTTCTGGGCATCCTGCCGATAAACCTGCTTGCCTACGACCAGAGTGTCGGTTGGGTGGAGTATGGCCGGACGTTTCCGGTGAGCAAAAAGACGCTGGTAACGGAAAAGTATCTCATCGGTCTGTTCTGTGCTGCGGCGGCTGTTGTGATCGGAGGACTGTTCGTAACGGTGATCCCTCTGCGCACCGGAACGGCTCCGGACAAGGATGTGCTGTCCCTGCTGGCGGGCAGTGTGTGTGCCATCCTGCTGATCAACGGTATTTCTCTGCCGCTGCTGTACCGCTTTGGGGCAGAAAAAGCCAGCATGATCTATATCCTGACCTTTGTCGGACTGGGTGCCCTGCTGGGCGGCGGCGGTGCCGTGATGGATGAACTGCAGCAGAACGGCACGGGAAGTGTGCCGCTGCCTGTACCCCTCTGGCTGGCCGCAGTGCTTCTGCTGGCGGTACTGGCCCTGTATGCTGCGTCCTGGCGGGTGTCGGTGGCATGGTATGGAAAGTATAAGAAGTAGGCTCTTCTTTGTGCAATATAGCAATAATCCGGTAAAAAAACTGTAAAAGGGGTTGAAAAATCCGGCCCGGCGTAGTATGATAACGGGGCTGAAAGAAAAATCTTACACCAAGGAGGAGTTTGTTTCCATGTCCAGTGACCATACGGATCACCCCAAACAACGCTTCTCCTGCGATGCGGGCCGTGCAAACGTGTTAGCCGCATCCTGAACTGCATGCCCTTTGTACACCGCAGGAGTTGTAACCAGACCGATGCGGTGTATTTTTTATGCCCGGAAACGGGAAATGGAGGGACCAAACCATGCAGAAGAAAAATTATGTGCAGGAGATTCTGGACATCATCCACAGCGGTCTGCCCCAGGCAGAGCTGGCTGAAAAGCTGTCCGATTACCATGAAAACGACCTGGCCGATGCCCTGACGGCCCTGACACCGGAGGAGCGCCAGAAGGTGTACACCGCACTGGGCGTGGATACGGTGGCAGAGATCTTCTCCTATCTGGACGACGCAGAGCCTTACCTGAAGGAGCTGGACCCCGAACGGGCCGCCCGGGTCATCTCCCACATGGATTCGGACGATGCCGTGGATGCTCTGGATGACCTGGAAGAGGACGATAAGGCAAAGATCGTCCACCAGCTGGACAAGGATGCCGCCGATGATGTGAAGCTGCTGCTCTCCTATCACGAGGACGAGATCGGCAGCTGCATGACCACCAACTACATCTGCATCCGCAGGGATATGACCATCCGGCAGGCCATGAGTGAGCTGGTGAAGCAGGCAGGCGAGAACGATAACATCTCCACCCTGTATGTAGTGGATGAGAACGAGCACTTTTATGGTGCCATTGACCTGAAAGACCTCATCGTGGCCCGTGCGGAGGAGCGCCTGGAAAAGCTGATCGCCCGATCCTACCCCTACGTCACCGACCACGAGAAGATCAGCGACTGCATCGACCGCATCGTGGACTACGCCGAGCGCTCGCTCCCTGTCCTGAACGACAGCGGGAAGCTGCTGGGCATCATCACCTCGGCGGATGTGGTCGAGCTGGTGGACGACGAGATGGGCGATGATTACGCAAAACTCGGCGGCTTGACCAGCGAGGAGGATCTGAACGAGGGTGTGTTCCAGAGTGTGAAAAAGCGCCTGCCCTGGCTGATCGCCCTGCTGTTCCTCGGGATGCTGGTGTCCTCGGTGGTGGGTGCGTTTGAATCGGTGGTGGCGGTGCTGCCCATCGTCATCTGCTTCCAGTCCATGGTGCTGGATATGGCCGGCAATGTGGGCACCCAGTCGCTGGCTGTGACCATCCGTGTGCTGGTGGACGAGAACCTGACCACTGCCAAAAAACTCCAGCTGCTCTGGAAGGAAATGCGGGTGGGCCTGACCAACGGTGCATTGCTGGCCGTGCTGGCGCTGGGCTTCCTGGGCTGCTACATCCACTTCTTCAAGGCCTACGCCTGGGGTGAAGCCTTCCTGCTCTCGGGCTGTGTGGGCGTATCTCTGGTCGTGGCCATGGTGATCTCCAGCCTGGTGGGCACGGTCATCCCCATGCTGTTCCATAAGATCCACATCGACCCCGCCGTGGCTTCCGGCCCGCTCATCACCACCATCAATGATCTGGTGGCTGTGGTGGTCTACTATGGCCTGGCCGCCGTGGTGCTGATCGATATGTTCCATCTGGGCTGAAATAGAGAAAGGCTGCTGCCGACAACTCCCTCAGTCACGGCTTCGCCGCGCCAGCTCCCTCTTGGAGGGAGCCTTGACGTAATGGCAATCTGTGAAAGCCTCCCTCATTGAGGGAGGTGGCATCGCGTGAGCGATGACGGAAGGAGTTTGGCAACAGCCTCTTTTTACTTATTCTGTATCCAATACCGCTGTGTCAGCGTTCCATCGGAGGAATCGAACTGCTCATCCTCCAGCACGCCGCCGTTGGCGCGGATGGTCTTTGCTGAGGCGACATTGTAGTGGTCGCAGCAGATGCGTACCTTTTCGATGCCTCGTTCTTTTGCCTTTTCCAGCGTCAGGCGAAGCATCTGGGTGGCGTAGCCGTTCTGCCGCTCCGAGGGGCGGACGCTGTACCCGATGTGCCCGCCGTAGGTCAGCAGGTAATCGTTGAGCCGGTGGCGCAGGTTGGTCATGCCCACCAGATGCTCATGCTCATCCAGAGCCAGATACTCCGTGGCGGGCACGAGACCGGTGGGGGTTGTGGCCGGGTCTTTCAGCTTGCGGAGTTGGGCCAGCCAGGCATCGAAGTCGGCATATTTGTCCAGAGCCGAGGTGCCGTCCATCCGGGAGCCAATGGCCAGAAATTCTTCCCGGTAAGCCATTACCTGTTCCCGGTCGCCCTCATCCGGCTCCCGCAGGTGGATCTTCTGGGGCGAGGTGCGCCGGGTGGCGGTGCGGAAATCCGGAGCCTTCATCAGGCCGTGGCAGTTGCAGTAGAAGTAAAGCACACCCGCGCCCCGCAGGGAGAAGCGGGCAGAGGCATCTCCCTCGGGGTAGAGCTTGACCAGCTGCAGCTTATCCCCGGTGAGGTAGGCCAGAAACGAGATGTAATGGTTTTTCTCCATGGGGTGGTGCAGGGTGACGAAGAGCTCGTCCTCCACCCGCTCCACGGTCAACTGATGATGCTCGTCGGCATCCTCGGCTTCAGCGATGTCCAGCGCAGGCAGGGCGATGCCGCAACAGCTCACCACAGCCTGTCCGGTGGCGTGGAGCACATTGCCGCAGAGGGGGCAGACGTAGAGCTTGCTCCGCAGCAGGTTGGCTGCCCGGTTCCGGTTGATGATGGGTTCTCCCTGCATCAGCTCCAACACACTGACCCCCAAAGCCGCAGCCAGAGGCTCCAGCAGGGAGATATCAGGCAGGCCCTTGGCGGTCTCCCACTTGGAAATGGTCTTGGCGCTGACAGAGAGCATTCCGGCAAGCTCTGCCTGGGTCAGGCCCTTGGCTTCCCGCAGCTGTCGGATGGTGCTGCCGGTGACGTATGTGTTCATGTGTTGTCCTCCTGAAGTAACCCCCAGTCATTGCGGTGGGGTTGTTGTTACAAAGTATAACCCAACAAAAAACTCCACGCAACCTACGCTGCGTGGAGTTCGTGCTTTCAGGAATTACCCGGCTTCGGTCTCGTCTTCCTCGTCCGGGTCCAGCTCCATGGTGAACACAGCCTTTTTCAGCTTGCCGCAGCCCTGGGCCTTCAAGCCGGATTTGTACGGCTCCCCGGCCAGATAGAGGGCAAAGCGGCCCTCGCAGAGCATTCCAGCAATGCTGGTGCCGGCGGTGCCTACGGTGGTATCAGCGGCTTCGTCAGCGGGCCGGGTGGGGCTGAACTCGCCCAGGGACACCTCAAACAGCTCGCTGCCCTCAAGGTCGGTCTCAAGGGTCAGGTGGTTGTCGTGCCGGACAAAGGGGGCCTTGTCGCTGGCCTGCGGGGTCACGGTGCTCACCATGACCACAGCCTTGTCACCATCGATGCGGGTGCGCCCGGCGGGCAGGTTGTTGATATCCCGCGCCATGATGAACTCGATGACGCTGTCCAGACTGCTGCACAGGCCCAGATAGTTGGGGAGATTGTTCAGGGTATCGTAGATCATGGATCAGTCCTCTTTCGGGTCGGTCAGAAGCTCCTTGATGCTGGGCACAACGCCGCCCAGATTTTGCAGCTCCGACGGGATGATGATCTTGGTGGCCTTGCCGTTGGCGACCTTGGCCAGTGCTTCCAGGCTGCGCAGAGCCAGCACCTTGTCGTTGGGCATGGCCTCGTTCAGCAGGCGGATGGCATCGGCGTTGGCCTTCTGCACCGCGAGAATGGCCTGCGCCTCACCTTCAGCCTCGAGAATGCGTTGCTGCTTGACGGCATCGGCGCGGAGGATGGCGGCTTCCTTTTCGCCCTCGGCAGCGGTGATGGCGGCCTGCTTCTCACCGTCGGCCTTCAGGATGACGGCGCGCTTTTCGCGCTCTGCCTTCATCTGCTTCTCCATGGCTTCCTGGATCTCGCGCGGCGGGATGATGTTCTTGACTTCCACGCGGTTGACCTTGATGCCCCACTTGTCGGTGGCTTCATCGAGGATGGCCGTGATCTTGCCGTTGATGACATCGCGGCTGGTCAGGGTGTGATCCAGCTCCATCTCACCGATGATGTTGCGCAGGGTGGTGGCGGAAAGGCTCTCGATGGCTGCGATGGGCTGGTTGACACCGTAGGTGTAGAGTTTGGCATCCATGACCTGGAAGAACACCACGGTGTCGATCTGCATGGTAACGTTATCGCGGGTGATCACAGGCTGGGGAGGGAAGTCCGCGACCTGCTCCTTCAGGCTGACCTTTTTGGCGATCCGCTCAATGAACGGGATCTTGACATGCAGGCCGGCCGACCAGGTGTCGGAGTAGCTGCCCAGACGCTCCACAACGTACACCATGGACTGAGGCACGATGACGATGTTGGTGACAACGATGAGCAGGATGACAAAGATGAGCGCGAGGATCACAAACAGCATGATAGGCATAGAGACGCTCCTTTTTTAGTGGGTGATGGATTCGGTCAGAATGGGTTCCACGATGAGCAGGGTGCTGTGAATCTCGGTGACCCGGCAGGCCTGCCCGGGGGTCAGGGTATCGCCGGGGGTGGCGCAGCGGGCGCTCCAGTCCACGCCGTCCAGCCGCACCCGGCCCGTCTGCTGGGCGGAAACGGGGGTCAGCACCCGGGCTTCCCGGCCAAGGGCGCGGTCACCGTTGGTGGGGGTGGGCTGCTTGTGCAGCCGTTTGGCCAGCGGCTTGAATGCCAGCAGGCAGACCGCGCTGACCGCAATGAACACCACCGCCTGCACCCGGAACGAGTGGGTGAACAGACAGCAGAGCAGGGCTGCCGCGCTGCCTGCCGCAAACCAGACGGATACCATGCTGAAGGTCATGCCCTCCAGCGCCAGGAAACCGACGGCGGCAAGGAGCCAGAAAATGGGGTCAATGGACATCGAACATCCCTCCTTATGATCCTATTATAGAGCATCCGGTTGGGGGAAGGTCAAGAGATTTTTGCTGAATTGTTGCGCAGAAAACAAAATGCGGTCATACATAATCATAGTAGCTGTGGTTCGGGTTATGCCCCACCTCTTCCACCACGATGGTGAAGCCCATGGGATTCACCTCAGTGCTCTTGCCGCTGGCAAGGGTCTCCACGATGATATGTTCGGTGCGGTTGACGATGATCTCCGCGGTCTCCACCTTGCCCACCCGCTGGTAGTGCAGGATGCCGTCCTCGGCACGCAGAACCCGCAGCTGGCCGGTGCGGAAGGCCTCGCAAGTGTGGCGGAGCTGTGCCAGCTGTGCCAGCACGGGGCGCAGGCGCTGTTCGTGGGCATCCCACCGGAAGAAAGCCCGGTTGAAGGGATCCCGGTAGCCTTGCATGGCGATCTCGTCGCCGTAGTACAGGCAGGGCACACCCGGCAGGGTGTAGATGATGGCGTAGGCCATCCGCAGGCGGAGCAGGCCTTCCTCGTAGGCATCGCCGGTCACACAGCGGCCGCTCTGCCACGCGCGGCCCCGGCCATTGGCGGGCTCGTCAGCAATCACGGTCAGGGCACGCTCGGTGTCGTGGGTGGAGAGGAAGTTCAGGGCGGTGTCCATGGCCGGGGCCGGGTAGTGTTCGCAGATGGTCAGGATCTCTGTCATGGCCTGCTCGGCGGGCTTGCCCTTGACGAAATCCAGCACGGCGTTCTTGAAGGGGTAGTTCATCACGCTGTCCAGGCCCTTGCCCAGCAGATAGGTGCGGCGCTTATTGAAGCCGAACTTGGTGGTGGCATCCTCCCACACCTCACCCAGCAGGAACTTTTCGGGGCTGACCCGCTTGACGGCGGCGCGTACCTTCTCAATGAATTCGTCGGGCAGCTCATCGGCTACATCCAGCCGGAAGCCTGCCGCGCCGCGCCGCAGCCAGGTGTCGATGACACCGCCCGGGCCGGTGATGAACTCCACATAGGAAGGGGTCTCCTCGTTGACCTCGGGCAGGGTCTCAAAGCCCCACCAGCTGCGGTAGCCGCCCTTGTACTGGGGGCCGAAATCGTACCAGCAGCGGTAAGGGGAGTTGGGGTCCCGGTACGCGCCGCCCTCACCATAGCGGCCCTCGCGGTTGAAGTAGCGGCTGTCGGAGCCGGTGTGGCTGAACACGCCGTCCAGCACGATGCCGATGCCGTATTTTTTGGCGGCGGTGCACAGTGCCTCAAAATCCTCGTTGGTGCCCAGCAGGGGGTCCACATTCAGGTAGTCGGCGGTGTTGTAGCGGTGGTTGGAGTGGGCCTCAAAGATGGGGTTGAGGTAGATGAAATCCACCCCCATCTCGTGCAGGTAGGGGAGCTTTTGCTGGATGCCCTTGAGGTCGCCGCCGAAATAGTCCTCGTTCAGGTGGCCGCCCACCTCGTTGGGCTGCCAGAAGGGCTCGGCGTGCTTGTCGGCCTGATAGATGCGGTCGGCAAAGGGCATGGGCTTGTTCTCCACCCCTTCGCAGAAGCGGTCCGGGAAAATCTGATAGAACACCTTACCCTTGATGCTTTCGGGGGTCTCAAAGTCCTGCTCATAGACCGTGATCTGCCAGCTTTCGCCATCCTGCCAGCTGATCACGCCGCAGTTGTCGGGGCCGCGCACGATGCGGCGGAAGTCGGTGTAGAGGTCGAAGTAGTAGAAGTAGAGGCCCGGGTCATTCAGAGGCACTTCCACAGAAAAGTGGTTCTGTCTGGGGGTCTGGCCATCGAAGTTCATCCGGTAGTAGACGGGAACATCGAACTTGCCCTCTTTTTTCAGGACAAGGTGCGGGTCTACATAGCCCAGCTCCTCGGGGATGCAGAGCGACAGCCGGACAGTCTGCCCGGCGCGCACCGCACCAAAGGGCTGCTTGAAATAGGGGTCAAAACTGTTGAACAGACAAGACAAGTGGGGTCGTTCCTTTCTCAAAAAAAGCCCCGGTGTCGTTGAACGATCCGGGACTTTTGCTATTGCGCTTGATAAAGCGACTTTACTCAGGGGAAGCTTTGCCTTTGCATAACCTCTCAGTCACGGGCTCCGCCGTGACAGCTCCCCTACTAGGGGAGGTGGCATCAAGCGAAGCGAAGATGACGGAGAGGTTTAATCAATTACTTCACAGCAGAAGCGTGCCAGATATCGCGGGCGTAATCCAGCACAGAACGGTCTGCGCTGAAGATGCCGCTGTTGGCGGTGTTCTTCAGGCTCATCTGTGCCCACTTCTCGCGGTCAGCATACAGGCGCTGCAGGTCGGCCTGAGCACGGCGGTAATCCTTGAAGTCGGCCATGACCATATAAGGATCGCTGGTGCGCAGGTTCTCGGTGACCTCGTGGAAGTCCTCGCCGTTCCAGCCGCGCTCCAGGAAGTTCAGAGCGGCATTTGCCACGTCATCGCCCATGATGAAGGCGCTGGGGTGGTAGCCCACCTGCTTGAGGTTGTTGACCTCGGGGGTCAGCATACCGAAGATCAGCTCGTTCTCCTTGCCGGCGGCATCGGCGATCTCAACATTTGCGCCGTCCAGCGTACCCAGCGTGATGGCACCGTTCAGCATGAACTTCATGTTGCCGGTACCGGAAGCCTCGGTGCCTGCCAGAGAGATCTGCTCAGAGACCTCGGCTGCGGGCATCAGGTGCTCGCTCAGGGAGACACAGTACTCTTCCAGATAGACCACGCGCAGCTTCTCGCGGACAGCGGGGTCGTTGTTGATGAGGTCGCCCAGCTTGCAGATCATGCGGATCATCTGCTTGGCCATATAGTAGCCGGGAGCAGCCTTTGCGCCGAAGATATAGGTCTTGGGGATGAAGTCGGCGTTGGGGTTCTCCTTCAGGTACAGGTACTGAGCGGCGATGTTCAGGGCGTTCAGGTGCTGACGCTTGTACTCGTGCATCCGCTTGACCTGGCAGTCGAAGATGGAGTTGGGGTCGATGACCTGGCCGGTGCTCTTCTCCAGATAGGCGGCAAAGTTCTTCTTATTGTCCAGCTTGATCTCGTTGATGCGCTTCAGCACGGTCTTGTCGTCCGCATACTTGTTCAGCTTGGAGAGGTTGGAAGCGTCGTGCTTGTACTCCTCGCCGATGGTCTCGTCCAGCAGTTTGCACAGCTCAGGGTTGGAGGCCAGCAGCCAGCGGCGGTAAGCGATGCCGTTGGTCACGTTCTTGAAGGCCTGGGGCTTGAACAGGTAGTAATCGTGGAACACGCTCTCCTTGATGATCTCACTGTGCAGCTTGGACACGCCGTTGATGCTGTTGGCGGTGTAGGCGCAGATGTTTGCCATGCGAACCTGGTTGTCGCCGATCAGGGCCATATAGTTGATCTTGCCCTCATCGCCGGGGAATGCCTTCTCCAGCTCCTCGCGGGCACGGCGGTTCATCTCGACCACGATCTGGTAGATGCGGGGCAGGGTCATCTTGAAGATGTCCACATTCCACTTCTCCAGAGCCTCGGCCATAACGGTGTGGTTGGTGTAGGCAAAGACCTTCTGGCAGATCTCAAAGGCCTTATCCCAGTCAAAGCCGCACTCGTCCAGCAGGATGCGCATCATCTCGGGGATGGCCAGCGTGGGATGGGTGTCGTTCAGCTGGATGGCGACCTTGTCGGCCAGGTTCTCCAGCGTGCCGTAGGTGGACAGGTGGTTCTGCACGATATCACCGATGGATGCGGCAGAGAGGAAGTACTGCTGGCGCAGGCGCAGGATCTTGCCCTCGATGTGGTTGTCGTTGGGGTACAGCACCTTGGAGATCAGCTCGGCGCTGGCGTTCTTGCTCATGGCAGTGTTGTAGTTGCCCAGAGAGAAGCTGGACATATCAAAGTCAGGAGCCTTGGCCTGCCACAGGCGCAGCTTGGCAACGCCCTTGCCGTCGTAGCCCTGCACATACATGTCGGAGGGCACAGCCATAACGCTGTTGTAGTTGGTGTGCTGGATATAGTGGAAGCCGTGATCCCAGTTCTCGCGGATCTCGCCGTCAAAGCGGACCTCAATGGCCTGATCGGGGTGGCTCTTCAGCCAGACCTGACCGCCGGGCAGCCAGTTGTCAGCGCGCTCCTGCTGCCAGCCGTCCACGATCTTCTGCTTGAAAATGCCGTACTCGTACAGGATGGAGTAGCCGGTGCCGCAGATGCCGGTGGTGGCCATGCCGTCCAGATAGCAGGCAGCCAGACGGCCCAGACCGCCGTTGCCCAGGCCTGCATCGGGCTCTTCCTCAAAGATGCCCTCGATGTTGATGTCGGCATCAGCCAGCACCTTCTGGGCAACATCTTCCAGACCCAGGTTGAACAGGCTCATCTTCAGGCTGCGGCCCATCAGGAACTCCATGCAGAGGTAGTATACCTGCTTGGTACCGGTGCCAATGGCCTTGGACTGGAACTTCTTGTGGTTCTCGCTCATCATCTGACGGCAGATCAGGGCAAGGGAGCGGTAGATCTGCTGCTTGGAAGCAATGCTCAGATCCACGCCGTACTCGCTGGTCAGCTTGTCCTGAAGAATTTTTGCAAATTCTTTTGTAGTCATAAGGAACTCCTATCCGCACACACACTTGTGCTGTTTTGAAATATCGCAACAGGGAATCTCTCCTCTTTCCCTCTCCCTGTTACCACAACAAGAACATTATAATCAGTTCTATTCGTAAAAGCAAGGAAAAACGCCGATTTTTGCCGTAACTGACATTTTTATCACAATCTTTCTGGTAAATATGCAAAAAATTCAAAAATAGCACTTTCTCTTGGCACGCATTTATATTATAATAAGAAGTGAACGGTTGTCCCAGCGGGGGCAAAAGCGTGCACCGGGGCAGGAAACTCGGCCACAAACTCCGCTCAGAGTAATTATTAGTGAGGATACGATGGTTAATAAAGTGAGAGTGACCATTGCGGGCGCGCCCTATGCGATCGCAACGACGGATTCCGAAAAGTATATCGCCTCTCTGGCCAAACGGCTGGATGAGGATATCACCAAGCTGCTGGACACCAACGAAAACCTTTCGGTGACCAAGGCGGCGGTGTTCTGCGCCATGGATTATCTGGATGAATACAAAAAGAGCACCGGCAGCGCCGAGAATATGCGCAGCCAGATCCAGGATTATATTGCCGATGCCGCCAGGGCAAAGCTGGCTGAGGACAAGGTGAAAGCGGAAAATGAAACGCTGCGGCGTGAAAACGATGCCCTGCGGGAGCAGCTGGCACGCCAGCAGGCCAAGCAGAAGGCCGACCGGGAAGCAAAGACGGAAGCGTGAATGGGGGCGCGGTGAGCGCGCCGGAACAAAGGGAGTATTATGCCAAAGATCGAGATCCTTGCCCCGGTGGGCAGTGAAGAGATGCTCCGCGCCGCGGTGTTCAGCGGTGCGGACGCGGTATATCTGGGCTTTTCGGGCTTCAATGCCCGGACAGGAGCCGGAAATTTTGATGCGGACAGCCTGAAGGAGGCAGTCCGGTTCTGCCATGCGCGGGGTGTCAAGGTGCATGTGGCATTGAACACCACCGTTTACGGTGGAGAGCTGGCCGCGCTGGCCGGTGCCGTGAAGGCTGTGGCCGAGAGCGGCGCGGATGCGGTCATCTGCCAGGATCTGGCGGTGGCACAGCTCATCGGGCGGATCGCCCCCGACCTGCCCCGCCACGGCTCCACCCAGATGAGCGTCCACACCCTGCAGGGTGCACTGGAGCTGAAGGAGCTGGGCTTTACCCGGGTGGTGCTGGCCCGTGAGCTGAGCCTGCCCGAGGTGGAGCACATCACAAAGCACTGCGGCATCGAGACGGAGTGCTTTGTCCACGGCGCGCTCTGCATGTGCGTCAGCGGCCAATGCTATATGTCTGCCTTCCTGGGCGGTCGCAGCGGCAACCGGGGCTCCTGCGCCGGGCCCTGCCGCCTGCCTTTTGAGGCAAACCCGCTGCCTGAGGGCAAGCCGGGCCGTCTGCACCACCTTTCCCTGAAGGATAACTCTGTCATCGACAAGCTGGATCGGATGCAGGCCGTCGGCGTGGCATCGGCTAAGATCGAGGGCCGTCTGCGCACGCCGGAGTATGTGGCGGCGGCGGTCAGTGCCTGTCTGGCAGGCCGCGAGGGCCGCGCCTATGACCGTGACCTGCTGAAAAATGCGTTCAGCCGCTCCGGCTTCACCTCCGGCTATCTGGATGGAAAGATCGACGGTACCATGTTCGGTGTGCGCAGCGAAGCCGATGCGGAGCTGACCAAAAAGACCCTGCCTGCCCTGCGCGAGCTCTACCGCCGCGAGCGCAGCCGGGTGCCGGTGCAGTTCAGGCTGGAGATCGAAGAGGGCGGCGAGAAGCTGACCGTGACCGACGCGGACGGCAACAAGGCCTTTGCCTACGGCGATGCGGAACCGCAGCCTGCCCGCACCGACCCCACCGAGAGCCTGCAGCGCAGCCTTTCCAAGACGGGCGGCACCCCCTTTGCAGTGGAAAAAATCGATGTGGAAATGGACGGCGGCCCCTGGTTCGTGCCGGGCAGCGCCGTGAACGAGCTGCGCCGGGATGCGCTGGAGACCCTGCTGAAAAAGCGGGAGGTCCTGCGCCCCTGGCCGGTACACGAGGCGGAGCTGGATGCTCTGCCCCTGCGCACTCTGCCGCCCCGCCGCACCCTGCGCGCCCGCTTTGAAGCTTGGGATCAGGTGCCGGAGCAGGCCCTGAGCGGGGTGGAGTATCTCATCCTGCCCATTGCCCAGGCCGACCGGGTGCCCCGGGAGTGGCGGGAAAAGACCCTTCTGGAGCTGCCGCGCGTGATGTTCGGCGCGCTGGAGGAGGACACCGCCCGCCGCATTGCCGCTACCCAGGATGCGGGTTTTGCGGGCTATGAGGTAAGCAACATCGCCCACCTGCGGCTCTGCCGTGGCTTGCCGATGACCGGCGGCTTTGGCCTGAATGTCACCAACCAGATGGCGGCGCAGTTCTACGCCGACCATGGCCTGAACAGTGTGCTCATCCTGCCCGAAGTCAAGGACAGCGATATCAGCACCATTGCCCCCACCCATAACGGCAAGCCTGTGCCCACTGGTGTGCTGGTCTATGGCCACATGCCGCTGATGGTCACCCGCGCCTGCCCGCTGCAGAACATCCATGACTGCGCCCACTGCAATAAAGCAGGGGAACTGACCGACCGCAAGGCCAAAAAATTCCCGGTGCGCTGCGGCATGGGTGTGCGGACGATCTATAACCCCGTACCTATTTATATGGGTGATAAGCCCGGTGCTCTGACTGTGGACTACGGCGTGGCCTACTTCACACTGGAATCCCGGGAAGAAGCAGCCGCCATTCTGGACAACATCCGTGTCCACGCACCCTTTGAGGGAGAGTTTACAAGAGGACTTTATTTCAAGGGAACCAACTAAAGATGCAGTTTCCCCGGGCGGGAGCCGAGAGTTTCTCCGAGGACCGTCCGCTGGGGTGGGACCCTGCTGCCGCAGGCAGTAGGGCGGGCGATGGAATGGCCCGTTTCGTGTCCGAGGAGAAAGCTCCCGGAACACGCCCGAATATAACTTTAACAAGAGGTATACTATGGAACCGATCACCGTAAACTATAAAGTATTGGACCCCCGGGCCAAGGTGCCCGCCTATGCAACGCCGGGGGCAGCGGCTGCCGACCTGTGCGCCGTGCTGGATGAGCCCCTGACGCTGGCCCCCATGCAGCGGGCACTGGTGCCCACCGGCCTTGCCATCGAGCTGCCCGGCCCCCACGCTGTGGCGCTGGTCTATGCCCGCAGCGGCCTTTCCATCAAGCACGGCCTGTGTATGGCAAACGGCGTGGGCGTGGTGGACAGTGACTACCGCGGGGAACTGAAGGTGCCCATGATCAATCTGGGCACCGAGGCCTATACCATCCAGCCCGGTGAGCGTGTGGCACAGCTCTGCATTGCACCGGTGTATACCGCTGCCTTTGCTCAGGCGGCTGAACTGGGGGATACCCAGCGCGGCGCGGGCGGCTTTGGCTCAACGGGGAAGTGAAGCGTATGAAAGATCTGATCCTGGCTTCCCAGAGCCCCCGCCGGAAAGAACTGTTGAGCCTGTACACGACTGATTTTACCGTTTGTGTCAGCGATTTTGACGAGGATGCCGTGACGGCGGATACCCCCGCCCGGCTGGTGGAACAGCTTGCCCGGGGCAAGTGCCTTGCTGTGGCCAAGGAACACCCCGGTGCCGTGGTGCTGGGCTGCGATACCGTGGTGGATGTGAACGGCGAGGTGTTCGGCAAGCCCCACAGCCCGGACGATGCCAGAAGGATGCTCCGCGCGCTGTCCGGCGCGACCCACTATGTGCACACCGGTGTCTGCATTTCCGATGGCACCCGCACCGAGAGCTTTGTGGATACCTGCAAGGTCACCTTTTTCCCGCTGAGCGAGGAGGAGATCGAGCGGTACGCCGCCACAGAGGAGCCCTACGATAAGGCCGGTGCCTACGCCATCCAGGGCCGCGCGGCGGTCTGGCTGGATGCCATTGAGGGTGATTATTACACCATTATGGGCCTGCCCGTCAGCCGGACGGTCCGCCTGCTTGAACAGTTCTGACAGTTTGTGCGGCGGAACGCACAGAAAAATGAAAAATACGGAAAAACTTGACAAAACGCTTGAGAAAACGTTGACTTGCGGCTATAATAGAAACATGTTATTCTGCGATAGGCGGTCAAACCCTGTGGAGTTTGGGCTGCTGTGCGTTTTGGAATAGACCGGAAATACGAAGGAGAGCTTCATTATGAGTTTTTTGTCAAAGGACGTTGGCGTTGATCTGGGTACTGCCAATACCCTGGTTTACATGAAGGGCAAGGGCATCATCATGCGGGAACCCTCGGTCGTGGCTGTGGATACCAAGACCGATGAGGTGCGCTGCGTGGGTGCTGAGGCAAAGGCTGTCATCGGCCGTACCCCCGGCAGCATCGTGGCAGTCCGCCCCCTGAAGGATGGTGTCATCGCCGATTTCGATATCACGGCAAATATGCTGGAAAACTTCCTGAAAAAGGCCTGCGGCAACAGCATGTTCTCCCGCCCCCGCGTGGTCATCTGCATCCCCTCGGGCGTGACCGAGGTGGAGCGCCGCGCTGTGCGTGAGGCGACCCTCAAGGCCGGTGCCCGTCAGGTCTCCGTCATCGAGGAGCCTATGGCTGCTGCCATCGGCGCGGGCCTGCCCATCAGCGAGCCCACCGGCAGCATGATCGTGGACATCGGCGGCGGCACCGCTGAGATCGCAGTCATCTCTCTGGGCGGCATCGTGGCCTCCCGCAGCGTCCGGATGGCCGGTGATATGTTCGATCAGGCCATCATCGCTTTCATCAAGCGCAAGTATAACCTGCTCATCGGTGAGCGCACCGCCGAGCAGATCAAGATCGAGATCGGCTCGGCCTACCCCATGGATCCCGAGATGACCATGGAGATCAAGGGCCGCAACCTGGTGGACGGCCTGCCCAAGAACATCGTCGTCCACTCTGAGGATGTGCGCGAGGCCCTGCTGGAGTGCCTGGTCAAGATCACCAGCGCCATCAAGGAGACCCTGGAGCGCACCCCGCCTGAGCTGAGCGCCGATATCATCGACCACGGCATCACCCTGACCGGCGGCGGTGCCCTGCTGCGGGGCCTGGATCAGCTGATCCAGAGCGAGACCGGCATTGATGTCCATGTTGCGGAGGACCCGCTGGATTGCGTGGCCAAGGGTGCCGGTGCGGTGCTGGATCATGTGGATGTTCTGCACGACGTGCTGGACACCGATGGAGCTCATATGTAACGATGTAACAGAGGGTGCGGACGGCTCTGGGCTGTCCGCGCCCTTTTGCAATCGGAGGAAAACCCCTTGAAAGACTTTTTCGATACCTGGAAATTCAAGATCCTGGTGGGCATCGCGGTGTTTCTGGTGGGCATCATGGCCTACGCCGGTGCCAACGGCCGCCTGACTGCCGCTCCGCAGGAGCTGCTGAGCGTGGCGGCTGCTCCGTTCCAGAAAGTGGCTGCTGTGGTCAGCGGCGGCGTGGCCTCCCTGTGGGAAAAGTACACCAGCATCGATGACGTGATGGCTGAGAACGAGACGCTCAAGGCCGAAAACGCCGAGCTGCGCCAGCAGATGGTGGATTACGACCGCGTCAAGGCCGAGAACCAGGCCTACAAGGCACTGGAAAGCATCCAGAGCCAGCGGCCCGAGATGAGCTATCTTTCCAGCTTTGTCATTGGCCGTGACCCGCTGGATTCCTTCTATGGCTTCACGCTGGACCGCGGCACACTGGATGGCGTGGCCGTCAACGATGCCGTGGTCAGTGACCAGGGCTACCTGCTGGGCATGGTGGTGGAGGCCGAACCCACCAGCTGCAAGGTGATGACCATTCTTCACCCCAACTTCAACGCGGCGGGCGTGGTATCCCGCACCCGTGACAACGGCATCGTTACCGGCAGCTCCGAATACGCCGCCGATGGCCTGTGTGTGCTGACCAACCTTGCGCGCAACACCCTGACGGAGAAAAGCGACCAGGTGATCACCACCGGGCTGGGCGGGGTGTTCCCGGCTGACCTGCTGGTGGGCGTGGTACAGGAACTGGTGCCCGAGGTCAGCGGCAAATCGACCATTGCTGTCATCAAACCCGGCACCGACCCCCGCACGGTGCGCCATGCGTTCATCATTACCAGTTTCTGAGGAGGGACCCTGATGGAATCACGCCGGAAACGCAGCCGGGGCCAGATCGTCAAATGGATCTGCTATGCGCTGCTGGGCCTTCTTTGTGCTGTTTTGCAGACCACGCCCGGGCTGTTCCAGTTCGGGGCGGCAAAGCCGCTCTGGCTGCTGCCGCTGGCGCTGGCGGTCGCCGTGTTTGAGGGCGAGTTCGCCGGGGCTGTCTTTGGGGCGGTCTGCGGCCTGATGTGGGACTGGCTGGCCGGGCGCACCGTGGGTATGCTGGCGCTGGAGCTGCTGCTGCTCTGCTTTGCCGTTTCGGCGGTGATGCAGCTCTACTTCAAGAATTCGGCCGCAAACTTTGCACTCATTGCGTCTGCTGCCGCCCTGCTGGTGCTCACGCTGGACTGGCTGTTTTTCTACTACATGCCCGGTTACAGCGGCGCGGCCAGCCGCTGGCTGTGGTTCGTGCTGCCCACGGCGGCGCTCTCGGTGCCCGTCTGCTTCCCTCTGTTCGGGGTCGTGCGCCGCATCCACGAAGAATTTAAGATCGACAACGGCGTGGTGTAACGCACCCCGCGCCGGAAGGAGAATCCATGAACCAAGAAGAACGGAAAACCGCCATCCGGCGGATGCGTGTTCTCGTTGCCGCCGCCTGCATCCTGATGCTGCTGTACGGGCTGCGGCTCATCTTTTTGCAGCTGGTCAACGGGGACGATTTCAAATCCCAGGCCACCAACACCACCGACTACAAGTTTACGGTCACGGCGGCACGCGGTGACATTGTGGACAGCCGGGGGGAGCGCATTGCCACCAGCGTCACGGGCTACAACGTGGTGCTCAACAAGCTGCTGATGGGAGACGAAGATCTGGACGGGATGCTCCAGAAGATCGTCGAGCTGCTGCGTGCCAACGGTGAGAGCTGGAACGATACTCTGCTCATCAGCCAGCCGGATGCAGCGGGCAATTATACCTTTACCGCCGAAGCGGGCAGCACCAGGGATCAGAAAGCCCTTGCCGCCATGAAGGACAATCTTGGTTTACAGCAGTATGCAACGGCCAATGATGTGATGGAGAAGCTGGTGGAGGACTACGACCTTGCCAGCTATCCGCTGAGCTGGCAGCGCACGCTGGGCGGCATCCATTACGAGATGCAGCTGCAGGCGTTTTCCAATGTGAACAACTTTATCATGGCGGAAAACGTCAGCGAGGCCACCGTGGCGACCATCAAGGAGCACAGCCTCTCGCTGCCGGGTGTGGAGATCGTGGAAACGAGTACCCGCAGCTATGAGCAGTCCACGGTGCTGCCCCATGTGCTGGGCCGGGTGGGCAAGATCACCGCTGAAAAGTGGAAGGTGACCGATGAAAACGGCCAGACCACCTACCCCCTGCGCGAAAAAGGCTACAACATGAACGACATCATCGGCATCTCGGGCCTGGAATCGGCCTATGAGGACGAACTGCGGGGCAAGGATGGCGTGGAGACCATTACCCGCAACTCCGATGGGGTCATTGTGGATACGGCCCTGACCACTGTGCCCGAGCCGGGCCACACCGTCCAGCTGACCATCGACAGCCGGTTCCAGAAGGCGGTGGACAAGGCACTGGCCGAGAACATCGACATGATCAACCGGGTCTACAACACCGGCAGCATGAAAGCCGCCGCCGGTGCCGCCGTGGTGCTGGATGTGAAGGACGGCAGTGTGCTGGCCGCATCCAATTACCCCAGCTTTGACCAGAACCTGTATGCCACCCAGTACAGCGAGTACAGCGCGGACGAGAGTCTGCCCCTGTTCAACCGGGCGCTGCAGGGCCTGTACACCCCCGGCTCCACCTTCAAGCCTGCCGTGGCAGTGGCTGCGCTGGATTCCGGGCTCATCAACCAGTACTCCACGGTGTTCTGCAACGGCGTGTACACCTTTTATAAAGGGTACAGCCCCCGCTGCACCCGCCATGGCCACAGCGGCAACATCGATGTGGTCACGGCCATCAAGTGGAGCTGCAACGTCTTCTTCTACGATGTGGGCCGCCGCCTGACCAGTGATGTTTATGATGCCTACGCCTATAAGCTGGGCCTTGGTCAGCGCACCGGCGTGGAGGTCAGTGAGGCTGTGGGCCACCTGACCTCCAAGAACGACTCCAACTATATGGAGTCACTGGACGTTCAGGCAGCCATCGGTCAGGGCAACACGGTGGTCACGCCCATCCAGCTGGCCACCTATGCTGCAACGCTGGCCAACAACGGAACCCGCTACCGCACTCATTTTGTCAAGGCGATCCTGGATTCCAACACCGGCGAGGTGATCAACGAGACTCAGCCCGAGGTGATGGATATCATCGAGGGTACCGGCAACACCTTTGAGCTGGTGCGGCAGGGGATGCGGCAGGTGCCCAGCACCATTACCAACAGCAAGATCAGCAGCTACCCCATTGCCATTGCCTGTAAGACCGGCACCCCTCAGCGCAGTGAGACCTACGCCCCGGGCAAGCACTACCTGAACGCCATGATGGTGGCCTATCTGCCCGCCGATGACCCGCAGATCGCCATTGGCATCACCATTGAGTACGGCGGCTACGGTGCCCGAACCGGCGATCTGGTGGTGGACATTGCCAATGCCTACTTCGCCATGCAGGACGGTACCCTGAATGAGGATGGCACCATCGGCAAGCAGGAGACCGCCGCAGACAGCACTTCTGCTGCCCAGACTGCCCCCGCTCAGACCGAAACCGGCGCGGATACGGCAGCGGATACGGCCACAGATCCCGCCGCAGGCACCACGGATGCTGCTCAGGAGACCGCACCTGCCGGGCAGGACGCTTTAGACAATTGAAGAGAGATAAAACGCTGAAACGCTGAAACGCTTCTTTTGGTGAAATTTGGCGCTTTTTTCCGAAAAAAGTATGAAGTTTGTCTAAAAAACGGTTGTAAAAGAACGGAAACTGTGATACTATGATATATGCAAGAAAAATGCCCACTGGCGAAACAAAGGAGAGGTTGACCGATGACGATTGCACTGATTGCGCATGACTCCAAAAAAGAGCTGATGGTTCAGTTCTGTACGGCGTATTGCCGGATTTTGAGCCAGCATAAATTGGTGGCTACGGGTACCACCGGCAAGCTGATCTCCGAGGCAACGGGTCTGCAGATCCAGCGCTTTCTGGCAGGTGTTCAGGGCGGTGATCAGCAGATCGCATCCCGCATTGCCTGCAATGAGGTCGATCTGCTCCTGTTCTTCCGCGATCCGATCAACGCAAAGCCCAGCGAACCCAACGAGATGACCCTGCTGCGCCTGTGTGATGTGCATAACATCCCGCTGGCCACCAACATTGCCACCGCGGAGGTGCTCATCCACGGTCTGGAACGTGGAGATCTGGATTGGCGGGATATCGTCCACCCGCAGAACTGAAAACTGAAAATAAAACGCAAGCCCCCGCATGTTGGCCGAAAAACCAACGTGCGGGGGCTTTTTTGCATCCCTGTGATGGTTACAGGAAGGTGACGGTTTCGGACAGAGGTTTGCGGGAGCTGTGGTTGGGCAGGGGGCCTGCACCCTCGGCAGCGTGGCCCAGATCAAGGAGCAGCACGATCTCCTCGTTTTCGGGCAAACCCAGCGCGTTTGCCAGCTTGTCCGGGTCAAAAAAGTTGACCCAGCAGCTGTCTACGCCTGCATTGGCAGCGCCCAGCAGCAGGTGGGTGGCCACGATGGCGGCATCCTCCATGCCGGAGTTCATCCGTTCGCCGGGGTAAGTAAAGGTGTGGTTCTTGTCATAGGCGACCACCAGACAGATGGGGGCACCGTAGCGGCAGGGAGTGGCAGCATCGATCTTTGCCAGCCCTTCTTCGGACTGAACGACGTAGATGCGCTGTTCCTGAGTGTTCTTGGCGGTGGGTGCCAGCCGACCGGCTTCCAGAATGGTGTGGAGTGCTGCAGCGTCTACCTTGCCTGCACCAAAATTTTTGCAGGAATACCGCTGTGCAATAAGCTGAGTGAATTCCATAACGATCTCCTCCTGACTTGGATTGGACGGAACAGAGCGCCGCTTGCAAGTGCTCTGTTATGCTGATTATACCACACTGCGCCGGTGGTGCAACCTTTAAAAGAGGTCCAGCATGTTGTCCAGATAGATCGCCTCCCGGACGTGGATCTGATACTCCGGCCGGGTCAGATAATAGAGCAGAAACTCCAGTACCAGCGCGCTGCCCAGCCCGCGCCCTTCCAGCTTGAAATTGGAAAAGCCCAACGGCAGATAGCGCTCCCGGATGTCCGCAGTGCCGATGAACCCGGGGTTTTCCATCGCCTTGGAAAAGCGGTAGCCCTCCTGCGCGCCGGGGGCGGTGCACCGATGTTCGCAGACCTCCCCCAGATTTTTGCGGCTGACGGCTTCGTAGCAGCGCCTGCGCTCGGTGCAGCCGAACCAGCAGCACTCATTGCAGAGAAATTCTACCTTGTCCTTTTCGGGCTGGGAGAGCGTATCCAGAGCATCGAAGGCCTTGTTCAGCCGGAAGTCCGGCACGACATACCGGAACTCCGGCCGCCGGACCTCTGCCTGAAACGCCTGAGGATCCGTCAGGACCTTGGTGGTGGAGGATACGAGATAAAGCTCCGGGTAATGCTGCTGCAGGTAGTTCAAAAGCAGCTCGGAGTGGACGATGACCCCATTCTGCACAGTGCCCCGCTGGGCAAACTGCTGACACACTGCGTTGCATTTCCGGTCCGAGAGGTGCTCCGGGCGGAGCAGGGAATTGCTGAATGTGAGCCGGGCAGAGATGCCGTATTCCTGGGTCAGAGCCAGAACTTCGGCGGGGGAGTGCTCCCCGGCCTCCATGCGGCCCCCGCCCCAGATGCAGTCCGGCGGCGCGCCGTAGATGGAGCCGATCTCGCACCAGTCATAAAAATATTCCCGGTGCTCCCGGAACAGGGGCAGGAACAGGCGGTAGAGCTCGTAGAACTCGAACAGTCCGGGCAGGTGATAGCAGGCGGTGTGTTTCATTCTCAGATTTCCTCGGTGTCAGAAGGTGCGGCGGTGATATCCCGGTAAAAGATCGCCCAGGCCGCTTCCTCGTAGGGGTGCAGAAAGAAAAAGCCGGCGCTCAGCGGGATGGACAGCAGGATCAGCAGAACGAGGACCGTATCCGCCGAATGGGTGAAGGCAAAGACGAGAGAGAAACCGATCAGCATGGGCAGGGTGCAGAGCAGCTCCCAGCCCAGAAAGCTGAGATCGAGGCAGAACAGCCGCCACTTGTTGCCGTCCATGACGCGCCGGGATTCAGTGATGGCTTCGTTGGCCGTCAGGCCGGGGTGCTCGGCCATGATATAGGGGGTCATGGCATAGCTGTAGGCTTTTACCACGCCGGGGATGAACAGCAGCAGCGACCAGAGCGCCACATAAAGCCCCTGCAGGAAATTCATGCAGAAGCCGTCCCACAGGCGGTGCTTCTGGGAAGCGAGGTCGGAGAGGGCAGCGTCCCTGCCGTCTGCAAGGTTCAGGTTGAACCGGGCGTAGCCCAGCCGCGCCGCACCGCTCACGATGACGGTGAACACTGCCCAGGCAAGGATGCAGATCACGAGAACCGCCAGCACGCCGCCGCTGCCGGTAGAAAGCAGCCCGGCAAACCCCGGGGTGTCGCCGTTGGCGTTCTGGCTCATGTTGGAGATGACCCTGTCTGAGCTGCTCACAATGTTGGCTCCCAGCAAACTGGCGATCAGTCCGGCCAGAACAGCTGTCTTCCATCTGCCGCGCAGGGCATCCAGCGCAAGGGCACGATAATCAGCAGAAAATTTCATAGAGCTTTCCTCCTGTCAGCAATGGAGATCGTTCGTTGAAAAACGGCAGCTGCCGTTTTATATAAAATACGTTTCAGCCTGCACAAAAATTGCAGCCGGGATTTCTTTTGCAAAGGCTCATCCCCGGGCATCCTGCCGGGTGGAGCTGAAATATTCCTTGGGTGTCATGCCGTACTCCTTTTTAAAGGCGCGGAAAAAGTGGTTGTAGCCCCCGAAGCCGCTGGTCTTGTACACCTCGGTGATGGGGAGGCCCTGCTCAATGAGGGTGCAGCAGCGGTCCAGCCGGGCCTTTACGATGTAGCGGTGCACGGTCTGGCCGGTCTGGCGTTTGAATTCCCGGGCAATATGCTCCCGGGAGACGAAAAACTCCTTTTCCAGACGATCCAACGTCAGTTCCTCGGTGAGGTGCGCCTGAATAAACAGGAATACCTCATCCAGCATCAGGTGGTGGCGGCTGACCGAAGCGGTGTGGAATTCGGCATGGATGCAGGCACGCAGTGCCAGTACCACGAACATCTGCAGGATGCCGTGCTCGAACGCCGCCGCGCCGAACTGGCTGCTCTCCTGGGGGAGCACCAGCAGTTTCCGGGCAAGATTCTTCAGCAGCATATAGATCTGGCTGTCCGGCCGGACAGCCACTTGCCGGAAGGGCACCACGTTGAAGCTTTTTTCAAAGTCAGTGTCCTCATCCGACAACTGCGCCAGCATCTGGGGAGACAACTGCACCCGGATGATCTCCAGCGGGCCGTAGGCTCCGGCATATTCCAGTCTGCCGCCCTGCCCGGGCTTGAGGATGATCAGATTCTGCTGCTGGGCGGGCAGCACCACCTCGCTGCACCGGAACACACCGCTGCCCCGCATGACCAGAAACAGGTCATAATACGCGCCCGAAAAGAATTCCCGAACAGTGCTTTGTTCAAAAAGATAACGTTTGGCTGTATAATTCACCAAAATTCCCTCCGTGGAACTGTCAGATGCGACAGTTTGTTGTACACAACTGAAAAGTACAACTGTCATAATTGCATAATACATCAATTTGCGATAGTTTTCAATCATTTTTTGGATATGCTTTGACGCAAAATTAACGTATAATACAATTGAAGAGAAGAGGCTTGTGTGAAAAGCCTCGTGGTTTCATCTGTTTTTTAAGGAGGATAAAACGCAATGGACCAGAAAAAGACCGTTCGGCCCTTCTCCATGAAGGACAAGATCGGCTATACACTGGGCGATCTGGGCTGCTGCTTCACGGAGCAGTACCGCGCCATGTATCTGTCGATCTTCTACACCCTGATCCTGCAGGTCAACCCCTTCCATGTGGGTATCCTGCTGCTGGTCACCAAGATCTGGGACGCCGTGAACGACCCCATCATCGGCGCGATCGTGGACTCCCGCAAGGCCACCAAGGGCGGCAAGTTCATCCCTTGGATCCGCGCCTTCTCGTTCCCCATGGCAGTGCTGTGCATACTTGGCTTTGTCAATGTGGGCAATATCAACTACGGCCTGCGTCTGGCCTATATGTTCGTCACCTACGTTCTGTACGAGGCACTGTACACCTGCGTCAATGTGCCCTTCGGCACCCTGTCCAGCGTGATGACCGATGATGTGAGCCAGCGCACCGCACTGTCCCGCTACCGCAGCCTGGGCGGCACCATCTTCATGACTGTCATGGTCATGATCGGCCCCCTGTTCCTGTATGTGGACAACAAGCCCGTGGCTGGCCGCTTCCTGATGCTGGCCTGCATCTGCGCTATGCTGGGTCTGCTGTGCCTGCAGATCACCTGCGTGTGGTGCAAGGAGCGCGTGGAAGTGCCTGAGCGTCCGCAGGGCGAAAAGCTGAACTATCTGCACGTGCTCAAGGAGATCTCCCATAACAAAGCCCTGCTGGGCGTGATGTTCTTCAGCCTGACCGGCATGATCGGTGCATCCGTGGTCAACGGCCTGAACACCTACCTGTACAAGGACTTTTTCGGCAACGTCAAGATCCAGGCCGTTTCCGGTATGCTCAGCGTGCTGTACGCTGTGCTGTCCTTTGCCATCACCCAGCCTCTGGCCAACAAGTTCGGCAAGAAGGAGTGGTGCTGCATGGGCGCAGGCTTTGCCGCCGTCGTGTTCGGCATCCTGTTCTTCTTCCCCGTGCACAACCCTGTGGCCTTCATCGTCATCAACGGCATCTGCTATCTGGGCGCTTCCGGTATGCAGGTGCTGATCTGGGCCATGGTCAACGATGCCATCGACTACCATGAGCTGCAGACCGGCGAGCGCAACGAGGGCATCGTCTACTCCACCTACTCCTTCTTCCGCAAGCTTGCAAGCGCCATTTCCGGCAGCCTGTCCAGCTTTGTGCTGGGTGCCATCGGCTACAACGTTACCGCTGGCGCTGTGCAGACCGCAGGCGTTGTGAACGCTATCTGGAAGAGCTACACCGGCGTCTACTTCCTGGGCTACGGCATTGCAGTTGCCATCCTGTTCTTCGTCTACCCCCTGACCAAGCAGAAGACTGCTGAGATGCTGACCGAGCTGAAGGCTCGCCGTGCCGCAAAGGAGAGCAAGTAAATGAAGATCTTACAGGTCCAGTTTCAAAACCGCAATGGTCACACCCTGCGCGGCATCGTGACCCTGCCTGATACGGAGGGCAAGGTGCCCTTTGTGGTGCATCTGCACGGCTTTGCCGGCAGCTGCAGCGGCTACAAATCCATGTACACCCACCTGTCCCGCGCTCTGGCAGCGCAGGGCATCGGCAGCGCACGGTTTGATTTCTACGGCAACGGCGAGAGCGACGGCGAGTTCGAGGATATGAGCTTTGACGGCCTGCACACCGATGCACAGGATATCTTTGCATGGGCAGCCCAGCAGCCCTATGTGGACAGCGAAAAGATGTTCCTCTCCGGCCAGAGCATGGGCGGCTACATTGCTGCCTCCTGCGCTCCGGTGATCCAGCCCCACGGCCTGATCCTGCTGTGCCCGGGCGCAGGGATGTGGTTCGGCTGCGCCCAGCGCGCCGACGGTGTGACCCAGACCGGCAAGGACTACGCCGACATGGAGGGTCTGTGCTACAAGATGGCCTTCAACTATGAGATGGCCAAGCACCCCGATCCCTTTACCGAGGCCAAGGGCTACAACGGTCCGGTGCTTCTGCTGCGGGCCGATGATGACCGTCTGGTGGACGAGGGCACCTGCAGCCGCTATGCCGAGGGGTACACCGCACCCGAGGTGGATACCATTGCAGGCGGCGGACACAACTTTGCCACGCTGACCGCCCGTGCCGCCGTGGAGGAAAAGACCGCCGCATTCATCAAAGCACATCTGTAAGGAGGCATTTGTATGGAAAACATGATCCTGCAGCCCATTGTAGTGGGCGGACAGACCTTTAAGAACCGCATCATGTTCCCCCCGCTGACCACCGGTTACGAGAAGAACGGCATGATCAGCGAGCAGGACATGGGCTTCTACACCCGTCTGGCCAAGGGCGGCGTGGGTTACATCGTTCTGGGCGATGTGGCACCCATCAACAGCTTTTCTCCCACCCCCAAGCTGTTTGACGACAGCCAGATTCCGGCCTTCAAGGAGCTGGCCGACAGTGTTCACGCCTACGGCACCAAGCTGGGTGTCCAGCTCTTCCACCCGGAGTACGATGTGGATGCCATCAACAGCCTGTTCATGCAGAAGAAGTTTGACGAGATGCGTCAGCGCCTGCATCACGACATGATGTTCTTTACCGATGAGGTCAGCGAGGAAATGCTGATGGCCATCATCGATAAGATGTGCGCCTGCGCGGTGCGTGCCCAGAAGGCCGGTGTGGACGTGATCCAGATCCACGGCGACCGCCTGAACGGCTGCCTGTGCTCTACCCGGATGAACCACCGCACCGACAAGTTCGGCGGCAGTCTGGAGAACCGGGTCCGCTTTGCCCGGATGCTGACCCGGGCCATCCGCAAGGCTGTGCCGGATATGATCATCGACTACAAGCTGTCCATCGTTACCCCGCAGCGCGGCAAGGGCGGCATTGACGAGGCCGATGCGGTGCAGTTCGCCCAGTGGCTGGTGGAGGACGGCGTGGATATGTTCCACGTTGCCCAGGCCAACCACACCGGCAACATGGCCGATACCATTCCTCCCATGGGTGTGCAGCCCTACGGCTTCTTTGTCAGGATCGCCGGGGACATCAAAAAGGCTGTCAATGTGCCGGTCAGCGCCGTGGGCCGTATCGTGGATTCCGAGATGGCCGAGCGTGTCATCGAGAGCGGCATGGCTGATATCGTTGCCATGGGCCGCCCGCTGCTGGCAGACCCTGACTGGGGCACCAAGATCGCTGCCGGTAAGGCCTGCGATATCCGCCGCTGCATCAGCTGCAACAAGGGCTGCACCGATGCCATCCAGAACCGCCAGTTCCTGTCCTGCGTGCTCAATGCCGAAAATGGCTATGAGAACAGCCGCAGCATCCAGCTTGCCGCACAGAAAAAGAAGGTGGCTGTTCTGGGCGGCGGCCCTGCCGGTCTGGAAGCTGCTCGTGTGGCAGCCCTGCGCGGTCACGATGTGACCCTGTTTGAGAAGACCACCTCTCTTGGCGGTCAGCTGAACATCGCCTGCGTGCCTCCCCGCAAGGAGGAGATGCGCCGCGCCGCACAGGATCTGATCCGCGCGGTCTGCAATGCCGGGGTGCACCTGTGCATGGGCCAGACCCGCACGGCAGAGCAGCTGAAGGAGGCCGGTTTTGAGGCTGTCATCAACGCTGTGGGTGCCCACAGCGCCGCACCCCGCATCCCCGGCATTGACGGCGTGAACGTGGCCGATGCCTGGAAGGTGCTGGCCGGTGAGCAGCAGGTCTACGGCACCGTGGCTGTCATCGGCGGCGGCATGGTGGGCTGCGAGACCGCAGAGTATCTGGCTGCCCGGGGCTGCAAGGTGTCTGTCATCGAGATGATGGACAAGATCGCCGCAGGCGAGAGCACCACCATTCTGCCTACCCTGCTGGAAAACTACAAGACCTACGGCGTGGAGCAGTACCCCAGCCACAAGGTCAAGGAGTTCCGCATGGATGCCGTTGTCTGTGAGAACAAGGACGGCGCAGAGGTGACCATCCCCTGCGATTACATCGTGCTGGCTATGGGCGCACGCTCCAACGAGTTTGACGCTGCTGCGCTGGAAGCTGCCAACATCCCGGTGTACTCCATCGGCGATGCCGCAGGCAAGGCTGCGGATATCTCCAACGCCATCCGTACCGGCTACGATACCGCCTGCCAGCTGTAAAGTAGTCTGAGATGCGCACAGCGCATCGCCAAAAGTGCAAGCCCGGAAGGTCTGTGTGCCTTCCGGGCTTGCTTTTTTTCGGGAAAAGACGTGATCATTGGCCGCCCTCTGCGATATTTTTCCGCCGGTTAAGCCTGGATATAGAAATCCGACAAGAGTTGTGTTAGAATAAGGCATCCGGGAGCGCCATACGGCGGGTGCTCCGCTTCAACATGAAAAATGGAGGCTTTTTATGAAAAAGATCTATCGCTCGTTCTTTTGTCTGCTTGCAGTGCTGCTGCTCAGTGTCAGTGTACTGCCCGCTGCCTCGGCACTGTTTTCGGAGCGGCTCTACTACTATGGTACGGTAGAAGAGATCAGCCGCGCTGCGGACGGTACAGTGGAGTCTGTACTGGTGACCGCAGAGGGGCAGGAGACCTATGAAATGGTGATCACCGACCGCACCGAGTGGAAGGATCACGATGAAAAGACTACCTCCGATCCCGCTACCCTTGCAGTGGGAGAGCAGATCTGTGTGGTGCACGACCCTGCCGTGATGATGTCGCTGCCGCCGCAGTCGGTGGCTTATACCGTCATCCGCAATTTCCCCGAAGGTACGGATCTGGAGCAGGAAGCTCGCGACGCTGCCTGCCCGGTGAAGCAGTTCTTTGCAAAGACCCGCAAGGCCATTGAGGACTGGTTCTACCAGACCATGCCCATTGCGGAGTGAATCTGACTGCATCGTAAAAAAGGAAAAACATCTGCTGTCCCGCGCCGGAGGCTGTTACGTCCGGCAAAGGGGCAGCAGATGTTTTTTTTTGTGTGTAATCCTGCCTTGTTCAACTTATGATTCATCCAGTTGGGCAGCAGTGCAGAAACACTCAGTTCCGCTGGAACCCAAGATAGCGGGTGCCCTGAAAACTCAGCTTTCCAATGTCGCCCTCGACCAGCATCCCATACTCTGAGCCGTCTACGGTAAGTTCCATACGGTCGCCGCTTTCCACCTGAAAGGTCACATAATAGGTGGTAAACGTATGCATCATCGTGTTGTCCGTGTGGTGATGAGAGACCTCCGTGCGCTTTGCCACCACCGCTGCCGGAACGGTGAGCCGCGGCGAATGGTTGTTTTTATTCCAGGTGCGGATATTTCCGATGATGGCATACAGGATCATGCCCAGAACCACAAGGAACAGGATGGGAAACAGGATGCTGAACAACAGATCAAATCCAGCGAAAAACATTTTACTCCTCCAAAATTTCTTCCAGCAGTCCCTTTACGTCCTCCAAAAAGGATTCCTCTCCAAGGGTGTTCACTTTGAAGAACACCGCCTGACTGCCGCCTGCGGTGATGGCGGATAACCGGATCGGGCTGTCCCCGTTCTGAAACATGGTCAGCGTCAGACTCAGACGATTACCACCCATCACGCTGTACCGTTCAAAGACGCGGACGCTGCACCGGGCATCGCCCTCTTTGAAATCACTTCCGGCTTCCAGCTCTGCCGACCAGCTGCTGGCCGGAATTTCGTTTTCCAACTTCCAGAGCAGCTGATCAAATTTCTTGTTTTGAATGGTCTTTTCAAAGATCGCCATAATGGTTCCTCCGTTTTACCAACAAAATTCGGTCCCTTATCCTTAATACGAACGAACCCGCAGGAAAATTGCAGAATGCCATTCCTGCGCTCCGGATTCGGAGGAATACTTTGTGATCTTCCAACAGCATACAGTAGCACCAGGGGGTGCTGTGTATGCTATTAACGCTGCTGCAATTTTTCGCTACAAAATTTCTGGTGCTGGCGCTGCATCTGGAAGCGGGAAGTTTCCCAAAGCCGCTCAGCGCGCGGGAGGAGATCGAAACCTTTGCGGCTCTGCGGGCGGGGGACAGGAGTGCGCGGGAGAAGATCATCCGGCACAACCTGCGGCTGGTGGCCCATGTGGCAAAGAAATACTACGCCCAGCCTGGCGACCAGGAGGACCTGATCTCAATTGGAACCATTGGGCTGATGAAGGCCGTGGATACCTTTGACACCACCCGCAAGGCGCGGTTTGCGACCTATGCCAGCAGATGCATTGAGAATGCTATCCTCACCCGAGCGAACGCCGGATTGAGAATCGGAACCATCTCCACCGCCCTCGGGGTCGTTGACATCCTCTTCCGGGTCTACCGGGAAGGTGGTCCAGTCGATTTCATCCTCCGGTGAACCGAAGAGCACCACATGCGCCACCTTGCCGTCCCATACCACCTTGCGCACCACCGTGCGGATGGCGGCACGCTTCTGGGTCACGGTCATATCGTCGATGTTGTCGTGGAACACGGTCAGCAGCTGCCGCATCAGGTCAAATTCCATCCCTACCAGAACGCCTTCGTCCGTAAGGCTTTCCAATTCCCGGATGCGGGAACTCAGGGTGGCATCCTGACCGTTCAGCTCCTCGATGCGCTTTTTCAGGTGGACAGCAGCGGTGCTGTCGCTGAAGTCAGCCAGCGAATCAATCAGTGCATTGATCTTCCGCTGCGTCTCGGCCTGCTCTTTGCGCAGGGTGGAAAGCTTGGTCTCAAACTCGGAGTGGTTGCCTGCGTGGGCGGACTTTGCCTTTTCCAACTGCTTCATAAAGTCGCTGGAATGGTCGGCAAGGTGCTTGACCTGCTCGCAGATGGCAGCATCCAGCAAATTGCCGTTGGCATTCCGGACATTACATAACTCTCTCCGGCTGCGCTCCTTCAGTTTGCACATATAGGGAAAGACCACCTGCCCGTCGGCAGTTTTGCGCCCGGTGACCTTCGGGTACATCCGGCTGCCGCAGGAGCACCACAGCAGGCCGGTGAGCAGGGCTTCGTTGCCGCGGGACTTGTGGTAGGACTTGGATTTGTTCCGCTCCAGCGATTCCTGCACCCGGATCCACCGGTTGGAGGAAATGATGCCGGGGTGTTCACCCACCGAAACAATCCACTCGTTGATGGGATTGTAGACGGTGGCACGCCCCTTTTCCTGATCGCTGCGGTTGTAGGCAAGCACGCCTCGCACACCGTCAAAATCGGACTCCGGGGCGAACAGTTCTGCTTCGTTGTCCACAAAATACTGATAGGCGTCCTTGTCTGCAATCAGGTAGACAGGATTCTGCAAAATCGACTTGATGGAAAACCGGGTGAACGAACGCCCGGTTTTTGTTTTGATGCCCTGCCGCAGCAGTTCGGTCTCGGTCATGGTCAGGGAATCGTACTGCTCGTAGAGGTCGAAAATTTTGTAGATGATCTCTGCCTCATCCGGCAGCAGCTTGAGCTTGCAGGCCTTTTTGGTCTTGCCGTCCACCGTGATGCTCTTGACGCTCTCGGAAGCATAGCCCGTGGGAGTCGTGCCGCCCAGCCAGCGCCCGGTCTTTGCCAGCTCGTGCATGTTGTCCCGGATGCGCTCCGCGATGGTCTCACGTTCCAGCTGACTGAACACGGATGCGATGTACATCATCGCGCGGCCCATGGGGCTGGACGTGTCAAAACTTTCACGGATGGACACAAAGTCGATGCCCAGCCGTCCCAGTTCTTCAATCAGGCTGGAAAAGTCGCTGATGTTGCGGCTGATGCGGTCCAGACGGTAGACCACAATGGCCTTGAATTTCCGGTCCTTGGCCGCAGTCATCATCTTTTTGAAATCCGGGCGGTTCAGGTTGCCGCCGGAAAAGCCCTCGTCCTCAAAGACAACGGCATGTTCCGCGGCGGCATCGCCGTAG
>OOAI01000029.1_pt1 | contig 112543 bp, 106 predicted proteins | sample 1671191 | NCBI WGS metagenome assembly OOAI01 (sample SAMN06348131, study PRJEB24527) | human gut metagenome | biome: human gut; feature: ankylosing spondylitis patient; material: feces | host: Homo sapiens | place: China | collected 2015-10 | reverse complement strand
TGCAAAAAGTGTGCAAAAGTGTGCAGAGCCCCAGAAAATGGAAAATCCCACGAGGAATCTTACGATTCCTCGTGGGATTTTGGTGCGCTCGAGGGAACTCGAATCCCTGGCCCTCTGATTAAAAGTCAGATGCTCTACCGGCTGAGCTACGAGCGCATACATTATAAAGCGCAGTATAACACGATACTGCCGAATAATATTACCATACTCCCGGGCAAAAAGCAAGCTTTCTGCACAAAAAACTTTCCCAAAGCCGTCATCGGGCAGATTTTGCCACGAACTGCCCCTTTACAAACCGGGCAAGAACCAGTACAATCAAAGCAGTTCATTACAAAACTGCAACCGACCTGCCGGGCGCACTTCCGCGCCGGGCAAGCCGATCCGATAGGAGGGCTTTTTCCATGAAAATTTCTCGACGGTCCGTACTTCGCTATTCCGGGCTGACGGCGGCGCTGCTGGCGCTCACCGGCTGCTCTGCAAGCCCCGGCAGTGCCATTCTGGGCGGTGACCTGCCCGACTGGATGAAGAGCCTGTTCTGCGGCTCGGCGGCATCCTCTTCCACTTCTTCTGAGGCCGCTGCATCCTCTGTGGTCGCAGCCGGTGAGGCCGCAGCTGGTGAAGCAGCCGCCTCCTCGGCAGCGTCCAGCGAAGCCGCAAGCTCTGCGTTCAGCCTTCTGCCTGCCTACGACGCTGACCCTCTGACCGGCGAAGCCCGCAAGAGCACCGGCCGGATGGTGGGTGTGATGGTCAACAACATCGCCAATTCCGAAAAGCAGAACGCACGCCCCCAGCGCGGCATCGGCTCGGCAGACCTGCTCATCGAGAGCAAGGTGGAGGGCGGCATCACCCGCCTGTGTGCCGTGTTCCGGGATGCAGACACCATCCCGGAGGTCGGGCCGCTGCGCTCCGGCCGCGACCAGTTCCTGCAGCTGCTCATGCCCCATCAGGCCCTCTATTACCACGATGGCGAGAGCATTTTCTGCACCCAGTTCATCAATGTATACGATTACTCCGGCCTGAACATCGGCGGCAAGAGTTACTTCAACACGCCGGTCCACCCCCACGTTGCCCACCGTGACAACCGCGGCCGCAACGTAGCCTATGAACACACCGAGTTCACCTCCGGCAAGGAGATCAGACAGGCAGCCGGTAATGCCGGCATCGGCCTGACCTACGCCAACGAAACGCCTTTCTTCCACTTTGCCGACTACCGCACCGCGGCCTCCAATGACCTTCCCGGTGCTCCTGCGGCCAAAACCATCAGCATCACCCACTCCGAGAGCTACAGGACCCGCCTGAGCTACAACAGCTGGGGCCGCAGCTACAAGCTGGAAATGTACAACCGCTCCAAAAAAGCCTATGAGAACACGGTGGACGAGCTGACCGGCAAGCAGCTGACCTTTGACAACGTGGTGGTCTGCTTTGCCGATATCGCCGCCTATGCGGGCGATTCTCACGATGTCCAGTCGGTCAACTATGTGGCCGGTGGGCAGGCGTACCTCTTCACACGGGGCGGCGTGCAGGTGGGCCGCTGGGAGAAGCCGCATCCCACCCATCCGCTCAAGCTCTACACCGAAACCGGCGAGGAGATGACCCTGAACCGGGGCAAGACCTATCTGGCACTGGTGGACAATGATGAGTGGAGCAATTTCAGCTACTAAATCACCCGCCCTCCGGGGCAGAAGAGGGAAACCGATGAAACGCTTTTGGATGCGCGCTTTGCTCTGTTTTGCGCTCAGCGCCGCACTGCTGACAGGCTGTGCGCTCAGCCCCAGCTCCCAGCCCGCCGAAAGTCCCACTGACCCGCTCACCGGGCAGGAGCTTGTCTGGCCGGGCCAGCGGCCGGTCGCCATCACCATTGACAACGCAGCCGCCAGCACCACTCAGTGGGGGCTTTCCACAGCCTCGCTGGTGCTGGAAGCCCTGACCGCACAGCAGCAGGCCACCAGGCTCTGCCTGGTCTACCCTGCCGTGGGGGCTGTGCCGCAGGTCGGGCCTGTTTCTGCCGGGCAGGACCTTTACTGGCGGCTGCTGGTGGGCCAGCAGGTACTGCCGGTGCAGCGGGGCGGCGGACAGTTTGACCAGAACTACCTTGATTACTACTCTCTGCGCGCGGTAGACGCACTGGAGGTGGGTACCAATGCCTTTTCCTGTGAGACCAATTGGCAGAATGTCCCGCTGTGGCATACCAGCGGTGCAGCACTTTCGGGTGTGCTGGGCAGCCTGAACATCTCCCCGGCCCTGACAGAATCCCGCGTCACAGACACCTCTTCCAGCAGCTCCGACAGCGAGAGCGGAACCCTCCTCTCCGTGCCCAATCTGCTGCCCATGCAGGAAAGCGGCAAGCTGCCCGACGCAGATGCTTCGGACGCAATGAACGTCCGGGTCCAGTTTGACGCACAGAACGCCACCGGCTTCACCTACGATGCCGACAGCAAGACCTACCGGATGCTCCACGCGGACGGCACACCGCAGCTGGATGCCAACAACGATCAGCAGGCGGATTTCGACAACCTGCTCATCCTGTTCAGCGCCTCCACCCTGCGTGACGATGGTGTGACGCTGGATTACGACCTGACCATGGGCGGCGGTGTCTGGCTCAACGAGGGCCACCTGTGGAACATCACCTGGACGCAGGGCAGCGAGACCACCTTCTTCCTGTATGATTCCAACGGCCGCCCCCTGACCCTGACGGCAGGCCGCAGCTATCTGGCGCTGGTGTCCAGCCTGACCGGGCAGGAGCTCACTGTGCAGAACTCCACCGGGGAAAGCCTGTTATAAGCAAAAGAGACGGTCCTGCAATCCGATGCAGAACCGTCTCTTTTTATGCTTTTTTACAGATCGACCACGCTGCCCACTTCGGCAAGGGTGGCAGGCACCGCGCCCAGATGGACCTCATCGGCATCCCGGCGCACCACAAAATGGACGGTCTGGCCTGCGGCAAAGTCGGGCTGATAGATCAGCTCCAGCGTCTGCCAGTCCGCCGGGGTCTCGCAGAAGCAGTGGAGCATCGCCCCGCGCCCTGCAGAAAGATTCAGGGTAAAGGCAGAGGCATCTGCCGCATTCTCACCGTAGAGGGGAGCTGCAAAGCTGCCCACCCGCACCTGTCTGCCATCACACAGGGCAGTCAGGCCAGTGCCCAGGCTGTACAGGGCATTCCTGCTGTCCAGGCCGCGGCTCTGCAGGTAGCTGGCCCCCACAGCCAGCGGCCGGGCCGAGAGGTTCTCCACCGACAGATAGACCAGCGTGCTGTCCAGCTCCGGCGCAGGCGCATAGCCCAGCAGCTCCACTGCCGCCTTGCCGTCCAGCAGAGCAGGTTCGCCCTCATAGCAGGGGGCCAGAGCCGCGCCCGAAACACCGGTGAGCAGGGCAGCAGCCAGACTGACTGCGCCGGAACCGGCATATTTCAGGAACGAGCGGCGGGACAGGGATTGTGACATCGGGGATTCCTCCTAACGGGAAAATAAGTTCTCTTTATACAATAGTAAATTCCTGGCTTTCTGTCAAGAGATTTGCCCGGAATTTTACCTGTTCTTCCGCGATTTTACGTGTTTTGGATATTTTCAGGGCGGCGCGGCAAAGATTCTTACTCAAATGCCTCGTTTTCCTCGGCTTCCGCCTGCCCGCGCAGGGTATCGGCGTAGCCAAAGGGCACGATGTCGATGGCCTCCACCAGACGGTCGCGCATCCAGAGCTGCACGTCGGTCTGGACGGTATAGCCGCAGCCGGGGTCGGCCATCCACTGTTCCGGGTGGCGGGAGGGCAGCGCGCGCTGGCTCAGCATACTCATGATCACGCCGCCATGGGTCACGCAGGCAGCCTCGGTCACATCCATCCGGATCATATACTCAAACAGCTTGAGCAGGGTCTCGGCGCAGCGGGCATGGAACTGCTCGGTGGGCTCTGCTCCCTCGGGCACAAAGCCGGAGCCGGGGGTGATCCACTTCTTGAAATCCTCTTCCTTGACCAGATCCTTCACGGGGCGGTTCTCAAACACGCCAAAGCCCGCTTCCCGCAGGTCGTGCACTGTGAACTGGTGGCCTGCATTGGGGAACAGAATGTTCGCTGTCTCCACAGCGCGCACCAGCGGGGAGGAGAACACCGTGTCCACCTGCGGATACTCGAACCGCTCCTTCAGTTCCTTCAGCTGGGCGCGGCCCTCCTCACACAGGGGGATGTCCGTACCGCTGCCGATGTACAGGCCCTGCAGATTACCGGCCGTCATGCCGTGGCGGATGAGATGAAGTTTGAACGTTTTCATGGAAAAAACACCTCTATCTGGCAAAGAGTTCCTCTTTGCTGTAAAATTTCGCACCGGCAGTGGGCATCCTGCCCGGGCCGTGCGCCACAAAATATGCGTTGATTGTCTTTAGTTTAGCATAGATATGGTATCCGGGGCAAGCCTTTTGACAAAAATGACGAAAAACGACGAGAATTTCCGTCACTTTTCTTGCTTTACTTTTGGTTTTCCACTGTGTATAATCAACATGTTGTAAACCAAAACTCAAAGAAGTTCAATTTCCACTACTGAGGAGTCCAAAATCATGGAATTCAACCGTATCATCAAGCTGCTGCGCAAGGAGCGCGGCATCACCCAGAAGCAGGCCGCCGAGGACCTTGGGGTGTCCCAGGCACTGCTCTCCCACTACGAAAAGGGCATCCGCGAGTGCGGTCTGGACTTTGTTGTCCGGGTAGCGGATTACTATAATGTGTCCTGCGATTACCTGCTGGGCCGCTCGGCTGAGCGCAACGGCATGATGCTGAACGCCGATGACCTGCCCAACCCCGATAAGATGAAGGACAACGTCTACCACGGCAGCGTTCTGCCCACCATGAACAAAAAGCTGATCTCCAACAGCCTGAACGTGCTGTATGCCAAGATCGCCGAGTGCCACAGCAAGGCCCTGACCACCGAGGTCAGCACCTACCTGATGATGGCGGTGGCCAAGATGTTCCGCCTGCTTTATTCCGCCGAGCCCCACAACGCCCAGAGCCTGTTCAGCGTGGAGGCCCGCCGCTGGCCCGGCTACTCCGATGCCGTGATGCGGATGAGCGAGAGCAACGTGGAGGACCTGCTGGCCGGTGAGGACCTGAACGGTGCCGAGGGCGTGAAAGACCCCTCCTGCCTTGCCATGACCACCGAGAGCCTGACCCGGGAATACCCGCTGTACACCCCCAGCCTGCTGAATCTGGTCAAGACCAGCGAGACCCATGTGCGCGGCCTGGACCCCAACCAGTGAGCTTCTGTGTGAAACTCCTGTTAATTCTGTGCCCAGGGCCTTGCAATTTCCGGTAAAAAATGCTATAAACGAATCAGCGAAGAAAAAGATTTCTGCCATTGATTAAGGAGGCAAGCTTTATGTCGAACAAGATTTCCCGCCGCACCTTCCTCAAGGTCACCGGTGCTTCTGCCGCTGCTCTGGGCGCTGCTGCTGTGCTGGGCGGCTGCCAGGCCGGCGATAACTCTTCCATCGAGGTCAAGGTCGGCGATAAGATCAGCAACTGGAACAATCTGGCGGTCCAGCTGACCAGCGTCTTTACTCTGGCAAGTGCCCCCGATGCCGAGGGCTATGAGTACATTGCCATGCTGATCACCTCTGCAAACCGTTCCAGCCGCGACACCTTTGCCATCGGCGCACAGAACATTCAGGAGATCGGCGAGGCCTATCCTCTGGATACCCCGGAGCAGATCGCAGCCAACACTGCCGGTTACTTCCACGCTCTGTCCGCTTCCACCACCGACTTCTCCTTCACCTGCGACGGTCAGGCAGCCGAGGGCGGCGCTTATGTCCAGCTGTACGACAGCACCACCGAGAGCTTTACCACGGCCTCTGCCATTCCCCCGCAGGGTGCAGGCTACATTGAGCTGGTCTGCATGGTGCCCACCACCTGGCAGCAGATCGGTGTGACCTACACCCCGACCTTTGTTTCCGGCAAGACCCTGAACTTTACCATCAACGCCTCTGACCTGACCAAAGCTTGATCAAGCAGGACAAAATTTCGTATGATTTGCACGGCGGCGGTGGGAAAATTTCACAAAATATTTGTGAAAACCATTGACATTCGCCCCCGTTTCGCCTATTGTATAGGCAGAGCCTTTTGGCATTTTCGTGCGCTTTGCACATTATAAGGAGGAACGATTATGTCGTTAGCATTTTCTCGCCGCTCTTTCCTGAAATACTCCGCTGTTGCAGCTGTGGCCGTTGCGGGTGCCGGCCTCTTCTCCGGCTGTGATCAGACCGATACCAAGAACCTGTACTGCGATGGTGCCGGTTCCATCACTGTTCTGCAGATCAATGCCGTTCTTGGTACCTACGATGACAATGCCAAGAAGTACAAGGATATTGACCTGACCGGCAATTCCATTACCTTGCCCTTCACCGTCACCAATGGCCGCGTCAACGCGCTGTCCGTCAACGTTCAGAACTTCAAGGCCATCGTTTATGGCACCGATGGTAAGCAGAAAGCAAAGTACAATTATATGGGCGGTCTGCGTGTTGACAAGAACCTGATTGACACCAACCTCAAGAACGGTAGTTCTGTCGATGGCAACCTTATTGTTAGCTTGAGCGATTCTTTGGCTGAGGGCGAGAAGTTGGTACTGACCTACACCCCCGATACCGGTTATGAGGAGTATTCCATGAACTGGGTTCTGGCTCGTGCTGCGAGCGCCAGCTCCGGCTCTACCACCACCAAGTAATCTCCCCAACGTACATCCTAAGCCGTCCGGGAAAACCGGGCGGCTTTTTTGCGCCGTCACATTGGCAAAGTATCTCAATTTTTCTTTAAATTTTCAGCAATTCTGTATCTTGTGCACACCCACATTTTCTGATACCATAGGTTCATGGAAAAGAAGGGGAGCGCAGCGGCAGGGGCCGCCGCGCTGTTTGTGTTTCCGCCTGAAAAAGGCCAATGGGCCTTATAGTTTGACAGAACAGGAGTGTTGCAGTTATGATCAACATGGTAAAGCTTCCCACCAACAAGAGCAATCTGTTCCTGCGTGTGGCAAAGGGCCATTTCGCAACCAGCCACAGCCACATCAATTACTATATCGATGTCACCACCCAGAAGTCCCGCCTTTCCGAGGCAAAGGCTGTGGCAAAAGAGCTGGTGGCCGCCTACCAGCACAACACCATCGTGGATACCGTTCTCTGCCTGGACGGCACACAGGTCATCGGCACCTGCCTTGCCAACGAACTGACCAAGGACGGCTTTGCCAACATGAATGCCCACCAGACCATCTATGTCATCACCCCGGAGTACACCACCGGCAGCCAGATCATCCTGCGCGACAATCTGGCCCCCATGGTCAAGGGCAAGCACGTGCTGATCCTGGCTGCTTCCATCACCACCGGCTACACCGTGCAGGCTGCGATCGAGGCGATCAACTACTACGGCGGCACTGTGGCAGGCCTGAGCGCCATCTTCGCCACCGCCACCGAGTGCCTGGGCATCCCGGTCACCTCTATTTTTGACCCCTCCAACCTGCCCGATTACGCCAGCTTCGATTCCCGCGAGTGCCCCATGTGCAAGGCAGGCCAGCATATCGATGCACTGGTCAACAGCTTCGGCTATTCGGCACTGTAAGCCTCCTTGCCCGATCCGTTTCATCCACTTCCCGCAGACACAAAGACCCGGCTGTCATCGGCAGCCGGGTCTTTTCCTTATTCTGTTTTTTTCGGGAACACAAACGGGTCGTGCAGGTAGACCAGCACGAGGTACGCCGCCATGAAGCACCAGATGATGGGCTCACAGAGGATGACGGCGTTATAGGCAAACTTCGGGATGAAGAAGAGCACGAATACCACCTTGCCCACCAGCTCGATGACACTGGAGAAGAGGGGCAGGACCTTCTGCCCCAGGCTCTGCAGGGCGTAGCGGGTGGCCAGCAGGACACCCAGCACCGAGTAGAAGGGCGCGTTCCAGAGCAGATACCGTGCGCCGTTTTCCAGCACCACAGGCTCGCTGGAGCCGGAGATGAGCCGCACCATCCACTCCGCGCCCAGCTGCATCAGAAAGATTGCCAGAACGGCCACCACCACGCTGTACAGGGCGATCTCCTTCATGCCCTTGCGGACACGCTCCGGCTGGTTTGCGCCGCGGTTCTGGGAAACAAACGTGGAGCATGCCGATGCCATGGCCATGACCGGCATGGTGGTAAAGGAGAACAGCTTCCGGGCGGCGGTGTGACCGGCGATGACCAGCGTACCCAGCCCATTGATGCCGTACTGCAGCACCACCGAGCCCGCCGAGACGATGCTGCTCATCAGGCCCATGGAGATGCTCTGGCTGAACAGCTCCCAGTAAAGGTGGCTGCCCACCCTGAAATGCTGTTTTTCCGGAAGCAGGATCTTCACTCTGAGGAAGATGTACAGGATGCAGAGCACCACCGAAACGCCCTGCGAGATGACCGTTGCCACAGCCGCTCCCTGCACCCCCATGCCCATTCTTGCAATGAACAGGAGATCCAGCACCACATTCAGGCCCGAGGAGATGAGCAGGAACACCAGCGGCATCACGCTGTTGCCAATGGCGCGCAGCAGGCCCGCGCAGAGGTTATAGGCGAACATGACCAGCACGCCCAGGTCGATGGTCAGGATGTAGCGGTACGCATCGTCCAGAATCTCCGCCGGGGTGTCCAGCATGAGGAGCAGCGTGTGCAGGCCCAGCACACCCGCCAGCGTAATGCAGAGGGAAGCCACCAGACCGATGACCAGTGAGCCTGCCACGGTCTTTTTGAGCAGATCGTGATCCTGCGCCCCGTAGGAGCGCGCTGCAACGATTGCAAGACCGTTGCCGATACCGAGGCCAAAACCGACCAGAAGCTCGTAGATCGATCCGCAGGAGCCAATGGCGGCAAGGGCGGTATCGCCCAGTACATTGCCCACGATCATGGTGTCCACGGTGTTATAGAGCTGCTGGAACAGGCTGGAGATGAAGATGGGCAGCATGAACAGCAGCAGGTTTTTGAAAATGGGCCCGTGCATCAGGTCCACATTCATGCTGAAGGGGGATTTTTTCGCAGTTTGGGTCATAAGGTTCCTCACAGTTTACGGAAAACAACCCTCCCCGGCATTGCGCAGCAAAAACGGAGAGGGTTGTGCTTTATTTTTCTTTTACAGCTCCTGGGTCTCAAAGCCGTGGCCGGTCAGCACCTCCACGCTGGTGAAGCCGGCTGCCTTGATGGCGGCGGCAGCTTCCTCAAAGCCGAAGGTCAGGCTGGAAACATCGTGGGAGTCGGAGGTGATGATGACCTTGCCGCCCATCTTGTTCCACTCCTCCAGCATCCATGCACTGGGGTAGAAGTCCTTGCGGTAGCCGCGGTAAACGCCGCCGGTGTTCACTTCCAGCAGGCAGTTGTGCTCTTTGGCTGCGCTCAGGGCCTTGAGGGCAGCGGCCCGGTAGCGGGGAGCCTCTTCATCAAAGAACTCACCCTCGCCGTTCAGCTTCTTGATGAGGTCGATGTGGGCCAGAATATCCGGGCCCTTGGCGGCAACCTTCTCCACCTCTGCAAAGTAGGCCTCCACCGCGGCCAGCGGGTCACCGTCGAAATCATCAAAGATGCAGTCGTGCAGATCCTGCGGGCGGAAGTCGATCTCGTAGTACTTGCCGGTGTTCCTGCCGTACAGGTGATGGGCCGCACCGATCCAGTAATCGTAGTTCTCGGGCTTGTCCTCGCTCAGGCTGTCCCACTCGATGCCGCAGAGGATGTCCACCTTGCCCTTGTACTCTGCCTTGAGCTTTGCAATGGTGGCCTTGTACTGGGCGGTGCGGCTGGGGCTCATGCAGTACTCGCGGTCCCGCTGAGTATAGCTATGGCCGGAGAAGCCCAGGGTCGTCAGGCCCTGTGCACAGGCGGCACTGGCCATTTCCTGCAAGGTATTTCTGCCATCGCACATCGTCGAGTGGCAATGAACACTGGACTTCTTATAATCTGCCATAACTAAATCACTGCATCCTTTCCTGTTTGACCTTGTGGTCAATGACGTGTCGTTTTTCCAGCTCACGGGTGATCTCTTCCACCGTGATGCCCGCCTGCACCATCAGCACCAGCACATGGTAAGCCAGGTCGCTGATCTCATAGATGGTCTCGGCCTTGTCCTCTTTTTCTCCCGCAATGATGACCTCAGTGCACTCCTCGCCCACCTTTTTCAGGATCTTCTCCTTGCCCTTCTCGAACAGGTAGGTGGTGTAGCTGCCTTCCTGGGGATGATCCCTGCGGCCCTGGATGAGTTCGTAAAGCCCCTGCCAGCTGAACTGCTTGAGCTCCGGCGAGACATACACTTCGTTGAAGAAGCAGCTCTCGGCACCGGTATGGCAGGCAGGGCCATCCTTGACCACCTCCACCACCAGTGCGTCCTTGTCGCAGTCTGCAGTGATGGACACCACATGCTGGACATTGCCGCTGGTATCGCCCTTGCGCCAGATCTCCTGACGGCTCCGGCTCCAGAACACCGTACGCCCCTCGGCAATGGTCAGTGCCAGCGTCTCGGCGTTCATGTAGGCAAGGGTGAGCACCTCTTTGGTGTAGTGATCCTGCACGATGGCAGGAATGAGGCCCTTTTCATCAAATTTCAGTTCCATGGTCCATACTCCCTCCCCAAAGGGGATACTTACAGTTTATCCTAAAGTTGCCCGAAACGCAAGAGCTTACAGCCGCATTTCGACACCATTTTCATTCAGATAGGTTTTCAGGTCGTGGATGGTCAGCAGTTTCTGGTGGAAAATGCCCGCCGCAAGGCCAGCGTCGATGCCCTTGTGGTGGAACAGCTCAAGGAAATCTTCCTTTTTGCCCGCGCCGCCGCTGGCGATGATAGGTACGTTCACCCGGGCAGCGACCGCGTCCAGCATCTCGAGATCGAAGCCGGTGCGGACACCATCGGTGTCAATGCTGTTCAGGCAGATCTCCCCCGCGCCATGCGCCACGCACCAGCTGATCCAGTCCAGCGCGTCCCGACCGGTATCCTCGCGCCCACCCTTGGCGAACACCCGGAACTGGCCGTTCACCCGCTTCACGTCCGCCGAGAGCACCACGCACTGATCGCCGTATTTCTGGGCCGCCGCCGGGATGAGGCTGGGGTCCCGCAGAGCGCCCGAGTTGACGCTGACCTTATCGGCACCGCATTTCAGCACCCGGTCAAAATCCTCCAGCGTGTTGATGCCGCCGCCTACGGTCAGCGGGATGAAGATCTCGCTTGCCACCCGGGTCAGAATATCGGTGAACAGAGCGCGGCCCTCAAAGCTGGCGGTGATATCGTAGAACACCAGCTCGTCGGCACCGGCAGCGTTGTACATCCGGGCCATCTCCACCGGGTCGGCCACGTCCCGGATGCCCTCAAAATTCGTGCCCTTGACCACCCGGCCATTCCGGACATCCAGACAGGGAATGATGCGTTTTGTGATCATTTTCGTTCCCCTCCGTTTAATTCTGCACCAGTTCTACACAACGTTTCAGATCCAGCGCCCCGGTATACAGGCTCTTGCCCAGGATCGCGGCAGCGGTGCCCATCTTTTTCAGTTCCAGCAGCTCGGCCTCCGACGAGATGCCGCCGCTGGCCGTGAAGGCCACGCCCGGCACCTCTGCCGCCAGCTGGCGGTACAGCGCCAGATTCGTGCCCTGCATGGCACCATCACAGGCAATGTCGGTGTAGATGATGGCCGTGCACCCGGCATCTGCCAGCCGCCTGCAGAAGTCCACACCCTTTTCGGCGCTGACCTCCTTCCACCCATGGATGGCAACAAATCCATCTTTGGCATCCACCCCCACGGCGATCCGTTCGCCGTAGCGCTTCAGCATCCGGGCCGTGAAATCAAAATCCGTCACGGCCACGCTGCCCAGGATGCAGCGATTCACGCCCAGAGAAAGGTATTTTTCAATGCGCTCCTCCGTGCGGATGCCGCCGCCCACCTCGATATACAAGCCCCCCTGCTTTGCCAGCGCGGCAATGGATCCGTAGTTGGAAAGGGTGCCGTCCTTTGCGCCGTCCAGATCCACAACGTGGAGATACCTGGCCCCGGCCTCCACAAACTGCCGGGCCTGTGCACAGGGGTCCTCCCCGTAAACGGTCATACGGTCATAATCTCCCTGCGTCAGGCGGACAACTTTGCCGCCTCGCAGGTCAATGGCTGGGAATAGATTCATAGTTTCTCCTTTAGCGGCCTTACCCTCTCAGCTTCGCTGCGCTCAGCAGCTCTCCCAAAGGGAGAGCCTTTGGCAAAACCGGAAAGTTTACCGTACTGCCAAGGCCTCGCCCTTTGGGAGAGGTGGCATCACGCAAGTGATGACGGAGAGGGCGAGCCAGTTTACAATTCTGCAAACGCTCTCAAAATGCGCAGCCCCGTCTCCCCGCTCTTTTCGGGGTGAAACTGGGTGCCGTACACCCTGCCCGCCCTGACCACGCCGGTCACGGGGATGGAGTAATCGCTGACAGCAAGTGTACTCCCGGTACAATTTTTGCCGTAGTAGCTGTGGACGTAATAGACATACTCGCCCTCACGGATGTATCGGAAAAGCGGGTCATCCCGTACGATGTGCAGGGCGTTCCAGCCGATCTGCGGTACCTTGAGGGTTTTGTCTTTCAGGTCAGGCTCCAGCGGGCAGACCTCGCCTTTGACAAAGCCAAGGCCCCCATGTTCGCCGTACTCATAGCTTTTTTCAAAGAGCAGCTGCATTCCCAGGCAGATGCCCAGCAGGGGCTTTTGCGCCGCCTGCTCCCGGATGACCGGCACCAGACCGGTAGCCGAGAGCTTGTCCATGGCATCGCCAAAGGCCCCCACCCCCGGCAGGATGAGCCGGTCAGCCTTGCGGATGGTCTGTGCATCGGCGGTCACAACGGCCTCCAGCTCCAGATGCGTCAGGCTGGAGCACAGGCTGAACAGATTGCCCACGCCGTAATCGATGATCGCGATCATACCAGCAGTCCTTTCGTGGAGGGGATCTCGTCCCGGTGGGCGGCATCAATGGCGACTGCCGCAGCCAGCGCGTGGCCCGCGCCCTTGAAGCAGGCTTCGAGGATGTGGTGGGTATTTTCCCCTGCAAATTGTACAAAGTGGAGCGTAGCGGGCACATTGCGGGCAAAGCCCAACCAGAACTCCGAGGCGCATTCCACATCGAAATCGCCCACCTTTTCGGTCTTGCAGTGGACATCCCAGTTCAGGGTGCACCGGCCCGAAAGGTCTACCGCGCAGAGCACCAGTGCTTCATCCATGGGCAGGTAGAAGCTGCCATACCGCTGGATGCCCCGCATCTCGCCCAGCGCCCGGGCAAAGGCCTGCCCCAGTGCAATGCCGATATCCTCAGCCGTGTGGTGGTAATCCACCTCCACATCCCCGTGGCAGGTGAGCACCAGGTCAAACCGGCCATGGCGGGCAAACAGCTCCAGCATGTGGTTCAGGAACCCACAGCCAGTGTCCACCTCATAGCGTCCCGCACCGTCCAGATTCAGGGTCAGTTCGATCTGGGTCTCGTTGGTGTTGCGTTCCAGTGTCACTTCCCGCATGGGTCATTCCTCCATTATTTTGTCAAGAGTGTTCAGGAAGATCTGCATCTGCTCCGGCGTGCCGATCGTGATGCGCAGCCAGTTTTCAATGCGTGGGGCATCAAAGTGGCGCACCAGAACGCCCTTTTCCTTCAACTTCCGGTACAATTCGCCGCCGTTTTTCTTTTGTGTAGAGGCGAACAGGAAGTTGGAGCGGCTGTCCAACACCGCAAAGCCCCGGGCTTCCAGCTGCTGTTTTGTCCATGTGCGGGTGTCCACGATGGCGGCACGGGTCTTTTCAAAATAAACGGTATCTTCCAGCGCGGCCTGCCCTGCTTTCAAGGTCAGGCGGTTGATGTTATAGGGGTTCAGGCTGAACTTGACCCGGTTCAGGTCCGCGATGAGGCTGGCGCTGCCCATGGCAAGGCCCAGCCGCGCACCGGCCAGCTGGCGGGATTTCGAGAAGGTCTGCACCACCAGCAGGTTGTCGTACCGGTCAATGAGCGGCACGCAGCTCTCGCCGCCAAAGTCCACATAGGCCTCATCCACAATGACCACATTGTCAGGGTTCGCTTTCAGGATGCCCTCGATGGCACTGCGGGGCAGGGCCAAGCCGGTGGGGGCGTTGGGGTTGGCGATGACGATGGTCTCGTTCAGGCCGTAGTAATCGGCGGGGTCAAGGGTGAAATCCTCCTTCAGCGGAATGATATGGCTGGGGATGTGCATCAGCCCGCACCAGACGCTGTAACAGCCGTAGGTGATGTCGGCATAGGCCAGCGGGTGGGTCTCGTCGCAGAAGGCCCGCAGGGCGAAGAAAAGGTTCTCGTCACTGCCGTTGCCGGGCATGATCTGATCCGGCTGCAGGCCAAAGTGCGCCGCCGCCGTTTTCAGCAGGTCGGTGCAGGCGGGGTCGGAGTAGAGACGGAGCTTTTCCACCTCATGCTCGCTCACCGCCGCCACCACCGCCGGGCTGGGCAGATAGGGGCTTTCATTGGTGTTCAGTTTGATGTACTGCTGGTCCTGCGGCTGCTCCCCTGGGGTGTAGGGGGTGACTGTTTCAAGTTTCGGAGAGAGATATTTACTCATAGCAATTTCCTCACTGTCAGCGTCCTCGCCCTCTCAGGCGCTTCGCGCCAGCTCCCCCAAAGGGGGAGCCTCTGGCGGTTTTCCGTAACCTTGCGGGAAATTGCCAAAGCCTCTCCCTTTGGGAGAGGTGGCATTGCAAAGCAATGACGGAGAGGGCGAGCCGCCTTTAGTCCTCTTCATATCTTATCGTCACACTCTTCGCATGGGCGTGCAGGCCCTCGCGCTCGGCAAAATCGGCAATGCGGGGTGCCACCTCGCCCAGCGCCTCGCGGGTGTAGTAGAGGAAGCTGGACTTCTTCACAAAGTCGTCCACACCCAGCGGGCTGGAGAAGCGGGCCGTGCCGCTGGTGGGCAGGGTGTGGTTGGGGCCTGCAAAGTAATCGCCCAGGGCCTCGGGCACATTGCGGCCCAGGAAGATGCTGCCCGCGTTTTTGATCTCGTTCAGCACGCCGAAGGGATCCTCCACGCAGACCTCCAGATGCTCCGGCGCAATGATGTTGCAGGCCTCAATGGCCTTGTGCAGGTCGGTGCAGACGATGATCTTCCCGTTGTCGTCCACGCTGGCGCGGGCAATGGCGGCACGGGGCAGCTGGGGGATCTGCACCTCCAGCTCTGCCTGCACGGCCCTGGCCAGCGCCGGGCTGTCGGTGACAAGAACAGGGCTGGCCAGCTTGTCGTGCTCGGCCTGGCTCAGCAGGTCTGCCGCCACCCAGGCGGGGTTGCAGCCGCCGTCGGCCAGCACCAGGATCTCGCTGGGGCCGGCGATCATATCAATGCCCACCTTGCCGAACACCTTCCGCTTGGCGGTGGCAACGTAGATGTTGCCGGGGCCGACGATCTTGTCCACCGCCGGGATGGTCTGGGTGCCGTAGGCCAGCGCGGCCACGGCCTGTGCACCGCCGGTCTTGAAGATCTTGGTCACACCGGCGGTGGCGGCGGCGGCAAGGATGACCGGATTCACCCTGCCGTCCTTTCCGGCGGGGGTGGTCATCACGATCTCCGACACGCCCGCGACCTTGGCTGGGATGACATCCATCAGCACGGTGGAGGGATAGGCTGCCGTGCCGCCGGGCACATACACGCCCGCCTTCTCAATGGGGGTATATTTCTGGCCCAGCACGATGCCGGGCTTCTCGTTGATCACGAAGTTCTTGTGCACCTGCTGGCGGTGGAAGCTCTCAATGTTGGCGGCAGCCTCCCGCAGGGTCTCAAGGAAATAGGGGTCCATATTGGCAAAGGCCTCGTCGATCTCCGCCTGCGTCACCTGCAGGTCGTCGATCTTTGCCCCGTCAAATTTCAGCGCGTACTCCTTCAGTGCCTCATCCCCCCGGGCGCGGACCTCGGCAATGATGCCGTCCACCACATCCTCCACGTTTTTCTCCGCGCGGATGTCCCGGTTCAGGATCTCCTCGGGCCTGAGCTCATCAAAATTATACAGCTTGATCATTTTGTTTCCTCCTGCAAGGTCTTGCGCAGCGCTTCCAGCATGGCATCCATCTCGTTGTGCTTGAACTGGTAGCTGGCCTTATTGGCAATGAATCGGGCCGAGATGGGCATGAACTCGGTGACCACCCGCAGGCCGTTCTCCCGCAGGGTGGTGCCGGTCTCCACGATATCCACAATGACATCGGAAAGGCCCAGAATGGGGGCCAGCTCAATGGAGCCATTCAGCTTGATGATATCGATATCCCGCCCGATGGACGCATAGTAGCTCTTTGCAATGTTGACGAATTTGGTCGCCACCCGCACCGGGCGGCTGGGGTCATCCTTGTAATCTGCCGGGGCAGCCACGCACATCCGGCACCTGCCAAGGCCGGTATCCAGCAGCTCGTAGACATCGGCAGAGGCTTCGGTGAGGATATCCTTGCCCACGATGCCCACATCTGCCGCGCCGTGCTCAACGTAGATGGCCACATCGCTGGGCTTGACAAGGAAGTAGCGGATGCCCGCCGCAGGGTTCTCCACCACCAGCTTTCGGGTGGCGTTATAGTCCTCGGTGCAGCCGTAGCCGATGCGGGCCAGCAGGTCATACATCCTGTCACCCAGACGGCCTTTGGGCAGGGCCACATTCAGCATGACCCGGTCCGTGCTGTTCCTCTGTACCGGCGGGGTGGGGGCGCTCAGGCGGTCCAGCTCGTCCAGATAGACCGCAAAGCCGATGGCCCCGGCCCCGGGGGTGAATTTCTGCATCAGCAGGTCGTATCGGCCGCCCTTGAGCAGGGGCCGCGGCAGGCCCTGCAGGTAGCCCTGAAAGACCAGCCCGTTGTAGTATTCCATCTCACCGGCAAGGCTCAGGTCAAGGCGAACCGCCCCGCCGGAGGCCTCCAGCGTTTTGGCCAGTGCCCGCAGCTCGGCGGCGGCGGCGCGCATCCGGTCGTTGCGGCAGGCACTCTCTGCCTTTGCCAGCGTCTCCTCACAGCTGCCGGAAAGCTCCAGCAGGCCGGTCAGGGCAGCGGCCCCGGCGGCATCCAGCCCGGCGGCCTGCGCGGCGCGGCACAGCTCGTGCGCATTCTTTTCCCGCAGCTTTTCCAGCAGGCCGGGGCGGGCATTCTCCGGCACGCCCAGTGCATCGAACAGGCCGAACAGATAGCCCATGTGGCTGACTTCCAGCACCCACGCGGCCCCCAGCTGGGCCAGGCTCTGCGCTGCCAGCCGGACCGCCTGCTGCACCTGTGCTTCCCCCACCGCGCCCAGCATCTCAAGGCCCATCTGGGAGATTTCCTGGAAGGTGTGGCTCTCTGCCGAGGGGCGGTAGACGTTCTCATGGTAATAATACCGCATGGTCTCGCCGGGGGCGGGCTGGGCCGTCTTGGCGATAGACAGGGTCACGTCCGGCTTGAGCGCCAGCAGACGGCCATCCAGGTCGGTGAAGGTGATGACCTGCTCCGAGGACAAAAAGCTCCGGTTCTCCTGATAAAGCCCGTACTCCTCAAAACGGCCCATGTGATATTTGCGGCAGCCCGCCGCCTCATACAGCGCCCGCAGCGCAAAGGAGGCCCGCTCCTTGGGCTGCAAACTGTCCAGACTGAATTCCATCTCGATCTCCTCGTTCCCTCTCTGCGTATTTCCCACTTCTTTTGTTTATTTTACTTTATCAAGCTAAAGTTGTAAAGCGTGAAAGTAACAGCTTTTCAGCCCTATCTTACCGTTTTTCTGTGCGTTTGTACAGAAAGGCGAAATCATTTCACCCCAGCGCCAAAACAGATGATGGAGAGCGAAAACCGGGGATGCAAAAAGGCCGGGCCAGTCTCCTGCATTGGAAACCGGCCCGGCATCTTTCTTATTTTGCAAGCTTCAGATTCTGCGGTTCTTTTGGCGTAAACACAAGCTTCAGGTCCATTCCCATTCCGTCTGCCAGACGCTTCAGCAGCTTCAAAGATGGGTTGCGTGTTCCATTTTCCAGCTTGCTGATATTCGCCTGATTGATGCCGGTGCGTTCGGCCAGCTCCTTCTGGGTCAGGTTCTGAGAAATGCGCGCATCTGCCATCGCCCGGATGATGTCCATTTCCGGCTGGTTCTCTTCCCACTCCTTGCGGAACTCCTCATTTTTCAACTGTTCATTCAAATACAGATCCAGTGTTTTCATCTGATTCACCCTCTCTTTCCAAAAAATCTTCCGCAGGGCGCTGGCCATCTCTTGTTTCATAAAATTCCACCACGAACGGTCCCATTTCAAAATCCTCCCTACACTCTTCCCCTTTCAGTATATGGCAGATATACCATATTGTCAAGTGCAAAAAGGCCGCCGCCCATTCGAAAACAGGCAGCGGCCATGCAGCTTGATTTTTTTCTTAGCCCAGCAGCGCCAGCACACCGGCCTTGGGGCGGGCACCCACAGCCTGATTGGCCAGCTTGCCGTCGCGGAACACCAGCAGGGTGGGGATGCTCATCACGCCGAACTGAGAGGCCAGCTCGGGCTGTTCATCCACATTGACCTTGCCCACCTTGACATCGGTGCGCTCCTCGGCCACCTCGTCCACGATGGGGCTCAGCATCCGGCAGGGGCCGCACCAGGTGGCCCAGAAGTCCAGCAGAACAGGCTTTGTGCTGTGCAGCACCTCTGCCTCAAAGTTTTCTTTGGTAATGGTAACAACAGCCATATCGGTTTCCTCCATTTTTTATCCGCACCCTCTGCGGGGGCGGTCAGTTCCCTCAAAAGAAGGAGTGATTCTTACTTATGGCTCTAGTATACCCCAAACGACAGGATATTTCCAGAAACAATCTGTGAACAAAAAAGGCGGCGGCCCGCCCGCTTGGGGAGAGCCGCCGCCCTGTGTTGTTCTTTGGAGTTCTCCGGGCTGTCTGGTCAGAACAATCAGGCCGTGACCCAGGCGATTGCGGTAACGGGCCACCAGCCGGTCAGGTTCAGAGCGGTGTAAACGCCAACGATTGCGTTGCCGATGGACTTACCCATGTAATCGGCAGCGGCATTGATGCCCTTTGCTGCCAGATCGGTGATATTCTCGCCGTTCTTCTTGTTGTTCTTGATCCAGGTACGGGTCTGATCCAGACCCCAGATCAGGTTTGCAACAGAAATGACTGCGCCAATCGTCCAACCCACAGCAAACGGAGCGGTAAAACCGTCGCCGCCGCTGGTATAGGTCATTTCTTCTTCATTCATCACGTTGTAGTTCGCGGGCAGCATGAGCTTCTTTTCCATAATAATACTCCTTTATAAAAGCATTTATTGCACGGTGCAACATACACCGCAAGTTACAGAAAACAGACCCGGTATCCCACTTTCCCGGCTTACAGGATCAGCAGAACAGCGCTCAGGGGAGCCAGAGCCACCACCATGGTGCTGGAAACGGCATCCCGGACAAAGTTGGCTGCGGACTTGGACATATCCTCACCGACGGCATCTGCGGCACGGCCCAGAACGGTGAAGAGGTTGCCCTCACGGTTGCTCTTCTTGTTCAGCCAGTCCTTGGAAACGGAAATACCCCAGATATAGCTGGCACCCAGCACCACAGCACCCACGACCGTGGCGGCAGCGGATGCAAATCCGCCAATATCGGAACCGCCCTGGGTATAGGTCATTTCTTCTTCGGAAAGCACTGCGTATTCAGCAGGCAGATTCATGTTCTTGTTCATAGGTCTCATACTCCTTTTTTGAGCAGCTTGAACCGATGGTCTTCTTTCCCAATTTACCATCTGGTTTCCAGCCTTATATTACTACATCACACAGTCTCATGCAATGGATTTTGTGAAAAACAATCAAAAATCGGAAAGTCGCATGAAAAAACAAACGAAAGTTTGGTGAAAAACACTGCAATAATTTTCCACTCAGCCTGCCACGCCCGCACGGTAGAGATACGGGTCGGTGGTAAAGCTGGCATAGCTGTACAGCACAAGGATCTGGTCGTAGTCGTTGGCCGCAATGAGCTGGTCCAGCCCATAGTTATAGTTGCGGAAATCCACCACGTCGATGGCCGCATAGTTGGCTGTCAGGTAGGGCACAAAGCTGTTGGCATAGCTGTCCTTGATGACCAGGATTTTTCCCTCGCCGTCACCCTCCACCCGGCTCAGGCCGTTGTTGCCGTGCAGGAACATGGCATACTTATCATACACCTTCAGCTTGTCCAGATCATACAGGCCGGTGGTGGTGCCCTCGGTGGGCTGGCCCGGGCCGGTGACGTTCCAGACCGTCAGGCTGTTCTGCAGGTCGTACCAGGTAATGGTGTCAGGCTCGGCGTTCCAGGTGCGGGCCTTGGAGTAGTGGGTGCCGTAGAAATCCTCACAGGTCTCGGCCGTGTGGGCATCCCGGTCAAAGGGGGTCAGGCCCAGTGTCTCACAGAACTGCTGGTAGGCGTAGTAGGCCCCCAGCGTTGTCCAGTGGTGGTCGGTGCGGTAATAGAGGTATTCCCCTTTGTGCTCCGTCAGGGCGGGCAGGACATCAATGAACCGCCCGCAGGCCTCCCCCTGTGCGGCAACGCCTTCCAGAATGCCCTTCTCATCGATCTGGGGTGCCCCCGCCGGAACGTTCTCAGGGTAGACCACCGAGGCCGACGGCACCAGCATGAGGTTCACCCTGCCCGGGTAGCGCTGGGCAAGGCTCTGGACGGCGGCAAGGTTCTTGGCCATCCCCTTTTCCTCATTTTTCAGGATGCTGTAATGCCGGGCGAACATCATGTGCTCCCGGCCCAGCAGGATGCCGCCGCTCTGGGTCTTTTGGAAGAGGGTGGTCTCCGCCGCGCTCTGCAGGCTGATCCACTGGTCGCGGCCAAACACCTGATCCTTGACGTATCGGGTGTAGCTGGTGAAGTAGTTGTTCAGCCCGTCGGCGGAAACCGCGGTCAGCCTGGGCCGCTGGGTCAGGGTGGTGTTTTCCAGTTCACTGTACGCGCGGTCGGGCGTGACCATATCCAGCACGAACAGCCCGATAAAGAACAGCCCGAAGGCCACCAGTACCGGATACCGGAACAGAGAGGGAGTTTTCTTTGTATGCTTGTCCATTCAGGTCCCCTCCTCAGAAGTTGAAATACAGGAACGGGCTGTTGGTGCTGCCCACCACATAGGCCGTGGAGAGCACCAGAAGCACCAGCACCGCAGCCACACGGGTCACGGTGTGCTTGCGCAGGGCGTTCCAGAGCTTTTCGATGAGCGGGGTGCAGCACAGGATGCTGACCGCCAGCAGCACGCCGTAGTTGCGCAGGAAGTAGACCGGAGACGCACCGCCCGAGGGGAGGAAGAGCTTGCGGAACAGCAGCCCGAAGCCCACTCCGGCCTCGTTGCCCACAAACATGGCCCAGCCCACCACCACAAGGAACATGGTGTAGATGTGGGGCCAGATCCTGCCTTTTTCCAGATACTTGAGCAGGAACAGCTTTTCAAGGGCCAGCAGGACAAAGTAGTACAGGCCCCAGCAGATAAAGTTCCAGTCTGCGCCGTGCCAGATGCCGGTGAGCAGCTCCACCACGAACAGGTTGAAGATCTGCCGCTTCAGGCCCTTGCGGTTGCCGCCCAGCGGGATATAGACATACTCGCGGAACCAGCCGGAAAGGGTCATGTGCCAGCGCCGCCAGAACTCGGTGATGGAGCGGGAGATATAGGGGAAGTTGAAGTTCTGGGGGAAATCAAAGCCCAGCATCTTGCCCATGCCGATGGCCATCAGGGAGTAACCGGAAAAATCAAAGTAGAGCTGGAGCGAATAGGCGATGACACCCAGCCAGACCAGCGGCGTGGACGCATTGGCAAGGCCCACAAAGGTGGTGGAAGGGTTGTCGGCAATGCCGATGATATCCGTCCAGAGTGCGCCGACGGCATCCGCCAGCAGGACCTTTTTTGCCAGACCGAAGGTGAACAGGGTCATGCCTTCCTCGATCTGCTGCAAGCTGTAACGATGCTTGTAGACGTGCAGCTGGGCCGAGACATCCCGATACTTGACGATGGGGCCCGCGATGAGCTGGGGGAACATGACAACATAAGCGCCGAAGTCGATGATGTTGTGCTCAGTCTTTACCTCCCGGCGGTAGACATCAATGGTGTAGGAAAGGGTCTGGAAGGTATAAAAGCTGATGCCCAGCGGCAGGACGCTGATGCCCTGAATGGCCGCAAATCCGGTGCCCAGCAGGCTGTTGATGCTGCGCAGGACAAAGTTTGCGTACTTGAAGTAGAACAGCATCCCCAGGCTGGCTGCAAGGGCGACCAGCAGCAGCACCTTGCGCACGCCTGGCTTTGCGTCAAACACTTCCAGCCCCAGGCCGCAGAGATAGTTGATGAGGATCAGGGCCAGCATGACCGGGAAGAACCGGACCTCACCCCAGCAGTAGAACACCAGGCTGCACACAAAGAGCACGGTATTCTTGAGCTTTGCGGGCGCAAGGTAATACAGCGCCAGCGTGATGGGAAGAAACCGGAACAAAAAGATGATGGTGCTGAAAACCAAGGCTTCGACCTCCTTCAAAAAAAGAGCTGCTGCAAATGCCCTCTCATACTCGCTGCGCTCGTCAGCTCTCCCTTTGGGAGAGGCGGCAGTGCGGAGCATTGACGGAGAGGGCCTGCAGCAGCCCCATTCAGTTTTATTTTACTCTCCCAGTGCGCTGTCCACCGCGCTGTCCAGATCGGCAGTGCACTCGTTGGAAGCGATGACCATGACCACGGTGTTGTCCTTGAAGGCGATCACGGCGTTCTCCACATTTTCCTGGGCCTGTGCGAACTCCGCGTAGTTGCCGTAGAACGCCACCTGATCCTGCTGGTAAGCAGTCAGCTGGTTTGCAACCTCCTCAGCCTTGCCGTCAGCAGCTTCCACGACCAGCACCATACCGGCATCGCCGTTGTCGTTGCTCTTCACGCCCTTGTAGCTCACCACATCCTCAGCGGGCAGGTTGAAATCGTACTCAATGTTCATGGCAGCGATCTCAAACTGGTTGGAGATGGGGTTGGCGTTCAGCAGGGTCTGGAACGGTGCGTTCAGGGCATCGGTGCTGTTGTCCTCGCCCAGCGGGATGCTGGAAGCCTGGCTCAGCACAGTGGAGGCAGGCTCAGAGGACGCGGCAGAAGAAGCGGTAGAACCGGAAGAAGAACCGCAGCCGGCCAGCAGAGCACAGCTCAGGGCCAGAGAACCAGCGGTCAGAATGATTTTAGCACGAAGTTTCATGGATTATTCCCTCTTTTATCAGTTTTACACCGGTTCGCCCACGCGGAAGAGTTTCCGACAACGAACCATTGTTATCTTACCATATCAAAGCCCGAATTGCAAACGGCAGGCAGAAGATTTTACGGTTTCTTCACCAGCGCTTTGCCGCTCAGCCCGCGATCTGCTGCAGGGCGGCGATATAGTCCTCAAAGCACAGGCCGCTGGCGTTGATCTTCGCGGCGTTTTCCACGCCCACATAGCGCCAGTGCCAGGGCTCATAGGTGATCTCGGTCTTCTCCTCGGCCCCCTTGGGGTAGCGCAGGATGAACCCGTACTCCCCGGCGTGCTGGCAGAGCCAGCGGAAAGCAGCCGTGTTCTCAAAGCCCTCGTCCAGGCCGGTGTGCTCGGGGCTGTTCAGGTCTGCAGCCAGACCGCAGTTGTGCTCGGAGTAGCCCGGCGGGTTGACAACAGCGGCGGCCATTTCCTTCGCCTTGGCATCGTCATAGCCCTGCTGCTTATAATAGTTGGTCTTTTTCTCGTAGAGGCTGGTCTGGTAGGACACGCTGCGGTAGCCGCTCTGCATCCAGACGGTCACGTTCTCCGCAGCAGCGGCCTTCTGCAGCTCCAGAAAGGCATTGCAGGCCACGGTCTGCAGGGTCTTGTTCACTGCGGTCTTGGAGCCGCACTCGGCGGTCTCAAAGGTGTAGTTTTCCGGCATCTTATTGGTGTGGTTCACAAGGATCATCAGCGGGTCGGCCAGCATGGTCTTCGCCTCGGCGGCGGTCAGGCCCAGCAGGTTATCCCGGCTCTCCACGCTCTCGGCGGCGGCTCCGCTCACGGCACTGCTCTCCACCTTGCTGCCCGGCGCAGCCGACGGCAGACTGCCGGCCGCACTATTGGCGGCGCTCCCGGCGGCATCTGCCGTGGGCACCGGAGCCTTGCGGCGGGAAAGCAGGAAAGACACACCGCCCACAGCCACACAGACCACAAGGGTCAGCCCGGCGATGCGGCGGATGGCGCGGTTGCGCCGCCGCCGCCGGATCTCTGCCCGGGTCAGGCGGCGGCGGTGGATGGGTTGCTGCTGATTCATAAGAGACCTTCTTTCTCGGTTCGTTTTCTGTATATTATGTTTCTCCGGGGGCATCCTAAACCCCGAGGTGACAGCCATGAAGATGACAGCGGAAGAATACGCGCGGCGGGTGAAACAGGTCGGCCCCCGCTCCCCTCTGGGCTCCGACTGCCTGTGGGCCTTCTGCGTGGGCGGCGGCATCTGCCTGCTGGGCGAGGTGCTGCGCGGGTGGTATCTTGGCATGGGGCTGGAAGCCCAGCTTGCCGGTACCCTGACCAGCTGCACCCTCATCGTGCTGTCAGCCCTGCTGACCACGCTGGGCCTCTACCAGAAACTTGCCGCCAAAGCCGGGGCAGGCTCGCTGGTGCCCATCACGGGCTTTGCCAACGCCGTGGTCAGCGCCGCCATCGAGTTCAAGCCCGAGGGCAGGGTCTGCGGCACCGGAGCCAAGATGTTCACCATTGCAGGGCCGGTCATCGTGTACGGCACGCTGGCCGCTGTGGTCTACGGTGGGGTGCTCTGGCTGCTGGGCGGCTGACCGCTCTGTCTACAATACGCCTGCCGGGGTGCAAAAATTGCAGTTTTCCGGCAGAGTGGATGGAGCAGAATATCGCACGAGCGCTATTATAGCACAAATCCCAAAGAAAAACAGCCCTGAAAGGGGGATTTTTTCATGGCGACCCGCCGGGGTGATACCCTGATCTTCCCAAAACCGCCTGTCATCGCTGCACACGCCTGCATCGGCGGCAAAAAGGAGGGCGAAAGCCCGCTGGCGGCAGAGTTCGATGAGCTGCACAGCGACAACCGCCTCGGGCAGGCCAGCTGGGAGGCCGCTGAAACGCAGCTGCAATTACAGACGGCGCGGCTCTGCCTGAAAAAAGCCCACGCCACCGAAAAGGATGTGAGCCTCCTGCTGGCCGGAGACCTGCAGGCCCAGTGCACAGCCTCTGGCTATGCGGCCCGGGCGCTGGGCCTGCCCTTTGCGGGGCTGTTCGGGGCCTGCAGCACCATGGCCGAGGCGCTGGGTGTTGGGGCCTGCCTGTGCAGCGCCGGAATGGCAGACGGCCTGCTGGCCATGACCTCCAGCCACTTCTGCACTGCCGAGCGGCAGTTCCGCACCCCGCTTTCCTACGGAGCCGTGCGCACCCCCACCGCCCAGTGGACTGCCACGGCGGCAGGGGCCTGCCTGCTCCGCCCTGTTGGGCAGGGGGTCGGCATCCGGGCCGTGACCTTTGGCCGGGTGCAGGATCTGGGCATCCGGGACATCAACAACATGGGAGCCGCCATGGCTCCGGCTGCGGCGGCAACGCTCCTGCGCTACCTCACCGACACCAACACCCAGCCGCAGGAGTTCGATGCCATCTGCACCGGCGACCTGGGCCATGTGGGCAGTCAGCTGTTCCGGGAGCTGCTGGCCGCCGAGGGCCTGCTCCTCAAGAACCATGTGGACTGCGGTTCCCTCCTCTATGATGCCGAGGGCCAGTCGGTGCACAGCGGCGCTTCGGGGCCGGGGTGCTGTGCAGCAGTGCTCTGCGGGCATCTCCTGCCCCGGCTGGAGCGGCGGGGCCAGCGCCGGGTGCTCTTTCTGGCCACGGGCGCGCTGATGAGCCAGACTACCTTTTTGCAGAAGGAGAGCATCCCCGCCATCTCACACCTGGTGGAGCTGGCGGCTCCGGAGGAACAGAACGGAGGGAACACATGAACTATTTCTGGGCATTCATTGCAGGCGGGGCCATCTGCGTGGTGGGCCAGCTCCTTCTCGACCTGACCGCCCTGACCCCCGCCCGCATCCTGACAGGCTATGTGGTGGCGGGCGTGGTGCTCTCGGCCCTTGGGTGGTACGCGCCGCTGGCTGAGTTTGCAGGCTGCGGTGCCACCGTTCCCCTGCTGGGCTTCGGGCATCTGCTTGCCAAAGGCGTGCGCACCGCCCTTGCCGAAGAGGGAGCCATCGGCATCCTGACCGGCGGGCTGACCGCCGCTGCTGCAGGCATCACCACCAGCCTTGTCTGCGGCGTGGTCTGTTCGCTGGTGGGCCGCAGCCACGACCAGAACTGAAGCAGAACCCTTCCTGGGACGATACACATTTTTCGTGTATCGTCCTTTTCTGCGCCCATTCGCGCTCTCTGCATGGTATACTTTTCCAGAAAAGGAGATGATAGTCATGTGCGAGACCCTTGCAACGATCTTATGGGAGGGCTGGACCGCCCTTGTGCTCTGTGCAGCAGCGGTGTTCATGCCCGGCAGCGAGGCCCTTACATATCCCGCCGTGCTCTGGCCCGGGCTGGTACTGGCGGCTGCTGTGCCTGCAGGCTGGGCGTTCTGGGCGCTGGCAGAGCAGCCCGCGCCCCTGCCCCCGGAACAGCTGCTGGAAAAACAAAAACCCCCGTATCGGGTTCCCGATACAGAGGTTTTGTTCGTCAGTCGATCCCTTGATCTGTCGTAAATCAGGCGTTCTTGTTTGCACGCTTGGCCATACGGCTGATCTTGCGAGAAGCGGTGTTCTTCTTGATGACACCCTTAGCGCGAGCCTTGTCGATCGCGGAAACAGCAGCCAGGACGGTTGCGTCCTTGTCAGCGGCATTCGCATCGATGGCAGCGTCTGCCTTCTTGACGACTGTTTTCAGGTTGGTCTTAATGGCCTTGTTGTGAGCCTGCTCTGCAGCAGCCTGCACGACGCGGTCCTTCTGAGATTTGATGTTAGGCATTCGTTCCACCTCCTTGGCTACCTATAACAGCGCACCTTATGATACCATATTTGCCGTACCAGCGCAAGCCTTTTTTGAATTTTTGTTTAGAATTTTTTCATTTTCCCATACTTCTGGTACCGTTTGGGCGGGAAAAGCGCCCAAATACGGAAATTCAGCCGGATGGGGGATGCAAAATGCGGGAAACTGACCTTGCCGATGAACTGTTCGGTCAGCCGGGCAAAACTGCCCTGCCCGCCGGGGTGCGCGTGGCAACGGCCCGTCAGGGCGGCGTGACGATCACCCGGGTAGAGATCGCGCGGGAGGGGCTGGCGCGGCCGCGGGGCCGGTATGTGACGCTGGAGGTCCCCAGCGTGAGCCTGCTGGACGAGCGGGACAGCGCCGTGATCGAAGCCGCCGCCGCAGAGCTGCGGCCCCTGCTGCCGCCCGAAGGCCCGGTGCTGGTGCTGGGGGTGGGCAACCGCCGGGTCACGGCGGATGCTCTGGGCCCCCGCACGGTGCAGAAGGTGTTCGTGACCATGGGGCCGCGCACCGTACCGGTGCAGGGCATCCGGCCGGTGGCGGCTGTGGCTCCGGGGGTATCGGCGGCCACGGGCCTGAGCTTACAGCAGCTGGCCGGGGCACTGGTACGGGAGCTGCGCCCCGCCGCCCTGCTCTGTGTGGACAGCCTTTGCTCTGCCGAGCCGGAGCGGCTGGGCCGGACGCTCCAGTTTTCAGACACCGGGCTCCACCCGGCCCAGCCCGACCACTCCCGGCATCTGGATGCCGCCCGGCTGGGTGTGCCTGTCCTTGCGGCGGGCATCCCCACCCTGATGCAGGCCGAGGAGGGCCGGGATCTGGTCGTCACGCCCCGGGATCTGGACGGAGTCATCGCCCACGGCGCGGCCCTGCTGGGGGCTGCCATCAACCGGGCCTTGCAGCCAAAGCTGAGTGTGGCGCAGCTGTGCTGGCTGGTGGGGTAGCCCTCTCGGTCTCGCCTTCGCTCGCCTGCTCCCCTGACAGGGGGCAGGTTTATGCTGCTGCCGGCCTGCTGCTCCTACTGGGAGAGGCAGCAATGCGTTCGCATTGACGGAGCGGTTCTCTCATATCTATTTTGCAGAAGGGGGTGAGGTTCCATGCGCAGGCGGGAAATGGCGGGGTGCGGGCATCCCCTGCCTTTTGCGGCAGCGGCAGGCCTTGCGCTGGGGCTGGCACTGTTTGCGCACCAGCTGCTCCTCACGCTGGCAGCAGTGGTCATCGGGCCGCTGCCCGCCGTGCAGACCGCCCTTTACCTGAGCCGGAAAGACCTCTCCGAGAATGCCGCACAGGCCGTGAGCGAACCCGCACAGGAAACACAGGCAGAGCCTGCACAGGAGGCTCCCGCCCTGCCTGCCGGTGACATTGAAGCCTACCTTGTCCCGCTGGAAGGCGATGAGGCCCGCCCGGAGGGAGCCGGTGCCATCCTGGAAAAGAACTATCCGCAGGGCAGCGGGGAGAAATACATTCCCTGCGGCAGCGGCAGCATCAAGAACAACACCAGCGTCTCCAGCGCCGACATTGCCGCCGAGATCACCAACCCGCTCCCCTTTGCGGTGGAGTGGAACAGCCCCGACCCGCAGATCCTCATCATGCACACCCATGCCACTGAGGACTACCGGCTCTCGGCAGGGCTGTGGTACCGCCCGGGGGACGGTTCCCGCACCACCGACCGGGACCTCAACATGTGCGCCGTGGGCCGGGTGATGGCGGACACCCTCAACGCCGCCGGGCTCAATACCCTGCACGACGAGACCCTGAACGATTACCCCAGCTACACCGGCAGCTATGCCAACAGCCGCGCGGTGGTGCAGCAATACTTATCGCAGTATCCCAGCATCAAGATCGTGCTGGATGTCCACCGGGATGCCATCGAGACTGAGAACGGCTCCCGCATGGCCCCGGTGTGCACCGTCAACGGGCGGCAGGCGGCGCAGGTGATGATCATCTGCGGGTGCGACAACGGCACCACGGTCAGTCTGCCCAACTATCGGCTCAACCTCCGCTTTGCCGCTGCCTGGGAAACCGCCATGGAGGGCCTGTACCCCGGCTTCACCCGCCCGGTCCTGTTCAGCTACCGGTTCTACAATCAGGATCTGACCCCCGGCAGCCTGCTCATAGAGATCGGCGGGCACGGCAACAACCTGAACGAGGCCCTCTATGCCGGGCAGCTGGCGGCCAATGGGCTGATCCAGGCAATCAAAAATGCCGCTGGCTGACCAGCGGCATTTTTGATTGCTTATTCGTATACGATGCAGCCCAGGATCTGCTTGCCCAGCCGAACGATCTTCTCGTTCTGCTCCCGCACGGCATCGGTGCGGGTGACCGTGCAGTCGGCAGCCAGCACAATGGCATCGGCAGCCACCACATGGGGCACGGTGGCAGCGGCCTTGAGGATGCTCTCGGCGGCGGTCACGCTCTGGCCGCGCAGGGGTTCCGTGGCCTGCAGGGCAGCGGCCAGTGCTTCCAGCTGGTCCGCAGGCAGGTCGCCGGTGACCAGAATATTCTTCGCCTCCGGGGCGCGGCTGCGGATGGTCTGAGCCATCAGGCAGAGCATCTCAGCGTCCGCGCTGCCATCGGGGCGGCCTTCCATCTGATAGAGCTTTGCATCCAGCTTTCCGGCCTTCTTGGTGCGGTCGCTGGCCAGCGCGCCCAGCACGGGCAGGCCGGTGGAGCGGTTCAGCTCGCTGGCCGAGTAGACCATGCCGTCCAGCAGGAACTTGACCACGACCACGCCGCAGGCAAGCACACCGCCCAGCAGGAAGCCAATGAGCAGGTACTTTGCCACCGAGGAGGCAGCGCCGCCGTCCAGTGCGGGCTCCTCCGCACTCTCCCAAGTACTCTTAGCAGAAGCCAGATTGTCATCCAGCGCCTGACGGGCACTCTGCAGTTCCACCAGCTGGCTCTGCAGATTCTGAACATCTTCATTGCTCGTCTGCTGCAACGCACGCAGTTCCGTGGAGACCCCCTGTGTCACGCTCTGATCAATCACGCGTACACTGTGGCTGCACACAGCAGCTGCCGCTTTATCATGGATCAGATCCAGACGACCCAGCAGCGCGTTCAGAATTTTCTCTGCGGTCTGCTGATCTGCAGCATACGCCTGCAAGGTCATCACGCCGTTATACTCGCCACTGTCGTTCTGGGAAAGTTCTACCGTGACCACGCCCTTCAGGTAGCGCACATCTACCCCTACGGCATCAGCGGCAGCATTCATGGAGTCACCGCTGACCAGCTGTTTCTGATATGCAGCCAGCAACGCACCGGTCGGGTCAACATTCTGATACGCAGAACCCGGCTGGATTTTGTAGCCGCTGTCAATATAAAGGTCAGCCTGCGCCGTCCAGACATTATAAACGTCCAGATTTTTTAGCAGCGACTTTTCTGCATAGTCCTGTGCCTGTTTCAGTGCTTCCTGCACACTAGACTGCGCATCCTCGTTGCTCTTCGCAGTCAGCTCGTACTGCTGCACAGCAAACTCATAATCCTTCTCTTTCTGCTGATACTCAGCCAGAGCCTCTTCATAAGCAACCTGATCTTCTGCCGAAACAGCGCCGCCGCGCAGGATCTTTACCCCGGCAAGGCCGCCAGCGATCACAGCACAGACAACCGCGGTCAGCAGGATGGGCTTGAGCTTGTGCAGAAGGGTCATCATGAGCGCGACGAGGTCGATCTCTTCCTCATCCTGTGCGCCGGTGGGGTAAGTGGTTTGGTTTTCGTTCATGCTCTACTCCTCAGGACAAAGCCAATCTTCATGTTTGTTCCGTTTTGTGCAATGCACATACTATAACAGAATAAATAATAGCATTCTTTCCGGCAGAATTCAACCGTTTTTCCACAAAAAGCCGATTGACAAACCGGTGCTGCTGTGCTATTTTTAGAATTACCGAAAAGCAAGGATCGGGAAAAGTAACGCATTCCGGACGCTACAGAGAGCGCGGCAGCAGCTGAGAGCCGCGTGCGGGCCAGTGCGCGAACGAACACCCGGGAGCTGCAAGCTGAACACGGCATTCCGCCGCCAGTAGGTGCGCCGCAAAGCCCAGCGTTACCAGGGCAGCGCTTATTGGAGCGCGCGAGCGACCGGACACTTCCGGTAATTCAGGTGGCACCGCGGACATTACAAGACAGCTTGTTCGCCCTGAAAATTCAGGGCAAAGCTGTCTTTTTATTTTTATATCGGAGGAAAGAAAGATGGAACGTACTGAGATCGTCTCGCTGTACAAGAACACTCCCGCCGACGGCACGGTGGTCACCGTGTGCGGCTGGGCCAAGAACATCCGTGATTCCAAGAACATCGGCTTCATCGCCCTGTCGGACGGCGGCTGCTTCAAGACCCTGCAGGTCGTGCTGGAGGCTGGCAAGCTGGAAAACTACGAGGAGGTCATCCATACCGGTCTGTACAGCAGCCTGCGCATCGTGGGCCGCATCGTCCTGACCCCGCAGGCAAAGCAGCCCTTTGAGCTGAACGCCGACAGCGTGGAGATCCTGGGCGACTGCCCCGCAGACGAGTATCCCCTGCAGAAAAAGAAGATGAGCATGGAGTATCTGCGCACCATGCCCACCCTGCGCCCCCGCACCAACACCTTCAACGCCGCCTTCCGGGTGCGCAGCGTGGCTGCTTACGCCATCCACAAGTTCTTCCAGGAGAACGGCTTCGTCTACTCCCACTCTCCCCTGCTGACCGCTTCCGACTGCGAGGGTGCCGGTGAGATGTTCCAGGTCACCACGCTGGACCTGCAGAACGTGCCCAAGAACGAGGACGGCACCGTGGATTACAGCCAGGACTTCTTTGAGAAGCCCGTCAACCTGACCGTTTCCGGCCAGCTGGAGGCCGAGGCCATGGCCATGGCCTTTGGCAAGGTGTACACCTTTGGCCCCACCTTCCGTGCGGAGAAGAGCTTTACCACCCGCCACGCCGCCGAGTTCTGGATGATCGAGCCTGAGATGGCCTTCTGCGATCTGAAGGGCTACATGGACACCGCTGAAGCCATGACCAAGTTCGTCATCCGCTACGTGCTGGACAACTGCCCCGATGAGATGGCCTTCTTCAACCAGTTCATCGACAAGGGCCTGATCGAGCGCCTGGAGCTGGTGGCAAACAGCGAGTTCGGCCGCATCACCTACACTGAGGCCATCGAGATCCTGAAGAAGAACAACAAGAAGTTCCAGTTCCCCGTGGAGTGGGGCGTGGATATCCAGACCGAGCACGAGCGCTATCTGACCGAGGTCGTGTTCAAGAAGCCCGTCTTTGTCACCGATTACCCCAAGGAGATCAAGAGCTTCTACATGAAGATGAACGCGGACGGCAAGACCGTGGCCGCAGCTGATATGCTGGTGCCCGGCATCGGCGAGCTGATCGGCGGCAGCCAGCGCGAGGAGAACTACGACAAGCTGGTGGCCCGCATGGACGAGCTGGGCATGGACAGGACCAACTACGAGTGGTACCTGAACCTGCGCAAGTTCGGCGGCGTGGAGCACGCCGGTTACGGCCTGGGCTTCGAGCGGATGATCATGTACCTCACGGGCATCCAGAACATCCGTGACGTGCTGCCCTTCCCCCGCACCGCTTACGGTTTCTAAGGATTAAATTCAACCCTCTCAGTCAAAGCCTGTCGGCTTTGCCAGCTCCCCCGAAGGGGGAGCCTATTGCGGCTCTTGGATAAAGGCAGCATAGCCTCTCCCCTCGGGAGAGGTGGCATTGCGGAGCAATGACGGAGAGGGTTGTTTTCAACAAGGAGATAAATACAAGTGGAAAATATCGCTCCTGCCCTGTTGGACTGGTTCTATGCCAGCCGCCGCATCCTCCCCTTCCGGGAGGACCCCACGCCCTACCATGTCTGGCTGAGCGAGATCATGCTGCAGCAGACCCGGGTCTCGGCGGCGCTGCCCTACTACGAGCGCTTCCTTGCCGCCCTGCCGGATATCCCCGCGCTGGCCGGATGTGAGGAGGAAAAGCTGCACAAGCTGTGGGAGGGGCTGGGTTATTACAGCCGGGTGCGCAATCTGCAGAAGGCAGCGAAGATCGTCTGCGCCCAGTACGGCGGGCAGCTGCCTGCTGATTACAACGCCCTGCTGGCCCTGCCCGGCATCGGGGAGTACACGGCGGGGGCCATTGCATCCATCAGTTTCGGCCTCCCTGTTCCCGCCGTGGACGGCAACGTTCTGCGGGTGTTTGCCCGGCTCTACAACGACCCCCGGCTGGTCACCGACCCGCAGGTGAAGCGGGAGTTCACGGCACGGGTCATGGAGCACCAGCCGCCCGCAAAGGCCGGAGACTACAATCAGGCCCTGATGGAGCTGGGCGCGCTGGTCTGCCTGCCCAACGGCGCACCTCTGTGTGAGCAGTGCCCGCTGGGCACGCTCTGCCGGGCCCGGGCCGCAGGCACCGCCCTCTCCCTGCCCCAGAAAACGCCCCCCAAGGCCCGGCGCATCACACCGGTCACGGTGGCGCTGGTGCTGAACGAGGGCCGGGTGCTGCTCCAGCAGCGGCCGGCCAAGGGCCTGCTGGCCGGGCTGTGGCAGCCGGTGCTGTGGGAGGATACCACCCTCACCGCCGCAGAGACCGCCGCCCGCCTTGCTGCCCTGGGGCTGGACTGCACAGGGGCACATTTCACGCCCCTGCCTGCGGCCAAGCACATTTTCACCCACATCGAGTGGCACCAGAGCGGCTATTTCCTCACTGTGCCGGAGCAGCCCGCCCCCGCAGGCTGCGTCTGGGCCGGAAAGGAGCAGCTGGAGGCCGCGTACACCCTGCCCGGTGCCTTCAAGGTCTACAAAAAGCTGCTGCTGACCAAATTGCTGTGATTGCCCGGATTGATGAAATTTCTGCATTTCGGATTGTAATTTTTTGCTTTTCCGGGTATAATAGCCTTATCAAAATGAACTCCGGTTCCATGAACCACCGTTCCCCACCAGAAAAGGAGTGTGTCCTATGAAGAAATCCTGTCTGATCGCTGTTATTGCCACGCTGGCCGCTGTGGCCGGTGCGCTGGCCGCCGTGGCTGTCTATCTGCACCGCCGTGAGAAGGAGCTGGACGAGTACGAGCGTCTGCTGTTTGGCGAGGATAAGGCTGAGACCGTTGAGCCTGCCGCAGAGCAGCCCGCAGAAGACACTTCTGCCGAGGATGCCGCAGAATAAACCAAACACCGAAAAACGCACCCGGCTTGTCCCTGCAAGCTGTGGTGCGCTTTTTTATACGCCGCATTGATTTGAAATCAACCTCTCATTCCCCGCTCCGGCGCGGCCAGCTCCCCTGGCAGGGGAGCCAAGTGCAGGGATGCGGCTTTGTAACAGGAGTACATATCCATGAAACGATTTTTGTTGTGGGTCGTTGGTGTCATTCTGGGCGTTGCCGTGCTGCTGGGCGCGGTGATGACCGTGAGCTATTCCTTTACCGGCGAAGGGGCCCGCCCGGCGGCAGACACGCAGTTCGGCGGGCAGGCGCTGGAAGTGAACGGCTCCTGCTGGCAGGTGCCGCTGCTGGGCGGCGTGTTCGATAAGGTGTTCACCAGCCCCGAAACGCTCACCGTGCAGAAACTGGGCGTGCTGTATGACGCACACCCGGCCCTCGCCCTGCCCGATTGGGCCAGCTACACCACCCTGACCATCGAGACCGACATCGGCAGCATCGTGTTTGCGGGGTCGGCCTCTCAGTACGAGGACTTTCTCTTCCCTGCCAACGGGGATTACAAGGCAAAGCTGACGGTCTGGCGGCTGCCGCAGGATTATCTCGCCACCCAGTTTGAGGGCGGCACCACCGGTGCCATCCGCAGGAACCTGGGCGTGGAGCACCCGGCCAAACCCACGGGCTGGTACAGCTACTCCTTCCGGTTCACTCTGCAGGCCAGCGCGGAGGTCGCCCTTTCCACCGAGCGGCTGGAGCAGGGCGGCGTGGCGGCGCTTTCCATCACCGGCCTGACCGGCGAGACCGCTCCCGCCGTGGAGACCGACCTGGGCAGCGTTCAGTGTGTCCGGCTGGGCAGCGGCTGGCGCGCCTACATCCCCGCCGCCTACAACGCTTCGGCAGGCGGGCACACGGTCAACGTTACCGTCAACGGCGAGACCTTTGCCCGGACGCTGACCGTTCTGCCCAAGGATTTCGGCACCGTGGAGGTGGAGCCGGAACCTGCATCCACCGAGGCTGCCAACGCCGAGTTCCGGAACAACATCTGGCCTCTGTACGAGCAGCCCGTGCGGGAAAAGCTCTGGGCCGGTGCCTTCCTCTGCCCGGCAGAAAACTACATGACGCTGGTGGATTTCGGTCAGGTCAAGGTGTCCGGCGGCCAGCAGGGCAGCCGATCCAACTCCACCCGGCTCTACACCATCCCCGGTGAGCCCTGCCGCGCCCCGGCGAATGGCGTGGTGGTGTTTGCAGGCGATCTGGCTCTCACCGGCAGCACCGTGGTCATCGACCACGGCTGCGGCGTGCGCAGTTATCTGTACGGCCTGCAGGAGCTCTCCGTGACCCGCGGGCAGACTGTGGAGCGGGGGCAGGCCGTCGGCGTGCTGGGCGAGGAACTGACCATGGATTTCAAGCTCGGCAGCAAGAGCGTGAACCCCTGGCCCCTGTTCCAGACCAGCGGCGGATTATTCTGGCAGGAAAAGGGCTGAGCCTGCAAAAAATTTGCAGAAACCTGTAACGCTTTCTCCTTTTCTGCGTTATTGGGGTGAAAGGCCATGAAAAAGGAGGGCAAAAGACGATGAAAACGAATTGTGATATCATCCGTGACCTGCTGCCGCTGTATGCGGAGCACATCACCAGTGAGGCCACCAACGCACTGGTGGAAGAACATCTGGCCGAATGTCAAGCCTGCCGCGCCGAGCTGGAACAGATGGAGCAGCCGGTGCCGGTACGGCCGGAAGCGCAGCCGGATGCGCCCCTGCGCAGGATCAGGGCCGCCCTGCAAAGAAGGAGCATCCGTGCTGCAATCGGCTCCGTGCTGGCTGCCCTGTGCGCTCTGGCAATGATATTCTGGATGGGCACTGCCCGCATCCCGGCCACCGCAGAGCAGGCTCAGTTCTGGACCTACAACCGCAAAGAGAATGGAGCAGACATCTGCATTCTGGAAGTGCAGGGCGAGGGTGTCTGGCTGGATATGGAGGGCACCTTCAGCTGGGGCAAGCCGCAGATCACTGTGCGGGCCATGCGCTACCGCTTTCCGGGCGTGCATCGGGTACTGACAGCCCTGGTGGGTTCTGATCGATCCACTGTATGGGTCATGGTGTCTCGCACCCAGCTGCTGACCGTGGACTGCGCAGACCAGACCCTGTACTACCGCGATGGACAGCTGGTAGACCGCTACATCGTGCAGGAAAACCCGGACGGTACCTTCGACTACGCCTACGGCACCGACCAGGAATACGGCATCGACTATAAGAAGGGCTGAGCCTATGGACATCGACAGCGTTTACCGGCTCTATTTCCGGGATGTGTTTCTGTTCCTGCAGGGCCTGACCCACAACGAAGCGCTGGCCGAGGAGCTGACGCAGGAAACCTTCTTCAAGGCACTGGACGGTCTGAAGGGCTACGACGACCGGCAGGATGTACGGGCGTGGCTGTTCACGGTGGCCCGCAACGCCTATTATTCCCACTGCCGCCGGAAAAAGCACACTGCCCCGCTGGAAGATGCCGAAACCGCCCCCGCCGACACTCCGGACATTGCCCAGCTGCTGGTCGATCAGGATGCGGCATTCACTGTACATCAGTGCCTGCACACGCTGGACGAGCCTTACAAAGAGGTGTTCAGCCTCCGGGTATTCGGCGAGCTGCCCTTTGAGCGCATCGGGCTGATCTTCGGCCACAATGCCGCATGGGCCCGGGTGACCTACTACCGGGCCAAGACCCAGCTGCAAAAGATGCTTTCCGCTTCCACCTGACATTCCCTATCACAGCAGAACACCCCCGGCCCAAAGGCGCGGGGGTGTTCTTTTTGTGCGCAGGAGCGCAACAAACAAAAACGGCTCTGCCGAAGCAGAGCCGTAAAGATACATCTGAAACAGATCAGCGCTTGGAGAACTGGGGTGCATCGCTGGCAGGGCTGCGCCCTGCACGCGATGCTTGAGCAAAGATTTTTAGCGCCACCGGCTCGCCCCTTGCGGGGCAACCGCCGGAGATGCGCAGTCGTGCTCCCCAGTTCTCCAGAAAAGTGGGCAGCAAAAAACGGCTCTGCCGAAGCAGAGCCGTAAAAGTGCATACTGAGATAAATCAGCGCTTGGAGAACTGGGGAGCACGACGTGCAGCCTTCAGACCGTACTTCTTACGCTCCTTCATACGAGGATCGCGGGTCAGGAAGCCAGCCTTCTTCAGCACAGGACGGTTCTCGTCGCTCTGCTGCAGCAGGGCGCGGCTCAGGCCGTGACGGATAGCGCCAGCCTGACCGGAAACACCGCCGCCGGAAACGCGGACGACGACGTCATACTTGCCCTCCAGGCCCAGCAGGACCAGCGGAGAACGGACGATCAGCTTCAGGGTCTCCAGACCGAAGTAGTTGTCGATATCACGATCGTTGATGGTGATCTTGCCGGTGCCGGTGTAAACGCGAACGCGGGCAACGGAATCCTTACGACGACCAGTGCCGTAGAAATAAGGTTTGGTTTCGTACATGTTCGATTGCCTCCTTCTTAGAACTCGATCTTCTCGGGCTTCTGAGCTGCGTGAGCGTGCTCGGCACCCTGGTAGCAGTGCAGGCGGGTCAGAGCCTTAGCACCGATGGTGTTGGAAGGGATCATGCCCTTGACAGCGTAGGTCATAGCCAGGTCGCTGTTCTCAGCCATCAGCTTGCTGTACTGGACCTTCTTCAGGCCGCCAATGTACTTGCTGTGGGTGATGTGGAACTTCTGCTCAGCCTTCTTGCCGGTCAGAACTGCCTTGTCGCAGTTGATAACAACGACGTAATCGCCGCAATCGACATTGGGGGTGTAGTTGACCTTCTGCTTGCCGCGCAGCAGAACAGCGGCCTCAGCAGCGACGTGACCCAGGCTCTTGCCGGTTGCGTCGAGCAGATACCACTTGCGCTCGACTTCAGCGGGCTTTACGAGAGTAGTGCTCATATCTATTTCCTCCTGATAAGTGTTTGGTACGATTCAGGCACCTTTGGGGCGCGAGTGTCAGTATACAACACAAAAAAGCGCCTGTCAACATCTTTTTGCGATTTTTTCAGTGGAAATTTTTATACCTCTCAAAATCTCTTGAATCCTCTCGAAATCTCGTGTTTTCTAAAATTGCATTTTCAAAAAGTTTTTCAGCCTCCGGGGGGCAAATTTGTCCCGGCGGCGCTACAATTTTGCCGCCGAGTGTGTTATACTATATAAGATATTGTAAAAAGGAGATTTTTCCCATGCCGAAAGACATTCACACGCAGGATTCCTCCCAGCAGCGGGCCTCCAGGCTGCTGCTCGCCATGGGCGTGATCGTGCTTTTGGGTGCGCTGGCCTACTTTGGGCTGACGCTGGCCGTCAACCGCCGCACTCCTGCCAACCCCGACACCCACTTTGATGCGGAGAACGGCATCTCGGTGGATTACGAAAGTGCCGTCTGGCCCGTCTGCCAGATGACCGAGGATGCTGCGCTGGGCCACGCGCTGCAGCTGGCTTCCGGTGAGGACAGCGCCAACGCCAACTATCAGGTGGTGCTGCTCCAGCGGGGGGACAAAGCCACTTACGAAGATTTCATCGGCCAGTCGGAAGCCGACCTGAAAGCAGCCTACGGTGTCATCAGCCCCCGCAAGGTCAAGCTGCAGGTGGAGGGTGCCACGGTCACTGCCGTGCGCTGTGATATCCAGGCCTACTACGCCGTGCTGGCCACCATCGAATACGACAGCGGCGATGTAGTCTATGTCTCCGGCCTGACCAAGCTGGCCTCCATCAGCGATATCGTCAATCTGGTGGAAAGCGTGAGCCTGACATGAGCGATCCACACGCCATGCAGCGGCTCTGCGGCCTGATGCGCAAGGCCGTGCAGGATTACGAGATGATCTCCCCCGGTGATAAGATCATGGTGGGCGTTTCGGGCGGCAAGGACAGCGTGGCCCTGACCATCGGGTTGGCCCAGCTGCGCCGGTACCTCGGCTTTGATTATGAGGTCGTGGCCGTCACCCTTGACCCGCAGTTTGACCACCAGGCTGTGGATTACAGCCCGCTGGCGGCGCTGTTCGCCCGGTATGGGGTCCCCTACGAGGTGCGCCGCACCGAGATCGGCCCCATCGTGTTTGAATACCGAAAGGAAAAGAACCCCTGTTCCCTCTGCGCCAGGCTGCGCCGGGGCGCGCTGCACACGGCGGCGCAGGAGCTGGGCTGCAATAAAGTGGCACTGGGCCACCACCTCGATGATGCTGTCGAGACCTTTTACATGAATCTCTGGCGGGAGGGCCGCATTGGCTGCTTCTCCCCGGTCACCCAGCTGGACCGCCGGGGCCTGACCCTGATCCGCCCCATGCTGCTGGCCACCGAACACGAGGTGCGCTGTGCGGTAAAGGAGGAGGACTTCCCCATCGTCAAGAGCCGCTGCCCCGCCGACGGTGTGACTGTGCGGGAGCAGACCAAGGATTTTGTCCGGGAGCGCTGCCGCACCGACCACGCCTTCCGGCAGAAAACGCTCCATGCTCTGCAGGAGAGCGGCATCGACGGTTGGCGGCCGGTCCATACAGGACGCACATCCAATCCATCCCCAAAGGAGGGAATGCATCATGCAGATGCAGAACTTTGAAAAACACGTCTGGGCCGAGATCGACCTCGATGCCCTGCGGGCCAACTTCCGCACCGTAAAGCAGCGGGCAGGCAGCCTGCCCCTGTGTGCCGTGGTCAAGGCCGACAGCTACGGCCACGGTGCCGTCCAGTGCGCCCGGGTCTTTGCGCAGGAGGGCGCTTCCTGGCTGGCTGTCAGCTGCCTGGCCGAGGCCCTGCAGCTGCGCAGGAGCGGCCAGACCCTGCCCATCCTCATTCTGGGCCATGTGCAGCCCACATACGCTGCCTCCCTCATCCGGGACGATATCACCGCGGCCTGCTATTCCCTGCCCCAGGCCCAAGCCCTGAGCGAGGCCGCACAGGCCGCCGGGGGCCGGGTCAAAGTGCATCTGGCTGTGGATACCGGCATGGGCCGCATCGGCTTTGCTCTGCGCACCGATTTTGATGCTGCCATTGCCGAGGCCATTGCCGCCTGCACCCTGCCCGGCCTGGAAATGACCGGCCTGTTCCAGCACTTCTCGGTGGCCGATGACACCGCCGAGGAAAACATTGCCTACACCGCCGAGCAGCACCGGCTCTTTGTGCAGGCCTGCAGCGCCCTGACGGCAGCCGGGCACGAGCCCGGCATCGTCCACTGCGACAACTCAGCCGGTGTGATGCTCCACCCGGACTGGCCCGAGGGCCTGCCCCGGGCACACTGCATGGCCCGCCCCGGCATCATCCTGTACGGTTTTGACCCCAGCGATGAAGTCCGCTTCGGGCTGTTCCGCCCGGTGATGAAGCTCAAGACCGTGGTCAGCATGGTCAAGGTGCTGCAGCCGGGCCAGTCCACCAGCTATGGCCGCCGGTTCACAGCAGAGCGGCCCACACCGGTGGCCACCCTCTGCACCGGCTACGCCGATGGCTACCCCCGCCAGCTCAGCTGCGGCAAGGGCATCGTGGAGATCCACGGCACACCCTGCCCGGTGCTGGGCCGGGTCTGCATGGATCAGATGATGGTGGATGTCTCCGCTGTGCCGGGCACGGTGCAGGAGGGGGACGAAGCCATCCTGTGGGGCGGCACTGTCAGCGACAGTGCGGAGGACATTGCCCGCAAGACCGATACCATCACCTACGAGGTGCTCTGCGGCGTTTCCCGCCGGGTGCCCCGTGTTTATCTGGAACACGGCACGACCGCTGCCGTAGAGGACTGGATCCTGAACGACTAACACACTCTCCCGGAGGAATTACATGGCAAGAGACAACATCCGAAATTTCTGCATCATTGCACACATCGACCACGGCAAGTCCACCCTGTCGGACCGCATTCTGGAGCTGACCAAAAGCGTGGACGAGCGCACCATGGAGGATCAGATCCTCGATAACATGGACATCGAGCGGGAGCGCGGCATCACCATCAAAGCCCGCGCCGTTACCCTGAACTACACTGCCAAGGACGGCAAGACCTACGAGTTCAACCTCATCGACACCCCGGGCCATGTGGACTTTGCCTACGAGGTCAGCCGCAGTCTGGCCGCCTGTGAGGGTGCCATTCTGGTGGTGGATGCCACCCAGGGTGTGGAGGCCCAGACGCTGGCCAACACCTACATGGCGCTGGAGCATGATCTGGAGCTGGTGCCCATCCTGAACAAGATCGACCTGCCCAGCGCCCACCCGGACGAGGTGGCCCAGGAGGTGGAGGATGTGATCGGCCTGCCCTGCATGGATGCGCCCCGCGTCTCCGCCAAGACCGGTCTGAACGTCGATCAGGTGCTGGAGCGGGTAGTCAGCGATATCCCCGCCCCCACCGGCGACCCGGATGCTCCCCTTAAGGCCCTGATCTTTGACAGCATCTACGACAGCTACAAGGGCGTTATCGTCTACATCCGCGTGTTCGAGGGCACTGTCAAGCCCGGCGACACCATCAAGATGATGGCCACCGGGGCCGAGTTCACGCTGGTAGAGGTGGGCCACATGGGTGCCACCAGCCTGACCCCCTGCAGCCAGCTGCAGGCCGGTGAGGTCGGCTACCTGACCGCCAGCATCAAGACCGTGCAGGACACCCGCGTGGGCGATACCGTCACGCTGGCAGACCGCCCCACCTCCGAGGCCCTGCCCGGCTACCGCCAGGTCAAGCCCATGGTGTTCTGCGGCATCTACCCCGCCGACGGTGCCAAGTACCCCGACCTGAAGGACGCACTGGAAAAGCTGCAGCTGAACGATGCTTCCCTGACCTTTGAACTTGAGACCAGTGCCGCGCTGGGCTTTGGCTTCCGCTGCGGCTTCCTGGGCCTGCTCCACATGGAGATCATCACCGAGCGTCTCGAGCGGGAGTTCGACCTGGACATCATCACCACGACCCCCAGCGTCCGCTACCGTCTGACCATGACGGACGGCACTGTGGAGATGATCGACAACCCGTCCAGCTACCCGGACCCCTCCAACATCGTCAAGCAGGAGGAGCCTTTTGTGGATGTCCACCTCTACACCCCCAACGATTACGTGGGTGCCCTGATGGATCTGTGCCAGCAGAAGCGCGGCGTGCTCATCGACATGAAGTATCTGGACGATGTCCGCGTGGACCTGCACTACGCCCTGCCTCTGGGCGAGATCGTCTACGACTTCTTCGATGCCATCAAGAGCCGCAGCCGCGGTTACGCCAGCTACGACTACGAGTTCAAGGAGTACCGCGAGAGCGATCTGGTCAAGCTGGACTTCCTGCTGAATGGTGACCCCGTGGACGCACTCTCCATGATCGTGTTCCGGGACAACGCCTACGCCAAGGGCCGCCGCATCTGCGAAAAGCTGCGGGACAACATTCCCCGCACCCTGTTCGAGATCCCGGTGCAGGCCGCTATCGGCGGCAAGATCATCGCCCGCGAGACCGTCAAGGCCATGCGCAAGGACGTGCTGGCCAAGTGCTACGGCGGCGATATCTCCCGCAAGAAGAAGCTGCTGGAAAAGCAGAAGGAGGGCAAAAAGAAGATGCGCCAGCTCGGCAGCGTCTCCCTGCCCAGTGAGGCCTTTACCGCCGTGCTGAAGCTCGACAGCGACGACAACTGATTCTTTATCCCTTCTATCATAGAATAACAGCAACAGCCCCCACCAGATACAGCAAAAAGCTGCATACCGTGGGGGCTGTTGCATTATTCTTGCCCTTCTTTACTTATCAGCATAAAAATTCAGCCGAACCATTTTTATCTATTCTTACAATTTCTCCATTTATTGTTGCATAGAGCGATTCATTATAAATCTCATAGGCCGAATTCCAATATCCGTTTGCTCCATCAAATACAAACGTTTCTACGTCACTAAGATTCTGTCCCACCTGATTGATTGTCGTATAATAGTCATTTTCTTGACTCACTGTTACCAGTAATCCATCTTTCGTTGGATATATGCTCTTTATTGTCCCCTTTTGCGGTTCAACACTCCACGTCCCATCTTTTCTTATGATTCCCCAAAAAGGAACCCCATCAGGATTCAGCATTTGCAATGCAGCATACCCATTCATAAATCGTGGTTCATCAGTTGTAACCGGCTGAATGTTATACTGGCTCAAATCGATGATACAGTTCAAGTGAATATCATAAAATCCTGATGGATATTTCTCAAACTCACCTGTATCTCTTCTTGCATCAAGGTAAATCAGCCCCTCTGCCAATACTGGCGTTCCACTTCGCTGTGATTTAATACTCTTCCACTCCGGCAGTTCATTAAAGTCATCGTCCAAAACTCGAATGCTCGGTGCTGTCTGAAACATCACACCATTTTCCATTCTAATCTGACATGCATTAAATTCAGAAATATAATGGAGTTTTCCATTTGCAATGTTTATAAAGACATATCCATTCCATCCTCGGACACGATAAAGCGTTCCTCCGCAATAAATGAACGGAGTAGAGATTCCTTCTGCATTCATATCATATCCAGCATTCACAAGTGTCTCATAAAGATCATTCGGATTAAGCTCAGAGAACTCTGGCTGTGTCGTATCGCATTGAAAACAGATTGAGCTATCCATTTTTCTTGCGGTAAACGTAACTTTTGTCCCATCGATTCCATCTTCTCTCTTTATCGACCATAGAAGAACGCCCTCTTCATCCTTTGCAAACCGGATAATTTTTTCATTCTCTGGAAGCCATGATACCAGCAGCTGCGTTCCGTCTTCTGTTGCCATCATCCCATTACTAAGTAAGCACATACCATTATAGTATCCAGACACAACCCTGCTTCCGTCTTCAAACAGGTGATGAACCATTCCCTGTGCATCAAAAAGAACGCTTTTGTTCGATTGACCATCTCTGATTTCGCCTACTGAAAGTTCATCAAAATTGGGGAATGTCAAGTAAACATGCCCCTCTCCCACAGCTTCTAACAAACTCATCTTATCCGTAACGTTTTCCGCTGCTTTTTCAGAATCCACTATAGTTTCTTGTTGTTCAGACACACTTTTTCCATCTTGCGGATTCACTGTATCCGAAGCGCTTTTATTTTCCTGACTGCACCCGCAGAACAGTAACAAGGATATTATTGTAAAAAGCACAATATTCTTTAAGTTTTTCATATTGTCCTCTCCCGGAAGCTTTAATGTTTTAACGCTTCTTCAGCCGTATGATAATATGTGACAGTTTCACCATTGGGCAACTCAAGTTCAAGCGAATTATCATCGACAGCTGTAATAGGATAGGTTCTTGTTTCTCCATAGAAATCTGTAAGTTTCAAGGTATCTTCATCTACAATGCTCCATTTTCCCTGTCCGTAGTCTCCTTGAATCTGACAAGTACCATCATCATAAAGCGAAAGGGACAGTCGATCATCTCCTTGGAGATACCAATCCCCACTCATCAGCTCTTCTTTACTTTTTCCGCAACTCGACAACATTCCCATTCCACTTATGAGCACTGCAATTGTGGCCATTCTCAAGAAGTTTCGACGTGTAATCTCTTTCATTTTGCATCCTCCTCAAGCAATTCCTGTATTTTTGATATCCAATTGGATATCATACACCCAGCATAGCATCTCCTTGCGGTATTGTCAAGATATCCATTCAGATATCAGGAGGATTTTTATGGCCTACTACCGCCGAATCCGTGACATGCGCGAAGATCACGACTTAACTCAACGTCAACTTGCCGCCATTCTAAAAATGCCACAATCTCAGTATAACCGCTATGAACAAGGACTAAGAGACATTCCAACCGTTACATTAATTCAACTTGCTGATCTATACCATACCTCTACCGATTATCTTCTTGGTCGAATAGAAAATCCGGAATTTCCCAAAACATAAACAGAGAGCTCCCCCTGCATCATTTTGCTGCGATGCAAGAGAGCTCTCTATTTATTGTCTTACTTTCTCAGTTCAGGTTTATGAACCAGTTCATGGTATCCTTGATGCCTTCCATGGAATTCTTGATGATCTTTCCATAGACATAAATGGTATACGCCGCTCCGACGATCTGCACAAAGGCTTTTCCAAGCTCCACGCCATAGCTCAGCAGCGGCTTGACCTGATGCCAGAGGGGGCGGATCTGATCCTTCAGCTCCCCCACCCAGGCAGGAGCGCCGCCGGAGACCTGCTCCAGCTCCTCAGCGGGAATGACGGTGCACTGCGCCGGAAATCTCAAGTTCTGCTGCATGTCCGCTCCTCTCAAAGTGCCAGGCTTGCCAGCAGCACCAGAACAACGCTTCCGGCCGCCAGCCCCATCGTTGTAAGAAGGGTGTCCGGATCTACCTCTTTCTCTTCTACCACTTCCGCGCTGCCGCCATTGGCCGACCAGTGGGCATAGACAGTGGTATCTGCGCCAAACGCCGTATCGTTGGCTTTGACCTGCACATCAATGGGAAAACCGGTGACATCATCTGTGCCAGAGGTGTACCAGCCATCAAAGGTGTAGCCCTCCATGCTGGCACCGGGCAGGCTGCCCAGTTTGCCCTCGTCATTGGTGCGCTCTGCGGCAGAGGTACAGGTGCCGCCGTTGGCATCAAAATAGATAATGACCTTTGCCGCAAAGGCGGTGGGGGTACACAGGCAGACCGCCAGCACACAGGCCAGCCCCGCCAGCATCCGTTTGAATTTCTTCATCCTGCGCTCTCTTTCCGGTTCAGCGTCAGACGCTGTAGCCCTGTGCCTTGATGACATCCACCACCTGAGAAACATACTTCTGGCAGGTGTCGTGGTCAGGGGCCTCCACCATCACACGGACTACCGGCTCGGTGCCGGACTCCCGGACAAGGATGCGGCCGGTATCGCCCAGTGCCTCGGCCACCGCCTTGACAGCGGCCTGCACGGCGGCATCATCCTGCGCGGCCTTTTTATCGGTCACACGGACATTTTCCAGCACCTGCGGGTAGATCTTCAGCGGGGCGGCCAGCGCACTCAGAGGCTTCTTCTTGGCCAGCATGACCTCCATCATCTTCAGGCTGGTCAGGATGCCGTCACCGGTGCTGGCGTACTTGGAGAAGATGATGTGGCCGCTCTGCTCACCGCCGATGCGGCAGCCGTTCTTGGCCATATACTCGTAGACATACTTGTCGCCCACGGCAGTCTTGGCGTAGCCGATGCCCTGCTCGTCAAAGGCCTTGTACAGACCAAAGTTGGACATGACCGTGGTAACGACGGTATTGGTCAGCAGTTTGCCGCGCTCCTTCATGTAGCAGCCGTAGATGTACAGGATGTGGTCACCGGTGATCACATTGCCCTTTTCATCCACGCAGAGGCAGCGGTCTGCATCGCCGTCATAGGCAAAGCCCACGTCCAGACCCTTTTCCACCACGAACTTCTGCAGGCCCTCGATGTGGGTGGAGCCTGCGTTCAGGTTGATGTTCAGGCCGTTGGGCTGGTTGTTGATGACATAGGTGTCTGCGCCCAGCGCATCGAACACGCTCTTGGCAATGTTCCAGCTGGCACCGTTGGCGCAGTCCAGACCCACCTTGATGCCCTTGAAGGAGTAGATGCCCAGACTGATCAGGTAGCCCATGTAGCGGTTGCGGCCCGCCACATAGTCCACGGTGCAGCCGATGTGCTCCCGGTGGGCAAAGGGCAGCTCCGGCCAATCCTGATCAAAGACATGGAGCTTGCCGTCGATGTAGTCCTCCACCAGCAGCAGGGTCTCCTCAGGCATCTTTTCGCCGTAGCAGTCGATCAGCTTGATGCCGTTGTCGTAGAACGGGTTATGGCTGGCGGAGATCATAATGCCGCAGTCAAAATCATCCACGCGGGCAATGTAGGCCACACTGGGGGTGGTGGTGACGTGGAGCAGGTAGGCATCCGCACCGGAAGCGGTCAGGCCCGCCACCAGGCTGTACTCGAACATGTACGAGCTGCGGCGGGTATCCTTGCCGATGACGATGCGGGCAGGCTCGTTGTTGCCGCTGCGCTCCCGCAGTGCATTATAATACCAGCCCAGAAAACGGCCCACCTTGTAGGCGTGGTCGGCGGTCAGATTCACACCGGCCTCGCCACGGAAGCCGTCGGTGCCAAAATATTTTCCCATGATCCTCTTCTCCTTCTATTGCAACGTTACGTTTTCTCTTATCCCTGAGAGCGCTCTCTCCTTGCTCTCACTCTTTATAATAGCATAAAACCGGAAAAGAATCCATGGGTTTGGGCATTCTGTGCAGCCCATCCCCGGAACAACAGCTTTTTTTCAGCCTTTACTGCATCTTTAGGAAAAGTATGGTATACTTTTCATCTGGAGTAGAATAGATATGGAGGGATCCCCATGAAGCAGAAGCCCCGCTGGCACGACGCGCTGGTTCTGGCCGCTGTGCTGTGCGCTGCCTTTCTCATCGTGACCGGCACACAGCAGATCACCGGCCGGATCGATGGCGTTGCATCGATGGTGTTTGTTCTGGCAGTTTTTTTGATCTCGATCTATACGGATGGTTATGTGTGGGGCGTGGTGGCTTCCCTGATCGGCGTGCTGGCCGTGAATTTTGCGTTCCGTTCCCCTTACTTTGCCTTCAACTTCACTCTGCCGGAGAACCTGTTCTCAGGCATGGCAATGCTGGTGGTGTCCATTATGACCAGCACCCTGACCACCCGCATCAAAAAGCAGGAACAGCTGCGGATGGAGAGCGAGACCGAAAAAATGCGGGCCACCCTGCTGCGGGCCGTCTCCCACGATCTGCGCACGCCCCTTACTTCCATTTACGGGGCCTGTTCCACGGTCATTGAAAATTATGACAGTCTGGAAAAAGAGCAGAAATTAAAACTTCTTGGCGAAGCTTGTTCCGATGCCCAGTGGCTGAACCGGATGGTGGAGAACCTGCTGTCCGTCACCCGCTTTGACGGCGGGCAGGTGGCCGTGCAAAAGACCCCCACCGTGCTGGACGAGCTGATCGACACCGTGCTGGTGCGGTTCCAGAAGCGCTACCCCAAGGTGCCCGTTACCACCTACCTGCCCGACAGCTTCATCGTGATCCCCATGGACTCGATGCTGATCTCGCAGGTGCTGACAAACCTTTTGGAAAATGCCGCCGTCCACGCCGAGGGGATGACCCAGCTGACCCTGCGGGTGTTCACGCTGGGCAGCCGGGCGGTGTTTGAGGTATCGGACAACGGCTGCGGCATTCCGAAGGAGCGCCTGCGCACCCTGTTCACCGGTGTGCTGCCCGCCGATGCCGCGGCCGACAGCGGCAAGCACGGCATGGGCATTGGCCTTTCGGTCTGTGCCGCCATCGTCAAGGCCCACGGCGGCGAGATCCAGGCCGAGAGCAAGGTGGGCGAGGGCACCACCATCCGCTTCTGGCTGGAGACCGAATCGATCGAGACGGAGGAAAATGAAGATGAGCAATAACAAATTCAAGGTTCTGGTCGTGGAAGACGAGGCCAACATCTGCAGCTTTATTGAGACGCTGCTGGAGACCAACGGCTATCAGGCCCTTGTTGCCAACACCTGCGCCATGGGCCAGACCCTGTTCACCTCCCACAATCCGGACCTTATCATCCTGGATCTGGGCCTGCCTGACCGGGACGGACTGGAGCTCATCCGTTTTGTGCGGCAGAAGTTCCTGACCCCCATCGTTGTGCTCTCGGCCCGCACCACCGAGCAGGACAAGATCGAAGCGCTGGATCTGGGAGCCAACGATTACATCACCAAACCCTTTGGCACCGGCGAGCTGCTGGCCCGGGTGCGCGCCGCCCTGCGCACCAACCGCTTTGGCGTGCTGGGCGGGATGCCCGGCGGCGTGTTCCGGGCACAGGGGCTTGAGATCAACTATGAGCGCCGCAAGGTCTTTGTGGACGGTGCCGAGATCAAGCTGACCCAGACCGAATATAACATCGTGGCCTTCCTCTCGGAACATGCAGGCCGGGTGATGACCTATGCCGCCATCGTTCGGGCCATCTGGGGCGATACCGACTGCGGCAGCACCAAAAAGCTGCAGGTCAACATGGCAAACATCCGCAAAAAGCTGGGCAGCGTGCCTGGCCGCAACACCTATATTCTGAACGAACTGGGCGTGGGATACCGGATGATCGACGAGGACACCGATGCCAGGCCCGAAAGCTGAGGCCTGCGTATGCTTCCTGCACTGATCATTTTTCTGCTGACCTATCTTCTGATGCTGGTCCTGCCGCAGTACCGGCCTTTTGCCGCGCTGGGCGGGGCCGCTCTGTTTCTGGCTCTGGGCGCGGCGGGCCTGTGGGACTTCACCCTGATGGATGCCGCCCGGGCCGTGGACTTCAATGTCCTGCTGATGATGGCGGGCACCATGGGCACGGTCTCCCTCTTCATTGAGAGCAGGATGCCCGCCCGGCTGGCCGAGCTGCTCATCGTGCGGGTGCCCAACGTGAAATGGGCCGTGTGTATGCTGGCCCTTTTTGCCGGAGTCATCAGCGCCTTTGTGGACAATGTAGCCACGGTGCTCATGGTAGCCCCTGTGGGCCTTGCCATTGCCCGCAAGCTCAAGATCTCCCCCGTGCCCGTCCTCATCTCCATTGCGGTCTCCTCCAACCTGCAGGGAGCTGCCACCCTTGTAGGCGACACCACCAGCATCCTGCTGGGCGGCTTTGCGGAGATGAACTTCTTCAATTTCTTCTGGATGGAGGGCAGGCCCGGCATCTTCTTCGGGGTGGAGCTGGGAGCGCTGGCCTCTCTGGGCGTGCTGCTGTTCACTTTCCGGCACGAGACCCAGCCCATCTCGGCCACGGTGGAGACCGAGGTCACCGACACCGTTCCCTCCGCCCTGATGCTGCTGACGGTGGGCCTGCTCATCGCGGCCTCCTTCCTGCCCCAGCCTGCGGGCGGGCTGCCGCTGGCGCTCTACGGCCTGCGCAGCGGGCTGATCTGTGCAGGGGTCTGCCTGTTCGGCATCCTGCGCGCCTGCCTGCGCCGCCGCTCGTTCGCGCCGTTCCGGCTGGCGGCCCGGGAGCTGGACTGTGACACCCTGCTGTTGTTGTTCGGGCTGTTCATCCTGATCGAGGGCATCCGCAAGGCCGGGGTCATCGATGCCGCCGCCCAGCTGTTCTACACCCTCTCCGGTGATGATCCCTTCCGGCTCTATACCCTGCTGGTATTCGTCTCGGTGGGCCTTTCTGCCTTCATCGACAACATCCCCTATGTGGCCACCATGCTGCCGGTGGTGCAGGGCATTGCCGGGCTGATGAACGGCGGTGCAGGCTTCCCACCCGAGCTGTTTTATTTCGGCCTGCTCACGGGCGCAACTCTGGGCGGCAACCTGACCCCCATTGGCGCTTCGGCCAACATTGCAGCCATCGGCATCCTGCGCAAGCAGGGTGAGCAGGTACGCACCCGTGATTTTCTGCGCATCGGCATCCCGTTCACGCTGGCAGCTGTTCTTACAGGCTATGTGTATCTCTGGCTGGTGTGGGGCGCATAAGCGCTGCCGTGGCCGTGCGAATGCCGGCCGCCTGCAAATCCGATCCTGCTGAGCCGAAGGCCTGCGTGCCAAAGCAGCAGCAAAAAACGCGCTGTGTCCAACGACACAGCGCGTTTTTGTTGTTTATTCCAACCCGATCTGCTGGGCGTATTCTTCCAGCAGCTCCCGCTCCAGGAAGGGGGTTTTCACGCCCTCACGGTCGCGGTAGGTCTCGTGGCCCTTGCCGATGACGGCGATCAGGTCGCCCTCCTGGGCGTGATCCACGGCGTAGTGGAGCGCGTCCAGACGGTCGGGGATCTCCACAAACTTGGCATCGGGGTTACCCTTGTTCATGCCCACCCGGATATCGGCGAGGATGTCCTCGATCTTCTCAAAGCGGTTGTTGTCCTCGGTCAGGATGGAGAAATCCGCCATTTTCGCACAGATCTCTCCCATGCCGTAGCGGCGCAGCTTGGAGCGGTTGCCGCCGCAGCCGAACACCACCACCAGACGGTGGGGGTTGTAGGCCCGCAGGGTGGTGAGCAGGCTCTCGGTGGACACCTCGTTGTGGGCGTAGTCCAGCAGGATGGTGAACTTTTTGCTGATGGGCACCAGCTCCACGCGGCCCTTGACCACGCACTTGCCCAGACCCTCATGGATGGCGGCATCGGGCAGGCCAAGCACCTTGCCCACAGCCAGGGCAGCCAGCGCGTTGTAGACGCTGAACTCGCCGGGCATGTTCACTCTGACATCCATATTGTCCCTGCCGGAGACGTGGAACGCCACGCCCAGAAAATCGTGGGTGCGCAGCAGCTCACAGCCCTCGGCGCGGTAGTCGGCCTTTTCACTGCGGCCATAGGTCACCAGCTTGCAGGTGTGGCCTTCCAGCAGGGCTTCGGTGTTCTCGTCATCAATGTTCACCACGCCCACATCACACCGCCGGAAGAGCTGCCCCTTCCAGCTGCGGTATTCCTCAAAGGTCTTGTGCTCACCGGGGCCGATGTGGTCGGGGGAAAGGTTGGTGAACACGCCGATATCATAGTGCACCCCCGCCACACGGTCCATCATCAGGCCCTGGCTGGACACCTCCATCAGGGCCACGTCGCAGCCTGCGTCCAGAAACTGGCGGAAGGTCTTTTGCAGCTCGTAGCTCTCAGGGGTGGTGTTGGCGGTCTCCTGATGACGGCCCATGAAATAGATGCCGTTGGTGCCGATCATGCCGACCTTTTTCCCGGCAGCTTCCAGCACGCTCTTGATCATGTGGGTGGTGGTGGTCTTGCCCTTGGTACCGGTCACGCCGATCATGGTCATCCGGCGGGAGGGGTTGCCAAAGAGGTTGCCGCTCATCAGCGCCATGGCATAGCGGCTGCTCTCCACCTTGACCACGGTCACACCGGGCATGGCAGAAAGGTCGATGTCATGCTGGATGACCAGCACGCTCACGCCCTTGGCGGCGCAGTCCGCGGCAAACTCGTGGCTGTCACGCTGGGTGCCCACGATGCAGACAAAGGCAAGGCCCGGGGCCGCCTTCCGGCTGTCGTAGATGATGTCCTGCACTTCGGTATCCAGGCTGCCCTGCACCAGGGTAAAGGGCACGCCTTCCAGTAATTGTTCCAGCTTCATAACATTACACGCTCCTTATTGGGTCGTTTGGGTTTGGTCTGCATCGCCCGCCGCCGGGGTCGTTCCTTCGGCGGGGGTCGGCTGTGCCGTCTGTCCGGCTTCGGGTCCTGCCGGGGCTGCGGCGGCATCGCCCTCTGCCGGGGCAGTGCCGTCTGTGGCCGTACCTTCTGCCGTTTCACCGGTCACACCCTCTTCCGTAGGAGTTTCCTCCACCGGTTCAGGCACGATGTAGCCGGAGGGCAGCTCCGGCTCACCCTGTGCAAAGGTAAACTTGCGGGTGCTGGACATGCTGATATGGGTGAAGTCCAGCTTTCCGGTGTCGGTCGCGGCACAGCCCTTGCCGTCCTCATTCAGCAGGACGTGCTTTGCCAACTTGAGCTTATATTCCAGCTCGTTCAGGGTGCCCAGCCAGACGCTGATGCGGTCCTGATAGAGGAAAGCCATCTCGTCCACATCCGCAAACTCGATGCGGGTCACGTCGGCGCTCATGCCTGCGGCATCCAGCGCAGCCAGCAGGGTGTTCAGGCTTTCCAGCCGCTGGTCTGCTTCCTCCTCAACAGTGCCGGAGGCGCTGCTGTCGGCGGCGCTGTCCGGGATGCTGTCCGGGGTGCTGTCGGCCTTGGGCTCTGCCGCAAAGGTCAGCTGTTCGCCGGGCTCGGCAGAGACCGGTTCGCCGCCGTACAGAGTGGGCAGACCGGCAGGCTGGGCAGAATCCTTCTCCAGGATCTTCAGGCCGCCCGAGAGGGTCAGCCAGCCGGAGGAGGTCTGCATGGCCCAGGCAGGCCGGGCCTCTGTTACCCGCACCACCACGGTGCCGGGGTAATCCCGCTCCACCCGGATATCCTCCAGCATGGGGAACACTTTTTCCAGCGCGGCGGCCTTGCTGCCAGGGTCAAAGCTGAAGATATTCTCTTCCGGATGGACATCCAGCGCCTGCAGGATCTGGTCGCTGGTATAGCCGCCGGCCTCCTGCACCACACCGTCCGCTGTCTGCACCTGAATGGAGCTGATCTTGAACAGCATCGTCACGGTGAGGTAGACCCCCGCGCCGATGACGCAGAGCAGCATGACAAGGGCCGTGAGCCGCCGCATGAGCCTGCGCCGCCGGATGGCGGCCCGGGTCAGCTTCCGCTTTTTCCTGCCCTCCCGCCGGATGGGGTCACGCCGGGCGTTCTGCCCCTGCACCGGCCGCATCCGCTGGCCGCTGCGATTCTGGGCGTTCTGCGGGCGGCGCTGGGCGTTCCGGTTCTGGCCGCTGGCCGGGCGGCGGTTCCGCTGATTGCCCCCGGAGGTGCGCCGCTGGCCGTTCTGCCCGCTGCGGGGGCGCTGTGCGCCGCTCTGGCTGCTCCGCCCGCCGGTGGGAAAGGTGATGCTGTTATCCGGGTAGGAGCCGTAGTTCACCGTGCGCTCCGTATACCGGCTGGGGCGGGGCGCATCGGGGTCATAATTGGGGTTCGTGATGGGGTGGCCGCCGGAGGAATATCCTGCGTACCCGCTGTACCCCAGGTCACTGCCAGCACCCGCGCTGCTGCGGCGCTGGGTGCTCTGCCCGCCGCGCCGGTCATCCCGGGCCTGATCGTAGGCCTGGCGGCGCTTGCGGTTCCGGCTGTTCCGGTCATTCTGCGGCATCCGGCTGCACCTCCTTTCCTCTGTTTTTTCCTTCCGTTACGGGGTCTTGACCAGCTTGAGCAGGGCATCCGCAATGCGGTCCAGGCTGTCGTCCACCGACAGGCTCCGGGCATTGCGGCCCATCTCAGCCAGCTTGCCGGGCTGGGCCAGCATCCCGGAAACGGTCTGCACCAGCTTTTCGCCGGTCAGGTCTTTTTCCTCAATGACCACAGCGGCACCGGCCTTCTGCAGCTCCATGGCGTTGTAATACTGGTGGTTCTCTGCCACGTTGGGGCTGGGGATGAGCACAGCGGCACGGCCCACAGCCTCCAGCTCGGCCAGTGTCAGGGCACCGGCGCGGCTGATGACAAGGTCCGCTGCGGCCAGCAGCTCGGGCATATTGTTGATGTATTCCTTCACCACAAGGCTCTCGCCGGGGGCAAAGCCCTTTTTCTTTTCCAGATCCTGAAACAGCTGCACGCCGTACTGGCCGGTGGCATGGAGATGGAGGACGGGCTTGTGGTTTTTCTGCTCCCATGCGCAGAGGTCGGCCACCACCTCGTTCACGCGGCGGGCACCCAGACTGCCGCCGAAGGAGAGGATCACGGTGCGGTCGCCCGCGCCCAGTTCGGCACGGATGGCTTCCCGGTTCTTCGCCTGGGTGAACACCTCAGGACGGACGGGATTGCCCACCACGATGGTCTTTTCGGGTGCGCCCAGCTTTTCCACGGCGGCGGGCACAGCGGCGAACACGATGTCCACATCCGGGGCCAGCAGCTTGTTGGTCACACCGGGAAAGGCATTCTGCTCATGCAGGGCGGTCTTGATGCCCTGTCTGGCGGCGCAACGCACCACCGGGCCGGACACATAGCCGCCGCAGCCAATGACCAGGTCGGGCTGGATGTCCTTCATCATCTTTTTGGCCTTGGGGCCGGAGAGTGCCAGGTTCCACAGGGTAATGATGTTCCGCTTGATATTGTTCAGACTCAGCTTCCGCTGAAAGCCGGTGATCTCGATGTGATGGAAGGGATAGCCCGCCTGTGTGACCAGACGGTACTCCATGCCCTCTTTCCGGCCCGCAAAATGGATCTCGGCGGTGGGGTCGGCCTTTTTGATGGCTCCCGCAATGGCCAGAGCCGGGTTGATATGGCCGGCAGTGCCGCCGGCTGCAATGAGTACACGCATCTTGGTTCCTCCTTACTGTTCTGTCTGCGCTCTGCGCGCGGTATCCAGCACAATGGTCTTTGCCTTGCGCTGGCGCTCCCGCTCGGCGTGGGCTTCCTCCCGTTCCAGACGGGCCCGTTCGCCGTTGCGTCCGATATTGACCATAACGCCCATCTCGGCCAGCAGCAGGATCAGACTGGTGCCGCCGGAGGAGAAGAAGGGCAGCGAAATGCCGGTGTTGGGCAGGGTGTTGGTGACAACGGCGATGTTGCAGAACACCTGCCAGGCGATCTGCGCCATGATGCCGATGCCCACCAGCGTGCAGAACCGGTTTTCGGCATGGAAAGCGATCCAGAAGCCCTGCACCAGAAAGAGGACGAACAGCACGATGACGATCACCGCGCCGACGAAGCCCAGTTCCTCGCACACGACACTGAAGATAAAGTCATTGGTGCTCTCCGGCAGCCAGAGCTGCTTTTCGATGCTGTTGCCAAGGCCCAGCCCCGTGGCACCGCCTGAGCCGATGGCGTACAGGCTCTGCTTGGTCTGGCTGGTCATCCGGTCAAGATCCTGCGTCCAGCCGTCCAGACGGCTCTGCAGGTAGTCGATGGAGTCCACATGCTTCAGCAAAGTCTCCAGCAGGAACAGCGCGGCACCGGCACAGCCCCAGGTAATGATGCCGCCGCTGCCGCCCAGCAGCAGGATGGTGCCCACGATGGCCGTGGTCAGCAGGATGCCCGACATGTGGGGTTCCAGCACCAGCAGGATCAGGACAGGCACCAGCCACAGGATGGGCCGGATGAGCTCCACCACGATGCTGTGGTGGACCCACTTGCGCAGGGGCACCTCGCCGAATCTGACCTGCGGGGTCCTGGCGGCGATGTCTGCCGTGAGCAGGATCATCTCGAACTTTGCCACCTCGGAGGCCTGTAAGGTCAGGCCGCCGAAGCTGATCCACCGGCGGCAGCCGTTGATGGGGCTGCTGAACAGCACCAGCACCAGCAGGATCAGGCAGACAACATAGCCCAGCTTGACCATTCTGCGCAGGAAACGGTGGTCAAAATAGGAGAACAGGAACATCATGCCCAGGCCCAGCACCGTGCAGAGCAGCTGGGATTTGATGTAATGGAAGCTGTCCCCAAAGCGGAGATAGCCCGTGGTATAGCTTGCACTGAACAGCATGACCAGCCCGAACACCATGATGATGGCCAGGGTCGCCATCCAGTTGAGCAGGATGGGCGGCCAGGGGCCGGGGTCCCGCTGAAAGACGGAAAACGGCTCTGCTTTTTTTCTGCGGAGTGTTGCCAAACTGCACCCCTCCTTAACTGATTTTTGCCAGCTGAACGGTCAGCGCCACGCCCAGCATGGCAATGACACAAAAGGTATAAAAGATCTGTTCCGCGCTCTGGCCCCGCAGCTCCAGCCAGCGGTGGAGCGGTGCCGAGCGGAACAGCTGCCTGCGGCCCCGGCTGGCCTTGCAGACCAGGATCTGCAGGGCCACCATGCCGCCCTCCAGCCAGAAGGGCAGGGCCAGCGGCAGGGTAAGGTCAGGCCAGCCGATGCACAGGGGAACGCACCCCAGCATCCCGGCCAGAAACAGGCTGCCCACGCTGCCCAGCCGCAGCTTTGCGGGCGGGAAGTTCCAGAGCAGGAAGGCCATCAGGGAACCGGCCAGTGCGGCGGGCAGAACGCCCAGCGGGAACCAGCCCAGCAGGGTCATCACCCCCATCAGGCCCAGCATGGCCGCAAAGGATGTACCGCAGACGATGCCGTCCATGCCATCGGCAATGCGGGCACACTCGGCCAGCGCGACCAGCAGTCCTTCCCACAGCAGCGGGGCGGCAATGCCCAGATCGACATAGCCCACACCCGGCAGGGTGATCCCGGCTGCAAGGCAGCCTTTGGCTCCCAGCAGCACCAGCACCACGGCACCGGCAGCGGCTTCCAGCCCAAGGCGGGTGTGCCGCCGCAGGCCCAGCACGGAACGGCTGCGGATGCGGGCCAGATCCTCCAGCAGACCCACGCCGCCAAAGAGCAGAGCCCCCAGCAGCGCTGTGAGCAGCCGGACCGAAAGCAAACTCTCGGCCCCCAGCAGCTCAGGCTGGGCCACACAGGCGGCAGTCCAGCCCACGCCCACAGCGGCCAGCACCCCCACCATCAGGCAGAGCCCGCCCATGGTGGGAGCCTGCGGCGGGCGCTCCGGCTCGGCATCCGGCGCTTCCTGCCCGGGTGCCTGCCGGGCCTTGGGCTCATCCCAGCGTCCCTGGAACGCCCGCAGCAGCGGCACCATCAGATTCCCGAGCGCCGCCGTGAGGAAGAACCCCAGCGTTGAGGCGGCGATCAAGGCGAAACGAATCATAGCTCGATGTTACTCCTTGTAAAAGATCTCCAGCACTTTTTCCAGTGCCATGCCGCGGCTGGCCTTGACCAGCAGGGCATCGCCGGGCTGCATTTTGTTCAGCAGGGTCTCGGCGGCCTGAGCGTAGGTGTCGGCATGGAGGGTGGGCAGCCCCTTGGCAGCAGCCACCACGGCAATGCGCTTGGCCTGCTCGCCATAGGTGACGAGGTAGTCCACCTTGTTCTCCACGGCCTGACGGCCCACCTCCTCGTGGGCAGCGCGGCTGATATCGCCCAGCTCCAGCATATCGCCCAGCAGGGCAAAGCGACGCTTGCAGGGATACTCCCTGAACATGGCCAGCGCGGCCTTCATGCTGTCGGGGTTTGCATTGTAGCAATCCTCAATGACATCTACGCCTCTGACGTGCACCACCTTCTGGCGCATTCCGGTCTGCTCAAAGTCAGCCAGACCTGCAATGACCCGGCGGGCATCCAGCCCCAAGCGGGTGGCGGCGCAGTAGGCAGCCAGCGCGTTGGCCACGTTGTGCCGGCCCATGGCGGGGATCTTTACGAGGAAAGTCCCCTCCTCGTGATCCTCCAGCACAAAGCTCATGCCCTTTTCATCCTGCTGGACGGACAGGGCACAGACATCAGCGTTCTCATCGCCCAGGCTGAACCAGACCGGGCGGACATGGTCGGGCAGGACGGCCTTGCGCAGGAAGGGGTCGTCCCCATTCAGCACCAGCGGAGCACCCTCCGGCAGACCGGCGCAGATCTCCAGCTTTGCCTTGCAGATGTTCTCCTGACTGCCCAGATTGCCGATGTGGGACACACCGATGCAGGTGATGATGCCCACATCCGGGCGGGCGCACTTGCTCAGGCGCTCGATCTCTCCGGCGTGGCTCATTCCCATCTCCACCACGGCGTACTGGGTCTCTTTGCCGATGCGGAACATGGTGCGGGGCAGGCCCAGCTCATTGTTCTGGTTGCCCTCGGTCTTGATGGTATTGCCAAAGCCTGCAATGGCGGCGTAGGTCATCTGCTTGGTGGTGGTCTTGCCCACGCTGCCGGTCACGCCCACCACTTTGGGGTGGAACTGGCTGCGATAATTGGCACCCAGCACCATCATGGCGTGGTAGCTGTCCGGGCAGATCACACTCTTCTCCTCCGGCACGCCTTCCACGGGGTGGTTCAGCACCACGCAGAGCGCACCGTTTTCCAGCGCCTTGGCGGCAAAATCATGGCCGTCGAATTTTTCGCCCGGGAACGCCACAAAGATGCACCCGGGGCAGACCTCGCGGCTGTCGGTGGTCACCAGCGTGACCGGGGTCTCGCACTGGGCCAGCGCGTTGACGGCCAGGCCCTCCAACAGGATGTTTGCTGCAATTGCTTCCATACTCTCATTCCCCTTTATCCACAGATCAGATGTACGATGGTTCCCCGCTGGACGCTGGAGCCGGGTGCCTCACTCTGGCTCTGGACCGTGCCGGAGCCTTCGACTGTGCAGTTGAGCCCTGCAGCGTTCAGCATCTGCCGGGCAAAGTCCGCGCTCTTGCCGGTCACGTCCGGCACCTCGGCGTGCTTGCCCTCATAGGTATCGGTATACAGATAAACGGTGGTGCCGTAGGGCACCTCTGCCCCCGCGCGGGGGTACTGGTAGGTGACAAGGGCGGCGGTCTGGTCGGATTCGCTCTCAGCCAGGTGATGCTTCAAGCCCTTGATGTTCAGCTGCACCTGCGCGTTGCTCCACTCCTTGCCCGTCAGGTTGGGCACCTTGACGGTGGTGCCGCTGCGGTCCACGCCATCGGTGGCGATGCCCAGATAGGGCGCGATTTCACTGATGATGTTGCCCACCACCGGAGCCGCCAGAATGGAGGAATAGTCGGTGCGGGCATTGTTGGGGTCGTCCAGCATGACATAGACCAGGATCTCCGGGTCGTTGGCGGGCAGGACAGCCGCAAAGGATGCCACCTTCTTGTAGTCGCCGTCGGCGCGGCGGTCCATGTTCAGCTGCTCGGAGGTGCCGGATTTGCCGCCGATGCGGTAGCCTGCAACGTAGGCGTTGCCGCCGCCGCCCTGGGTGCCGTCGCCCACCTCAAACTCCATGATCTGGCGGATGGTCTCGCTGGCGCTCTCGCTGATGACCTGGCGGCGGATGTTGGTGCCAATTTCCTGCACCACATTGCCGTTCTGGTCCGTGATCTTGTCCACCACATGGGGGGTGACCAGGTAGCCGCCGTTGACTGCCGCCGAGATGGCGGTGCACACCTGCAGCGGGGTCACGGCCATGGCCTGACCAAAGGCGGAGGAGGCCAGCTCCACCTCGCCCAGACGGCTCTTGCTGTAATACTGCATGAAGCTGGTCTCATTGGGCAGGTCCACGCCGGTGCGCTCGGTAAAGCCAAAGGCATCAAAGTAATCATAGAACAGGCTGGAGCCCACACGCTGGCCCAGCTGGATGAAGTAGATGTTGCAGCTGTTGCGCAGGGCCTCGGCCAGATTCTGGGCCCCGTGCGCCTTTCTGCCGGCGCAGTGGTAGGTCTGCTTTGCCACGCTGTAAGCACCGGAGCAGTTCAGGGTGGTGTAATAGGTCGCCTTGCCGCTGTCCACACCCATGGCGGCGGTGATGACCTTGAACACGCTTCCGGGGTAGTACAGCTCGGTGATGGTCTTGTTCTTCCACTGGATATCCCGGTAGGTACCGGTATAGTCGGCCTCCGCATCCACGATCTTCTGGCCGTTCTCATCCCGCAGGTAGTTGCCGTTCTCGTCTTTTTTGTAGATGGTGTACAGCTCCGGCTCAGCCTGCACCTGCTCCGTCAGGTAGGCCAGATTGGCGCTGAAATCCTGCGGGTCATTGGGGTCAAAGTCCGGCTTGGAGGCCATGGCAAGGATGGCACCGGTCTTGACGTTCATCACAATGGCGCAGCCGCGGTTCTCAACGGTGTTGGCCGCCACGGCCTCGTTCAGGTAGCGCTCCACCACCTCCTGAATGTTCACATCCAGCGAGAGCACCAGATTGGAGCCGTCCTTGGCGGCGTAGGTGGTGGCGTTTTCATCGGCAATGGCGTTGCCGTAGGCGTTGCGCAGGGTGATGGTGCGGCCATTCACACCGGCCAGCGTGGACTCATAGGAGTTTTCCAGACCGTACACGCCCTGACCATCCGCATTGCAGAAGCCCAGCACGGCAGCGGCAAAGCGGCCATAGGGGTAATCCCGCTGGAAGCCCTTGGAGGCCGACACCGACACCCGTCCCTTGCGGACAGTGGGGGTGCCGTCGTCGCTCTCCTGCTGGCCCAGGCCCAGCTTGGCCAGGATCTTTTCCAGCGCACCGGCGGATTTTCCGCTCTTGCTGTGGGCCTTGTTGTAGGTCTTGACGTATTCCTCAATGGAGAGCTTGATGGCGTTGTTGACCTTGGTGGCCAGCACCTGATAGGAGCTTTCGTTTTGGGAGAGGGCATCGCAGACCGCCTGATACTGGGTCTGGTACTCCGCTGAAGTGGTATCCACGCTGTCCAGACTCTCGCCGTCGCCCGAAAGCAGGCGGAGGGTGATCTGGGTGCAGACCTCCTTCATGGCGGCCTCATCGATGGTGCGGGTCTCCGCCTTGGTGTCCTGATCGGTGGTGGTGGTATACAGGGCCGTGCTGTAAGAGGGGTCGGCCCAGATGGTCCAGACCACGCTGGTGGAGGCCAGCGTGATGCCGCTGGTGTCGTAGATCTCACCGCGGGTGGCCTGAATGGTGCTGTCCAGCAGCTGCTGCTCGGCGGCATACTGGCGGTAGGTGGCACCGTCGCGGATCTGGATCTTGTACAGGCTGTAGATCACGGTCAGCGCGGCGGCCACCACAAGAAGCACGGCGGCACCAAAGCTGATATGACGCAGCCGGGCACTGAGCCGTGCGTGCGGGTCCGCACTGCGGCGGCGGGCACTGTTCTTTTTGGGATTGGAGGATGGTGTTTGCATTGCGTACTCCCGAAGAAAACCGAAAAAGCGTGCGCTGCCGCACGCTTTTCGTTGTTTGGTTTATTTTGCCGTTCTGACAGAGGCAAGAATGGTCATTGCCCCATCGTGGAGCAGATCCGACCACTGCCGCACAGCGGATGCCTTGCGCACCAGAACGCTGCCCTCATCCAGCCGGATGTAGGTGATCTGGCTCTGGTCGATCTTCATCAGCCCCAGGCGGGTGGCGGTCTCCTCAACACTTGTGATGTTGGTGCGGCTGTTCAGGGCACTGTTGTAGTATGTATACTGGCTCTGCTCACTCACAAGCTCTGCCTTGGCGCTCTGGATCTGAGAATTCAGCTCCACCAGCTGTGCCTCGCTCCACAGCAGGCTCACCGCAAAGCCCACCAGCAAAGCCGCGCCCACCAGCTGCAGCGCGTGCTGCATGGCGGCCCGCACGGGGTTCAGCCGCTTTTTGCCGCCCTTTTCTACCCGCAGCGGAACTTTGGGCTGTGCCTGCGGCGCTCTTCTGCGCCGAACCTCTGTTATATCGTATGCTGCCTGACCCATGGTGATCTCCTCCTCACATCTCCGGGGCTGTGCCGCCCTCAGATCTTTTCCAAAACCCGCAGGTGGGCCGAGCGGCTGCGCCGGTTCTCTTCCAGCTCCTGCGTGTTGGCTTCAATGGGTTTGCGTGTGATCAGCTTTGCCTTGGCCTTGCCGCCGCAGACGCACACCGGGAACTCCGGCGGGCAGGTGCAGGCGGTGGACCAGCGGCGGAACTTGTTTTTGACCAGCCGGTCCTCCAGCGAGTGGAAGGTGATCACGCAAAGTCTTCCACCCGGTGCGAGATGCGCAAAAATGGTGTCCAGCCCCTCTTCCAGTGCGTCCAGCTCATGGTTTACCGCAATGCGCAGTGCCTGGAAGGTGCGGCGGGAGGGGTTTTTGTTCTTCCGGCGCTCCGCCGGGGGCATGGCGCTGGCCACGATATCTGCCAGCTGCAATGTCGTTTCAATGGGGGCAGTTTCCCGGGCTTCCACGATCCTGCCCGCGATCTGCCAGGCGAAGGGCTCCTCGCCGTAATCCCGCAGGATGCGGGCCAGCTCCTCCCGGCTCTCGCTGTTCACGAGATCGGCGGCCGTCTCACCCTCCTGGCTCATCCGCATATCCAGCGGGGCATCTGCCCGGTAGGAAAAGCCCCGGGCTGCGTCATCCAGCTGATGGCTGGACACGCCCAGATCGAGCAGCGCACCGTTGATCGTTTCAATGCCCAGCTGCTCCAGAGCTTGTCCGGCATAGCGGAAGTTGATCTGCACCACGGTGGCAGGCAGGCCCGCCAGCCGGGCCCGGGCCGTCTGCACGGCATCGGGGTCCTGATCCAGCGAGATGAGCCTGCCGCCCTGCTCGCCGTTCAGCCGCAGGGCGATCTGGCGGGAGTGCCCCGCGCCGCCCGCCGTGCCGTCCAGATAGGTGCCGGCCGGGTCGATCTTCAGGCCGTCCAGACACTCGTTCAGCAGCACCGGGACATGCTCAAACGAGGCCGGGTCAAAGGGCTGTGCTGTTTTTTCTGTGTCCATGTTCCCAGCCTCCTTTCAAAACTCAGATAAGATCCTGCATCTGCCGCCCTTTTCTGCCCGGAGCTGCTGCCCGGGAAAGCGGCCTGCGGCCTGCCGGGAGTTTGTGGCCCGGTCAGCCCTGAGGATACAATTTTATTGTAACAAAACAGGCCCCTGATTGCAAGAGTTTCCCTTTTGTTTTTTCTCTCAAAATGTACCAAAAAAAGCCCCTGCAAGCCGTCGTTTTTGCTTGCAGGGGCCGGAAGCTCTCACCGGGAAATTTCACATTCCCGCATCAGAGCTGTTTCCGGGGGCTCTGGCGCAGGTTTGCACGGACATTTTTGACCTGTGCGGCGTTCTCCGCCATCGTCTCTTCCGTGGTCTTGAGCATATTATCACAGTAGTCGGTCACAGTCTGGCGGACAGTGCGGGCCTCGGTCTGGGCGGCGGAGACGATCTCCCCCGCGCGCTGCTGGGCCGCCTTGACGATCTCGGCCTCGCTCACCAGCACACGGGCGCGCTCCTCGGCCTTTTTTACAATGGCCTGCGCCTGTGCGTTGGCCGATTCGATGAGCTGGGCACGGTCGCTGACAATGGACTGGGCCTGCCGCAGCTCCACAGGCAGGTTCTGGCGGATCTCGTCCAGATAATCCCGGATCTGCTCCACATCCACGATGCGCTTGCCGCCCGAAAGGGGCATTCCGGCGCTCTCCTCCAGCGTATCCTCAATGGTATCCAAAAGCTCGTTTACGTTCATTCCGCATCTCCCTCTCCGGCGCTCTGCCGGGGCTTACCATACTTCCACAGCAGGACTTTGCCGTATTTATACTGTTTTTTCAGGGTCATGCCGCCCACTTCGGCAGGCAGCACCAGGCCGGTCTCACTCTCGCAGATCACAATGCCGCCCGGAGCCAGGCATTTGTCCACGCCGGGCAGGATCTTTTCCAGCGTGCCGGTGTGGAAGGGCGGGTCCAGCAGCACGATGTCGAACTGCTCATGGCAGGCGGAGAGATACCGTGCCGCCTCGCCGATGTTGACCCGGCTGCGGTCAAACACGCCGCAGTTCTTGCAGTTCTTCATCACGATGTTCACAGCCTCCCGGTTCTCGTCCAGGAACACGCACCGGGCCGCACCCCGGCTCAGGGCCTCGATGCCCAGCTGGCCGCTGCCTGCGTAGAGGTCGAGCACCCGGGCACCGGGCAGGTCGAACTGGACGATGCTGAACATGGCCTCCTTGACCTGATCCATCGTCGGGCGGGTGATCTCGGTGCCGGGCAGGGCTTCCAGCCTGCGGCCCCGTGCTTCTCCTGCAATAACGCGCATGTATCTGCCTCCTTCTCCCGCTGTCCGGGCCCCCTGCCCGGCCAGCAGCTGTTTCGTGTTTTCGTATCTCCATATTATCGTCAAAACGCAACTCTTTGTCAAGGGCACGCGTTGCACTCAAGGTGCAATTGTGCTAAAATCAGGGCAAAGCGCCCCATGTGCGGCGCGTTTTGCCAAAAAAGGAGAGTATCTGCTTATGAAAGTCCTGCTCATCAACGGCAGCCCCCACGAGAAGGGCTGCACCTATACCGCCCTGTCCCTGATCGCCGGGGAGCTGAACGCCAGCGGCATCGAGACCGAGATCCTGAACGTCGGCACAAAGCCGGTGGGCGGCTGCATCGGCTGCGGCGGCTGTGCCGCCGGTAAGGGCTGCGTGTTCGGCGGCGTGGTCAACGAGGCCATCGAAAAGGCCAAAACTGCCGATGCCTTTGTGTTCGGCACGCCTGTCCACTATGCGTCCGCCTCCGGCAACATGACCAGCTTCATGGACCGTCTGGCCTACGCGGGCGGCAAGTATCTGGCCTACAAGCCCGCTGCCATCTGCGCTTCGGCCCGCCGCGCCGGCACCACCACCACGCTGGACCAGCTGGTGAAGTACCCCGAGTTCTTCCACATGCCGCTGGTCAGCGGTTCCTACTGGCCCATGGTGCACGGCTCCAAGCCCGAGCAGGTGCTGGAGGATGAAGAGGGCTGTGCCGTGATGCGGGAGCTGGGCCGGAACATGGCCTGGCTGCTCAAGTGCATCGAACTGGGCAAAGCAAACGGCATCACCCACCCCGAAAATCCCCGCCGCCCCATGACCAATTTCATCCGCTGAGTTTCATGTCACCCCCGCCTGCCCGGCGGGGGCTTTTTGTTGGCAACTCGCACAATTTCAGCATCCTTTTTCTAGTTTTTCTCCCAATTTTCGTATTTCCTGCGTTCTGGTATAATAGTCTTGGAACCCTTTCCACTATTTTACAGAAAGCAGGTGATTTTGATGAAAAAGCTCTTTTCCGCCCTTCTGGCCGTGGTCTGCCTGACCGTTTTTCTTGCACTGCCCGCCTCGGCCTCAACCGACACCGCAGATTCTGTTTCTGCCGCTTTTGAGACTGCTGTCTGCGATGCCTGCGGCGAAAAGGCCGTGGTCTACTGGTCCCAGACCCAAACCCCGTGGCACATTGAGGAATACGTCCGCTGCATCCACGACTGCCCCTGGTACAACGATGCCGTGCAAAGCTGCTTCGTCATCGACACCTACGTCTGCAACAGCTGCGGCCACAGCTACATCGTGGAGACCCCGCACACTCTGACGGCGCACCCGGGCACCGACTATTCCGGCTTGTATGCCCCTGTCATCTGCCACACCCGGGGCCTGAGCAGCTACCGCCGCGCCCTGCGTTCCGTATGATCTTCTTCTTTGCCCCCGCCTGCCCGGCGGGGGCGTTTTTGATTTTAACAGCTTTTTCTGCAAAAACGGAAAAAATAAGGGAGCGAGTGCTTTTTTCGTTCACAACTTTGTGGTAGCATAAGGGTAAGAATTTTTTTGTGCAGAGCGATGGAGACAGGCTATGGAACACTACGATTGGAACGACGGCTGGCTGTTTGCCCCCACCTTTGATCCCGCCATCGTCCGCCCCGAATGCACCGGGGTGGAGCTGGAACCGGTGCGCTTGCCCCACACGGTCAAAACGCTGCCCTACAACTATTGCAACGAGAACGAATACCAGCGGGTGTCCGGCTACCGGCGGGAGTTTTTTGCGCCCAAAGAGTGGCAGGGCCGCACGGTACTGCTGACCTTTGGAGCCGTGGCCCACGATGCCACCGTGTTCTGCAACGGGCGGCGGGTGTTCCACCACGGGTGCGGCTACACCGCCTTTACTGTGGACCTGACCGAATCGCTGCTGCTGGGCCAAAAAAATGTGGTGGCTGTCCGGTGCGACAGCCGGGAGGACCTGAACATTCCTCCCTTCGGCGGGCAGATCGATTTTCTGACCTACGGCGGCATCTACCGGGCCGTCAGTCTGGACGTGAAGGAGCCCGCCTACCTGCGCGACATCTTCATCGAGGCGCAGGCCGAGGGCGATTTCCGCATCTATTCCTCCACAGTGGGCGAGACCATCGGCTGCACCCTGCAGGCCGAGATCCGCAGCCCCGCCGGGAGCAGAGCCCTGTACAGCGGTGAGCTCAGCCTGCCCATTGTGGGCACCCTGAACGGCGTGCACCCCTGGAGCGTGGAGCACCCCTTCCTCTATACCCTGACCGTCCGGCTCATCCGGCCCGGCACCAGCGGCCTGCCCGACCGGGTGCTGGACGAAAAGAGCACCCGGTTCGGCTTCCGCACCATCCAGTTCGTGGCCGGGGGCTTTTATCTGAACGGCCAGCGGGTGGAGCTGCGGGGCCTGAACCGGCATCAGAGCTACGCCTATCAAGGCTATGCCATGCCGGACAGCATTCAACAGCTGGATGCCCAATTGTTGAAAAAGCAGCTGGGCTGCAATGCAGTGCGCACCAGCCACTACCCCCAGAGCCCGGCTTTTCTGGATGCCTGCGATGAGCTGGGCCTGCTGGTGTTCGTGGAGATGCCCGGCTGGCAGCACATCGGGGATGAAGCCTGGCAGGCCCAGGCATTGCAGAACTGCCGCGAGATGGTCTGCCAGTGCCGCAACCACCCCAGCGTGTTCCTGTGGGGCGTGCGGGTGAACGGCAGTTCCGATAACGAGGCCTTTTACAAGCGCACCAACGAGGCTGTCCATCGGCTGGACCCCACCCGCCCCACCGGCGGCGTGCGGATCGCCCGCAAGAGCCAGCTGCTCGAGGATGTTTACGCCTACAACGATTACTCCTACTCCGGCCGCGGCCCGGGCTGTGAGCCCCGGACTGCCGTTACGCCCGATCTCCGCAAGGGCTACCTCATCAGCGAGTTCGGGGGCCAGCAGTTCCCGGCCAAGGCCTTTGACGATGAGCCGCACCGGCTGGCACAGGCTCTGCGCCACGCCGCCGTCCTCAACGATGCCATTGCCCAGCAGGGCGTGGCCGGTGCCCTTGGCTGGTGCATGGCCGATTACAACACCCACCGCGAGTTCGGCAGCGGCGACCGCATCTGCTACCACGGCGTGACGGATCTGTTCCGCAACCCGAAGCTCTCTGCCGCCGTCTATGCAAGCCAGAAAACGCCCCGCTCCCCTTCGGACGTGGTGTTCGAGGTCTCTTCCAGCATGGCGCTGGGTGACCACCCCGGCGGCTTTGCCGGGGCCTGCTGGGTGTTCACCAACGCCGAGAGCGTCCGCCTCTACCGGGGCAACGATTTCATTGCCGAGTTCACCCCCGACCGCCGGGGCCGCTTTGCCGCCCTGCCCCACCCGCCCATCGAGATCCAGGATTTCGTCGGCTCCCTGCTGGAAAAGTATGAGGGCCTTGACCAGAGCACGGCCCCGCAGGTGGCGGCCATCCTCAACGAGATGCGCCGGGACGCGCTGAACCTTTCGCCTCTCTCCCGGGCGCGGATGCTCTCCCTGCGGCTCAGCGCAAACGACCTGCTCCGGATGTACTACAAATACATCGGCGTGCTGGGCGGGCCGTCCAGCGTCTACCGGTTTGAGGCAGTCTGGCACGGGCGCACCGTCCGCACCGTGGTCAAGGAGCCGGTGCAGTCGGTCCGGCTGGAATGCGTGGTGCACAACCCCATCCTGACCGACGGCCCAACCTGGGACTGCGCGGCGGTCAGCCTGCGGGCCATCGACCAGAACGGCAACCTGCTGCCCTACTGCGGCGAGGCCGTTCAACTCAGCGTGGAAGGCCCGGTAAAGATCCTGGGCCCGGCCATCGTCCCCCTGCGGGGCGGCATGGCGGGCACCTATCTTGCCACCACCGGTGAAGCAGGCCGTGCCGTGCTGCACTGCCGGATGGAGGGCGCGCTGGATGTGGAGGCCGCCCTGACCGTGCGCAAGCGCTCCGGTGCAGAGAATGCCAATTAAATTTCGTCCTTTCATGGTAGATTTGCAATCTGTTCAAAGTTTTATCATGGTTGGCTGATATTCTATTGTTGTGAACAATCAAACGCCCTCTCTGTCCATGCGTCCGCGTGGCTGAGAGGGTTATTCTTGAGGACAAAGGACCGGAAATCTATGAGAGAGAAACTTCGTCAGTTTATGATCGGCCGCTATGGCACCGATGGCCTGAACCAATTCCTGAGCATTGCCTCGCTGGTGCTGCTCCTCATCGCCATCATCAGCCGGGTCAACCTGTTCACCTATCTGGGCGCGGCCCTGCTGATCTTCTGCTACTACCGCACCTTCAGCCGGAACATCTCCAAGCGCACCGAGGAGAACTACAAGTTCTACACCCTGAAGGACCGGGTGGACAACAAGTTCAAGGGCTGGAAGGAGCAGTGGGCCAACCGCAAGGTCTATCACTACTACCGCTGCCCCCAGTGCCGCCAGAAGCTGCGCGTGCCCCGCGGCCGCGGCCGCATCCAGATCTCCTGCCCCCGCTGCGGCACCCAGTTCATCAAGAAGAGCTGAGCCATGTTCGGATATGTTATCCCGAATCAGGCCGCGCTCAGCCCGGAGGCACAGGCGCGGTACCGCTCGGCCTACTGCGGGCTCTGCCGCCGCATCGGCGCGCTGCACGGCACCCGGGGGCGGCTGACCCTGAGCTATGACCTGACCTTTCTGGATCTGCTGCTGTGCAGCCTGTATGAGGGCGAAAGCGCCTGTGTGACAGGCTGTGACCACTGCCCCATCCACCCCATCCGGAAGGTGGAGTGGCGTTCCAGCGGCCCCACCGATTACTGTGCGGACCTGAGCGTGGCTTTGCATTACTACAACGCGCAGGACAAGTGGAACGATGACCACAGCCTGCTGGGCCTGGGCTTTGAAAAGATGCTTGCTGCCCCCACGCAGCAGGCCGCCGCCCGCTGGCCCCGCCAGTGCAGCGCCATCCGCACCTGTCTGGATCGGCTGGCCCGGTACGAAGCCGAGGGCAGCGAGGATCTGGATGCCGTTTCCGGCTGCTTTGGGGAACTGATGGCCGAGCTGTTCGATTACAGGCAGGACCACTGGTCCCCGGAACTGCGCAGCATCGGCTTCAACCTGGGCAAGTATATCTACCTGCTGGATGCCTACGACGACCTGGCCCGGGACGAGCGCAAGGGCGCATACAATCCCCTGCACGCCCTGAGCAGAGAGCCCGGGTACGAGGAAGAGATGCGGGAGATCTTTGAGCTGCTGCTGGCCAACTGCGCCCGCAGCTTTGAGCGCCTGCCCTGTGTGGAGGACGTTGACCTTCTGCGCAACATCCTGTATTCGGGCGTGTGGCTCAAATATCACTGCAAAAATGCAAAAAAGAAGGACAAAACCGCCTGATCCCGGCGGTTTTCCTTGATTTTTCCGTTCCAGTCCTGTACACTAAAGATTGCTTGTGCGGCACAGCGGCCGCACAGATGGTAATAGAGACGTGAGGAAGTAGACCGATGAGAGACCCCTATGAGGTTCTGGGCATCCAGCGCGGTGCCAGTGAAGACGAGATCAAAAAGGCTTACCGTGCCAAGTGCAAGCGCTGGCACCCTGACCTGAATCCCAACGACCCCACCGCCGAAGAGCACTTCAAGGAGGTGCAGGCGGCATACGATGCCATCACCAAGGGCGAGACCGGCCCCCAGATGGGCGGCGGCTACGGCGGTGCCTACGGCCAGCAGAGCGGCCCCTCCTACGGCGGCTATCAGCAGGGGTACCAGCAGAACGGTTACTCCAACGGGGATTTCGGAGACTTCGGCTTCGGTTATGACCCCTTCGGGTTCGGGTTTGGCTTTGGCGGCAATTATCAGCAGCAGCGCGGCCCCGGCTACAACGGTGCTGACACGCCTGAGATGCAGGCCGCACGCAACTTCATCGTCAACCAGCGCTACCCCGAGGCCCGCCGCGTGCTGGACGGCATCACCGTGCGCACCGCCCGGTGGTACTATCTCTCCTCGCTGGCCAATCAGGGCCTGGGCAACAGCATCGATGCCCTGCAGGATGCCCGCCGCGCCGCCCAGATGGAGCCCGGCAACACTGAATACCAGATGAACCTGCGCAATCTGCAGGACCCGGGCCGCACCTACCGCACCCAGACCACCTACGCCCAGCCCGGCGGCCTGATGCGCTGGTGCTGGAGCATGATCCTGCTCAACCTGCTGTGCAACTGCTGCTGTGGCGGCGGCTGGGGCTGGCGGTTCCGGATGTAAGCGCCAATAAGGATGCAAGAACAAAAAACCTCCCTGCCGGCGTGGCAGGGAGGTTTTTTGGTTGTTCAGTTATTGGATCACGATGGTCCGGCTGATCTCGCTGCTGGAGTAGTTTCCGGCGGCTTTGGCCGTCTGGACATACTCACCGGGTTCGGTGGGGAACCCGCTCTGGGTCGTGCCCAGGAAATCGAAGAGACTGCTCTTCTTTTTATAGGTGTAGTTCACCTTGCCGCCCTCGACCACCTGGCCGTCGCTCTCGACCACGGCAGTGACGTTGTAGTTCTGGGCTTCCGCCGCAGTCATGCTGGCGGGGAGCTCCTGTGCCCAGTAGACACGCACGCCTGCACTCTTGGGCTTGATGCGGAAGAACGCCATGCCGGCGGTGTTCACATCACCGGATTCCAGCGCCACGGCACCGCCCACATAGCTGCCGGCTTCCGTAGGCTGCTCGTCCAGATAGATGCGGCTGAACACGCCCTCGGGCAGATATTTGCGGATGAGCTCCAGCGCCAGCTTCATGCCGGTGGAGACATCCTTCAGCGTGGGGATGTAGAATTTCAGGACATCCATCACAGAGACCACTTCATCAGCCACCCGCAGCAGCACGCTCACGTCGTTGCCGTCGATCAGCTGCTTGATGTAGGCGTAGATGTTGAACTCTTCTTCCTGCTCAGGGTTCGCCGACATCTTTTTCGGCAGGGGGATCATTTTGAGCAGGGTGCGGATCTTGCCCGAAAGGATCAGGGTCACATAGCCCTGCGCTTCGCCGCTGGTGCCCATCACCACGCCGATATACTGGGTATCTGCCGGGGTAGTCTGGACGCTCAGGGTAAAGGGGGAGCCATAGGTCAGATCCCCGTCTGCGGTCAGGCGGATCGAGACAACGCTGTTGTTCTCATCCACGCCTGCGGTGGTCAGGTCAGGCAGTTCGCTGCCCGCCGAAGCCGCCAGCGCCGGTGTGGCCGCCGCACTCAGGGCGAACACTGCCGCCAGCAGCAATGAGATCAGCCGTTTGGTTTTCATCAGCCAAAGACCTCCTTTTATATAGGTTCTTGTATCATGCAAAAATAAGGGTGCGGGGAACACACAGCACAGTGTTCCCGCACCCTCATTTTACCGCATTGTACCGTACAGGTCAATAACGGGATTCAAGTTAAATTTTGCTCAGCTGCGGGCCCTGGGCGGTATCTTTGACAGCCCAGCCCATCTCGGTGAGCTGTGCGCGGATGGCATCCGCAGCGGCCCAGTCCTTGGCCTTCTTGGCGGCGGCACGCTTTTCCACCAGCTCCGTCACCTCAGCGGGCACCTCGTCCTTCTTGCGGTTGTACATCAGGCCCAGCACACCGGTGATCTCATCGAACGCCTTGGCGGCAGCCTCCAGCGCAGCCTTGGAGGAGGCAGCGGACAGGGTGTTGATCTCCTTGACCAGATCGAACACGGCAGCCAGCGCATCGGGGGTGTTCAGGTCATCGTCCATGGCCTTGCAGAACTTGGCGCGGGCCTCGTCTGCCTTGGCGGTCAGGGTCTCATCGGTGCCAAACGCGGTCTTGCTCAGGGCAAAATCGAGGTTCTCGCGGCAGGTGTAAAGGCGCTCCAGGCTGTTCTTGCAGCTCTCGATGAGGTCCACGGTGTAGTTCAGGGGCATCCGGTAGCCTGCGGTCAGCATGAAGTAGCGGATGGGCTCGTAGCCGTAGAGGTCTGCCACATCGCGGACGGTGAAGAAATTGTGCAGGCTCTTGGACATCTTCTGGTTATCCACGTTGATGAAGCCGTTGTGCATCCAGTAGTGGGCAAACTCGCAGCCGTTGGCGCACTCGCTCTGGGCGATCTCGTTCTCGTGGTGGGGGAAGATCAGATCCTGACCTCCGCAGTGCAGGTCGATGGTCTTGCCCAGATGGGTGCGGCTCATGGCACTGCACTCGATATGCCAGCCGGGGCGGCCCATGCCATAGGGGCTTTCCCAGGCGGGCTCGCCGGGCTTGGCAGCCTTCCAGACGGCAAAGTCAGCGGGGTCTTCCTTCAGGTCATCCTCCATCCGGCTGCGCAGCTCGCGGTTGCCGCTCTCCAAATCGTCCAGCTTGAGGTGGCTCAGCTTGCCGTATTCCGGGTCGCTCTTGACGCGGAAGTAGACATCCCCGTTCTTGGCAACGTAGGCATGGCCGGAATCGATCAGGTCCTTGACGATGTCCAGGATCTGCTGGATGTGCTCCGTTGCACGGGGCTGAACGGTGGGCTTTTTGCAGTTCAGACCGGCGGCATCCTTGAGGTACTCGGCCTCAAAGCGCTGGGCCACTTCCTTCATGGAGGTGCCCTCCTCTTGGCCCTTCTTGATGAGCTTGTCATCAATATCGGTGATGTTGGAGACATAGATGACCTTGTTGCCGCGGTATTCCAGATAGCGGCGCAGGGTATCGAACACGATCAGCGGGCGGGCATTGCCGATGTGGATATAGTTGTAAACGGTGGGGCCGCAGACATAGATGCGGTATTCGCCGGGCACCTGCGGCACAAACTCTTCCTTCTGGCGGGTCAGGGTGTTGAAAATCTGCATAAGAACTCTCCTTCTTGTAGGGCAAACAAAAGCCGCAGCAAAACCTCTCAGTCTCGCTTCACTCGCCAGCTCCCCTAATGGGGGAGCCCTTGGCAAAGAGGGCAGCTCCTGCGAATCTGCCTGAAAAAACAAAAACCCTCAAAGCAATATGATATCGCATATCACTTCGAAGGCGGTTTTCAAAATCGCGGTTCCACTTCTGTTTGTCGCTCAAAGCCGATAACGGCGGCTGCCGCGCCGCGATACTCCCCAGCAGGTTTCCCGCGGCGTGCTGCCCGGGCGCACTTCACACACGCTGCTGCAAACAGGCTCCCAGCCAACGGCCCGTTCTCTCTGTCCAGCTCACCTTTGCGCTACTCTGCCCGGGTAAACGCATTTTTCCTGATACATCTGTATTATAGCCGGGCCGGGGGGAGAAGTCAAGCAAAACGCAGGTGCCGGCATTTCAGCGGCAGCTCTGCGCCGATTCAATCGATCTCGTGCTTTTTACAGAAGTGCTTGCTGGCAAAGTACATTCCCGCCCAGATGGCGATGGCAAGCACGAGGTAGAACGGGTTCTTCATGGCAGACACCAGCGACTGCCCGAAAAGGGCCATCATGGCCACCATCACGCCCTTACCCAGCAGCATGGTGACAAGGTAGCGCTTCTCGTCAAAATCAGAGATGCCAAAGGCAAAGTGCATAAAGGACGAGGGCGTAAAGGGCAGGAGCGACAGCATGAACAGGGACGCGGTGTCGAACCGGCTGACCCATTGCTCCGCCTTTTGCAGCTTTGCCGAGCGGCGGGCAAATTTCCAGAAAAAACGCTTGACGACACGCCGCCAGAGCAGGAACATCACAGTGCCGCCCAGCATCACCCCGGCCCAGCTGTACACAAAGCCCAGAAGCCCGCCGTGGGCCGCAACATTCAGCGCCACAATGGCAATGAGCGGCAGCGGCGGAAAAAAGGATTCCACCATCGCAAGGATCACGGGCGCAATGGGGCCAAGGCCGCCAAAGCCTTCCAGCAGGGCCTTCCAGAATTCCAGCGTTCCCAGCTGGTGAAACCAGCCTATCATCGTCATTTCCATCCCGCGTGTTCCTTCCCTCTCATTTTTCTTTAGTATATCCGGTTTCTATGACACGCCCGTGAACAAAATACGAGCTTTTTTTGTCATATCACCTATACTACGAGACTGCGGGGGCCTTTCCTGCACAGGGCGGGAATCTTTATGCTTTTCCGGCGGCTTCAGCGGCGGCCTTTTCGGCCCTGGCCTGCATCCGCTCGATCTGCTGGGCGCGCATCCGTTCCCAGCGGGCAAGTCCGGCTTCGTCCGGGATCTGGACGCAGCGGGCAAAACTCCAGTGCAGGCCGTCCCGCCGGGCCAGCTTATAGCGCTGGAATACGCCCTTTCCAACCTCATTGCCGGTACCGGCGCAGGCAGGGCAGACAGACAGAGTATACCAGCCGCTGTTGCCCTTTTTCAGCCAGATATCGTCCGGCTGCAGATCCCCACCGCACACCGGGCAGCTGGCAGTGATGATCTTTGGGTCGCTGCGCCAGGTGGACTGCTCCACATAGCCGCGGAACACCCGGAAGTCCCGGTAATCACCGGGGGCGGGGCAGAGGCTTGCCCGCAGAGATTCCTCCTCGGTGGGGTAGGCCGCCAGACCCGCCCGCAGGTCAAGCTTGCGGCAGACATCGGCGGTGTAAAGGGTATCGGACAGGGCATCGTGGAACGGGCGCTCCATCGGGATGCCCATCCGGGTCACAACGCTTTCCAGCGTCATGCCCTCGCCCTCCTTGCGGGGGTGCTCCCGCAGGAAGATCTGCTGCAGATCATACCACTGGGTGGGGCGGCTCTCGTCCAGATTGCAGAGGAAAAGGTTCTGCTTGAGCACCGGCACGTCATCCATGCCCCACTCGGCAAACTCGGCATCCGGGCCGCACCACTGCATAAAGCGGCGCAGCCCCTGCACGATGGGCTCGCCCCGGTCCAGGTCGGCCTGGGTCAGGCCCGTCACCTTGGCGATGTGGTGCTGCAGGGTGCGGAAAATGCGGGGCCGCAGATGGATGGAGAAGGTATCCAGCACGTTGGCATCCTCGTCGATCTTCACTGCGCCGATCTCGATGATCTCGCCCCGGAAGGTCTGCTGCACGCCATGATAATTAAAGATGTACGGCTTATAGCCGATGTTCCATTCCAGATCAAATAAAACCAGATTGCGTGGCATTGTTGTTTGTGTTCCTCTCAGTTCAGGATAAATTTTTCGATGGCTTCCGCCACGCCGTCGTGGTTGTTGTCGGCGGCGGTGACGTAATCGGCCACAGCCTTGACGGCATCCTCGGCATTCTGCATGGCAACGCCCACCCCGGCATAGGAGATCATGGAGCGGTCGTTCAGGCCGTCGCCGCAGGCCATCAGGTTCTCCCGGGTCAGGCCCATCCGCTCCAGCAGGGCGGCAAGGCCCCTGTCCTTTGCCACGCCCAGCGGCACGGCCTCGATGAAGAAGGGGCTGGAGGGGTACAGGTCGATCCGGCCCGCAAACTGCTCCTTTCCGGCGGCACAGACAGCATCCCGCCGGGCAGGGTCAAGGGTGATGAGCATTTTGCAGATTGGGTAGTCCACATAGGAGGCAAGATCATCCACATGGATCATCGGCAGCTTTGTGGTAAAGCACTCCTTGTTTGCCCACACGTCCTGATCCCGCTCACACACGATGCCCTCGCTGTTATAGGTCAGGATGGCCACATCCTGCCGGGCTGCAAATTCGCAGAGCTCCGGGACGAACTCCGCTCCCAGCTGCACCTGATACAGGGCCTCGCCGGTCACGCAGTCCATGATCTTGCCGCCGTTGTAGGCCAGCACACAGCCGCCCTTTTTGTCCAGCCCCAGCTCCTTTGCCAGCGGCAGAATGCCCGCTGTGGGGCGGCCGGAGGCCAGCACGATGGTCACACCCTGTGCGGCGGCGGCATCCAGCGCCGCGCGGGTGCGGGGGGTAACGATCTTTTCGTCATTGGTCAGGGTGCCGTCCAAGTCCAGAGCCAGCACCCGGATATTCGATCTTGCCATGATTTTTATTCCTCGTTCTCAGGCAGGGGCTTCCCGCCGGATATTTTATTACTTACCTATCTATTTTACAATGCTTTCCCTTTTCTGTAAAGCAGGAAACCTGTTCCCCGCCCAGGGACACGCAAAAAAGCCGCCCGGCGAGCAAAACCGGACGGCTGAGAAGGAAGAAAACGCGTTATTACAGGATGTCGATGTATTCCCCGGCCAGTGCCTTGTTCATGCTGCGGACGGCGCAGAACTTGCCGCACATGGAGCAGGTGTCGCTGTGGTCATCCTCAGGCAGGCGGGCATCCCGGATGGCCTTGGCGGTCTCGGGGTCGAGAGCGCAGGCGAACTGGGCATCCCAGTCCAGCACGCGGCGGGCATCGCCCATCTTGTCGTCGATATCCCGGGCATGGGGGATGCCCTTGGCGATATCGGCTGCATGGGCGGCGATCTTGGAGGCCACGATGCCCTGCTTTACATCGTCCACGTTGGGCAGAGCCAGATGCTCGGCGGGGGTGACATAGCACAGGAAGGCTGCACCGCTCATGGCGGCAACGGCACCGCCGATGGCAGCCGTGATGTGGTCATAACCGGGGGCAATGTCGGTAACGAGGGGTCCCAGCACATAGAAGGGAGCGCCCATGCAGATGCTCTTCTGCACCTCCATGTTGGCGGCCACCTGATTCAGAGGCACATGGCCCGGGCCCTCCACCATGACCTGCACGTTGTGTGCCCAGGCGCGCTTGGTCAGCTCGCCCAGACGCACCAGCTCTTCGATCTGGCAGACATCGGTGGCATCGGCCAGGCAGCCGGGGCGGCAGGCATCACCCAGCGAGATGGTCACGTCGTGCTCGGCGCAGATCTCACAGATCTCGTCAAAGTGCTCGTAGAAGGGGTTCTCGTTGCCGGTCATGCTCATCCAGGCGAACACCAGAGAGCCGCCGCGGCTGACGATGTTCATCTTCCGCTTGTGGGTGCGGATCTGGTCGATGGTCTTGCGGGTGATGCCGCAGTGCAGGGTGACAAAGTCCACGCCGTCCTCAGCGTGCAGGCGCACCACGTCGATGAAATCCTGCGCGGTCAGGGTGGCAAGGTCGCGCTGATAGTGGATGACGGAATCGTACACGGGCACAGTGCCGATCATCACGGGGCACTCGTGGGTCAGCTTCTGGCGGAAGGGCTGGGTGTTGCCGTGGCTGGACAGATCCATGATGGCTTCCGCGCCCATATTGACAGCGCTCATCACCTTTTCCATCTCCACGTTGTAATCCTTGCAGTCGCGGGAAACGCCCAGATTCACGTTGATCTTGGTGCGCAGCATGGAACCGATGCCCTCGGGGTTCAGGCAGGTGTGGTGCTTGTTGGCGGGAATGGCCACCTTGCCCTCAGCCACCAGCTGACGGATCTCCTCCGTGGTGCGGTATTCCTTTTTGGCCACGATCTCCATTTCCGGCGTGACGATGCCCTTGCGGGCAGCGTCCATCTGTGTGGTATAGTTCTGCATGGTACTTTCCTCCAAATGACAGTTTATCTCTGAACAGCAGGGTGCTGGTCATACAGGGGTAGGGGCAGGCAGCCGTCATTCAGAAAAAACAGTACGCTCTGGATGCCGGCACCTGCGCAAAATACGCTTTTCATGTTGGTTTTCTCCATGAATTTTGTAACGCGGCCCAAGGTGGTGCCCCCGGTTTGCCGCGGGATGACAGATTATTTTACGATCTGCTCCGCCAGTGCCTTCAGCTCCCTGCACTCGGCCTCGATGTCCTCCGCGCCGAAGATCGCGCTGACAAGGGCCACACCGTTCACGCCGGTGCCCTTGAGCTGAAGCAGGTTCTCCTTGTGGATGCCGCCGATGGCCACAACGGGGATGTCCACGGCATCACAGATGGCTTTCATCATGCCCTCGGGCAGAACGTCCACGTCTGCCTTGGTGTGGGTAGAGAAGGCTGCACCCACGCCCAGACAGTCGGCACCATGCCGGACGGCCTCCAGAGCCTCCTCCACGCTGTGGACAGATACGCCGATCATCATCTCATCGCCCACGCGCTGGCGCACCTGAGCAGCGGCCATATCCTCCTGCCCCACATGGATGCCCTCGGCGTGGCAGCGGATGGCAATGTCCACGTTATCGTTGATAAAAAAGGGCACGTTGTACTTTTTGCACAGGTCGTGGAGCTCAAACGCCTCCTTCAGGAAGGCTTCCTCGTCCAGCTCCTTTTCCCGCAGCTGAACACAGGTCACGCCGCCCTTCAGGGCGCTCTCCACCTGCTGATAGAGGGTCTGATCGCCCACCCAGGCACGGTCGGTGACGGCGTAGAGCCGCATATATTCTTCAGCGCACTTCATACTTGGCACCCTCTTCCAGCTGAGCCGGAGTCATATTGTAAATGGCATCAATGATGTAATTGCGGTAAGTGGCGTTGCCGTCCAGCGGGGTCAGCCGTGCATGGGCGATCTCGCCCGCAAGGCCCATGGCGCAGACGGCGGCAGCCGCAGCCTCCAGCGGCTGGCCGGGGTTGGCGGTGAGAAAGGCCGCCGTCAGGGCAGAGAGCTGGCAGCCCGTGCCGGTGATGGCGCTCATCATCGGGTGGCCGTTGCGGATGCAGTAGGCTTTTGCCCCATCGGCCACGATGTCAATGGCACCGGTAATGGCCACAACGGCACCGGTCTTTGCGGCAAAAGCCTTGGCAAAGGCCACCGCGCCGTCCAGATTCTCCTCGGTGACCCTGTCGGCCACATCGGCATCCACGCCCTTGGTGGTGCCCGCGCCGGAAGCCAGCGTCTTTACCTCGGAGATGTTGCCCCGGATGACCGTGAACCGCACCTCGTCCAGCAGGCGGTAGGCCGTCTCGGTACGCAGGGCAGAAGCGCCTGCGCCCACAGGGTCCAGCACCACGGGGTGGCCCAGTGCATTGGCCTTTTTGCCCGCCTTGAGCATAGATTCAATGGTGCGGCTGTTCAGGGTGCCAATGTTGATGTTCAGCCCGCCGCAGATGGTGGTGATATCCTCCACCTCGGCGGCATCGTCGGCCATAATGGGCGAAGCACCGCAGGCCAGCACCATGTTGGCGCAGTCGTTCACGGTGACGTAGTTGGTAATATTATGAACGAGGGGGCTTTTGGTGCGGACATTGGCAAACTGCTCTGCAAACATGACGCACCCCCGTCAGGAAAGGCTGCTCTGCATGGAGCGCAGGGCACCGGAGTGCTGCAGGCTGTACACCAGCACGCCCGCAATGACCGCACCCACAGCGGTGGAGATGAGGAAGGGCACGATGTAGGCGTAGAACGCGATGTCACCGGCGCTCTTGCCCATCAGGCAGATGGCCACCGGGTAAGCGCACAGGCCGCCCAGAATGCTGGTGCCGAACACCTCGCCCACCAGGGTGGCGATCAGATTTTTGGTCTTTGCGTAGACCAGACCGCAGAGCAGGGCACCGAACATGCTGCCCGGGAAGGCCATCAGGCTGCCCAGCCCCAGGATATTGCGGAGCAGCGAGGCCACAAAGGCCACGCCCACGCCCCACCAGGGGCCCAGCAGCACGGCGCAGAGCACATTGACCATGTGCTGCACGGGGGCGCACTTGCTGCCGAACATCGGGAAGCTGAACACACTGCCCACCACGCACAGGGCGCAGAACATTCCAGCGAGAGCCAGCTTTTTCACAGAGAATTTTTTCATTGGTAACTCCTCTTTCTCAAAAAGCGGTCGAGGCTTGCTGGCCTCCTCTCACGCCGGAACACGGCTTCCCATCGCAGTTATTTCAAGGCTCAGGGCGCTCCCCCTCAGCCCGGAGCCGCCCGTTGCGGCGGCTTGCGGCAACAAAAAACAGGAGACACCACAGCGGTGCCTCCTGCAAAAAATCATTTTCCTATGACTTCCTACGGCGGCATTATCCGCATCAGGTCAAGGGTCGAAGTTTGGTTACTTCCTCTCAGCCCGCCTTACGAGCTCCCCTGTGTTTTGTTTTTCGTAGGGTATTGTACACCCGCCGGGGCAAAAAAGCAAGAATAAGTTTTTCTTTCGCCTTTTTGCCGCCTTTTTGCCAAATCGCTTTTACAATTTCCCGGATTATGTTATACTTGTACCAAATTCCGCAGCGCCCGGGGGAGCCATTCTCTGCTTTGGGGCACTGCCCGGCACAAAAGGAGATTGAAGTTATGGGTCTCATCAAAGCAGCTCTGGGCGCGGCATCCGGCATGATGGGCGACCAGTGGAAGGAATATTTTTATTGTGACGCTCTGCCCGCGGAGGTGCTGGCTGTCAAGGGCCAGAAACGGACCAATGGCCGCTCTGCCAACCGGCACGGCAGCGAAAACGTCATCTCGGATGGCTCTGTGATCGCCGTGGCCGACGGCCAGTGCGTGCTGATCGTGGAGCAGGGCAAGGTGGTGGACCTCTGTGCCGAACCCGGCGAGTACACCTACAGCACCGGCACCCAGCCCTCCCTGCTCAGCGGCGGGCTGAAGGACATCGACAGCGTGTTTGCCGAGCTGGGCAAGCGGTTCAGCTTTGGCGGGCAGGCCGGTTCCGACCAGCGCATCTACTATATCAATACCCGGGAGCTCACCGGCAACAAGTACGGCACCCCCAACCCGGTGCCTTTCCGGGTGGTGGACCAGCGCGCCGGGATCGACATTGACATCGGCATCCGTTGCTTCGGCGAGTACAGCTACCGGGTGGTCAACCCCATCCTGTTTTACACCAATGTCTGCGGCAATGTGGAAAACGCCTACACCCGCGACGCGCTGGACAGCCAGCTCAAGACCGAGCTGATGACCGCCCTGCAGCCCGCCTTTGCCCGGATCAGCGAGCAGGGCATCCGCTACTCCGCCCTGCCCGGCCACACCGCCGAGCTGGCCGAGGCCCTGAATCAGGAGCTGAGTGCCAAGTGGAGCAGGCTGCGCGGCATCGAGATCGTCTCTCTGGGCGTTTCCGGTGTCAAGGCCAGCGAGGAAGACGAGCAGATGATCAAGGAGCTGCAGCGCAGTGCGGCCTTTATGGACCCCACCCGCGCCGCCGCCCATCTGGTGGGCGCGCAGGCCTCCGCCATGCAGGCTGCCGCCTCCAACACCGCCGCCGGCCCCGCCATGGCCTTTATGGGGATGAACCAGGCCGCTGCAGCGGGCGGTGTCAACGCCCGGGATCTCTACCAGATGGGCGGCCAGCAGACCGCCGCGCAGCCTCAGGCCGCACCGGCTGCTGGCTGGACCTGCAGCTGCGGCCACACCGGCAACACGGGCAAGTTCTGTGCCGAATGCGGCAAGCCCCGGCCCGAAGCCCCGGCTGTCTGGGTGTGCAGCTGCGGTGCAAAGAACAGCGGCAAATTCTGCTCGGAATGCGGCAGACCCCGGCCCGCCGCCAAGTGCGCCAACTGCGGCTTTGTGCCTGCCGACCCGGCCAACCCGCCCAAGTTCTGCCCCGAGTGCGGCAAGCCCTTTGGGGCCTGAGAGGGGTCTGACGCATGGCTGAAAAGACAACGAATTATCAGTGCCCGGCCTGTACCGGCCCCCTGCACTACGATGGTGCCAGCGGCAAGCTGGTCTGCGATTACTGCGGCTCGGCCTACGACGTAAAGGACATCAAAGCCCGCTACGCCAAAAAGCAGGCCGCTGCCGACACTGCCGCCGAGGGCGATGCCAAAAAAGCCGCCCGCCTGCCCCGGCAGGACAGTCCGGTGTGGAGCGAGGCCGAGGCGGAGGGCCTGAACAGCTACTCCTGCCCCACCTGCGGGGCCGAGCTGGTCTGTGACGAGACCACCGCCGCCACCACCTGCCCCTACTGCGGCAACCCCACGGTGCTGGGCGGCAAGCTCTCCGGGAAACTGAAGCCGGAGTATATCCTGCCCTTCAAGCTGGACAAAAAGGCCGCCATTGCCCAGCTGACCAGATATTACAAGGGCAAGGCCTTCCTGCCCAAGGCGTTCAAGAGCCAGAACCACATCGCAGAGATCCAGGGCGTATATGTCCCCTTCTGGCTCTACGATGCCAAGGCCGACGCGCGCGGCCGGTACGAGGGCCAGAACTCCGAGAGCCACCGCGAGGGTGATTACATGGTGACCACCACCCAGCACTACGATGTGCGCCGCGAGGGCTCGGCCGACTTTGCCAAGGTGCCGGTGGATGGCTCCAGCAAGATGCCCAACACCCACATGGATGCCATTGAGCCTTTTGATTACGGCGACCTGAAGCCCTTCTCCACAGCCTACCTGCCCGGCTATCTGGCCGACCGGTATGACGAGGATGCCGATGCCTGTGCCGAGCGCGCCTACCGCCGGATGTACAACTCCACGGCCGATGCGCTCCACGCCACCACCGGCGGCTACAGCGAGATCCACCCCATTTCTGAGAACATCAACGTGGATATGACCCACGCCCACTACGCCCTGCTGCCGGTCTGGATGCTCCACACCCGGTGGAAGGACAAGGACTTCCTGTTCGCTATGAACGGGCAGACCGGGCGGCTCATCGGCGACCTGCCGGTGGACAAGAGCCGGGTGGCCGCATGGTTTGCGGGCATCAGCCTGCCCCTGATGGCAGTGCTGGCGTTCCTGCTGTTGTTATAAGGGGGTGGCAGAATGAAACACACTGCAAAACGCTTTGCCGCCCTGCTGGCCGCACTGGTGCTGGCGCTCTGCCTGAGCATCCCCGCCTTTGCCGCCGCGCCGCTGGTGCGGGACGAGATGGGCCTGTTCGATGCGGATACTTACAGCCAGCTGGAAGCTTCCGCCGAAGCCGCCAGCGACGGCCACGGCTGCGACGTGTATTTTCTGGTGGTGGACAGCATCGGCGATGCCGACCAGCGCCAGTATGCAAAAGACTACTACCTCGCCAACGGTCTGGGCAGCGGCTCTGAACAGAGCGGCATCCTTTTCCTGCTGGCAGTCGGCTCCCGCAAGTATGTCACCATCACCTACGGCGGCGGCGTGACAGCCTTTACCGATTACCGCATCGAGCAGATCGAAGATGCCGTTGTCCCCTATCTCTCGGACGACGACTGGGCCGAGGCCGCCTCCGAGTACCTCTCCATGTGCGCCGACACGCTGGATTTCTACGCTGAGCACGGCGAACCGCTGGATGTTGACAACGATACCAGCGGCTGGCCCATCCTGCTCCTCATCGTCATCGGCGTACCCATGATCATTGCCGGTATCGTCTGCGGCGTGCTGTACAGCCAGATGAAAACAGCCCGGCTCAAGACCGAGGCCAACGATTACATCGGCGCAGGCTTAAAGCTGCGGGTGCAGGTGGACAACTACACCCACACCGACCGCGTGCAGGTCTACGACCCGCCCCACGAGGAGAGCAGCAGCTCCGGCGGCTCCTCCGTGGACAGCGACGGCTTTGGCGGCTCCTCCGGCGGCTCGTTCTGAGCGCACTTTTCTCCAGCAGTAAACCACCGGTTCTGCCGGTGGTTTTCGCTTGTTTTTATTTCCGTATAACATGCAAAAGAAAGGAAACCCAACGAATGTCAAAGAAGATCACCGCCCTGATCCCCGGAGCCGCGCTGGCACTGGGCATCGCCTGCATCGCCAAGTGGCTGGAAACGCTGGAAAGCAGCGCCGGGCTCCACCTCATTGGCGCATCGGTCATCGCCCTGTTTATCGGCATGGCCATCAATGCGTTTTTCCAGCCCAACAAAACAACCGCGCCGGGCATCAGATTCACCTCTAAAAAAGTCCTGAAATTCGCCATCGTCCTTCTGGGTGCCAGCCTGAACATCCGCACCGTGCTGACCGTGGGCCGTTTTTCGCTGACAGTCATGCTCTTCACCCTGGCCACCTGCTTTGGACTGGGCGCGCTGATCGGCAGAGCACTCGGGCTCAACTGGAAAACCAGCAGCCTGATCAACGCCGGAACCGGCATCTGCGGCGGCTCTGCCATTGCCGCCATTGCGCCGGTGATCGAGGCCGATGACATGGATATCGCCTACGGTATGTCCGCCACCTTCCTGTTCGATACGGTGATGATCGTTGTATTCCCGCTCCTTGGCCGGTGGCTCGGGCTTTCCGATGCCGCATTCGGTCTCTGGGCCGGTACGGCGGTCAACGATACCTCCAGCGTTGTAGCCACCGGCTACGCTTTCAGTGAAGCAGCCGGTGACTTTGCAACGATGGTCAAGCTGACCCGCACGCTGGCGATCATTCCGGCTGTTCTGGTCTTTGCCGCCATCAACCTGCACCTGAAAAAGAAAGAGAGCGCCCAGGCCAACGGTGTCAAGGTGAGCATCCGTTCCATTTTCCCCTGGTTCATCCTTGCGTTCCTTGCCATGTCCCTGCTGACCAGTCTGGGCCTTCTGCCCGCCGTGCTGGTTTCCGGCCTGAAGACCATCAGCAAGTTTCTGATGGTCGCGGCTCTGGCGGCCATCGGTCTGAACACGAACTTTAAATCACTCTGCCGTTCCGGCGCAAAACCCATGCTGCACGGCTTCATCATCTCCACATTGGTCGTTCTGGTCGCCATTGGCGTTGAGTACATGATCGGCATTGCACCCTACGGCACGCTGTAACGCTCCTGCCAGCTGAATTTTCCCACAAAGAAAGAGCAGTGCTCTCCAATGGGTCCACCCACCGGAAGCACTGCTCTTTTATTGTTCCGCTTTGCTCCACAAACGCGAAGTTATAAACATCTTTGCAAATATATCATATCTATCAACTGTACACCGCCCTCATAAATTGGGTGGTCATAATTGTCAGTAAAGAAATTGGGAATCTTGTGAGAACGAACAAATCCACATTTTTCATAAAATGGTATCGTCAATGGACTGTCACCTGTTCCAACTTGCAAAACAGAATATTCATCTGCATATTTACCGGCAAGAAAATCAATTAGTGCTTTGCCATAGCCCTTTCCCTGATTTTCCGGATCGACTGCGATATTCTTAATTTCAAGTATTTCGTTACCTTCATCGGTGACAACACATTCAGCTTTTACATCATTGTCTTCAAGCACATACATAGTTCCTTTTTCAAGATACCGATCAACCATGCTCGCCTGTTCATCAGCTAATAACAATAATGATATAAACTGCTTTTTATTCTCATTCACTTCTCGGATTTTCATATCCATTACTCCGTCAAACTGGAATTTAGCAATTTCTAATTTTTTTGACGTTTCGGTTCATTAAATGCCTGCCAAAGTGTTTATATAAAAATGCTTTTATCGCAGACATTTCTTGATGGTGTTCTTTTAGCAAGTCATCAGGCGAATCATAGACTCCAAAATCTTGATTAATTCCTTCACTCTGAATATATGTATTATTTCTATCAAAATCTATAATTGGATTTTTGAAGTCTTTTACGGCTACACCGTAACCACAAAATGCACCTTTACAATCACTATTTTTTTCCTGTACTTTTTGTAAATACTTTTTATCAAGAATAAACGCCTCTAACTCATACCATCTATCCTCAAAGTAAACTTCAACCCAACTATGAAATACATTTTGTGGTGCATTTTTATAGACAACCCCTGTCATTGCTCCCTTTTGTAATTTTTTATCAATGGTGAATCCATGTACCCTGCAAGGAATATTGCATGCCCTTAGTATTGCCATAAACAATGTTCCTTTTGTATTACATTGTCCATAACCATCTGCCAAAACCTTTGATGCAGGAACATTATCATCAATATTATATCCAAACAATATTTCATCCCTAACAAAATCATAAATCGATTTTAAGCGTTCAAATTCATTTATATTTTTCCATCCTCTTTCCCGAATTAACTGCTGTATGTTTGCGTTGGAATAATCTAACATTTTTGTTTCTTTTAAATATTTGTCCATAATGCACCTTCACAAATTGAAGTTGGTCAAAGTTGTTGGCGAAGATATTCCACAACATTTCCATTCATATCATAGAAACAGATGCTTCCTACATTGAGGGGCAGGACAATGGCGAAAGGCTTGCCGCTATCAATATCAATCACCTGAATGCAGTTGCCATCATCTACTTCAAGTCGAACAATATTTTGGGTATTCATTGAGATAAATGCCCTTTCGTTATTTCCCTCAACAACAAACTCTGCAATATAATCATCAACCTCAATCATATCTCCACCACCACGGAAGAAATATCCAAAAGACAAGCCAGGGCGATTTACATAGACAGAAAAAGTGTGGTCTGTCTTGTCCTGTGGGTAAGAAATAAATGCAGCCATTGTGTCGGAAATGCTTCCATCAACAATCCAATCATCCAAAATTTTTTGAGATTGGCGAATGTCTGCTTCTAAACTGTTTGCGGTTTTACCAATGTCATTGTTTGCATAAAGGAAACCGAAAACCAACACACAAGCCAAAATAACACCCAAGAGGATTATGGGTAATTTCTTTTTCATAGAATCACACTCCTTTATCAAATTCCGATTTGTTGAACTAAGCCGAGTATATCACACTCTTCCCACAAATACTACCACACAAAAAAACTCCCATGCTCACATCGGAAGATGCTGTGCATGGGAGTTTTGGCTGCGCCTGTTACGGCGTATTGTTACTTATTGAAGGTTTCCTCGTTCAGCAGGCCCTCGCTCTTGGCAACGCAGATGCTGGCAACTGCATCACCCACCACGTTCAGGGAGGTGACCAGCATCTCGATGGGGCGGTTGATGGCCAGGATCAGGGAGTAGGCCAGCAGAGCGCCGTCGTTGACGAAGCCCATGCCGGACAGGATGGTGAACAGGATGACAGCCCCAGCGCCGGGAGCGGCGGGGGTGCCCACAGATGCCAGCAGGGCCAGCAGGGCGACCACGACCAGCTGGCCGGGGGTGACGGTGTAACCGGCACAGCCTGCAATGAACACGGTGGCAATGACCTGCATGATGGCGGTGCCGTCCATGTTGATGGTCATGCCCAGCGGCAGGACGAAGGAAGCAATGCTCTCATCCACGCCGAACTCTTCCTCGCACACCTTGATGTTCAGGGGCAGGGTGGCGGCGCTGGAGGAGGTGGAGAAGCCGAACACTGCCACGTTGGCGATCTTGCGGATGAAGGTGAAGGGGTTCAGCTTGGCACCCAGTGCAATGACCAGCGGGTAGGCAATTACCAGAAAGACCAGCAGCAGGACCACCGTGACCACCACATAGACCAGCGCGGGCTTGAGGTAATCAATGCCGTAGATGGCGAAGGTGCGGGTCAGCAGCACAAAGACCGCAAAGGGGGCAAAGTTGCTGACGATGAAGTTCAGGAACACGACCACCACATCGTTGACCTCGCCCAGCAGGCGGCGCAGGGTCGCGGTGCGGCTCTCGCCCAGGGTGTTCATGCTCAGGCCGATGGCCACTGCCAGGAACACGCTGGAAAGCACAGCGCCATTGCTGCCAAAGGCAGTGATGATGTTGGAGGGGATGATGTTCAGCACCACGTTCAGGGGGTTGGAACCGGTGGAACCGCTGGCTTCTGCCAGACCCTCGATGCGGGTGTTGAACAGGCCCATGGAGTAGGCGCCGTAGCCCACACAGCCTGCCAGCAGCAGCGCCAGGAAGGAGCACAGCAGGAACCAGAACAGGGTCTTTGCGGAAATGCGACCCATGGTGCGGGTGTCTGCAATGCTGCCGATGGCCAGCGAAATGGAGGTAAAGACCATGGGGATGATCACCAGCTGAAGCGCCTTGATGAAGAGCTGGCCGATGATGTAGAAGATGCCAAAGGCTCGCTCAGCGCCCTCGGCGGTGATATCCTGGAACAGCAGGTTGTTGATGGTGGTCCAGGTCTCTGCCTGACCGCTGGCGTTCAGATGCTCCCGCAGGAACATAACGGCCAGACCGGCCACCAGGCCGCAGACCAGAGAGATCGCCATGCGTTTTGCAAGGGATAATTCGTGTTTCTTTTTTGTTTCCATATACTTTTCCTCTCACAGTACCGGTTTTTGGCTCACACTTTGTCTACTCTAGCACAGCTTCCCCTGCAATGCAAGAGAAAACCGCGCAAAATACAGCTTTTTTGCAAGTAAGTATGACTTTTCACCGCAAAAATCCCCCGGAAGCTCTCTGCCTCCGGGGGATCTGCTCACTTATTTCTTGAACTTGAACACCGGCGCGCCAGCGGCAGCATCGCCGTCCGCAACAACACTGATCTCCGGCAAGTCATCACTGTTGGTCACGATGAGGGCCGTTGCAGTGGGGTGGCCTGCGGCACGGATGGCTTCCAGATCCACCTTCAGCAGCGGGGTGCCAGCCTTGACCTTGGCCCCTTCTTTGGTCAGGGAGGTAAAGCCCTGTCCTTTCATCTCCACCGTGTCCATGCCGACATGGATCAGCAGCTCAATGCCGTCATCGCTCATCATACCAACGGCGTGCAGGCTTTCGGGCACCTGCGTAACGGTGCCGTCAAAGGGAGCATAAACGGTGTCGCCGGTGGGCTCCACGCCGCAGCCGGGGCCCAGGATCGCGGAGGCAAAGGTCTCGTCAGGCAGCTGCTCCAGCGGGATCACCTTGCCGTCAATGGGAAGCATGACCGTCATCTTCTGGCCGGAAAATTTCGTCTCGGATGCGGCCTTGCCGCCAAAAAGCTTGTCAAAAAAGCCCATAATATAAACCATCCTTCCACAGTGCACAAAGTGCAGCCTTTACCCAGTTAAGAATAGCATATCCGCGCAGAAAATACAATCTGCATCCTGCACAAAGAGACGCACCGCCATTTGGCAGGTGTGCCCTTACATCAGCTCCAGCAGCTGCTCCACCTCTTCCATCCGGGTGGCCCAGCTGGTGGCAATGCGGACAACGGTGTGGGTATCATCGTACTTCTCCCAGAAGCCGAACTTGGCCTTGCCTTCCAGCGCGGCCAGCTGCTCGTTGGACAACACGATGAACACCTGATTCGTGGGGGAATCCATGAAGAACGAATAGCCCTTTTCGGCCAGCCCCTTCTTGAGCACGGCGGCGGTCTCAATGGCATTTTTGCTGATGGTCTGGTACAGGTCATCGGTGAACAGCACATCGAACTGGATGCCCAGCAGACGGCCCTTTGCCAGCAGAGCGCCCTGCTGCTTGACCATGGTCATAAAGTGAGCCGGTGCGCCGTGGGGGAACACAACTGCCTCGCCGCAGAGCGCACCCACTTTGGTGCCGCCGATGTAGAACACATCGGTCAGGCGGGCCACATCGGCCAGCGTCACATCGGTGCCCTCGGCGGCCAGACCATAGCCCAGACGGGCACCGTCCATAAACAGCGGCATGTGGTACTTATGGCAGACAGCGGACAGCGCTTCCAGCTCTGCCTTGGTGTACAGGGTGCCGTACTCCGACGGGTGGGAGATGTACACCATGCCCGGGAACACGAGGTGGTCCATATTGCCATCGGCATAGAAGGTCCTGCACCAGTCCTCAACCGTCCCGGCATCCAGCTTGCCGTTGGTGTGCGGCAGGCCGATGACCTTGTGGCCCGTGAACTCGATGGCACCGGCCTCGTGGGCGGCCACATGGCCGGTGGATGCGGCCAGCACACCCTCCCAGCGGCGCAGCATCGATGCAATGACGATGGCGTTGCTCTGGGTGCCGCCCGAAATGAACCAGACATCGGCATCCGGTGCGCCGCACGCCGCGCGGATCTTCTCCCGCGCACTGGCGCAATAGGGATCGGTGCCGTAGCCGGAGACCTTTTCAAAGTTGGTCTCCACCAGCTTCTGTAAGATCGCCGGATGCGCACCCTCGCAGTAATCGTTTTCAAAATACAGCATATACTTTCCCTCGCTCTGCATTTGCATTCAAGATAAACCTATTATCTGCTTTTTGTGCAGGGTTGTCAATGTGGAACCCCCGCATGGGCGGGGAAAAAACCGGCGACAGCGGCCAGCCGGAGTATGTGCAGGGATCACCCCCGCGTGGGCGGGGAAAAGAGGTAGCTGATGAAGGGATAGGTGGAATCATCAGGATCACCTCCGCATGGGCGGGGAAAAGTCCAGCTTGTCGAGTGCATCCTTGCACGGGCCGGGATCACCCCCGCGTGGGCGGGGAAAAGGATTCAGAAGAATCCCGGTGGTGGGCTTTGAAGGGATCACCCCCGCATAGGCGGGGAAAAGGCATACAGGCAGACGGTGCCGGGGCTTGGGCTGGGATCACCCCCGCGTGGGCGGGGAAAAGTCAAGGGCACCGGGCAGATCGCGGTGCGGAGCAGGATCACCCCCGCATGGGCGGGGAAAAGACGATGTATTTCGAGGACAAATACTTCTGCCGGGGATCACCCCCGCGTAGGCGGGGAAAAGAGGGTGCTCAGCTCGCTGAAAAAACCGGAATAAGGATCACCCCCGCACAGGCGGGGAAAAGCCGGTGAAAATCATCTTGTGGCACAGCTGCCAGGGATCACCCCCGCATAGGCGGGGAAAAGTCGGCCTCGATGGCGGCCTGAGTGAAGCTGTTGGGATCACCCCCGCATAGGCGGGGAAAGGCGTATGAGCAGTTGCAGAGTGGGATCACCCCCGCACAGGCGGGGAAAGGTCAGGAATGAAAGGAATGAAATCATGGAAGTTAGGATCACCCCCGCGCAGGCGGGGAAAAGATAAGGCAGAGCATCTGGTACAGGACCACATAGGGATCACCCCCGCACAGGCGGGGAAAAGATGTTACCTCTGCGCAAGCACAAAGTCAAGTTGGGATCACCCCCGCGTGGGCGGGGAAAAGGCAAAGATTACGCCACGGCTGAAACGATGCAGGGGATCACCCCCGCGTGGGCGGGGAAAAGCGCAATCTCAGTCACTCCTATCAACGAAAGCAGGGATCACCCCCGCGTGGGCGGGGAAAAGTTGGTATCCTCAACTGCCAGTGTTCTGGCGATGGGATCACCCCCGCGTGGGCGGGGAAAAGTGCTCTTTGAGCAGCTTTTTAACTCTCTGTTCGGGATCACCCCCGCGTGGGCGGGGAAAAGGCGGCTTTCCATGCTTGGCTGTGCTGCATCCGGGGATCACCCCCGCGTGGGCGGGGAAAAGTGGCCGGGTCTACGAATCGCGCGCTGCTACTTGGGATCACCCCCGCGTGGGCGGGGAAAAGGTCGTCCTCGATGACTGGCTGCGATACTGGCTGGGATCACCCCCGCGTGGGCGGGGAAAAGCCTCGTAGAGCCAGCGGTGATTGCAGACGTTAAGGATCACCCCCGCGTGGGCGGGGAAAAGTCTACGACAGCTACGACGACAGCGTCGCTCCGGGGATCACCCCCGCGTGGGCGGGGAAAAGTCATGGATTCCGGTTGGGAAATGTCGCTGGTCAGGATCACCCCCGCGTGGGCGGGGAAAAGTCGCTTATTTATCTGTTTCCATTTTTTCGGCTAGGATCACCCCCGCGTGGGCGGGGAAAAGCAATGTCGGTCAGGATGGCCGGCGGGCTACCGAGGATCACCCCCGCGTGGGCGGGGAAAAGTTGTACGCCATTGCCGCGTTGTTTTCGATATGGGGATCACCCCCGCGTGGGCGGGGAAAAGTTGATGCCGGCATTCCCATGCTTGCGCCTGTGAGGATCACCCCCGCGTGGGCGGGGAAAAGCTGTTAACCGGAACAGCAACAGACGATGAAACAGGATCACCCCCGCGTGGGCGGGGAAAAGGTAGTAAACGAAGGCAACGCCACAACAACGCAGGGATCACCCCCGCGTGGGCGGGGAAAAGTTGCTCCAAAGAACTGCGGCTCATCCTGAACAAGGATCACCCCCGCGTGGGCGGGGAAAAGTCTCCTTTACAGTCTGATGCCGCCCCGCATGGGGGATCACCCCCGCGTGGGCGGGGAAAAGTAACAGATATTCGCTTTTGTCTTTGCACTGAAAGGATCACCCCCGCGTGGGCGGGGAAAAGTTACTATCATCCCTGGTACATGATCATCATCATAAGGGATCACCCCCGCGTGGGCGGGGAAAAGGAAGCAAGAGATTACCCAAAAGAACAAGTCTGGGGATCACCCCCGCGTGGGCGGGGAAAAGCGAAGGCGGAACAAACGACAAGCAAATCATGGAGGATCACCCCCGCGTGGGCGGGGAAAAGTGAATGAAATCGCAGAGCTGACAGGCTCAGGGAGGATCACCCCCGCGTGGGCGGGGAAAAGTTTGTTTATTTTTAACGCTCTAACGTTTTAAAAGGATCACCCCCGCGTGGGCGGGGAAAAGACTAAAAAGATCCCATAGAAGCGGCATTTTTATCAGCGGGCCGATCCCGTTTCATTCAGTTTTGCATAGACCTGCTGGATCAGGCGGCAGTCGGGCAGGGCGCGATGGGTCTCCTGCTGGGCAACCTCAAAATGCCGGGCCAGCGTGAGCAGCTTATAGTTCATCACCCCCGACACCTTACGGCGGGCAAGGGGCAAAACATCGATGCTGCGGTTGGTAAGCAGGGGTCTGTCATTCCGAATGCAGGCCGCACGCAAGAAATCGAGGTCAAATTTCAGGTGATAGCCCACCAGAGTGTCTTTGCCCACGAATGCGAGAAACGCCTCCAGCGCGGCCAGCGGCTCCATACCGCCGCTCCGCTCCTCCGGCGTGATGCCGGTGAGCTTTGCCACCACATCCGGCAGAGGTTCTGCGCCCCGGACAAGGGCCGAAAATTCTTCGGCAGGCTGACCATCCCGCACACGGAGAGCACCGTATTCCACAATGGTATCTGAGGCGGCGTTCAGACCGGTGGTTTCAAGGTCGATCACGGTGTAGCTTTCTTCCTTGGCAGGGGCGGCGGCTTTCTTCCGGGCCATCTTCTGAGCCATCTGGCGTTTGGCCGCGTTGCTGAATCCCGGTTTGAGATCAGCCGCCGGGGCCTGCGTCCGGGGCAGCGGGCGGCGCATCAGCTTGATGCCCTCGAAATCAACGGCCTCCCAGCTGGTGTTGTGGGTGCGGAAATCCATCCGCTGTTCGTTGTTGGTGTTAAACACCAGCGTTGCCTGCCCATTTTTCAGGTTTTCGCAGACGCGATCCCAGATGGCATCCCGCACACGGCTGCTCACATTGCCCACATACACGCCGGTGTTGATCTCGCACAGCCACTTGGATAGGTCACCCCGCAGGCTGGGCGGACAGTTTGTCATAGTCAGGACAACGATGGCTCCTCACCTTCTTCCGCATCGAAGTAGTTTACGCCGTTGGCAACGGTGCCGATCTTGCTGTCCCAGAGATAGACCACTTCCGGTTCCGCCGCCTGCTCCTCTTCGTTCAGGAGCAGCCAGCGGACATCGTGCACCATCCGCTCCAGAATATGATGTTCCACCATGGCATCCCGCACACGGCGGCGCATAACGGAGGGCAGATCCTGCGGAGCCTGCGCCGCCACCTCGAAGGCCAGCGGGATGACCACCTCGGCTTTGTACAGGTCGGCGATATCGTACACAAAAGAGCCCTCGTGCTTGACGTGGACAAATCCCAGTCCCGGCGCGCAGCCCAGCGCAGTGATGACCGCAAAGGCCAGGCCGTACAGGCAGGCCGTGCCCGCCGAAAGGGCCTGATTGACGAGGTCTCCTGCAGAAAAATCATTGGGGTCATACACCCGGCCATTCCATTTGACACCGGTGACCTTTGCGGCCTTGCGGTATGCCGTGCGTACCCGGCTGCCCTCCCGGCCCCGGAGCTGCTGGGTGGTCAGGCGGGAAACATCCTCATCCGGGAAACGGAGCTGGTACATTTTGCGCACCACTTCCAGATGCTCCCGCTGGTTGGAAAAGCGCTCAGCCTGCCGTTCCAGCAGGCGGGAGTGCTCACTCAGGGCACGGCCATGGGCGTAGAACCGCACGCCATGCTCCCCCACCCAGACCGCTGCCACACCGGTATCCCCCATCAGCTCCATGGCACGGTGGGTCACACGGGTGCCGGGCCCCAGCAGCAGGACAGAGATGCCCGCTGCCGGAACCTGAACGATTCCCTTTTCATCCGTTACGGTAATGGCTCCATTGTCCCGGCCAAGGGTGCAGTGTTCCAGATACAGAAAGGTCATCCGGTCCCGGAGCTGCGGCAGCGCCTGCCGTTCGGGCCGCGCAATGCCCGGCATCTCAGCCATGGTCTCCTCCCCTGTGGATGATGGTCATCAGGCCAAGGCCATAGGCCTTGCCCCGGCCAACGCCCTCGCACAGCAGGGCCTTGAAGGCCTCCGGGTCTGTCACCTGCAGAACACCCTCGTAGGTCACAGCCAGCAGGGTAACGGGCCGGGTGCCGTTTTTCTTGAAGTGATAGGTCTGCTTCCGGGTCACTGCGAACGACCCCTCCGAGACGGCAAAGCCGTGCTTTGCGGCCTGCGCCCACAGCCATTCCTCCTGCTCCACCTCGAGATAGCAGGGTTTCAGGGTACCCCGGGCCGTATGGTCGGCAGTGTCTTTTTTGCTGCGGGTAGGGTTGGCAGTCAGGCGGAACTGCCAGCAGCTGCCCGCTGTCACCCGTTCCAGCAGCGGGTCATAGGGCCGGGTCTCCGGGGGCGCACCGGTGCCGAACTGCGCACACAGGGCGGTCAGATCCGGCCGTTCCTCACTGAGCAGGAGCAGGTACAGTTTTTCTCCCAGCTGATCCAGCCGCCACAGCCTGCGGCGGCGCGCACCGGGAAAAGCGTTTTCCACCGCACCATGGAATTTCTGGGGCGAGATCAGCGCCACCATGGTCTCACGGCGGGTCGGGTCAAGTTCTGCGCGGGATAGATACATGATTTCTCACCTCAATTCTGCCATTGCGTCATGTTCGGTCGCGCCGGGCATTTCCGGCGGGTTTGTGTTCCACTCCCGCACCGGGCGGAAGCCGTACTGCCGGTGGATGGGGCTGAACGACACCGCCAGATCACGCCGGGGCACGGCAGCAGCATCCGCCGGGTCCGCGTCTGCCACGATGCGCAAGGGGGCCCCATTCCTCTGTTTCACCAGCAGCGGTTCTGCCCGCAGGGTATCCAGCAGTTCCCCGGCCCGGATACCAAGGAAGAGCGGCAGGGTGGGCGGGCAGGAACGCCGCCCCAGATACAGCGGGTAGACCGGATGTTTCAGGGCCGTTTCCAACTCCTGTAACAGGGCGGTGTCCTCGCTTTCCAGCCCCACCAGAAAGACCGCATCCTGCAGGTAATGGCGGTAGGTCACATAAGGAGCCTTGCCTTTTTTCCGATCCTCTTCCCGGTTGGCTGTGTGGAAATCCACCAGCAGGCTGCCCTCCCGGTCAGCACGGACGGCAAAGTGCAGGCCGTTCAGCCGGGCAAGACCTGCGGCATCGTCCCGGCGCAGGCCCAGAGCCGCCGCCAACAGACCAATGACACCGCTTTTGGTGGGTTCCCGGTTCGTTTTGCGGGTCTCAAATTTGGAATCCGCACCCCACGATTGCAGGGGCGCGGCCAGCCGAAGCAACAGCGTTGCCATGGTCACACCTCATTTCCGGGCAGCTTCTCCTTTACGGCACGTTCCAGCGCGGTGAGCATCTGGTTCAGGGGCATGGCCGGGGCCAGCTCGTCCAGCCCGATGCCCACAGCAAAGCTCTGGGCCGGAGCATCCGCATAGCAGGCATACACCTGCTGCGCATACTGCTTCAGCGCCGTCTTGGAGGGTTCCGCATAGCCCTCGGGGCTCTTGCGCACCGGCTTTTCAAAGGCACCGCAGAGGTTCACAGGCTGATCCTCCCGCAGGGTGACATAGACAGCATCCGGCAGGGTACGGTTGGCAAAGCTGTTCTGCTTTCCGGTGGGCATGGAGCGGATGAAGGCTTCGCCGAACACCCGGACAGCCTGGGCCGCCTTTTCAGCCCCAAGCAGGTGCACCAGTTCCACCATGTTGACGGTGGCATAGCGATACAGGGTGGAAGAGTTGTACTCCACCGTGCCCAGATGGCCCGCACCTGCCGAATCCTCCGGGGCACAGTCATCCACGGCGGTGAAGTAATCAAACTCGTTCTGCACGGCATGGGTGGAGATGCTGTGGGCCACCTGAGCGGCGGCATCATAATTCAGGGAAGGCGCATCTGCCACCATTCTTCCGAACAACGCCATATCTACCGAAGGAGCCGTCCCCAGTGCATCTTTATACTGCTTCGGGTCATTGCAATCTGCAATCGCCAATTCAGCCAATGCTTTGGCCTGGGCCTCGCTCAAAAAGAACAATGTCTTAAGTTTGTCCTCTCCGCTCTTCTCGTCCACCTTAAACCCTGTGTTTTTGACTACTTTCTTTGCCAGTTTAGCTGCGTCCGCATCCGGTGCAAGCAGTTTGATCTGCTTTTCCACCACATCTGCAATCTTTTTGGTTCGGCTGCCGATATCTTCGGCATTCAGCATGTACTCATCTTTGAACATCTCTCGGATCGCGTGCTTCCACGCCTGAGAGGATACCCGGGCGCGGGTGGCACCGCCATAGACAGCCGTCTTGGGGCTGCCGGTATCGTCGCGGTTCACACAGCTGGGCGGCACAGTTTGCAGCACATGAAAATCAACATACAGACGCTTGGTATCCATTTCAATTCTCCTTTTCTTCGGTTTCAGGTGTGTCGGCATTCATCTGGTAAAGGTCCCGGCCCCACTGCAGGCGGACATTGGCTGCCTGATCCGGGAGCTGGAACCGGTACAGCTCCACAGCCAGCCGGGGGTAATCCAGTTTCAGCTTCGGTTCATTTCCCCGGAACAGCTGCACCATCCCCCGGAGGTAGTGGGACACCTCGGGCATGGAATCCGCTGTGGCCAGTGCGTTGAAGCGGCGCAGGACGCTGCTCTCGGTCCAGTCCTGCGCGGCAGCTGCGGAATTCTGGGCCAGCAGGCGCACCGCCCTGCCCAGCGTGCAGCCCTTTTCATTCATGGAAACGTTCTCTTCTCCCTGCTGGTGCAGGGCGTAGAGAGTCAGGGCAAGGTAGACCGCCCACTCGGCTTCCGATGGTTCCCGGCACTCTCCTGCCGCCGTTTCCCTGCCCCAGAGCTCTTTGGGCAGTTCCTGCAGGAAGCTGCCCCACAGCGCCGGCAGGTCGCCGGGCTGATGCCCAACGCCCCGGCGCAGCTCTGCCAGCCGGGCACGCCGCTGGGGTTTGGGCAGGCTCCACAGCCTGCTCAGCTGTCCGGCCACATAATCATGGATCGCATCCGTTATCATGCTGTTCTTCCTTCTTTCTTCGGGTAGAGCTTCCGCAGATTGTACAGGAAGCTATTGTAGGCCTTGGGGGCCGTATACAGAACGGTTTTCTTTTCGTCCTTTTTACCGCCTGTTTTCACCTCGACCCTATGGCCCACAAAGGCGGCATTTCCGGCCCGCTCCACCATCTGGCGGCCCAGCTCTGCGGCCAGTTTGCGGGCTTTCTCCTGCCATTCATCGGCTTTTTCGTCCAGCTTGTCCGTTTCGGGGTCAATGCTTTGCAGCCAAAGCCGGAACGGCTGGTCGATGGTAAAGTAGAACTGGGTGCGGGCGGATTCCGCGGTCGTATCGTTCTTATCTCCCGCCGCAAGGGAGAGCTCCCAGGCAAGGCGGCCGACGCATTGCGCGGCCTGCTCGCAACGCCCGATCTCATCCCGGATGGGCACTGTCCAGCGCCGTCCCAGTTCTCCCAGCAGCGCGGCCTGAAAGGTCAGGCTGTCGCTGAAGGAATCGTTCACAAAGAAATCCTTATCGCCATACTTCATGCCGCTGATGGCAAAGCGGATCAGCCGCTTGTGTTCCAGCGGGCAGTCCTGGCCATTTTGAAGCATTTCCACCCAGCGGACAACGCCGGGCCTGCGGACGTTTTCCCCTTCCTCGCAGAACACGGACGGAAACTCCCGCCAGAACTGCTTTGCCGGGTCGTGACGGCTGGGCACAAAGGTGACCTGCCCGGTTTTTTTGCTCTTTTTGGCATCCGGGTCACGCCAGACGGTCATTTGTTCTGCAAATGCGTTCTCCCGGGGGAAGAAATCGCCGCCCAGCAGAGAAAATCCGGTCACGATTTCCCCCTCTCGGTCGAGCAGGAGCCGCCGGGATTGCAGGGTCAGCAGCTGGGCGGGGTTATCCGGCAGGGCGATCTCTGTGCGCTCTGCACTGCGGGGCTCGTCCAGCTCCCAGCAGGGATGATTCTCCCCCCACAGTTCTACGCCATCCTTGAGCAGAGTGAAGTTCAGCATCAAAGTCTCGAACAGGTTGCTGCCCTGCGCCTGAATGTACCCCAGCTTTCCCAGCCAGCCAGCGCCCACCGAGGGCAGACCCTTGCCCTTGGGCTTTGCAGAGGTGTCATCGTAGCCATTCACACTCAGCAGCCACCGCGCTGCCTGTGCATAAGTCAGGCCCTCCTTGCCCTCACCCGCATAGGATGAGAACAGCCGCAGCTTGTTGCTGCTCTCGGAAAGCTCCCCGTTCAGCTTGGAAGCGGTGTATTCTGTGCCGATCTTCGCTTCCGGCACCTGCCAGAAGGGGCGTTCCGGGTGGAAAAGCCAGAAGCGGTCCCGCCACTGCTCCAGATAGGCCCGGATGGGCGCTTCCGGAAAATGCCCCAGCCGGTACAGCTCCTCCCAGCGGATCAGGGCATCGTCCGTTTCCTCAAAGGGGGCCGGAGTACCGTTTCCATCCACCCGGGAAAACACCGTGTGCAGAACCGCCAGCAGCAGCCGCAGCATGGCGGCATCCTGCGTGGGCAGTTCTCCGGCCAGGTCGCGGTATTCGTGGGCGTGCAGCAGGGCATCCGGCAGAGAAACTTCCTGCACGGTATAGTCCTGCCCGCGCACCCGCACCCAGCGTTCCTCCAGCAAATTATACTCAATTTGCTTCATTCTCTTCCTCCTTCCGGTAGGTCAGACCGTTTTCACGGTCGTATTGCAGCACCTGCCCGGCAAGCTGTGCGGTCAGGTGGTCATCCAGCAGTAAGATCAGTTCTCCCCGCAGCAGCGGCGACTGCTGCCACAGCCCGAACACGTCCCGGTTCCGGGCTTCCAGTGCATCGATGGTCTGTTCCACCGACCACCGCTTGCTGAAATATCCGGGCAGGCGCAGCTTCTGCCGTGCAATTTGAAGCGCCATCTCCGGCCGAGGCGGCTCGTCCGTGGGCACGCAGGCACCGGGCTGCCCCGTTTCATCGGGCAGGAAGCGGACATTTCCCGCCGCATCCCGTATCAGCACCAGCACGTCAACGGAAGGATCTCCGTCACGCACCGCCGCGCGGGCACCGTTGTCACTGACAGCACCCACATCATCCATCCAATTGTCCAGCGTATTCCGGGAAGGGCGCTTCCTGTGCTCTTCCGGCGGCAGGATGGTAAAAGTCTTCGCCTTGCTCATTTTGATTCGCTGGGCCTTTTCGTACTCCGCCCGGGCCGCAGTGCTCTGCGGGCTGGCGGGCAGAGGGTCAGGCTCCCAGCCATAGACATCCTGCACCAGCGGGGCAATGTCATGGGGCAGGGTAATGGCGGTGGGCAGGAGCTTGCGGGTGCGCCAGAGCAGCCATTCCCCGTAAACCACCTTGCTGCCCTCGTCGAAGTCCTCCGTCCCAGTGTCCAGCACGGCACAGCGGGCCTGCGCCACCGGCCGGGGACGAGCCCGCCCCTCGTGGCGGTGCAGCCGTCCGATGCGCTGTAAAAGCAGATCCATGGGGCAGAGCTCTGTGACCAGAAGATCCAGATCGATATCAAGGGATTGCTCGAGCACCTGCGTGCCCACCACAATGAGCTTATCCCGCTGTTCCGGGGTGGAGTGCTTGCCGATGCGCTTCATCAGCGCCTCTTCTTTGGCGGCACGGTCGGGCATAAGGAACTGAGCGTGGAATACCACCACCTCAAACTCCGGCAGTTCTGCCCGCAGACGGGCCGCAATGGCCTGCGCTTTTTTCACGGTATTGACGATCACGCCCGCACAGCCGCCCTCCCGCAAGGCACTGCGCAGAGTGTCAGTCAGCTGTTCCTCGGTCAGCGGGAATGCCTCCACTCTGCGTGATTCGGTTTCCAGCGGGATGGTCATCTGCTCCACCTGTTTGCCGTCCGTCCAGGTCAGCAGCGGATAGCCCCGGCAGGTCTGCCACGGGCCGTCCGGAGCAGTTCTTCCATTCAGGTAGGCCCTGACCAGCTCGACCCGGCGCTTGGCGGGCAGGGTAGCGGAAAGCAGGATCACCGGTACTTTGTACCGGCCCAGCCAGGTCAGCGCCCGGTCAAGATAGCAGTTCATATAGGCATCGTAGGCGTGGCACTCGTCGATGACCACCACCTTGCCCGCAAGGCCAAGGTGGCGCAGCATCACATGTTTTTGCTGTAACGCCGCCATCAGCAGCTGATCCACCGTGCCGATGACAAAATCAGCCAGCAGCCCCTGCTTATTGCCGCGAAACCACTGATGCACCATCACCCGGCTCTCCGGGTCAGCATCGGGGTCTGCTTCCAGATCCTCCTCCACCCACACCGTGTCCTGCTGCAATCGGAGGTAGGCCTCGTTCAGTTCGGCCATGCCGTGGGCCAGCTTGATGGAGTGCTCCAACCCATCCGGCTGCTTTTCGGCCCATGCCAGCAGCCGCCCAAAGATACCATTGGCGGTGGCCTGAGTGGGCAGACCAAAGAAGATGCCGCCCTCACCGCCGTGCTTGGCTAAAATCTCTGCCGCGCCCAGCGCGGCCTCCGTCTTGCCCACGCCCATCTGTGCTTCCAGAATGAACATCCCCGGTTCCCGGGCCTGGCTGACGGCTTCCAGCATGGCCCGCTGGACTTCGTTGGGCGGAAAGCCGAACCGTTCCGCAAACGCCCCCGGTTCCGTCACATCTGACTGCACCTCCCACGGAGAGGTCAGGTCCAGCGCTTCCCACGCCCGATCGACACGGGCGGGATACAGGGTATCGCTGCCCACCTCTTCCACAGGGATGAGCGGAAAGTATCGGGTATTGCTGGCGATCCAGTCCGCCATGATGAGCAGGCCGGTCAGCAGGATCTCAGCCGGGATGGTCAACTGCGGCAGCTCGTCCACGCTGGAAAAGCCGCTTTCCTGCAAGGCGTAGTCAAACAGTTCCTGCCAGCAGCTCTCCCAGAATTTCTGCTCGCCCTCGGGCCAGTAGTTAGATTCCCAGCAACCTTCTTCCTCATCGCCCAGCTGGTCAAGTACGTCCTTCCCGGTTTGTGGCTTGCCATGGTGCGCTCCTGCTACCGATGCAAGCCCGTTGGGGCATTTCAGCCACCGCAAGATGGCCTCACTCGCCAACGCGTGACGTGAATACTTGCGGTTCTGTTCCCGGTAACTGAGCGTTGTGTATTTTTCCAGGCGCTGTCTGGGCTCCGGTAGTTGTGCCATGATAGGACCCTGGAAGATCGTGGTATTTTTCCCAAAATCATGGACCAACCCCAAAAAGCAGGCGGTCTGTGTCAGCAGGTCCTCGTCCAATCCGATGTGCTGACGGACGCTTTCCGGCAGCCACCTCTGCACCAGATATACCATAATACCCGCCGTATCCCGCAGGTGCATCCAGAGCGGCAGCCAGAAACCGCTGTTCACCGGGTCTGTTCTGCCTGCAAACAGCCGTACCTCGTAAGAAAGCGTTCGTCGTCTCATCCTGTTCCACCTCCACTGCAGTCAGGAAAATCGCTTTTTCCGCACCATCGGAGCTTCTCTGAGGATAGAATAGCACACAAAAAGTCCTATAAAACAGACTTTTACTGCTTTTCTCATGGTTTTTTCAGTTTTTTTGATGTTTGCCGTTTTTCGGCTATTACCCCCGCAAGGCGGGGAAAGTGTTGCTCCCTATCAAGCATTCGGAGCACATCCGCTGATGCAGATTCCAGAGACATTACATATCATGCATTGTTCTAAATCTCTGTACACCAATATTACACCTTTTTTCTCAGCTTTACAAGCGGATCCTTCCGATTCAGCAAATGATACAAAAACCGCCCCGATCTCCTGTTACAGAAACCGGGGCGGTTCACTTGCATTATTTGTGCTTTCTCAAGCGCTCACGCAAAACCTTGCGGGGGTTTTTAATAGCAGCCTGGGCGGGTGCCAAAATTACAGGGCGTTCGGAGTAACGATGATACGTTATTTGTGAATTTCCAGTGTGTTTTACCCCATCTCCGCAATGATCTTCTCCAAATTTTCTTCCCGCAAAGAGAATTTCGGCAGTTCTGCCTTGTCATATAGAACGAATGGGCGGCGTTTGCAAGGAGCAGTCATACACAAAACGCCCCCGGCTTCCTGTCATGGAAACCGGGGGCGCTGCGGTTTTATGGGAAACGCCTCAGGCGCTGCAAAGCCTCAGTGCAGCAGAGAGCTGACCCATGCCCGGGCGGCCGTCTTGGCCTGGAGCTTATTGTACATCTTCAGGGTGGTGTTGTACACCTTCTGGCTCATGGCATTGCTGGCGTTGGTGGCGGCAGCCTGCTTGGCCTCCAGCGTGTCGGCAGCGGCAACGGCGGCCTTCATATCGGCGTAGTCGGCCATGATCTCCTGCTGGAGCGCGGCATAGCTGGCCTTGGCTGCAGCCTGATCCTTTGCAGTGACCTGATTGCCATTGCTGCCGTAGGTCAGCAGGTTGGAGAGTGCGTCACGCACACCGTAGAAGGAGTCGGTCCAGTCGTCCGGGTAGGTGTAGTAGCGGCCCTTGGCATCCTGATACCAGACGCCCTCGGTGGGCTGCTCGTCGGAACGGGTGACCTTATGGACCGAGACCTTGTAGACATCTGCGGTGTCGGTGGTCAGCATCGGATAGTAAGGGACGAAGGCGTTGTACACGTCGTCGTCAAAAGCGGTCCACTCGGTAATGGCGGTGTTCAGATCGCCGGTGGCGCTCACCTGGAACAGATGAGTCTCCACATTGCCCGTCTTGCCGATGGGCTCAGTCTGAAAGAAGTGGATGGAATCCTCCACTGAGAACTTCTTGGTCAGCTGGATGTTGGAGTAGACCGGGACGATGGCACCGTTCTCGCCGACGTTGCTGATGGCAAAGTCGGTCTCACTGTAGTTGTCCTTTGTAAAGGTGTCGGTGCCGTACAGATAGTTCAGGCCGGCTGCCATGCGGTCCGATGCGATGTCGCCGTTGTAGGAGGCATCCAGATCGATGACGTTGGCAGCGGCATCGCCCACAAAGGTACCGGCTTTCTGGGCCACGGAGATCAGGTTGGCAGAGGCCACCACATGGTCGGTGTCATCCAGATCGATCTTGCCCATAGCGGCGATGTTGGGCTGCATGAAGACCACGCTGGAGGAGAGCTTCAGGGCAAGGTAGGTGTGGCCCGTCAGGTTCTCCACGAACCAGGTCTCGTTCTGGTCGGCAATGAACACGCCGGAGCCGCCGGCTGCACCGGCGTTGTCGTAGATGGAGGTCAGCAGGGCAACACACTCGCGGGCCGTGGAAGCTTCGCTCAGCAGCACCGTGGTGATCTCGGCTTCCTCAATGCCGTTGTCCACATAGGGGTCTACGCTCAACACGGCGTCGGTGCCGTAGAGAGACTCGGTGGCAGAGACCATGACGCCCTTCTCGTTGGTGCCAGCCTCCTCATAGGGGGTGTGCTCGTGGGTGCTGTCGCAGTCCGGGCAGACACCCAGACCGTTGTCGTCCCGGCGGGCGGTGTAGCGGTAGCTGTCGTGGGTGAAGGTGTAGGTAAAGCCGTAGCAGCCCTCGTACACCTCGCCCGCGGTGTGCTTCCCGGCGGGGCTGATGTTGAACAGCTTGTTGTAATCGTTGGTGCCCAGATCCTCGATCCGGCCAAACATGGTGGTGCCATCCTCGGTGAGGTCGCTGCCGACATAGAGTGCCGTGCAGGCAAAAGCGGAAGGAACCACGGCAAGCGTCATCGCACAGGCGATGAAAGCCGCAGCAATTTTCTTCTTCAAAGACATAATAGTATCGATCCCTCTCTTGTTGATTGTCGGCATTTCGTCGGCGGGTGTTATAATACACCCATTTTAATGAAAATGCAAGTATTTTCCCGAAATTTTAGCATATATTCATTTTTATATGGTATATATTCATACTGCATTTTTCATCTGCCCCTCCGTGAGCGCAAAAAACCGCCCCGGCTTCCTGTTACGGAAACCGGGGCGGTTCGTTTGCGTTATTTGTGCTTTTTCAAGCGCTCACGCAATTACTTGCGGGGATTTTTGATCGCAGCCTGAGCGGGTGCCAAAATTACAGAGCGTTGGGAATCATTCTTCTCCCTCCGGGTACTGCTCAACGCTTCCTTTTGAACCGAGCAGCATCGGCTTGCGATGTCTTTTTACTTCTTCTATTTTCATCACACGGATGGCAAACATCCAATCATCGCCAAAGTCATAATGGAGCGAGAATTTTTGTCCTTCGATCAGCCCCAGTTCATCCAATGCAATATCGGTTCCTTCTGCATCATCTTCGTCAAACAGGTCATCTTCCATCGGATTGAATCGATAGCAGTCTTCGCTGTACATCTTGTTGTCCATGCAAAATTCATACAGATGCTCTGCCGTAAAATCAAATGCATTCAAAATCGCCATGCAGAACTGATCCAGTGTATCCGTACCACAGATGGTTATCGTTCTGTATACGCTGCGCCCAAGCCCTGCCGGATAAACCTTTAATGTATACTGCGTCCTCATTACGATTCCACTTTCTTTTGATTTTATTTCAATTCGACTTTCTGCATCTGTCCCAAAATCGCGTTTTTCACACCATCCCTCAGATAGGCCTCATTCAGCGTTTTCTTGGTATAATTCAGATATGTTCCCGCCGTTTTCTCCGTCAGAAGCGCCGTAAAGTAACGCTCCCAGCTAAAATATTCCTTGCTGTCGATGTAGTCAGACGGTGTCTGCAAAATCTGTGCAACCTCCGTATCTTTCAGGATCCCAGAAGAAAGTACTAACCATTCAAAAGATTCTGGCAAATAGAGTGCCAGATTCTCTCTTGTCAGCACCAACTGCAACACCCTATCCATTTCCGGGCCAAAGGCAGCGCCATCTGCAATCACCAGAATCTTTTCATCCTTATGAATCTTCAAATAGGAAAACACATTAGATTTTCCGTTCGCGGTATCACATTGCATTTGATGTTCTGTACAGACCGCATCAAAAACTGATAACCCGAATTGCTGTCCTCGGTCAGAATTTTCTCCAGCTTAATATTCTCAGTCGTACTATCCGGGTAGATTCGATAGAACGAATGATAGCTCTGTTTCAGTGCCCCATACTTTCCAGAGGTCCGGATTCCGTACACCTCTTCCACACTGTATGGCAAGGCAGACAACCCCTCTCTGGTCACGATAACATAATAGTTATCCGTCTGCTGAATCGCACGCGCAAAATCTTTGGTCTTGACAAACTCGTTTCCTTCATCGATAAAAACAATGCTGTCCTGAATATTGTCAAGTTGTCCCTTCCAAAGATTTCCTTCTACCACGTAGCAACTTTTATCACAATTTAGAGTGACCGGTCCACTCTCTCCATCGTTCATATGGGTACGAATCATATCTACGAGAGTCGTTTTACCCGTTGCGCTATCCCCGCGAATGATGGTTAAGTTGCGCCGCAGTTCAAATTCATATTTCAGGTACTTTGTGCCAACGACCACTTTATGAATGCCTTTCATTTCTGTCAGCCCCTTTACACAAACTCACCTGCGGCCAAAATCAGCTCTTCCATACTATGAACGATTTGATTCGTATTCAGCACTTTTATTGTAAATGGTTTTTTGCCAAAATCCATCAGGTGACGCAAATTCACCGTGCGATCCTCCTGCTCTGCAATTTTAAGCAGCCACTTTGCACAGTTGTCGCCACAAGTCGATACATTGAACACTTTCTCCGGCTCAAATTTTACCAAAATCAGTGTCTTTACACCACCAGACAAAGCAGTCGGTGGAATTTTACCCAAGACCGGGCTGTCAATGATACCACTGTCAATCACAGTGGATCTATCTACATCCTGAATCATTTCCTTGACCATCGGGTCGATGATCCAGCTTTCCTCGTAGTCGTATTTGAAATAAGAAGCCGTATTGTACACCGCTTCCTTCATATCACCGTAAAAGACATTCAGCATAGTATCACCTCATTGATGTGCATACTTCTGCTATCATTGTACCCTCTTTCAGCTTACAAAACAAGATGCAAAAAGCTCTTGGCCTCCATTACAGAAGCCAAGAGCTTTTATCTTCTTTGTCCTACCAGATTTTATTTCCGGGGAGACTTAATTGCAGCCTGGGCGGGTTCCAAAATTGCAGGGCGTTGAAAAGAATAATAGTACGTTTCTATAGGTCAACAAGCGTTTTTATCTTCGCATGAATTCTACTCCAGAAATGTTTCTTGTTCGATTGTGACCCCATATTGCAAAATCTTATCAATTGCATCAACAAACAGCGTATGTCTTCCCGCATTCCGCTCTTCCTTCAGCTTCTTCAGATACTGCTCCGGCCGCTTCAGGCCATTTTTGTGGTACTGTTCCACAAAGCGCCCTTCCATACGCATGGGTTCAAGCTGTGGGAACACCGTTTGCAGGTTTTCAAACATGCAAAAACCGCCCAGATCAATATCTGCCCAGAATCGAATTTGCATGGTTTCCCCTGCCGCAGCAGCCAGTTTTTCAAAAAGTTTTTTCTTCCGCGGGCTCAGAAAGCCGCCGTGATAAACAACAAGTTCTTCCGGCTGTTTTTCCGCCAGCAAATATTCATCATAGTTCGTTTTATTTTCGATAAAGGTAATGCAGCAGATGTTTTTCAGTTCAATGTCCACAATCTCTGACACAAGTGTACTGGGCAAAGCCAATCCATAAGGTTCTGCTGCGCTGAGCTGTAGTTCTCCCTTCTTCAAGCAGATTGCGCAATCGCCCGAGAGTTCGTAAAGCTCCGGGCGGGCATAGATTCCCAGAAATGCAAGCTGATCCCGCTCACCAAGTTCCGCTTCTGTACAGGCCGCCGCCAGTTGGGTATTGTACTTTCGTGCAATGGTAAGAAACAGCTCCCGTACATTTCGCTCAAAATACTTGGTATCGTGAAAACACTGGCTGCTGAATGCACGCATCGTCACACTGCCGGACAGCTCCGCATACCGTTGAAACGTGAGCAAAAGCTCCTGCAGCAGACCGTCGTTTTCCCTGCAATACGTTGGCACTTTCATGCTGTTCCGCACCTGAGCACATACAGCATTCCTCCATGCCGCGATCCATGGAACGGGATTGTCTGCCAGCTTCTGCATGATGATGTTTGCAACCTCTTCTGCCTTTTTTCGCGGATGCACTCTGTCGGCGCATTCATAGCACTGTGCGACCCGTTCCAGATCCAGCACAATGCAGGAGAGAACGCTCTGCTTTCTCGCCCATTCCAGACGCACCAAAGCCTGCTGCTCCAGCTCCCGCGCTGCAATATTGTAAGCATCCCGAACCACCGCATCTTCGTATTGATACTCCGGCAACTCCCTTTTATCAATGCGCAGCATTACCCGACGTCTGGATGTGTTGGGTTCAGAAAGATGCTTACTGTTTTCAAACTTATCCAGCAGACGATTCAGGATCACCTGTGCTTCCTTCATTCTGCATCTCCTTTCCAAATGGAATGATGTGCATCCGGTATCCGGATTTGTCCACTAATAATGTACGGTCTGCAATGGGCATAATGTCCGAGACCTTATCCGGCGGCGTACAGATGATCGCCTGCAGCCCCATCTTTCGGAGAAGGAGTACACTCTCCGTGATCCGGTCACTATCCATTTTATTGAAAGCTTCATCGAACACCACCAGACGCACCGTATTACCAAAACGGGTAGCATCGTTGACGCGGTACAGCTGGGCAAACGAGGCCAGCACCGCAATATAGAATGGCGTTTGTGTTTCACCACCAGACTTCATATTCAGTGTTTGAGAAAGCAGCTGCTTGGAACCGTTCTGATCGGTCGTTTCCAAATCAAACTTCAGATACGTCCGGAAGTCTGTATAGCGGACGATATTCTCCTGCAGTTCGCTCTGTTTGCGGGCATTGAGCTGCGTATCGTCTGCCATTGTGATCTGGCTGAACAGTTTTTCGATCAATGGGCCGTATTTTTGCTGAAAGGGCAGTGCGAATAGACCGGATTCGCCTTCCATCAGTTCATCTGCCATGATCATGTTATAGTAATCCAGATAATCCGGGTTTGGCCCTACACGGAATTGGTACTTGTCTGTGCCAAATTGTGCCTGGCGCAGGGCCTTGTTCAAATTGTGCACCTGTTCTTGCACCTGGTCGATGCTGGATTTCAGTTTGGCAAGGAAATCGTTCTGGAATTGCTCCATTGCGCTTTCCCGTGCCGCCCGAATTTTTTCTTTGTATCGGGGCAGCTCGCTTTCCTGCAGAGTACGCCGTTCTTCCTCGTATTCGGTGTTATCCATCACCTCGATCTGGAATGCACAGGGTTTGAACCGTTCTGCATATTCTCTGCGTGCTGCAAACAGTTTCTTCTGAGCCCCGTCCATCGCCTTTGTGCTCTGCGCCAAACTGTCGCCAAAGTTCTTGCGGATGACATCTGCCTTTTTCAAGCGGACAAGCTCCTGCCGATAGCGGGGAACGCCGATGGTTTCTCGGTATTCCTTCGTGAACTCCTCGTTCAAAACATCTTCGATAGCCTCATACCGTTGGTATTTTTCCGGCAAGATCTCATATTCCAGCTGATGGATGCGGTCTTCCAACTTCCCTTTTTGCACATTTTTCGCATCTTTTTCCTTATTGAATGCAAGGATCTCTTCTTTCAACTGTTCAATGATGCGTCGCTGCTCATCCAACCAGAACAGATTCAACTGGGAAAGCTGATTTTTGACTTCTGCGATTTCCTTGATGATCGTCTGGACGCGCTGGTAGTCCTCCTGCTTTTGCGCCACATCGATTCGGACGAATCTTTGGGTAAAAAGCGGCTCCTGCAGGCCGGTCAGCTGCTTCTGGAGCGGCTGCCAATGCCGCAGCTCTTTCTGCAGACAGGCCAGTTCCTTTTCCAGATGGTCGATGCGGAGCTGCACCGCACGTCGCCCGATGAAGGCGTCTTCCATCCAGCCCTTCCGAAGTGCGCGGGCCACATAGCCCTGATACAGCATTCCCTCTGCCGTAATTGCCGTCTTATAGCAGCGCAACTGTTCTGCCGTGTCGCAGCATATCACCCGACCCAGAAGATAGTCCACATAGCTGCGTGCCAGCTTGTTTTCTGTCTCCACTTTTTCTGCCAGACTGCCGGGCAGCGGTCGAAGTGTTTCTTTTTCCCGCAGTTTTCCGATATCTACCAGACCAAACGCACGGTACTCTGCTTCCTGCTTCAGCCGGTCGTAAATGTTAAGTGCATCCTGATAACATCCCGGCTCCACCAGCAGATAATATTTCTGGTTATTTAGGTAGCCTTCTACCGCTCCACGCCAGCGCTCATCTGCCATTTCCAGCACATCAGCCAGAATATAAACGGGAACCGCATGCCCCGTTTTATCCGCCAGATCCTTTTCCAGCCGGTCTTTGAACAGCAGAAGTCCATGGGGATAATCTTTTATGTTCCTGCGCAGATTTGCAAGCACCGCACTTTTCTGGTCGGCTTGCTTCTTCAGCTCTGCAATACGATCCTCTGTTTTATGAGCCGCACTGCGGACAGCATCCGACAATTCGGCCACTGCCTGCTGCCCCGTTTCAAACAATTCCACAGGCCGGGCAAACAATCCCTTCTCGTCACCAGTAAATACAGCATATGCTTTCTGCGCCGTGTTCGCCGCTTCCTGCACCGGTATGAGAAGTTCTTCCGGTTCCAGTTCTTGTATCTCCCCACAGAATCTCTGCAAATGCCGTGCTTCCCGCTTGATCTCCACTTCAAGATTTTGCAGACCCTGTTCCAGCTTTTTCTGCTCATCTCTCAGAGCCTTTTCCGTGTTGAGCAGACGCTCTTCCTCCTGGAAAACGTTGCTCTGCCTGTAGGCCAGCTCCAGCTCACTGCGGCGCGTTTCTTTCTGTTCGATCTGCCGCTCAAGCTCCTCCCGTTGCTCATTCACATTTGCAAGGTTCTCCTTGCATTCAGTTCGTTCCAATTCCCTCTGGTCGATCTCTGTCTGCGCAGCTTCTTTTTCGGCCCACCGTACCAGAAACTTCTGGATCTGGCAGCGGTCTATGGCTTGGTTCATCTCCTGATACAGCCTGCTGATTTGCTGCAGCGCATCCAGCTTTTCCTGCTGACGCTGCGCCAGCAATTCGTGCCGTTTATAATCCCGGATGTTTTGCTGCATCAGCTCAATATTGGGTTTATCCGGAATATCGCAGATGTTTTCCGTGATGAATTTTTGGATATCCACAATTGGCCGGAACGAAACAGCCTTCTTCATCATCCGTAAGACCTGCTCGTTGTGGACGTTCCACTTTGCAAGCATGTTGCGGCGATACTCTTTTTGGGTATCGTAAAATTCTGCCCGTGCATAGTTCTGCTTCAAAAAACGGCGAAGTGCAGAAATCTCCATTGCCTCGCCCTGCTCAATAAAGCAATTTTCCGGCAGTGTCCCCGTGTAAATAAAGAATGTATCACGGTAACTTCCATCGCTGCGGCAGTCAAAGGTAACGCCCGTCACAAAGCTGCTGCCCTCCATCTCATCCTGAAATTCGCAGACAATATAGGTAGAAAAGTCCTTACCACGGCGGGAATACGGGCTGTTATCATCCATGTCGGCGCGCAGATAGCCTTCCAATGTGCGCTGCGATTTTTCGTTGGCTGCCTGATTGAAATTGCGGGAATTTGTCTCGCCCAGCAGCACGATCTGCAGTGCATCGATGACCGTTGACTTTCCGGCGCCGTTCTTGCCGGTCAGGAAATTGATGTCGCCCACTTCAATCAGTTCCTTACTGAAATAGAGCCAGTTGATCAGCAGGATCTTCTTCAGCTTCTTCATCTGTTTCCTCCTTTTTCAAAACAGACACCACCAAGTTCAGCTTTTCGCTGGAGACCGCAGAAAGAATGGTTGGCAATATTGCGATCCTGCAGCTGCCCTGGTTGAATTTTCCTTCCAGTCTTTGAATCACAGAATGGTTTTCCAGTACCGTAAACGTGCGTTTGACCTCTTCCATATTCGGCTTAGCCGGAAAAACTGGATAGTCGGTCACCACTTTTTCCAGCACATCCCGCACAGTACATACGGCATCCTGCTCCAAACCCAAACGCTCCATATTTTCTTCGTAGATCAGCCGTAATGCCAGCAAAATCGCCGTTTCTTTTTTATTGAGGTTGCAACGGTTAGCCTCGTCTGTGTTCAACACATAAAAGTATCCGTTCAGTTCATCCCTGCGCAAATCCCAGTCCAGCAGACTCAGGTACTCCTGTACAGCCTCATAGTGCCGTGATAGAAAAAGATAGTCTGGGTTATCCACCCTGCCTTTTCCCGGCTGGTAGATGGTTCGCACAATGTATGTGCGGCTGAGCAGCTGATTGCAGACAGATTTGAATTGTTCCAGTTCTTTTGCCGTTGCATTGGTAACAAAATCAAAATTCACGGCTTCTTCTCCTTCCTCCGGATCTGCATTTTCGGGATCGAATAGCCATTTTTGCAAAAAATGCCATCGAGTTCCTGGACCACATAACCGGCAGATGTATCCTTGCTTCCAAGGATTGCCAGCAAACTCATGATATAATCCTTGTCCTCTTCAAGCGAGAGCTCCTCCGAGCAACGAATGTCAGCGTCTCCCAGCCATCCCTGCACGTAAGCATTTACTGCTGCCCGGCCATATTTCGATTGCAGTAACTGTGCCGCTCTGACCTGTTCTTCCGTATTCGGTGCCTGATCATCTTGTATCAGCACCGACGCGGTTTTTGTCCGTTTTTCGGGACGCTTACGGTACCACAGACTTTTTTCTGACAAAAAAGACTGCTCATACAATTGAAATGCCGGTCGTATCTGGTCCACCAGCTCAGATGCCCTGCGGTTTCTGGACAGTGCCGTCAGCAAAACATTCAAATTGCCGCGCACGCTTTGATCTCGGTTCGTCAGGTTCTCGATTTTCTGTGTTGCTGCCCTGGTATAGCGCCGGACCTGCGTATCAATTTCTTCAAGATAGTCCTTCTCTAAATTGTCATAGCGTTCTTCGATCCAGAAAATTTTCCTCAGCAGATCGGCACGGCAGTCTTCCAATGTCTTGCCCCGCTTATCACGCAATGCTTCATTTGCCATCGTCATCAGCAGCGCGTCATCTTCTTCCCACCGTCTCAGTATAGATTGAATTGGGACACGATACTTCGGCACTGAGTCTTTGATTTTCAGCGGACGGATGTATGCCTCCACAACTTTTTGTCCGAAGTCATTGAAGTGTGCAGCCAGCACCTGGTTGACATCCTGCATATCGATCTGCATCTGAAAGTAATGCTTTACGTTATGATAGACCATTTGCAACAAACTAATCAGTGCCGTTGTGTTATCGTAGGCACTGTAAAGCGCCGTCATTTTTTCGTAAGCATTGTCGCTATCGTCAGCGACCTTTAATGCAGAGAACGTTCCGAACACATAGGAATATCCACGAGCCGGGCTATCATCGCGGAGTTGGTGGAATAATTCCAGCAAGCGGCTGCTGTAATTAGGAATCGTGATATACTCTTCAAAATCATCCCCACGTTCCTTCTCAAACCACCCCTTACTACACAGCTTGCGGATCAAAAAACGGGCGCGGCCAGAGATATCCCTCAGTTCCTCTTCGTCAATGTCTTCATCTTCAAACGTAGCATCCGCCAGTTCCTGCTCCAGCCTGCCGCGCAGCATTGAATACAAGACATCTTCCCGTATTTTCAAGTTTTCTTGGTATGCTGCGTACAGTACGTCCAGTGCATCCGCATATAAAATACGGTTGGGCGAAGCCAGCGGCGAGAAAAGTTCACTGGGAACCACTTCGAAAAACTTCATAGGCCTACCACCTTATTCGACTGATATACGCTTTCTTTTCTATTATTGTAACCTCTTTCCGCTTACAAAACAAGATGCAAAAAGCTCTTGGCCTCCATTACAGAAGCCAAGAGCTTTTATCTTCTTT
>OOAI01000024.1_pt1 | contig 117880 bp, 108 predicted proteins | sample 1671191 | NCBI WGS metagenome assembly OOAI01 (sample SAMN06348131, study PRJEB24527) | human gut metagenome | biome: human gut; feature: ankylosing spondylitis patient; material: feces | host: Homo sapiens | place: China | collected 2015-10 | reverse complement strand
AGGTCGCTCACTGTGCAGACAAGCACAGCGGGCGGCCTCTTTGTCTTTCTCAAACTTTGGTGTTTATACCCCGAAAGGACGCATAGCCGGTGCAAGCAATGTTTTCGTCTATACAAAAACACTTTTTGCGTTGCAAAATGCTTGTTGGGGAGTGCCCCAAACCCCTTTGTTCTGCATTTTTCAATGCAGGCTGCGCATCCCTGCGGGACGCTTTTTACCCGGTGATACTCTCCGGGTCGTTGAGGTCTTGCATGAGGTAGCTTGCGCCGATGAAACCGCTCACTGCCTGCTGCAAAGCCTTCAGGTCGTTATCAATCTCGACCTGCTGCGGATACTGTCCCGGCGCAATTTTCAGCACGGACAGGGTGTTTTCATTCTGTTCCATTATCATTCTCCTTAAAGATTGTGCTCTCCTGCCCGGCATGGGCGGCGTTCAGCAGAGCCGCCACGAAGAATCCGAAAATAGCACCCGCTTCAAAAAATGCGAATCCGATAAAAAAGCTCAGCATGGCACACCTCAGTCGATGCAGATGCAGGTCAGCTTGTCGCGGTCGATCATCAGGGTGACACTTTTGGCTTCCAGATATTTCTGGATGGTGTACATATCACCCATCGTCAGGGATGCGAAGTTGCCATCCTCATCGAAGCGGTGAAAAATGACCGGACCGACCAGATACCGCTGGCCCATCAGCTTGACGACTTGTTTGGGATTGTAACGGAAGCCCAGCGGCTCGTTCTCAGAGATGCCGATGCCCTCATCTGCCTCATCGAAGCAGGCAAGGATGTGCGGCGCATCGTCAGGACGGATAACCGTCAGGTCCAGAACCGGCGAGGTTGCGGCGAAATAAGGCTCTGCGCTGCCAAGCTCGTGCTTCATTGCCATGTGCATGACCGAGAAGAAGCCGGTCACGGTATCGTCGATGTGGTCGAGCTTCTTGCTCATGCTGTCGATGGTCTTTGCGGTCTTGAAATCAATCGTATTGTTCATAGGCGTTACCTCCAAATTTTTGCAAACAAAAAAGACCCCATCGGGTCTTACGTTACGGTCAGCGCTCGTTGCGGCGCTGCTGCTTTTTCTGCCACGCATCCAAAAGCTGGATGATCTTCTCCTCCATCTGTTTGGGCGTGTAGCTGCGGGGAAAATACTTTCGCAGGGTCTCGTTTTTGATAGTCACGGTGTCTTTCTCGCTCTTTTTCTCCTGTCCCATCACATCAAAGGCTTTTTCGTAGCTGAACTCTCCCTGCTGTGCCATCTTTTTCAATTGCTGCGCCTGCGATAAGGACGGCGCATTCTGGGTGTCCTCCATGGCTTCTAAAAAATCCCGCTGTTGGCTTTCGTCCAGATAGGACAACTCCACAGCGGGATTAAAGGCAATCTTCTTTTCGTCTACCATGTCCAGCAGTTCCGGGATAAGATTGGTCAGGCGGATGAAACGCTGGACATTTCGGGCACTTTCACCCGAATCTTCTGCAAGGGATTCATCTGCTCGGAACTTCGTGCCAACTTGGCACGAAGTTAAATCTGACCTAGCACCTTGATTTTTTAGAGCTTCCAGCTTCATTTTGTAGGCCAAAGCCCGCTCACTGGGCAGGATGTGCTCACGCTGAAGGTTGGAATCCACCATCAATATCACAGCGGCATCGTCCGACATCTGCCGTACAATGACCGGCAGCGTATCCAGCCCGGCAAGTTTAGCCGCATACTGACGGCGGTGCCCGGAGATGATCTCGTAGCCACCCTCTGGGCGTGGTCGGGCGATCAGCGGAGCCAGCACACCGTACTGTGCGATGCTCTCCACCGTCCGGGTCATGGCTTCATCGTCCAACACCTTGAAAGGGTGGTTGGTGAAGGGGTGCAGTTCGTCGATGGGAATTTGCTGCACCTGTTCCCGTTGCTCCTCCTGTCGGTTTTCCTCGGTGGAAAACAGATCATCTAGCCCTTTCAGAGCTAAGTTTCCGCTGTCGATCGGCATCCGCCAGCACCTCCTTTGCAAGAGATTTGTAGGCTTCTGCCACCTTGCCTTTGGGGTCATGCTGGAAAATGCTCTTGCCTGCCGCACTGGTTTCAGCCGCACGGACAGACCGTGGGATAGTCTGCTCGAATACCTTCAAGTGCTTTCCGTATGCCTGCCGGATCAGGTTGCTGATTTGCTTTCCGTAGTTGGTGCGGCTGTCGGTCATGGTCAGCAAAATACCCTCAATTTTCAGTTTGGGGTTGATCTGCCGCCGGACCTTCTGCACCGTCTGCAAAAGCTGTTCCAGACCCTTTGCGGAAAGGTACTGCGCCTGCACGGGAATCAGGGCAGCATCTGCCGCCGCCAGTGCGTTGATGGTGAGCATCCCCAGCGAGGGCATACAGTCCAGCAGGATATAATCGTACTCCCGCTTTACCCCCTCCAACACCTGTTTCAGCATCTTTTCCCGGTTCATGCTGTTCACCAGAGCCACTTCCAGCCCTGCCAGTTCGATATTGGCAGGGATCAGGTCAACGCCCTCTGCGTGGTGCAGGATGCCCTCACCGGGCTGAATGGGCTGGTCATTCATGGCTTTTGCCATCAGGGTGGAGAGGGTAGTGGGCAGTTCATCGGGCTGCTGCCAGCCCATGCTGATGGTAAGACTGCCCTGTGGGTCAGTGTCCACCAGCAGAACTTTCTTGCCCTCCATCGCCAGCCCGATGCCCAGATTTTCACAGGTGGTGCTTTTCCCCACACCGCCTTTTTGATTGGTGACTGCAATAATCGTAGCTTTCTTTGCGATAACATCACCCCGCTTTCGGAGAACCACGCGCAAAGTCGTGGTTCGTCTTGTTCTGATAGTAGAGGTTCATGGTGGTGGGCGCATTGTAGAGCATCGCCAGCAGATACTGCTTCATGTTCCGCACCGGGGCGGTGTTCTCTGCCAGAGATTCCAGCACGAAACGGATGTGGTCGGCATTCAGCTTTTTCAACCGACTGCGTACCACCTCGGCAGGTTTGTCATCTCCGGCAATCCGCAATATCTTGCGTTTGGTGGAACAGGTATCCACAAGCAAGTCTACGATCTGGTAGATGGCGTCCTCCTCGTCCGGGCAGAGCTGGAGCAGAAGTTCTACCTCCAGTACCTGATAAAAATAATCCTCAAGCTGCTCCCGGATGCCCCCGGAATAGATAGGGTCAGGATCGTTCCACTCAGTTTTATTCTTATCAGTCTTATTTGCTTGCGGTTTTGGCTGCACCAGAATTGCGCTTTCGGCAGCGCCTGAATTGCTGTTTGGGCAATTCTGTACTTGCGCTTTTGGCAAGCCGGAGGAAAAGTCCTTGACGTAGATCAGGCTGGGTCTGCCCAGACCACGGCGTTTGCGCTCGATGAGGTCGATGCCCTCCAGTTCCCGGAACAGCTTGACCGCTTTGTGTTCAGCGCAGCAGAGAGATTCCTGCACTTCCCGGACGGTGTAGATGATATACACCCGCCCTTGCTCGTCCAGCCAGCCGTTCTTTGCGGACAGGCTCATGCGGTCCAGCAGAATGCCGTATAGCGTCCGGGCATCGGTGGAGAGCTGCCGGAAGCGGTGGTCTTGGAACAGTGCCTTGGGGATGCGGAAATAGGAGAACAATTCGCCCGACTGACCATAGAAGTAGTCCAGCGTCATTTGGTGTGACCTCGGATTTTCAACTGTATGGGTGTGTTCATGTGGAAAACTATCACTCCTTTCCTGTCAGATGTAAAATGCAACGTCCGTTGAAAAGGGTACTAAGCAAACAGGACTGCCTCACATACATTGCGCTGTGGAGCAGTCCTGTTCATTTAACATGTAATTGTCATTGCACCTTCATGGCAGTCCTGTGCATAGGTGCGGAGCAGATCGAGGTGCTTTGAGGATTTTCGGACGATAGCCGTTGCACGGTCGTCGGACATAAACTCAACGACCGCAAGCCGTGGAATCGTCAGTGTGCCACGGATTTTGAAGCCCACAAGGATCTTCTGATTGCACCATCGCTGGATGCTTTGTGCAGAGTAGCCCGTCAGTTCCGAAACTACCGGGGTGGTCAGCAGATCATCATATCCAACCGTGAGATTTTCCCATAGGGTATACAGCCCTGTTTTTTCCGGTTCTGTAAAATTGAAGCGGATGATCTCTGCGCGAGGCTTGTCCGGGTGCCGTTTGGAGCAGCCGTTCTTTCCGATATAAAAGCCCGTTGGCACTTTATACTTTTCGGGGTTATCTTCACGGTCACACAAGTAGGTGATCACATCGTGGGTCGCAATATGGTATTTGCGTGTTTTCTTTCCTGTATTGATACATGGAACGAGACCGGAATCCAGAAGGTATTTTGCGTGACGCTTGCTGATGTGAGCAATGCGGTAGAACTGGTCTTTTGTCATGCTGTCCGGGTACTGTTCAAGAATTTTATAGAACTCCAACAGGGTCGTCATTTTTATCCATCCTTTGATGCTTTGTTTTTCGTCAGCGGCAGAAGCAACATATTTCATGGATGGATGATAGGCTTCTGGAATCTCTCTCGCTCGTTCTCTCCAACGGGCGGGAAATCTCTCCTAATTCTCTCTTTTGGGCGGATTTTTCGCACTTTTTTCAAGTGGGTTCAAATCCGCATGAAGCCTAGGTTTTTCGGACTTTGATAAAATTTTGAGCGTAATTTCGATGGTTTGTATCTTCCGGTAAAGTCGGGCAACTTCCACTATGTTCCACTAAGTACTGCGAAGCGGGTAAAACTCGAAATCGTTTTGTCCTTAACCGGGCACGTGGGTTCGAATCCCACCATCTCCGCCAACAAAAGGCACCGGCTCAAGCTGGTGCCTTTTTTGCGACTAAGATGGTGAGGATGAGAACAGGGCGGCGGTCCGCAGGCCCCTCCTTGCTCTTGTATAGTATAACGCACCCAATTGTGAAATGCGTGGGCTTCGTAGGCCTACATGGTGAGCCTGATAAGTCTGCCTTTGGAAATATATTCCATTTCTCAACGCGCAGGCATGAAAAAAGACCGGGCTTTGCCGGCCTTCCCCGAAGCATCCTATGAAAATCAATCAAAGTTTGCAATTCAAAATCTTTTTCAGTGTTTCTGAAAATTTCACATCCTGCTCCTTTGTCCGTTTCGCACTCCCTTTCGGGTGCTTGCCGGCACGAAGGAGCTTTTTGTTTTCGTACCGCCGCAGCATGAGGGCATCCATGTTGTCGGCGGTGTACTCCAAGCCGTTTTGGTTCAGCACTCTGGCACACCGGGCAAGGCACATACTCGCCAGTCTGTAGTCCTGTGTCACGACAAGATCACCCGGCTTTACCCGGTTGACCAGCGCAAAGTCCACACTGTCAGCACCCTTGTCAAATACCAGCGTCTGCGCACCCTCACGCTCGATCTGGTGCGAGGTGTCGCACAGGATGACGACCGGGATGCCGAACTGCTTTGCAATCTTCAAAGTTAGGTCAACAACGGGGCAGCCATCTGCATCAATCAAAATCGTCATGCTTGTTCCTCCATCGCCCATCGAAACGCCTTTGCCGTGCGCAGGTCGGTATCCTTGAAATGCCCGCCGTTGTTCCATTCAAGGGTGCAGTTCTTGCCGCGTCCGGCAAGTTCACGGTGCAGGGCACGGATGTTATCTCCCACAGCAGCCATAGTTGCGTTCCTTGTGCGCTCTTCCCGGTCGCCAAGGCTCAGATAAATGCACTGCGCCTGAATGGGGTTCTGCTGTTCAAACTCCATCCATCCCGGAAACCATACGGAAGGCGAAGCAGCCGCAACACCGGAAAACAGAGCTGTCTGTGTGGATGCCCACAGAGCAAACAGTCCGGCCAGCGAGTAGCCGCCCAGAATGATCCGGACGTTTCCCGGCAGTGCAAACTGCTGTTTCAGGGTGGGGATCACCTGCCCTGTCAGAAAGCGCAGCGTGCCCGCCGCCTTGCCGCCAAAACATTCCTTGCCCCATACCGCAGGAGATTTCCACGGGGAAAGTTCATCGTTCCAGTTTTTCACAGGAACTGTGGCAAGCAGAAAGTTCCGGCTACTTTGTGCAATAGCAGCCACTTCGTTATCCATGCTTTGAAGCTCATGCTCGCCGGTCATTTGGAGAAGCAGGTATTCTGTATGGGCTTCGCCGTAAATGCGGCAGGGTCTATCTCCGATTTGAACTTGCTTTGCGGTCACGGCTACGGCCTCCTGAAAAAATTTTGATATGCGAGAATTAGAATAAAAGAGCTCGACGGTGTCGAAAAAGAGAAGAGCCAATCCATCCGTACCTTTTTGTACAGGGATGCCTTGGCTTTTCTTGACGCAGAGACAGTGCGCTGATGTTTTACGCTGTGGAACTGCTTGCGGCCAAGATGGTGCAGATGAGGAGCGAAAAGCGTTCCCGGTTTCGGCAAAGGTGCCTTTTCACGGGAGCCTTTTTCCACAGCTCGGGCAAAAATCAACGTCGTACATTGATTTTGTGGGAAGATTTTTGTGGCAGAAAGGACATCGCCAAAACAGAAAATAGACGATCAGGCCTGCCAGGGCCGCCAGGATGCCGGCGATCACAAGGATCGGGACGAGGATCTCTGGAAGAGAAAAGAAAACGGCGATGCACAGCAGGAAAATGCTCAGAAGAAACAAAACCTGCCCGAGGGCCCTTCCGGTTTTATAGTTCATCGAAAAAATACCTCCCATTGATCGGCATGAGAAAAAGGCGTGAGGAGATTGGCTGCTTCCATTATAGCATATTCGGGCGGAGAGACAAGAAGCCCGGATGTGCGGCACGCTCTGCAGGGACTTCCTGCATTTCTGTATGGGAGAATCGACGAAAAAACGGTTGACATCCGCCGGAAGAAACCCTTACAATGGGAACAGAAACCATGTCGGGCAATGGAACAGGAGGAATTTTGGAATGAACAACACAGAAGCATTTGAGTTCTTGCTGAGCTGGAAGGATGACGTCCTGATGAACTGCCTTTCCGGGCGGCGGGATAAGGCCTTTGATCCGCAGGCTATGCAGAAGGTCCGGGCGGCCTGTGCCGTGCTGGCCGAGGACGGGACCTATCCGTTCGACCTGTCGGTCACAGACCCGGAGATCTACCGTCAGGTCAGCGCCTGGTTCACCGACCTGCTGCGCAAGTCCTGAACCGTTCCGACACGAAAGATGCATTTATTTTCCACAAACGCTTGACATCTTGTGCAATCTGCATTATCATAAAGCCATCAAGTGTTTGTTCAGAGAAGCGAGCAGAACAAACAAGAGGGAGCCTGTTCCCTTTTGTTTGCTCTGCTCTTTTTTGTTCCCGCTACGCAAACGAGCATGCTGTGACAGGCAGAAGATCAGGAGGTTTTTATGCTGGATGTAGCAATCATCGGCTGCGGTGTCGTTGGCGCGGCTGCCGCCTATGAGCTCTCGCATTATCCGCTGCACACTGCAATTTTTGAGGCCGAGAACGATGTGGCCGACTGCACCACCAAAGCCAACAGTGCCATTCTGCACGCTGGGTACGACCCCGAGCCGGGCACCCGGATGGCACGGCTCAATGTGGAGGGCGTTGCACTGGCCAAAGAGATCTGTGCCCGGCTGGATGTGCCGTACCGGCAGTGCGGCAGTCTGGTGCTGGCCCTCAGCCCGGCGGAGCTGCCGCATCTGCAGAAGCTGTACGAAAACGGCCTTGCCAATGGGGTGCCGGGCATCCGGCTGCTGTCGGCTGAGGAAACACAGGCCATGGAGCCCGGTCTTTCGCCGGAGGTGGCCGGAGCGCTGTATGCACCCAGTGCGGCCATCGTCAGCCCGTGGGAATATGCGCTGGCCATGGCGGAGGTGGCGGTGCGCAACGGGGTGGAACTCCACCTCAGCAGCCCGGTCACCGGCATTCAGAAAACCGCGTCCGGCTGGGCGCTGACCACGCCGTCCGGCGTGGTGGAGGCCCGCTACGTTGTCAACGCCGCCGGCATCCGGGCCGATGCCGTGCACGACATGGCCGCTCCGCATCAATTTACCATCCAGCCTACCCGCGGCGAATATTACCTTCTGGACAAATCGGAAGGCACGCGGGTGCAGCATGTCATCTTCCAGTGCCCCAACGAAAACGGCAAGGGCGTGCTGGTGGCACCTACCGTTCACGGCAACCTGATCGTTGGACCCAATGCCGAGCCGGTGGCGGGCGACAACACCGCTTGCACCGCCGCCGGGCTGGCCTTTGTCAGCGCGGCCGCACGCCGCAGCGTGCCGGACATCCGCTTCGGCGAGTCCATCCGCAACTTTGCAGGCGTCCGCGCCAATGTGGACACCGGGGATTTCGTCATCGGCGAGGCGGAAGGCGCACCCGGCTTCATCGACCTGGCCGGTATGAAATCGCCGGGCCTGTCCAGCGCACCGGCCGTTGCCAAAGAGGTGGTCCGCATTCTGGAAGGCCACGGGGATCTGCCTGCGGCCAAAACGGATTACCGGGACGGCCGCACCCGGGTGCGGTTCAAGGAGCTGCCGCCGGAAGAAAAGGCAAAGCTCATTGCCCGGAACCCCGCCTACGGCCGGGTGATCTGCCGCTGCGAGACCATCACCGAGGGCGAGATCCTGGACGCCCTGCACACCGAGATCCCGGCCACCACCATCGACGGCGTCAAGCGCCGCTGCAACGCCGGGATGGGCCGCTGTCAGGGCGGCTTCTGCGGGCCCCGGGTGCTGGAGCTCATCAGCCGGACGCGGGGCATCGACCCGCTGGACGTCCTGCAGGACAAGGCAGGCAGCAACGTCTTACTGTGCGAAACCAAGCAGGAGGGAACCAACCATGATTGATCTGGTCATCGTCGGCGGCGGCCCTGCAGGCCTTGCCGCAGCCTACAGCGCATGGCAGCACGGCCTGCGCGATATTCTGATTTTGGAGCGTGACAACGAGCTGGGCGGCATCCTGAACCAGTGCATCCACAACGGCTTCGGGCTGCACCGTTTCGGCGAGCAGCTCACCGGCCCGGAGTACGCCGGGCGCTACATTGAAATGCTGCGCTCTACCGGCGTCCGGGTGGAGCTGGGCACCATGGTGCTGGAGGTCACGCCGGATAAAAAGATCCACTGTGTCAGCAAGGAGAAGGGCTACCAGATCCTCGAAGCAAAGAGCGTCATCCTCTGCATGGGCTGCCGGGAGCGCACCCGCGGGGCCATCGGCATCCCGGGCACCCGCCCGGCCGGCATCTACACCGCCGGTGCCGCCCAGCGCTATGTCAACATGGAGGGCTATCTGGTAGGCAAACGGGTGCTCATTCTGGGCAGCGGCGACATCGGCCTGATCATGGCCCGGCGGATGACGCTGGAAGGGGCCAAGGTACTGGCCTGCGTGGAGGTCATGCCCTATTCCGGCGGCCTGACCCGCAACATTGTGCAGTGCCTGCAGGATTTTGACATCCCGCTGTACCTGTCCCACACCATCGTGGACATTCAGGGCGATACCCGGGTGGAAAAGGCCATTGTGGCCAAGGTGGACGAGAACCGCCGCCCCATTCCGGGCACCGAGATGGAGTTTGACGTGGACACCATCCTGCTCAGTGTGGGCCTGATCCCGGAAAACGAGCTGACCCGGCAGGCCGGCATCCCGATGGACCCCCACACCAAGGGAGCCGTGGTCTACGAGAACATGGAGACCGGCATTCCCGGCGTGTTTGCCTGCGGCAACGTGGTGCATGTGCACGATCTGGTGGACTTTGTTTCCGGCGAGAGCGACCGGGCCGGAGCCGCAGCCGCCGCCTATGTGCTCCACGGTGAGACCCCGGACGCGGCCGTGCTGGACCTTGTCCCGGGCAATGGCGTGGGCTATACCGTCCCCCAGCGGGTGCGCCCGGCGGACGTGGACAAGGGCGTGGAGATCTCGTTCCGGGTGCGGCAGAATTACGGCCCCAGCCAGATCACCATCACCTGCGGGGAGAAGCAGCTGGCCCGGTTCAAGCGCCAGCGGATGGCACCCGGCGAGATGGAGCACATCACCCTGCCCGGGGTCCTGCTGGCAAAGGCCGACGGCCCGCTGACCGTTGCAGTAGAGGAGGTCGTAGCAAAATGAACAAAAAGTGTGAGATCATTTGTATCTGCTGCCCCCGTGGCTGCCACTTGCAGGTGGACCCGGAAAACGATTATAATGTAACCGGCAATGCCTGCCCCAACGGTGCCGCCTATGGCAAGGAAGAACTGACCCACCCCACCCGTATCCTGACCAGTACGGTGCGGGCCGAGGGCGGGCGCTATCCGCGCTGCCCGGTCAAGACCGCGCAGGCGGTGCCCAAAGAAAAGATCATGCAGGTCATGGCTGCGCTGGACGGCGTCACGCTGCACACACCCATCCGCACCGGGCAGGTCGTGCTGACCGACGTCTGCGGCACCGGTGTGGATGTCGTAGCCACACGGGACCTGTAAAACCGCCCCTGAGCGAAACGGAGGTCGTTGAACCATGTCGACAAAGTATGTTCTTGCACTGGACCAGGGAACCACCAGCAGCCGCGCCATCCTGTTTGACAACGAGCAGAACATCATCGCGGTGCAGCAGCGGGAGTTTGAGCAGATCTACCCGCAGCAGGGCTGGGTGGAGCACAACCCCATGGAGATCTGGTCCACCCAGTACGGGGTCATGAACGAGGTGGTGGCCCAGAGCGGCGTGGATGTCCATGACATTGCCGCCATCGGCATCACCAACCAGCGCGAGACCACCATCCTGTGGGAAAAGGCCACCGGCCGCCCCATCTACAATGCCATCGTCTGGCAGTGCCGCCGCACCGCCCCACTGGTGGACGAGCTGGTGCAGCAGCCCGGCATGACGGAATACATCCGCGAGAATACCGGCCTGATGCCGGATGCCTATTTTTCCGCCACCAAGATCAAGTGGATCCTGGATAACGTGCCCAGCGCGCGGGAGCGGGCCGAGGCGGGCGAGATCCTGTTCGGCACTGTGGACACCTGGCTGGTGTGGAAGCTCACCGGCGGCAAAGTCCATGTGACCGACCGCACCAACGCCAGCCGCACCATGCTCTACAACATCCGCACCCTGGACTGGGATGACACCCTGCTCAAAGCGCTGGATATCCCCCGCTGCATCCTGCCCCGCGTGGCGGATTCCAGTGAGGTCTACGGCACCACCGACCTGTGCGGGGTGCAGGTGCCGGTGGCCGGCATTGCCGGGGACCAGCAGGCTGCACTGTTCGGGCAGGGGTGCTTTGCCAAGGGTGAGGCCAAGAACACCTACGGCACCGGCTGCTTCTTGCTGATGAACACCGGTGACACCATCTGCCGCAGTCAGAACGGCCTGATCTCCACCATTGGCATCAGCCTGAACGGCAAGGTGGAGTATGCCCTGGAGGGCAGTGTCTTTGTGGGCGGTGCCGTCATCCAGTGGGTGCGCGACGGCCTGCGGATGATCCAGGAGAGCCGCGACGCCGAATACTATGCCCAGAAGGTGCCGGACAACGGCGGCATCTACATCGTGCCCGCCTTCACCGGTCTCGGCGCGCCCTATTGGGATATGTACGCCCGCGGTGCCATTGTAGGCATCACCCGCGGCACCACCCAGAACCACATCATCCGGGCGGCGGAGGAGTCCATCGCCTACCAGAGCGCCGACCTTGTGGCCGCCATGGAAAAGGACACCGGTGTGCCCATCACCTCCCTGAAGGTGGACGGCGGTGCTTCCCGCGACCAGTTCCTGATGCAGTTCCAGTCCGACATCCTGAACAAGGACGTTCTGCGCCCGGCCATCCGGGAGACCACAGCCCTGGGCGCTGCCTATCTGGCCGGCCTTGCCACCGGCGTGTGGAAGGACCGGGACGAGATCCGCAGCCTGTGGCACTGCAACATGACCTTTACCCCCGCTATGCCGGAGGCCGAGCGCGCACGGCTGCTGTCCGGCTGGCACAAGGCCGTGGGCCGCAGCAGTGACTGGGCAGAGCATTAAAAGAATTTGTCTGGATTTTGACTGCTTCCAACAAAAAATCAAGAATTTGTGAATTGTCTGTTGACAAATCGTTGAGAAATGGTATACTGAAAGCATCCCAAGAGAATTGAGATGGGGATGCACTGTGCCACACGACCGCAGTGCGTCCCCATTTTTTTGTTCCCATCGCACCCCTTGTCCGCCCGTTCACATCTGTTCCGGGGGCTGGTTCTGGAAGTGCAGCCGCCGGGCACGTCCCTGAAAAAAGAAGGAGGATCCTCATGAAAAGCACCGCAAAGGCCACCGAAAAGCGTTCGCGCACGGTCGTTGTGCTGGCGATCGCTGTGGCGTTGATGCTGCTGGGCAGCATTTTTGCCCAGATGTTCAACACCTCATTCTACAAGGTCAAGGTCTCCCGCATTTCCTTTGATACCGACTCCGGCACCCTTTCGGGCCTGTTGTACATGCCCAAGGGCGTGGACACCTCCAACCCGCACCCCACCATCGTGACCACCCACGGCTACCTGAACAGTGCCGAGATGCAGGACGAGACCGCCATCGAGATGTCCCGCCGCGGCTATGTCGTGCTGGCACTGGATATGTATGACCACGGCCATTCCCACGGGAACGCCGACAATACCGGCGGCTTCTTCAACTTCTGGCCCACTTCGCTGTGGGATGCCGCACAGTACATGTACAGCCAGGACTACGTTGCCAAGGATGCACAGGGCAACGGTCAGATCGCGGTCAGCGGCCACTCCATGGGCGGCTTCTCCTCCGAGATGGCCATCTATCTGGATGAGCAGAACTACGCTGCCGCCGGTTACCGCATCATCAAGGCCGGTTTGAGCATGGGTGCCGATTACTCCTGGACCTCCTACCTGGGCCTGGACGAAGAGGCTGCAGTTGCCACCTTCGGCGGACGCACCATCGGCAAGATCTGCGGCCAGTACGACGAGTTCTTCTTTGCGGCCGACGAGCCTCCCACGAAGAGCGGCACCGTCTACCACAAGGACTATGTTGCCACCACCGCTGGCAAGACCCTGCTGGAGCAGGAAGCTCCGCAGGCTGACACCTGGTACACCGGCTCGGACGGCGGCCAGCGCATCATTTACCAGCCGCGTGAGATCCACCCCTGGAACCACTTCTCCACCGCTTCCACCAAGGATGCCATCGAGTTCTACGCCACTGCATTTGCCGACCAGTCCGGTCTGGTGCAGAACATTGCTTCCACCAGCCAGATCTGGTACTGGAAAGAAGTCTTTGAGTTGGTCGCTCTGGTGGGCTTCCTGCTCATGCTGGCACCTCTTGCCCTGCTGCTGATGAAGCTGCCCTTCCTGTCCAATGCAAAGCAGGCCGTCGCAGCACCCACCCCGGCCGTCGGCACCTTGTCCGGCAAGCTTGGCACGATCAGCCTGTTCGTGGTCGGTATGCTGATCCCGGCCATCATCTTCCCCGCCGTGTACGACGGCAGTCTGACCGCAGAGCCCATCCGCTGGATGCGATACGCCAGTGACATTGCCTTGCTCCTGTCGGTGGTGGGCATCGTTCTGGCAGCCCGCAGCACCGAGGACGACCGCAAGACCTGGCTGTCCGGCTCGGTGTGCGTCCTGATCGCTTCCATCGTCCTGCGTGTGCTGGTGACCAAGAACATCTTCGAGACCAATGCTACCTGGCAGGGCCCCACCGTCAACAGCATCGTGACCTGGGCTCTCATCTGCGCCTGCATCTCCATCGTGACCATGGTCTGCGTCTACCTGTTCGGCGGCCGCAAGCAGAAGGGCATCACGCTGGAACAGTACGGCATTGCCGCAAAGCCGGTGTCTGTGGCCGCAGCCTTCTGCGTGGCACTGCTGGTGAGCGTGATCGCCTACGCCTGCCTGTTTGCCGTGGATGCCATCTTCAAGACCGACTTCCGCATCTGGACCTTCGCCTTCAAGACCTTTGAAGCCAGCGCCATCCCGGCGGCGGTCAAGTATATGCCGTTCTTCTTTGTGTACTACTTTGTCAGCGGTGCCGCCGCCATCTCCAACACCAGCAGCGAAAAGCTGCAGGGCGGCTGGGGCTACCTGCTGGCTGCTCTGACCAACATGGGCGGCATCCTCCTCTGGCTGGTGCTGCAGTACGGCACCTTGTTCCGTACCGGCGTTGCCTTCTACCCGGGACAGGCCCTTGGCGGCATCCTGCTGTTTGCGCTGGTGCCCTCGCTGGCCATTGCATCCTGCCTGGCCAAGTACCTGTACAAAAAGACCGGCAGCGTGTACGTTGCGGCCTTCCTGAATACCATCCTGATGACCATGATGACCGTGGCCAACACCGCGATCTATTTCCAGGCATAAGCACAACCGCAGACTGGGGCTGCACTTTACAGTGCGGCCCCTTTGTGCGATAATGAGAACCATCTGAGAGAAAAGGAGTCCTGCCCGATGCATCCACTTGCTGAAACTCTGCTGGACGAGCCGGTGATCGCAGCCGTCAAGACGGATGACGCTCTGACGGCCGCCCTGGCCTCGCCCTGCAGCACGGTCTTTCTGCTGGCGAGCACCCTGCTCAATGTGGGGGAGCTGGTCCGGCGCATCCACGCGGCCGGAAAGCTGGCCGTCGTGCACATCGACCTTGTGGACGGCCTTTCGGCGCGGGAAGTTGCCGTGAATTCCCTCATTGCGCTGTGCCACCCGGACGGCATCATTTCCACCCACCCGTCCCTGATCCGGCGGGCGCGCCATCAGGGCCTGCTGACCATCCAGCGGGCGTTCATCCTGGACTCCCTTTCCCTGAACAACCTTTCCGGCCAGCTGGAACAAGGCAAGCCGGACTTTGTGGAGATCCTGCCCGGCATCATGCCCCGGGTCATCACCGAGATCAGTACCCGCACCCGGGTGCCGGTGATCGCGGGCGGTCTGCTGCGGGACAAGGCCGACGTCATGGCCGCCATGCGGGCCGGTGCCTCGGCGGTGTCCACCTCTGCCCCGGAGCTGTGGGACATCTGAACCCCGGAAAACACAAAAATGCCTGACCGCTGTCGTTGGCGGTCAGGCATTTTTTATGGAAAGCAGCAGCGTTACGGGTGGCTCTTCCTGACAAGATCTTTGGTGTACAGGGCGCGGGTGGCGTTGAGCACGGCAATGACCATGACGCCCACGTCGGCAAAGATGGCTGTCCACATGCTGGCCATACCGATGGCACCCAGCAGCAGGCAGGCAAACTTGACCGCCAGCGCGAACACGATGTTCTCGTACACGATGCGCAGGGTGCGGCGGGCGATGCGCATGGCCAGTGCGATCTTGGCCGGGTCATCGTCCATCAGCACCACGTCGGCGGCTTCAATGGCGGCGTCGGAGCCAAGGGCACCCATGGCGATGCCCACATCGGCGCGGGACAGCACCGGGGCGTCGTTGATGCCGTCGCCCACAAAGGCCAGATTCTCCTTGGACTTCTTGGCGGCGATGAGTGTTTCGATCTGGTCCACCTTGTCGCCGGGCAGCAGACCGGCGTGGTATTCGTCCAGACCCAACTGGGCAGAAACGGCCTTGGCCACCGGCTCGGCGTCGCCGGTGAGCATGACGGTCTTGCGCACTCCGGCGGCCTTCAGGGCCCGGATGGCCTCGGCACTGTGGGGTTTGACCACGTCGGCGATGATCAGGCAACCGGCGTATCTGCCGTCGATGGCAACGTGCACGACGGTGCCGGTCTCGCTCACGGCGGGGGCAGAAAGGCCCAGCCGCTCCATCAGACGGGCGTTGCCGGCGGCAACGGGCTTGCCGTCCACCTTGGCGGTCACGCCGTGGCCGCCAAGTTCCTCCACGTCGGTCACGCGGGAGGTGTCGATCTCTTTGCCGTGGGCGGCCTTGATGCTCAGAGAGATGGGGTGCTTGGACCAGCTCTCGGCCAGGGCGGCGGCCTCCACCAGCTGTTCGTCGGTGATGCCGTCGGCCGGGTGGACGCCGGTGACCTTGAAGGTGCCCTGGGTTAGGGTGCCGGTCTTATCAAACACCACGATGCCGGTGCGGGCCAGCTCCTCCAGATAGGTGGAGCCCTTGACCAGGATGCCGCAGGCGGAAGCACCGCCGATGCCGCCGAAGAAGCTCAGCGGAATGCTGATGACCAGTGCGCAGGGGCAGCTGATGACCAGGAAGGTCAAAGCGCGGTAGATCCAGTCCCCAAAGCGGGCAGGCTGGCCCATCAGCAGCAGCACGATGGGCGGCAGGAAGGCCAGCGCCAGCGCACCGTAGCAGACAGCCGGGGTGTATATCCGGGCAAAGCGGGTGATGAAGTTTTCGGCGCGGGCCTTTTTCATGCTGGAATTTTCCACCAGATCGAGAATTTTCGAGACGGTGGACTCGCCGAATTCCTTGGTAGTCCTGACTTTCAGCAGGCCGGTCATGTTCACGCAGCCGCTGATGACCTCGTCTCCGGTCTGGACGTCGCGGGGCAGGCTCTCACCGGTCAGGGCGGCGGTGTTCAGGGCGGAGGTGCCCTCTACGATCACACCGTCAATGGGCACCCGCTCGCCGGGCTGCACCACGATCACGGTGCCGACCTCCACGTCATCGGGGTCCACCTGCTCCAGCTTGCCGTCCTCGTCCTCCACGTTGGCGTAGTCCGGGCGGATGTCCATCAGGCTGGAAATGCTCTGGCGGCTCTTGCCCACGGCCACGCTCTGGAACAGCTCGCCGATCTGGTAAAAGAGGATAACGGCGCAGCCTTCCACATAGTCGCCCAGGGCAAAGGCACCCACGGTAGCCACCGCCATCAGGAAGCACTCGTCAAAGGGCTGGCGGTTCTTGACGCCCTTGATGGCCTTGCGCAGCACGTCCTTGCCCACCACAAGGTACGGGATGAGGTAGAGCAGCAGCTCCACCGGGGTGGGAAGTGCCGGCAGCACACGGAGCAGCAGCTTGAGCAGGATCACAAGGGCCAGCGCGATCAGGATCTGCTGCAGGCTCTTTTTTTGCTTTTTGGTCATACAAAACGCTCCTTTTGTCGGATTGCGGCGGTTCTGAGAAAAAACGGGAAAACGCAGTGGAATTCAACAGGTTTTCCCCACAAAAATGGATTTTCCACCCTTTCCCCCGTGCTTTCCACGGGGTTTTCCCGCAGAAAACTTGCTTTTCCACGTTTCTTTTTGGAGTTTTCCGCAAAAGGTGTTGAAAAGTGCGTGGAAAGTGTTGAAAACTACCCGTTTTTTCCACGAAAAAGAGGAGTTTTCCGCTGTCCGGCGGCAGAGGAAAGAAAAGCTCTCCCACAGGGGGAGAGCTGCCGCCCAGCAGCGATGCCGGGAACCGGACCGGAAGAGGTCAGATGTCAAAGATCTCGCAGTCGTCCTCCACCTTCTTGCAGGCGGACAGCACATTCTCCATGGTGGCGTGGGGGTCGGCACCCTCGGCAAACTCCACCTTCATCTTCTGGGTCATGAAGCTGACAGTCGCCTTTTCCACACCGGCAACGGTGTTGGCAGCGTCCTCCATCTTCTGGGCGCAGTTTGCGCAGTCCACTTCGATCTTGTAGGTCTTTTTCATCGTAGATACCAGCCTTTCTGTTTTTGTGCGGGCCGCGGCCCGGAAAATCATTCTTCGATATGGTCCATCCCCAGAGAGAGGATGCTGCGCACATGGTCGTCGTCCAGTGCGTAGTACACGGTCTTGCCCTCCCGCCGGAAGCGTACCAGCTTGGAATCCTTGAGCACCCGCAGCTGGTGGCTCACGGCCGACTGGCTCAGCTGCACGGCGTTGGCAATGTCCTGCACGCACAGCTCATTGTCGTGCAGGGCGTACAGGATCTTGATGCGGGTGGAGTCGCCGAACACCCGGAACAGGTCGGCCAGCTCGTACAGCACTTCGTCATCCGGCATGTCCAGCTCTTCCGGCTGCACAAGGGGTTCGTTCTGCTGTGCCATGGAAGCATCTCCTTTCGGGATGAAATCATATGAATGTCTGTTCATGTGTTCATGATATCACGCACATGCCTGCCTGTCAAGCCCTTTGCAGAAGAATTTTGACATTCCCGCTGCATTGATGAAAAAACACCGCAAAACGCCAAAAAGATGCAAATTGAAAAAAGAAAACCCGGCCCGCTGGAAAGCGGACCGGGAACGGACGGGTGGCGGAGCGGCTCAACGCTTCTTCCCGGCTGCTGCCCAGGGGGCGTACATCAGCACAAGGGCCAGCGCGATGGCGGGCAGAAAGCCCAGAATGTAGAATTTTTCGCCAAACCACGCGGTAAAGGTGCTGGTGATGACGTTGCCATAGGGGTTATTCAAAAAGTAAAAGTTGGTGTGCAGGGGTTTGTTAAGAAAATAGATGGGCAGGGCCGAGCCGAACAAAAAGGCCAGCACCTGCGGCACCCGGCGCACGCTGGGGCGGTAGCCGCCCGCCACCAGCAGCACAGGGTAGAGCACCAGCAGGGCGTGGATGCTGACCGAGTGCAGGTTGATGAGGGTGAACCACCCGGGCACATCCCGCCAGCTGGGGCACAGCAGAGCCAGTGCCGCGCCGGGGATGCACAGGGCGTACAGCTCCTCCTTGCACCAGTTGCGGTCGGTGAGGGTGTTGTACAGGCAGACGAACACGTTGATGCTGCACAGGTGCAGCGGCAGATAGCTCCAGTTCCACTGGCCGGTGCAGGCCATGCCCAGCAGCAGGGCGGCCTCGTCGGCCAGCAGGGCCGCCGTGACCCCCACCAGAATGTGCCGCCGGGTGCGCGGCGTGCTGCGGCGGTACCACCACACCATGCCCAGAAGGAACAAAGCCGACAGCGCCAGCTCTATGAGATGGACAGTGCCGAACAGCGGGTAGCACTCATAGCCCGCACCGTATTCGGCGGCGGTGATGTCATAGGATTTCCAGAAGTCAGACATGGAGGTCCCCTCTCTTTCAGAGCCTATCATAGCACAGACAGCCGGAAACCGAAACGGTATTTTTTACAAAATGCGCCAAAGTGGGTGCATTCTTTGCCAAGCTGTGGTATCTTATAAAAGTATAAAACAACAAACTGCGCAAAACGCACAGGAGGGAATTTTTTATGACATTGGAACCTGGCATCCGCGGTGAGCAGAGCGTGTCTGTCACTGCTGCAAACACTGCAAAAACCATGGGCAGCGGCACGCTGGACGTGTTTGCCACCCCGGCCCTGGTGGCCCTGGCCGAAAAGACCTGCTGGATGAGCGTGGCCCCGGCTCTGGCCGAGGGCGACGGCACCGTGGGCACGAAGCTGGAGCTGGAGCACACCGCTCCCACCCCCGTGGGCATGACCGTGACCTGCGAGAGCGAGCTGGTGGCTGTGGAAGGCCGCAAGCTCACCTTCAAAGTGAGCCTGCACGACGAAAAAGGCCCGGTGGGCGGCGGCACCCACGAGCGCTTTGTGATCCACAACGACAAGTTTGCGGCCAAGGCGGAGGCAAAGAAGAACTGAAAAAGCCTTCCCCCAAGGGGGAAGGCTAAGGCTCCCTCTTTGACGGAGGGAGTTCTTCCGGCTCCAGCCGCAGCGGCGGCGGGTCCTCGGCCAGCAGCTGCTGTTCGGCGTGGGTCTGTGCGTCCTGCAGCAGCTGTACGGCCTGCACGCTGGCGCGGAACAGCTCAAAATACATCGCTTTATAATCCGGCACGGCCCCACTCCCCTTTTGCATTCCGTGGGGATAGTCTGCCCCACAGCACGGGGCCTGATACGCTGCCGGAACGAATCGCCTGAAACGAAAAGGAATCATTATGAAAAACAAGAATCTGTCCTGGGCGGCGGCACTGTTCGTGTTTGCCCTGCTGCTGTGGTGCACGGCAGCCACTCCCGGCAAGATCGCCGACCCGTCTACCTACACCTGTGCGGTGTACAGCACCTTCTTCTCGCTGCTGCCGCCGGTCATCGCCATTGTGCTGGCCCTGAACACCAAGGAGGTGTACACCTCCCTGCTGGTGGGCATCGCCTCGGGCGCGCTGCTGTATGCCAACGGAAACCTGGAACTGGCCCTGAATACCCTCTTCTTCCACGAAGAGGGCGGCATGATCGCCAAACTGTCCGACAGCAGCAATGTGGGCATCCTGGTGTTCCTGGTCATGCTGGGCATCCTGGTGGCCCTGATGAACAAGGCCGGCGGCTCGGCCGCCTTTGGCCGCTGGGCATCGAAGCACATCCACTCCCGGGCGGGCGCACAGTTTGCCACCCTGCTGCTGGGTGTGATGATCTTTGTGGACGACTATTTCAACTGCCTGACCGTGGGTTCGGTCATGCGCCCGGTCACCGACCGGCAGAAGGTGTCCCGCGCCAAGCTGGCCTACCTCATCGACGCCACGGCGGCCCCCATCTGCATCATTGCGCCGGTGTCCAGCTGGGCGGCGGCGGTCACCTCCAGCGTGCCGGAGGGGTCTGGCATCAACGGCTTCACCATGTTCCTGCGCACCATCCCCTACAACTACTATGCCCTGCTTACCGTCGTCATGAGCCTGTTCCTCATCTTCACCGGCACGGACTTCGGATCCATGAAGCTCAATGAGGACAACGCGAAAAACGGCGACCTGTTCACCACCGAGGACCGCCCCTACGGCGACGACGTGGACGACGGCACCGAGACGAAGGGCCATGTTGTGGACCTGATCGCACCGGTGCTGGTGCTGATCGCGGCCTGCATCTTCGGCATGATCTACACCGGCGGCTTCTTTGACGGGGTGGACTTCGTCACCGCCTTTGCGGACTGCAACGCCTCTGCCGGCCTTGTGATGGGCAGCAGCATTGCTCTGCTGTTCACCTTCGTGTTCTACCGGGTGCGCAGCGTCATGACCTTCCAGGACTTTGCGGCCTGCATTCCGGAGGGCTTCAAGGCCATGGTCAGCCCCATGCTCATCCTCACGCTGGCCTGGACCCTGTCCGGCATGACCGGCCTGCTGGGTGCCAAGTATTATGTGGCCAACCTGCTGGGCGGCTCCGCTGCGGCGCTGCAGTATCTGCTGCCGGTGATCATCTTCCTGGTGGCGGTGTTCCTGGCCTTTGCCACCGGCACTTCCTGGGGCACCTTCTCCATTCTGATCCCCATCGTGTGCCACGCCTTCCCGGAGGGCGAGATGCTGGTCATCTCCATCGCAGCCTGCCTGTCCGGCGCCGTGTGCGGTGACCACTGCTCTCCCATCTCCGATACCACCATCATGGCCTCGGCGGGTGCCCACTGCAGCCATGTGAACCATGTGTCCACCCAGCTGCCCTATGCCATCACGGCGGCGTCCTGCGCGGCGGTGTGTTATGTGATCACCGGCCTGGCACAGGCGGTACTGGGCAGCAGGGCCAGCCTGTTCACCTCGCTGGTGCTGCTGGCCGTGGCCATCGTCGTAGAGCTGGTGGTGCTCAGCATCATCCGCGCCCGCACGATCAAAAAGGCAAAAGCATGATTGGGCTTTGCTGTCGCGGGCAACTTGTGATAAACTGAAAGAAAACGAACGAGCGGAGGCGCGATCCATGCTGGAACAGGCTTTTCAGGATGTATACACCAAATTCAAGCTGCACTTTTATCAGAACGTATTCCAGCGTTTTGCCACGCGGGAAGCGACCCTGACCACGGTGGAGTCCTTCTGCATGGAGGGCATCATGGCCATGGGCGAACCCACCATTGCGGAGTTCTCCCGCATGATGCAGATCTCCACCCCCAATGCGGCCTACAAGATCGGCAGTCTGGTCAAAAAGGGCTATGTGGAAAAGATCCAGTCCACCGTGGACCGGCGCGAGTACCACCTGCGCCCCACCCAGAAGTATATCGACTACTACAACATCAGCTATTCCTATCTGAGCACCGTGATCGAGCGGGTGCGCAAGCGCTTCCCGGAAGAGGACGTGGACAAGCTGGAGCAGATGCTCACGGTGATCAGCGATGAGCTGATGCCGGAGCTGGACCTGATGAACAAGACCCGGCAGCGGCTGTCGGAATAAAAAATGCGCCCGGGAGTATCCCGGGCGCATTTTTGGTAGGGCGGCTTTACAGCACCATAAACAGGGTGCCGGCGGTGATCAGGGCACAGCCCACCAGGTTTTTGGCGGTAAAGGGTTCCTTCAGGATCACAAAGGCCAAAGCCAGGGTGATCGCCACGCTGAGCTTGTCCACCGGAACCACCTTGGAGGCGGCCCCGATCTGCAAAGCGTGGTAATAGCACAGCCAGCTGGCCCCGGTGGCCAGGCCGGAAAGGATCAAAAACAGCCAGCTGCGGCGAGAGATATCCCCCACGCCGCCCTGGGTCCCGGTGAGGAACACCATGCCCCAGCTCATGACCAGCACCACCACCGTGCGGATGGCGGTGGCCAGGGTGGAGTTGACCCCCTGGATGCCGATCTTGGCCAGGATGGAGGTAAGGGCCGCAAACACGGCACTGCCCAGTGCAAACACGAACCACATAGTAAGATGCGCCTCCCTTTTTGTCCAGTGTAACACCGCAGCCCTCCCGGCGCAAGGGTGCACAGGCAAAACCGCCGGGCAAGCACTGGCCTGCCCGGCGGCTTTATCCTCAGTGATAGAAGGTATCGAAGTTCACCTGACGGTAGAACCGCTGCTGCAGCTGGTCGAAGCTGTCGCAGTTCTGGGCCAGCAGCCACATGCTCTTGGTGACCACGGCTTCGATGGTCATGTCATGGGCTTCCAGGAAGCGGAATCGGTTCTTCACCCGCTTGCCCACCTCGTACACGCCCACGTCGCTGCCCTCATAGGTCACCTGCGTGGTCAGGATGAGCACCTTGTGGGTCTGCTCGTAGTGGCCCAGCCCCTCGGCAAAGGCGTCCATGAGCCGCTGCGGGATGCCGCCCACGCCGAAGCTCTCCACGATGACGCAGTCGTACAGGCGGAAGATCTCCGGGATCATGCCGGGGTCCATGCCGGGGATGAGCTTGAGCAGGAACACCCGGGGGTTCATGGCGCGGCCGAACTCCACCGGGCCGGTGGGCCAGGGCGAAGGCACATAGCGCACCAGACGGTCGCCCTGCACCAGTGCCAGCTCCGGGAAGTTGACCGAGGCAAAGGCGTCGTAGCTGATGGTCTTGTTCTTTTTGGCACGGGTGCCGGCAATGACGTGCCCGCCAAACACCACCATCACGCCCCGGCTGCCCGGGTCCAGTGCACAGATCACGCTGTCGCGCAAGTTTTTCTTGGCGTCGGTGATCTCGTTGGAGATGGGCTGCTGGGCACCGGTGAGGATGATGGGCTTGTCCGCGTTCTGGATGAGGTAAGAAAGTGCCGCTGCGGAATAGGCCAGCGTATCGGTGCCGTGGCAGATGATGAAACCATCGTACAGGGCGTAGTTTTCCTGAATGGCGCGGGCCATCATCAGCCAGTGTTCCTGGCCGAGGTCGGTGCTGTCGATGCTGCACAGGGCCAGCGTTTCCGGGATGCACAGGTCGTTGAGCTCCGGAAGATGGGCCAGCAGCTCGTCGCTGCTGAGCACGGGCCGGAGGCCCTGCGGAGTATGTACGCTGGCAATGGTGCCGCCGGTGGTAATGAAAAGAATGCGCTGTTTGGTCATAAAAAGCCTCCATGGCAGAAAATCAGAGAAACAAACCCAGTATAACACACTCTTTTCCGGCTGAAAAGTGCCCCGCAGCGGCAAAAGGCTGCTTTTTGCGACCCGGTCACAGAAGTTTTGCGGAAAAAGGTGTATACTATATGAGGAAAGGGGCTTCCGTCGATTGGAAGGCCCCTCAGTCGCTGCGCGACAGCTCCCCGGTGGGGAGCGCTTTCCATAAAAAGCGGGTTCACCCGCTGCGCTTCGGGCGCAGCCCGACAGCAGCCGATGCCGTTATCCGCCACGACCCCCACTCCGTGAAAAGGCAATTCCGGCAGGGCCGCAGCCCTGCCGGAATTGCGAATAAAAAATATTATTTCCGCTGAATATGGCCAGAGCGAAGCGGAGGCCATTTCAAACCGTCAACTTAAAAAGGAGAACCACCATGCCCAACATTGTGATCGTAGGTTCCGGCCCGGCGGGCGTGTCCGCCGCACTGTACGCGGTCCGCGCGGGGGTGGACACCACCGTGCTGACCAAAGGCCCCGGTGCGCTGGACCGGGCCGAGAAGATCGAAAACTACTACGGCCTTGCTCAGCCGGTTTCCGGTGCGGAGCTGGAGCGCCGCAGCATCGAGAACGCCAAACGCCTGGGGGTGCGGTTTGTGACCGCCGAAGCCGTGGGGCTGACCTATACGGATAAACTTACGGTAGAAACCATAGGGAAAGATTACCCAGCGGACGCGGTGATTCTGGCCACGGGGGCCTCCCGTGCGGTGCCGCGCATTCCTGGCCTTGCCGGGCTGGAGGGCCACGGCGTGAGCTGGTGTGCCGTCTGCGACGCCTTTTTCTACCGCGGCAAGGATGTGGCCGTGCTGGGCAGCGGAGCCTATGCCCTGCACGAGGTGCAGGCCCTGCTGCCGGTGGTGAAAAGCGTCAGCCTGCTGACCAACGGCATGCCGCTGACCGCAGAATTCCCGCCGGAGGTGACCGTATACCCGCAGAAGGTGGAGGCTGTTCTGGGCGAACAGGTGGTCACCGGGGTGCAGCTGTCCGACGGGCAGGAGGTTGCCCTGTCCGGTGTGTTCGTGGCGCTGGGCGTGGCGGGCAGCACTGCGCTGGCCCGCAAGATCGGGGCCGCCGTGGAGGGCAGCCGCATCGTGGTGGATGAGAAGATGCAGACCACCGTGCCCGGCCTGTACGCTGCCGGGGACTGCACCGGCGGCCTGCTGCAGGTGGCAAAGGCTGTATACGAGGGGGCACAGGCCGGCACGGAGGCCGCCAAGGCCCTGCGGAAAGGATGAGCATCATGGAAAAGACCCCGGATCACCGCAATTGTCTGGCCTGCGCGTTCCCCTTCTGGGCGCAGCTGACCGCCGACGAACAGGAGATGCTCTGCCGCTACACCCGCCCGGTGCACTACCGCAAAGGGGCCCGGGTGCACAGCCCACTGGAAAGCTGTGTGGGCATCCTGCTGCTGCGCACCGGCCAGCTGCGGGCCTATCTGCTGTCGGAGGACGGCCGGGACGTGACCCTCTACCGCCTGTTCGGCGGGGAGGTGTGCATCCTGTCGGCGTCCTGCGTGATGGACTCGGTGAATGTGGACCTGTACATCGACGCTGAGGAGGACACCGAGGCACTGTGCATCAGCGCGGGCATCTTCCGCCGTCTGATGCAGCAGAATGTCTATGTGCGCTGCTACGCCTACCAGCTCACGGCAGAGCGCTTTTCCGACACCATGTGGACGATGCAGCAGATCCTGTTCATGAGCGCCGACCGGCGGCTGGCCATCTTTCTCACCGACGAGCTGGCCAAGACCGGCGGCGACGAGGTGCGCATGACCCACGACCAGATGGCAAAGTACATGGGCTCTGCCCGCGAGGTGGTGAGCCGGATGCTCAAATACTTCGCGCAGGAGGGCTGGGTGCGGCTGTACCGCGGCGGCGTGCAGGTGCTGGACAAGCCAAAGTTGCAGCAGCTGGCAAGAGGCGAATGAAAAAAGAGGACGATGCGTTATGCATCGTCCTCTTTGCTGTTACGGGAGATCAGCCCTTGCAGCCCTGCTCTTCCCAGTCGCCGAAATCGCTGGCGTCAGCGATCTTGGTGGCGTCGAACTTGCCGTTCTCGTCCTTGGGGGCGACGGCGGGGCCGGCCTCCACGGGGTTGGGGTTCGGGGCCTCGGGGTCATACACCGGGCGCTCTTCGCTCAGGTCCGGCAGGGTCACCGGCTCGTTTGCGGCGGGTGCCTCGGCAGCGGGCTCGGCAGGAGCTTCCGGGGCGGCGGCTTCGGCCGGGGCGGCGGGCTGCTCTGCGGCATCGTCCGCTGCTTTGGCCTCTGCTTCGGCGTAGGCCTCGGCGGTCTTTTCGGCCTCGGCGGCGTCCTGCTCGGCTTCTTCGGGGAACTCGACCTCCTCCACATGGAGCGGGTCTTTCTGGTTCAGGATCTTGTCCAGTGCCACGATGGCGGCACCGGTGACGGCCACGGCAGCGGCCGTGCCCAGAATGCGGAACAGTGTTTTCATGCCAGAACCTCCTGTTTACAGATCAATCAGAACGTTAAGAGAACGTTACGACTTCATTCAGCGGCTTTTCGGCAGGCTCCACCGAAATGGCGGTCAGCACCGGGCCCTTGCCGCGGTAGATGTTGTGGAACTTGTAGCCCACCTTGGCGGTCACCCGCACCCAGCTGCGCTGCTCCAGAGCCTTGTAGCCGTCATAGCTGCAGGGGAAGCCCACGAACTGGATATCCTGCACGCAGCAGGTCATGGCAAAGCGGCCGGGCACGAAGCTGTTCTTGCCGGCGCGGTTGGTCTGGCACACCTGTGCCAGGAATTTGACCGTCTTGCCGGTGTACTTCTGGGGCTCGTCCTGGCAGTCCATGTACCAGATGCCGAAATCGTCGTCATGGATGTCGATGACCGGGGCGTTCACGTCGAAGGGCAGCGGGTCGGGGATGTCGTCATAGGCCACGCTGCCGTCCTTGAACTCGTAGGCGATGTCGCATTTGCGGGAAGCCTGACGCACCAGCTTGTGCAGCTCCTGCCGGGCCTCGTCGTTGTTCACGGCTTCGGCGCGGTTGAACACGATCAACTCACTGCGGGCGATCTTGTCCAGCAGCAGGCTGCGCATGGAGTTGTCGCGGGCGTAGGTCAGGGCGGTGGTGCCGTCGGCGGTGGCGATGCACTGGTACACCAGCCAGTTTTCCGGCAGGGCATCGGCCAGCTCCTGCAGCAGCCACATGCCGTTGTACTCGATGACCACGCGGCCTGCGCCGGATTCCTTTTCCAGCTTGGCCAGGTTCTGCGGGTTCATCTCTGCCTTGTCCTCGATCACCTTGACGGTCACACCGGGGAAGGCGAACTTCTTGGGGTTGTACTCTTCTTCGCCCTCTTCGCAGATCAGCAGCAGGGTCTTGTCGCCGGAGTCGAAGTTGGGGTCCTCAAAGGTCTCCTGAATGAATTTGGTCTTGCCGCTTTCCAGAAAGCCCACAAACAGGTAGACCGGAATTTCTTTTGCCATAATGGATGATTTCTCCTTCTTTTACATCTCAGCAGCCGAACAGCTCTGCAATGGCCTTCTCGTTCAGCTTGGAGCCGATGACCACCAGTTTGCCGCCCACGTCGGCGCCGCGGGCACGCACTTCCCACTCGCCGGGCACATAGTCGAACTCCAGCCAGCCGTCGGCACCGCCGTCCACGATGCCCTTGCTGCGCAGGATCATGCCGTAATTGCCGGTGTCCAGCTCGGTGAGGGCGTGCTCCACTTCGGCCTTGGTAAACTTGCGGGCCGTCTCGACGCCCCAGCTGGTGAACACCTCATCGGCGTCGTGGTCATGATGATGGTGGTGATGGCCGCAGCAGCAGTGGCCGCCGTGCTCATGATGATGCTCGTGCTCGTCCTCATCCTCGTCGTCATCGTGATGGTGGTGGCCGCAGCAGCAATGCTCCTCGTGGTCATGATCCTCATCGTGATCATGGTGGTGCTCATGCTCGTCGTGGTCATCGTCCTCGTCATGGTCGTGATGGTGATGCTCGTGCTCGTCCTCATCATCGTCATCATCGTGGTGGTGATGGCCGCAGCTGCACACGCCGTTCTCGTCGTCGTGATGGTGATGATGGTGGTGCTCTTCTTCCTCGTCCTCCTCGGCGTGCTTCTCGTTTGCCTTGGCGGCCATGGCGATCAGCTCTGCCTTGAAGTCGTCCTTGGTGGACATGGCTTTCAGGATCTGCTCACCGGTCAGCTCGTCCCATGCGGTGGTCACGATGGTGGCGGTGGGGTTCTTCTCGCGCAGCATGGCCACGGCGGCGGCGATCTTCTCCTCGCTGGCGGTCTGGGTGCGGCTGAGCAGGATGCAGCTTGCATGGCTGATCTGGTCGTCGTAGAACTCACCGAAGTTCTTCATATACATCTTGACCTTGTTCACATCGGCCACGGTGACAAAGCTGTTCAGCTGCACGTCCAGGTGCTCGGCCACGCCTTCCACGGCGCGGGTCACGTCGCTCAGCTTGCCCACGCCGGAGGGCTCGATGACGATGCGGTCGGGGTGGTACTGCTCCACCACCTGCTGCAGGGCGGTGCGGAAATCACCCACCAGAGAGCAGCAGATGCAGCCGGCGTTCAGCTCATTGATCTGGATGCCGGACTCCTTCAGGAAGCCGCCGTCGATGCCGATCTCACCGAACTCGTTCTCGATCAGAACGACCTGCTGGCCGGCAAAGGCCTCCTTGATGAGTTTTTTGATCAGAGTGGTCTTGCCGGCGCCCAGGAAGCCGGAAAAAATATCAATTTTGGTCATAGTTTGAATGCCTCTTTCTTTGTTAGCAGACAGAGCCGCAGAGCGCTGGCCCGTAAAATCTTACATCTCTATTATAGCAAGCCTGTCAATGGGAAAACGGCCTTTTTCAAGAAAAAATTGTAACATTTTTTGCAATTTGGTTGCGTTTTCGCGTTTTGGACGACAAATAAGGGGAACCGGCGGCCCCGGCGGGCAGCGATTCGGCAAGGGGCAGGCTCCGGCAGAGGGACGGACGCCCCCGGACGGCAAGACCCCGCCAACGGACGGTCAACGACCGGCAGGCGGTCCGCCCCCGCAGGATGCAGGCGACACTCCCGCATTGCATTCTTTGCGCCGGAATGCTACAATATGCAGTAGCAAACCACCGCCGCCGGACGTTCTTCCGGCAAATATGAGAAAGAAGGCTTTTCTATGAGCATGAATACAGTTCCCGAACGGCTGGCCGCCCTGCGCGCCGCCATGCAGGCAAACGGTGTGGACGTGTACCTGATCCCGGTGGGCGACCCCCACTCCAGTGAGTACCTGCCCGACCACTACACCTCCCTGACCTACTTCTCCGGCTTCCATGGTGAAAACTCCAACTTTGTGGTCACCATGACCGAGAGTGCTGTCTGGGCCGACGGCCGTTACTTTGTGCAGGCCGAGAAGGAGATCGCAGGCACCGAGATCCAGCTGATGAAGATGGGTGAGCCGGGCGTGCCCACCGTGGAGGAATACTGCGCCAAGGTGGTGCCTGAGGGCGGCAAGCTGGGCCTGTGCGGTCTGACCGCCAGCTGCGCGCTGGTGAACAGCGTGAAGAAGGCGCTGGAAGCCAAGAACGCCGCCATTCAGACCCTGTTCCTGGAGGATGAGCTGTGGACCGAGGGCCGCCCGGCTCTGCCCGCCACCCCGGCCTGGATCCTGCCCAAGGAATACGCAGGCTTCTCCCCCGCCGAAAAGCTGGGCCAGCTGCGTGCAAAGCTGGCCCAGTTGGGCTGCACCGCCCAGCTGGTGGGCAAGCTGGACAACCTTGCCTGGCTGCTGAACCTGCGCGCCATGGACATCGAGTGCACCCCCTACGCCATGGCCTACTGCTATGTTACCCCGGACCGCGCCGTGCTGTTCATCAACACCGCCCGCGTGACCCCGGAGGCAAAGGCGGAACTGGAAGCCAACGGTGTGACCCTGGCCGAGTACGACAGTGTGCTGGACTTCATGGCCGCTGAGACCGAGCCCCAGACCGTGCTGGCAGAGAGCGCCACCGTGAACTATGCCGTGTATCAGGTGCTGGAGAACAACGCCGCCCTCACCGTGAAGGACCTGGCCGACCCGCTGCTGCCCATGAAGGGCGTGAAGAACGAAGTGGAGCTGACCCACGACAAGGAAGCCCACCTGCGCGACGCTGTGGCGATGGTGCGGTTCCAGATCGAGCTGGAAAAGCGTCTGGAAGCCGGCGAAGAGCTGACCGAGCTGACCGTGGACGAGATCCTGCACAAGTACCGCAGCACCACGGATAAGTTCATCGTGGAGAGCTTTGGCACCATTGCGGCCTACGGCGGCAACGCAGCCATGATGCACTACCACGCCACCCCGGAGGACCACGCAAAGCTCCAGCGCAAGGGCTTTTTGCTGGTGGACAGCGGTGCCACCTACATGGACGGCACCACCGACATCACCCGCACCTACCCGCTGGGTGAGCTGACCGAGGACGAGCGCAAGTTCTACACCTGGACCCTGCAGTGCCACATCGACATCGCCAAGGCTATCTGGCTGGACTACTGCGACTGCCATATGATCGACACCATCGCCCGTGAACCGCTGTGGCAGCACCTGATCAACTACCGCTGCGGCACCGGCCACAGCGTCAGCTTTGTGGGCAACGTCCACGAAGGCCCCCACGCCCTGAACGGCCGCAACACCACCCTGATGCGCCCGGGCATGATCGTGACCGACGAGCCCGGCGTGTACGAGACCGATCTGGTGGGCATCCGCATCGAGAACGAGCTGGTGTGCGTGCACAAGGCCGACAACCAGTACGGCACCTTCCTGGGCTTTGAGCCGATCATGTTCGTGCCCATCGCCACTTCTCCCATCGTGCCCGGTGTGCTGACCAAGGACGAGCTGGACTGGCTGAACAACTACCACCGTCAGGTGTTCGAGAAGCTGGCACCCCGCCTGAACGACGAGGAGCGCGAGTGGCTGGCCAAGAAGTGCGCCGCCATTGGCTGCTGAGCACCCGGCCGCTGAACATCGCATAAAAAAGCGGGAAGCCGTGCCGGAGCGTGCAAGCTCCTGCGGCTTCCCGTTTGTTGCTTTTGCTTATTCTTTGGGGTCGCTGTCGTGCCGGGCCTTCCACTCGGCACTGCGTTCCTGCGCCGTTTCCCGCAGCTCCTCCCGCATGCCGTTCCAGCGCTCGCGCGCTTCGGCGGTGCGGGTCTGCACGTCCTCGCGGGCATCCTTCCAGTAGGCCTTGGCCTCGTCGATGACCTCCTTGAAGGGGCCGGAAGGGTAAGTGCTCTCCGCAATATCCACCAGGAATTTGTACAGCTGCGGGCGCACCTGCTCGTACATGCCCAGACGGGTGTACAGGTCCTTGTAATAGCGGAACACCTGGATCTTGTTCTGCACGAGGGTGGCGGGGTTGATCTGGGTGTGGCAGATGCTCTGGGGATTCTGCACATAGTAGTAGCCCGGCTGTGCAATGGAAGCAAACACCGCAGCGTACTGGATGTACTGCATGTTGAACACCAGATCTTCGGCCCAGCGCATCTCACTGGTGAACCGGATGTCGTGCGCAAGCAGCATTTCGCGGCGGTAGAGCTTGTTCCACAGCACGCTGTAGAAATAGGAGGCGGGCTTGTCCATCAGGCGGCGGGCAAAGGTGTCCTTGTCGTACACGCCCTCGGGCAGAAAACCGTACACCCGCACCTCCGGCGGGCGGGCGACGTGCATCACGCCAAGGTCGTCCTGCAGCTTTTCCAGCACCTGTTCGGGCTTGGTGGCCCCGGCGGGGATCACCATCTTGTAAGGTGCGATGACCAGGTCGGCGCTGTTCTGTTCGGCAGCGGTGACCAGATGCTCGGTGAAGTCCGGGTCGATATAGTCGTCGCTGTCCACGAACTGCACATACTTGCCGCTGGCCAGCTTCAGGCCCAGGTTGCGGGTGTCGGACACGCCGGAGTTGGCCTTGTCCACCAGCACGATGCGCTCGTCCTTTGCGCGGAACGCTTCGCACACGGGCAGGCTCTGATCCTTGGAGCCATCGTTCAGCACGATGACCTCGATGTTCTGCCAGCTCTGGGCGCAGATGCTCTCCAGACAGCGGGCGATGTGGTTCTGGGCGTTGTACACGGGCAGAATGATGCTGACAAGGGGCTTTGACATGGCGGCGTCTCCTTTGTTGTTTTTTGATTACTATACCCCCGCACCGCGCAAAATGCAAGGGCGGGTTTGAAGAGGAGGGATCCTGTGATTTTTCACATTGCGGTGTGCAGCCCGGACGCGGGCCTGCGCAGCGGGCTGGAACGCCAGTGCATGGAATTTTTTGCCCGGCGAGCGGACGCCTGCATCGTGGAACACCTGCCGGACACCGACGCCCTGCTGCGGAAGGACGGGGAGGGCGTGCGGTACGACCTGTACCTGCTGGAGCTTTCCGGCTCGGCTACGCCGGTGGGGCTGGCGGCTGCCGGGGAGCTGCGCCGCCGGGGCCGCCGGGCCCCGCTGGCCTTTGTGGCCCGCACCACGGCCCACGCTTACAGCGCCTACAAGGTGGATGCGCTGCAATATTTGCTGCTGCCGGTGCGCCAGCGGGAGCTTTCGGCCCTGCTGGCCCGCGCCACCGAGCCGGAATACGGCCCGTCCGTCACGGTGAACACCGCCGAGGGCCTGCGGGCGCTGCCCTATGCGGGCATCGAATATCTGGAGTGCACCCACCACATCGTGCACTTCCACCTCACCAGCGGGGAGGACGTGCCCACCCTGTCGCTGCGGGTGCCGTTTTCTGCGGTGGCACAGCCTCTGCTGGCGGATGGGCGCTTTTTGCAGCCCCACCGCTCCTATGTGGTCAATCTGGCCGAGGCGGACCTGCTTTCTGCCGGGGAGCTGCGCATGCGCAGCGGGGCCCGCATCTCCATCCCCCGCGGGCGGGAGGGTGCCGTGCGGGACGCCTTCCAGCAATGGGTGCAGCAGCAGAAATACAGCCTGAAATAACAGCACGCCGGTGCTCCCACAGCGGGAACACCGGCGTGTTTTTTGCGGAAAAATTTCTCAGATCTTTGTCCAGTCCAGTGCGGTCCAATCCGGCAGGAACTGGTCGCACACCTGCGCCATGGCAGGGGCATCGGCGGCACTGGCGGCGTCCTGCACGCCCAGCACGGTGAACCCGGCCTTGTGGGCAGTGGAAGCGGCGTAAATGGCGTCCTCGCACACGGCGCAGGCGGCGGGGTCGGCCCCGCCCAGCCGGTGCATGCACTCGAAGAACACCTCCGGGCGGCTCTTGTGCAGCACGCCCTGCGCCTCCACGATGAAGGAAAAATAGTCCGCGATGCCCAACCGGGTGAGCACGGTGCGGCACTGGTCGGACCAGGTGTTGGAGCACAGGCACAGCCGGGCCCCCTCGGCCTGCAGCTTTGCCAGCAGGGTGCGCACACCGGGCTTCAGGTCCACCGTTTCGTACAGCTGGGCGATCACGTCCCGCATCACGTCGTAATATTCCGCCTCGGTCAGGGGCAGGCCGTATTCTCGGATGAGGTAGCGGGCACCGTCGGCCATGCCCATGGTCAGCAGCACGTCGTTCAGGTCTGCTTTGGGCGTGCGGCCATAGCGCTGCAGCAGCGCCAGCGGGGCACCCCGCCACACCACGGTCATGCTGTCGGTGAGGGTGCCGTCCATATCAAAGATCCATTGCTTGCAGCGCATGGGGCAAAGTTCCTCCTTCAAGATGATTCCTGCCCAGTATACCACGGATCTTAGCCGTATAAAAGCCGTGAGGAACCAAAAAACGGGGAGAAATTTTCCGGGAAATATGGTATAATTTCAGCAAAGACAGACAGGGAGGCAGGCAGTATGGAAAACCAAACCATTCCGTGCAAAGCGCTGGTGCTGGCCGGCGGCGGAGCACGCGGCAGCTATCAGGTGGGCGTGTGGAAGGCTCTGATGGAGCTGGACTGGCACCCGCAGATCATCACCGGCACCAGTGTGGGCAGCCTGAACGGTGCCATGTTCGTGCTGGACCTGTACGAGGTGGCGCGGGATATGTGGCTGACCATCCGCAGCAAGGATGTGATGGAGCTGCCCGAAGAAAACGCCGACCTGTCGGCCCTGCACAGTTTTCTGCGCAGCGTGGTGAAGGCCGGCGGTATGGACGTCTCGCCGCTGGAAGAGATCGTGGAACGGGTGCTGGACGAGGACGCGCTGCGCCGCGCCAACATCCGCTTTGGCCTTGTTACGGTGGAGCAGCGGGGCCTGAAGCCCCGGGAGCTGACGCTGGACGAGATCCCGCAGGGCCGCGTGAAGGATTATCTCATGGCCTCGGCGGCCTGCTTCCCTGCCCTGCGGGCGCGGGATATCGACGGGGTCAAGTTCCTGGACGGCGGCTACAGCGACAACATGCCCACCGGCCTTGCGAAAAAGATGGGGGCTGACGAGCTGGTGTGCGTGGACCTGGAGGGGGTGGGCATCACCCGCCCCAACCTCACCGGTCTGCCCACCACCATGGTGCGCAGCTACTGGGAGCTGGGCGACATCCTGCACTTTGACCCCGATACCGCCCGCCGCAATGTGGAGCTGGGTTATTACGACACCCTGCGGGCCTTTGGCCGGGTGCGGGGCTGCGCCTATGCCGTGGACAACGGCCCGGATAGCAGCGCCGATGCTGCCGCGTTCCGGGCACGGTTCGACGCGGTGCAGAAGGCCGTGCGGGAGAAATACCCCGTGACCCTTACCGCAGACGCGGCCCTGCTGCTGGCCCGGATGAAGGACGCCGAGCTTGCCCCGCTGGAAGCCGTGGCCGAGGACGTGGGGGTAGACCCCACGGTGTACTACACCACCCGGACGCTGGGGCAGGCGTTTCTGGACAAATGCGACCGTGCGCGCATGGCCGGGTTCGCCCCGTTGTTTGCAGGCAGCGCGGACGCGGGCCGGGCGGCGCTGGCAGCCCTGCTGCCCAATACATTCTTGCAGGCGCTGGTCTGGCAGGCCCTGACCGCGCCGGAACTGCCGGAGGTGACCGAACATGAAGATCTGTAAAGGTGTTTCTGCGTCCCCGGGCCTTGTGCTGGGGCAGGTGAGCCGGTTGGAACGCCATGTGGAAACGTTCAGCACCGGGCCCTTTGACCCGGAACGGGAGCTGCGCCAGCTGGAAGATGCGGTGCGCACCGCCCAGAGCGAGCTGGACTCCATGGCAGAGCGGGCCGCTTCCACCGAGCAGGCCATCCTGCAGTTCCAGAGCATGATGCTGGACGACGAAGGCATGATGAACGAGGTGCGGTTCTGCATCAAGGCAGGCATCAGCGCCGCTGCCGCCATGGACAAGGTGGGCCAGCGTTACGCCGACCAGCTGGCCAACATGAAGGACAACCCCTACATGCAGCTGCGCAGCGTGGACATTCTGGACGCCACCAGCCGGGTGATCAACATTCTGGGCAACCGGCCCCGCATGTGGCTGGCGCTGGACCACCCGGTGATCCTGGCCGCCGACCGCCTGATGCCCACCGACCTGTTCAGTGTGCCCTCCGGCATGATCCTGGGCGTCGTCACCACCGAGGGCAGCGGCCAGAGCCATGCCGCCATCATTGCCCGGGCCATGAACATCCCCGGCATCGTGCAGGTGGGAGCGGATTTTCTGGAGGATTGCGACGGCCGCACGGTCATTCTGGATGCCACCAAGGGCGAGTGCATCCTGGACCCGGACGCGGTGGCCCGCCAGCAGGCAGAGGCCCGCATCTGTGAGCTGCAGCGTGAAAACGAAGAAATGCGGGTGCTGGGCCGCCAGCCCGGCTACACCCGGGACGGCGCAGCCTTTGAGCTGCTGGCCAACTGCTTTGGCCCGGAGGACATCGACACCGCCATGCAGTCCGGTGCCCGGGGCGTGGGCCTGCTGCGCAGCAGCTACATGATGCTGCCCGGCCGCATTCTGGACGAGCAGGAACAGTTCTATTTCTATTCCTCCTGCCTTGCAGCGGCACAGGGCTGCCCTGTGACCGTGCGCACCTTCGATTTTGGCGCCGACCGCACCATGGCGGACGCCTATCAGGGGGTGCAGTCCTCCAAGCTGGGGCTGCGGGGCATCCGCAACAGCCTGCGCCAGCCCCGCCAGTTTGAGACCCAGATCTGTGCCCTGCTGCGGGCCGCGGCCCGCGGCCCGCTGCGGGTGATGTTCCCCATGGTGACCGATGTGGAGGACTGGGACGCCGCCATGCACATCGTGGAGCACTGCCGCCAGAGCCTGCGGGAGCGGGGCGTGCCCTTCAACGAAAAGACTCCCTTCGGCGTCATGCTCAGCGTGCCGTCGGCCTGCCTGACCGCGGAGGAATTCGTGGCCCACGGGTGCGATTTTCTGGTCATCGGCACCAACGACCTGACCCAGTACACCCACGCCGCCGACCGGGAGCTGGCCAGCGCGGAGCGGTATTACCGCCCCGCCAGCCCGGCCATGAAAAAGCTCATCACCATGGTCATGGAGACGGCAAAGGCCGGCAGCGTGCCGGTGACCATCTGCGGCCTTGCCGTGGGCAATCCGGTGAATACGGTGCAGTATCTGCAGATGGGCCTGCGCAGCTTCTCGGTGAGCCCGCAGAACCTGCTGCACACCAAAAAGGCTCTGCTGGAAGCCGACGCCCACCCGGACGACACCGAGCTGGAATAAAGCGATAAAAGAAAGGGGCTGCTGCACGCTGTGCAGCAGCCCCCTTTGTTTGGGGAACCTGCCGTGCTGCTTGCGGAACCGCACGGCAGGAGAAGATGGCTTTTATAAAAATGGTTTCTCAGTTCATGCGGCGGCCTTTGCGGTCCAGCACAAAGCCTGCGGCCAGCAGGAACATGCCGCTGAGGGCGCTGCCTGCCACTGCCAGCCAGTTTGCACCGGTCTGGGGCAGGGCGGCGGCAGAAACGGCAGCTGTGGCAGCAGCTTCCGGCTTTGCGTCCTGCACGACGTTCTGGGCAGCCGCAGGGGTCACAGCGGCATCTGCCGGTACCGCGTCAGTCTGCACGGCGTCCGGGGTCACGGCGGGGTCTGCCGGGGTCACCTCCGGGGTGGATGGGACGTCCGGGGTGTCGGGCGTGCTGGGCGTGTTGGGCGTGTTGGGCGTGTTGGGCTTGTCGGGCGTGCTGGGCGTGTCCGGCGTGTCAGGCGTGTCCGGAGTTTCCGGGGTGCTGGGCGTGTCCGGCACGATTTTGGGCAGCACCACATGCTTGGTCTGCCCGCACTTGTCGATGGAGCAGATGTAGTCGGCATAGCCGTCCTTTTCGGTAGTAGGCTCTACGACTTTGCCCACCAGCTTCCAGTCGTGCAGGTCCTCGTCCTTCAGGTCGCTGGTGTCAATGCTGGGGCTCTCTTCCATGTACTTGCGGTTGTGGACGACCTTGGTGAGGTCACCTTTGTTTTTGTCAGAGAGGGTGTGCTTCGCATTGTAGAGATCGCCATAAGCTTCATAAGTGGCACGAAATGCATAATCATCAAGTGTTTTGGGCGCATCATAAGTGTCAGTCCCCAAAGGAGTGTTGCAGTAGGAATTGATGATAGCGGCATTGTCTTCGCCCAGATTGGAAGAGCCATCCTCGTTGTATTCTGCGCCCTCAGATGGGCTGGTGCTATATTTCCGTGAAGAAGAGTCGTAATGACCGGTGCCGATATTTAAAGATAGGGGGTCACTGCCGGTCGTGTAGGTATTTACGGTCGTTTTTCCGGTAGAGCTGTTGATCGTAACGTCCAAATTGCCCTTAACTGTGCCAATAGCGGGTTTGGATTCCTTGCCACGGGTGACGGCATTTACTGTTCCACCGGTAATATTGATCACAGTGGAGGTGCCTTCTTGATATTCATCAGAATCATGGCCATAACCGGTGCCGATGGCAATACCAGTACTAACGGCAGTAACGTCAGCATGATCTTCGATGTTAACCGTAGCAGAAGACGAGCCACTGCCAATGGCTGCTCGATAGTCGAAGGTTTCGGCGTGTACCGATGCATGACCAGAAATTGTGATCGTGGCTTTACCAGAAGCATTAATACCTTGACCGATGCCACTGCCCTCTACGCTAGCAGCCTCCACAGTGGCATGATCGGTGATGGTAATATCACTGTCGCCTGACGGTTCATAACCGGATCCAATGGCACCACTATCGTATGCATAGGCGGTAACATGTGCATCGCCCTCAATGCGGATGTTCTTGCAGGTACCGCCGTCGCCGCCGCCGATACCGGCAGCGTGAGTACCGCCGCTGGCAGTGATATCACCACCGGTGATGGTAATGTTGGAAGTATCGTTATAACTCTTTCCATCGTGATATCCGCCGCCGCCGATACCGGCACCATTATAGCAGCCGCCTGCCACCAGCGTGCCGGTAGCATCGGTACCGGATTTTTCCTTACCGTTATCGTTCAAATCGTCCTTGATGGTCAGGGTGCCGGTGCCGTTTACGTCTGCTTTTTCAATACCGGCGTGTTTTGAACTGCCGCTGAGAACGGTATTATTGCCGTTCAGCTCAAGGTTGGTGTCGCCATCGCCCTTGATCTCGATGGGTGCCGAGCCGGTGTTATCCCAACTGCGCTCCGTCTCAATGTGCACATCCTGCAAGGTCACATCGGTAGTCTGATCTTTTGCCGTCTCCACCGTGATGGTATTTGAAGTCTTCTCGCCGCCGCTGGTAATGGTAACGCCGGTATCGTCTGGGTGCTCGTTTAAAATCTCGTTGTTCTTGTTTCGGGCGTAGCCGTCCGTCTGCGTATTGTCCAGCTGGGTCACATAAGTGATGCCGTTCTCTTTGGTCTCTACCGTCACACTGCCCTTGTTCAAATCGTAAGTGTCCGCAAACGCCGCCGTGGCGATGGAAGAGACCATTGCCATCAACGCAGCTGTAGAAAGTACCCGCAAGGCCAGCTGTTGTTTCACGCTTTTTCGCATTGCAAAACCCTCCAAACAAAAAACTTGCAGAGACGTGACCGTTACCGGGAACGATACCGAAAACCGGCAAAAACCGGAACTTCGGGGCAGAAAATCACATAGCTGTGCATTTTCATGCCCGGCGTCTCTTTGCAGCGCAAGTATAGTACTGTGCCGTGGAGAATGTCAAGACGAAATGCTGAATTTTCGGGGGGGGGGGGTATGCAATTTTGTGGAACGAGCACAAAAACAGCTGAGAATTTGCGACAGAATGACAGGGTAATGCTGCACAAAAATCCGGGAGATCTTTATACGGGGCAAAAAATAAAAAACGGGCCCGGGAAAGCCCGCAGACTTTCCCGAACCCGTAGGTCAGAATTTTTCTTTGATGGAAGGTGCGCCGCCCGGAGCCCCGGTTATTCCAGATTGCCGGTCAGGGTCATCACGGCGGCAAGCACGGCCAGCGGGGCGGTCTCGCACCGCAGGATGCGGGGGCCAAGGCCAACCGTTCTGGCTCCGGCTTTGGCGGCCATTTCGGCCTCCTCGGCGGCAAAGCCGCCCTCGGCTCCGGTCACGATGGCGATCTTCCGCTTTTTGCCGTCGGCGGGTGCTGCCTCGGCCAGCAGCTGGCGCACCGGCGCGCCGCCGCACTCGTAGCAGAACAGCACCAGGTCGTACTGGTCAAAGGTGCGGCACACGGCCCCGAAGTTGGGCAGCGGCAGGGCCACGTCCGGCAGCACGCCCCGGCCGCACTGCTTGGCGGCTTCCAGCGCGATGCGGTTGTAGCGCTCATTCTTCTGCTCCTCTTTTTTGGGGGCGGCCACGCAGTACCGGCTGAAGAAGGGCACCACATGGGCGGCCCCCAGCTCTACCCCGTGCTTGATGATCTGCTCCAGCTTGTCCTGTTTGGGGTAACCGGCCAGCAGGGTGACCTCCACGCTGGGCTCGGCGGCGCTGGGGTAGCCCGGCTCTACCGAGAATTCCACGCAGTCATCCCCGAAGCCGGTGATGGTGGCGGTGTATTCCACGGCGCTGCCGTCGCATAGAATGACAGTATCGCCCATGCGGGCACGCATCACGCGGGCCAGATGATGGGCATCGGTGCCGCGCAGCACAGCCGTGCCGTCGGCGATCTCAGTGGTAAAATAACGGTGCGGCATAGTTCCTCCTGAAACATCCTCGCCCTCTCAGTCGCTAACGCGCCAGCTCTCCCAAGGGGAGAGCCCTTGGCAGTCCACGCAAACTTCATCTCTTTGCCAAGGCCTCCCCCTTTGGGGGAGGTGGCACCGAAGGTGACGGAGAGGGCAAGCCAGCTTATGATCTTACGCCTTCTTGCAGACGATGCACTCCCAGCCGCGCTTCTCCTTCACTTCCACAACGGCAAGGCCGGCCTGCTCCAGTCCGGCGATCACCTCGTCCTTGCGGGTGTCGATGATGCCGCTGGCAATGAAGACGGCACCGTCGGCCATCAGGCCGGGCACGGCGGGGGCCAGGCTGAGGATGGCGTTGGCCACGATGTTGGCGGTGATGATGTTGTATTGACCGCTGGCCTTGTCGGACAGGTCGCCCACCAGCACGGTCAGCTGATCCTGCACGCCGTTCAGGGCAGCGTTCTCCCCGGCGGTGCGCACGGCTACGGGGTCGATGTCCACGCCCTCGGCCACGGCGGCACCCAGCTTCAGGGCTGCAATGGCCAGGATGCCGCTGCCGGTGCCGATGTCCAGCACCCGTTCACCGCCCTGGACCCGCTCGTCCAGCGCTTCCATGCACAGGCTGGTGGTCTCGTGGCCGCCGGTGCCGAAGGCAAGGCCGGGGTCCAGCACCAGCTTGACGCGGTCGGTGTCGTACTCCTGCCAGGAGGGCACCACGGCCAGCCGCTTGCCGATCTCCAACGGGTGGTAATACTTGCGCCAGCCGTTCTGCCAGTCCTCCTGCTCCACACCCTCGGTCTCCACGGTGTAGGCGATGCCGGCAGCCTCCATGCGGGCAGAGATCAGGGCCAGGGTCTCCACGGGGGAAGCGCCCGGCTCCAGATACATGTGGATGATGACCCGGTCGCGGGGCTTGTCCAGCAGCTCCTGCTCGATCAGGTCCACATGGGCGATCTCGGCCACCTGCTGCTCGATGTCGCTGTAATCTTCGATATAGATGCCGCCCTCGGCGATCATGGTGGCAACGGCTTCGGCGTTGTCGGCGTCGGCCTTGGCCACGGTCAGGCGGATATCGGTCCATTCCATGGGGAAAACCTCCTTCAAAATTCTGTGTTTCCTTATACTAGTATAGTACCCGATTCCCGTCTGGGATGCAAGCCTTTGGGCAAAATGCCGGAGAAAAGAAAAGATTTTTCAACATAAAGCCGAGGATTGTACACGAAAACCAAAAAATGTTCACGCAAAAATACGCAAATAAGGACTTTTGACGCAATTTGATAGATTTATCGCGGAAAGGACTTTCCTTTTTTGCAAAAGTATGTTAATATTCTATTACGGAATTATGGACGGTCTGCAACCAGAGACTGTCTGTAAACACAAACATTTCTTAAGGAGGAATGTGCTTTATGATGAAGTATCTCCAGAAACTGGGCAAAGCGCTGATGCTTCCCGTCGCTGTGCTGCCGATCTGCGGCATCCTGATGGGTCTTGGTTATGCCCTCGCTCCGGGCGTTATGGGCGTTCCCGGTGCACCGACTTCCGGTGCAGCATACACCGTTGGCTTCCTGCTGGTCAAGGCAGGCGGCGCTCTGATCGATAACATGGCATGGCTGTTCGCCATTGGTGCCGCTGTGGGCCTGGCCGACAACGACGGTACCGCAGGTCTGGCCGGTCTGGTCAGCTACCTGATGATGCAGCAGCTGCTGAGCCCCGGCGTGGTGGGCATGGTGCGTACCTTGGAAGAGGGCACCGCTACCTACATCGCCTTCCAGAAGGTGGCCGGCAACTCCTTCATCGGCATCCTGGCCGCTGTTGTGGGTGCTGCCTGCTACAACAAGTTCAAGAACACCCAGCTGCCTGACTGGCTGGCATTCTTCTCCGGCAAGCGTTTCGTTGCCATCGCTACCGGCCTGATCTCCATCCTGGTGTCCGTGGTTCTGCTGTTCGTCTGGCCCGTCATCTTCGACGCACTGGTCGCCATCGGCAACGGCATCGCTGGCATGGACGGCATCGGCGCTGGCATCTACGCCTTCCTGAACCGTCTGCTGATCCCCACCGGCCTGCACCACGCTCTGAACAACGTGTTCTGGTTCGACACCATCGGCCTGGGCGACCTGTCCCACTTCTGGGCAGGCGAGACCAGCGCAGATGTGAGCTGGAGCCTGGGTATGTACATGTCCGGCTTCTTCCCCTGCATGATGTTCGGTGTCCTGGGCGCTGCTCTGGCTATGGTCAAGACCGCCAAGAACAAGAAGGCTGCCATCGGCCTGGTTCTGTCTGCTGCAATCTGCGCCTTCGTCTGCGGCGTTACCGAGCCCTTCGAGTTCGGCTTCATGTTCCTGTGCTTCCCCCTGTACGTTGTGTACGCTGCCCTGTACGGCATCTTCACCGTCATCACCTACTACTCCGGTTTCCGTGCTGGCTTCTGCTTCTCCGCAGGTGCCACCGACCTGGTGTTCTCCGCTTCCCTGCCTGCAGCTGCTAAGACTTGGATGATCATTCCTCTGGGCATCGCTGCATTCGTGGTGTTCTACGCAGTGTTCTACTTCGCCATCACCAAGTTCGACCTGAAGACCCCCGGCCGTGAGGATGACGACGAAGAGACTGAGAAGAAGGTCGTTCTGGCCAACAACAACTACACCGAAGTCGCTTCTGCTGTCCTGGCTGCCATCGGCGGCAAGGAGAACGTGAAGGACGTTGGCTACTGCGCAACCCGCCTGCGCTTTGAGGTGCTCGACAACGCGAAGGTTGACGAGAAGGCTGTCAAGGCTGCCGGTGCTGCCGGTGTCATCCGTCCCAGCAAGAACGCTTGCCAGGTCATCATCGGCACCAAGGTCCAGTTCGTGTACGACGAGCTGAAGAAGATGCTGTAACTGGCACTTCAGTAAAACAAAACAGGCGCGGAGGGCTGGTTGCCTCCGCATGACACCGCCGGGGGCGGGCGCAGAAAGCGCCCGTTCCCGGCGGCTTTTTTGTTCACACAAACTGCTTTTCTTCCAAAATGGAACGTGCTATACTGAAAAAAACGCGCTGCCCGCTCCGGCCGCTGTGCACCGGTGGAAGCGGGCGGGCCGCTGACGAAAAACGAGGTGTTTTGCATGATCATTCAGAATGCACTGGTTTATACGCCGCGCCACACCTTTGAGCGCGGTACGCTGTTCATCCGCAACGGGCGCATCGTGCCCTTTGCCGCCCCGGAAGCGGGCGAAGAGGTGATCGACGCCGAGGGCCTGTATGCCCTGCCGGGTCTGGTGGACATCCACTTCCACGGGGCCATGGGCAAGGATTTCTGCGACGGCACCGAGGAGGCCATTCAGACGCTGGCCGACTTTGAGGCCAGCAAGGGCGTGCTGGCCATCTGCCCCGCCACCATGACCTACCCGGAAGAGTTTTTGAACCATGTGATGGACGCCGCCGCCGCCCACAAAAACGGCAAGGGCGCAGATCTGGTGGGCATCAACATGGAAGGCCCCTTCATCAGCCCCAAGAAGGTGGGTGCCCAGAACCCGGAGTATGTGCAGGGTGCTGACGCGGGGATGTTCCGCCGCCTGCAGAAGCGTGCGGGCGGCCTGATCAAGCTGGTGGACGTGGCCCCCGAAGAGCCGGGCAACCTGGATTTCATCAAGGAATGCCACAATGAGGTGCGTATCTCCATTGCCCACACCTGCACCGACTACGACACTGCCGTGCAGGCCTTTGAGGCCGGTGCCACCCACATGACCCATCTGTACAACGCCATGCCCGGCATCACCCACCGTGCCCCCGGCCCCATCATTGCGGCACTGGAGCACGGCGCAGAGGTGGAGCTCATCACCGACAACGTGCACATCCACCCGGCCATGGTGCGGTTCACCTTCAACACCTTCGGGGCCGACCATGTGTGCCTGATCGCCGACAGCATGATGGCCTGCGGCCTGCCGGACGGCCAGTACAGCCTGGGCGGACAGGCTGTGACCGTCCACGGCCCGCGCGCTACCCTGACCGAGCAGCCCGGTACCATTGCCGGCAGCAACACCTGCCTGTACGACTGCATGAAGCGTGCCGTGCTGGAGATGAACGTGCCGCTGGAGAGCGCCGTGCGCGCCGCCAGCGAGAACCCGGCCCGGAGCATCGGCGTGGACAACGACTATGGCAGCCTGGCCGCCGGCCGTTACGGCAACGTGATCCTGGCCGACAAGGAACTGAACATCAAGGCCGTGATCCAGAAAGGGACCCGCATCGTATGAACAAGACCTTTGCCTGGCGGCTGCTGACCCCCGGCGAGCTGACCGACGTGTATCTGCAGGAAATGCGCCGCGACTTTCCCGCCGGGGAGCTCAAGCCGCTGAGTATGATCCTGACCAGCGAGGCCGAGGGCCTTGCCCACACCTGGGGCGTGTTTGACGGGGAGACGCTGGCCGCCTACCTGCTCATGGTGCGCCCGGAGGGCAGTGCCATCAGCCAGCTGGACTATTTTGCCGTGGTGCCCGCCTACCGCGCGGGCGGCCTTGGCGCAAAGCTGCTGGCAGCCCTGCCGGAGTACGAAGCCGGGGCACAGGCCATCATCATTGAGGCCGAAATGCCCGAAAAGGCTGAGGACGAGGCCATGGCCGTGCGCCGCCTGGGCTTTTACGCCCGGTGCGGTGCCCGCGACACCGGCTACTATGAGCACCTGTTTGACGCGTGGTTCCGCATCCTGGTGCTGCCCTGCCCCGGTGCGCCGGAGCTGAGCGACAAGGACGCGCTGGACGCCCTGGTGAGCTGCTACAAACGCACCATCAGCGAGAGCCAGTGGCGCAAGTATGTGCAGTTCTACGCCCCGGACGGGGGCCTGCACCTGTAAGAGAGACCCCGACGCAGGGGTGCAGAGGTAAAACAGCAATTGCTGAAAAGGAGGTTTTTCTTATGACAACAAAAATGACTCGGCGCACGTTTCTGAAGGGGGCTGCGGCTGCTGCGGCAGCAGTGTCCCTGTCTGGCCTGCTGACCGGCTGCGGCGGTGACCAGCTGGCAGACAATGAGGTCCAGATTGGTGCATATACCGTAAAGGTGTATGGGCTGGATGTGGACCTGGGCACCGTCTCCGGCAACAACAAGGGTGCCATCACCGGAAAGGTGAAGCTGCGTTATGATGCAGGCGGCAGCAGCTGGCAGGGCGGCAGCTACAACAACATGTTTAAGGCTGTGGTCGTTGACGCGAACCTGACCCAGGTGGCCCCCACCGGACCGTTCTTTGTTTCGGATGCGCTGGTGGGCAAGCCCTTTGCCACAGAGGAAAAGGACCTGAAGCTGAGCTTCCCCACCGATGAAGCCCGGCAGAATTTCCTGGACGGCAAGCCTGCCGTAATGACCATTACCATCAACAACATAACGGGTGTGCTGTTCCTGATGAAACGAGACGACAACAGTTTTGTTGCCACCCGGGTCGGCTGATCGGATCAAGAACCCTTTGCCCCGGGCACTCTGGAAAGAGTGCCCGGGGCTTTTTGCCGTTCTGCCCAGGGGCAGAAGGATGGTTTTGGGCAGTTTTTCCGGCAATGTAAAGAAATGTGCCACGGTTTTCACCGTCAGTTTACAAGCTCCTTGCAAAAGCCAGGCCCGGCCCCCAAAGTTTTACCTGCATTTTGCCCGTGTATGGTCGCAGCCTCCGGCGGGAATGCGCTACAATAAGGCCGTTCCCAAAGAAGCACAATAAGAGACGCCGGGCGGGTGCCCGGCCCGATCTGGAGGAAAATATTATGAAAAAGATCACGCGTCGTTCGTTCCTGGCTGTCTGCGGCACCGTGGCAGCCGCTGCTGCCCTCACCGCCTGCGGCGGTTCCGCTTCTTCTGCTACGGCATCCACCGCTTCTTCCGCTGCCGGGAGCACTGCTGCCGGCACCCTGAGCGGCAATGTGGCCACCGGCGGTTCCACTTCCATGAAGAACGTCATCGCTGCCCTGACCGAAGGCTTTGCCGAGGTGGAGCCGGGCGTTACCGTCAGCTATGACCCCACCGGTTCCGGCGCAGGCATCACCGGTGCCACCGACAAGACCCTGGACATCGGCCTGTCCTCCCGTGCCCTGAAGGACGACGAGAAGAACGATGTGGACGGCACCACCGTGGCACTGGACGGCATCGCCATCATCGTGAATAAGGACAGCAAGGTGGCGGACCTGACCGTGGACCAGCTCAAGCAGATGTTCACCGGCGAGATCACCAACTGGTCTGAGGTCGGCGGCGACGACGGCGAGATCGTGCTGATCGGCCGTGAGGCCGGTTCCGGCACCCGCGACGGCTTCGAGAGCATCGTGGACGTGAAGGACAGCTGCAAGTACGCACAGGAACTGACCGCTACCGGCGCCGTCATCAGCGCTGTGGAGGCCAACCTTCTGGCCATCGGCTACGCTTCTCTGTCCGCTGTGGGCGACACCGTAGCCATGGTCACCGTGGAGGGCGTGGAGTGCAGCGAGGCTACCGTCAAGGACGGCAGCTACAAGATCCAGCGTCCCTTTGTGTTCGTCACCAACAAGAGCGTGGCCCTGTCGGAGCAGGCACAGGCCTTCATGGACTTTGCCGCCAGCAAGGACGCTGCCGACCTCATCCGCACCGCAGGCGCTGTGCCCGTGAACGAGTAAAAGGCGCTCAGAGCCAGCCCGGCCGGGAGTTCCCCCGCGAAATTCGGGGCTTCCAGCTCCCGCTCTATTGCCTACGGCAACAGGGTCCCACCCTCGGATCATTCGCTGGTGAAACTCCCGGCCGAACTGACCCGGTAAACAGGATGGGGACAATGATAAAATTAGCCCACCGCGTTGGCCTGCCGTTTCTGCGAGCCGGCGCGGCTTTTATAAAGGTTTTCAGCTATGAACAAAAAATCCTATCTGGCAGGGGTACGGCTGCTCCGCACCCCTGCCGACTGGCTGGAAGCGATGATGAATTTCATCTTCTTCCTGTGCGGCATGCTGGCGGTGGGCTGCGTGGTGCTCATCTCGGTGTACATGGTCCTCTCCGGTGTTCCGGCCATCCACAAGATCGGCCTGTTCCGGTTCCTGCTTGGCACCGAGTGGGCCTCCACCGCCGCCGACCCGAAGTTCGGCATCCTGCCCTTTATCCTGTCCAGTGTGTACGGTACGCTGGGTGCCACCCTCATCGGTGTGCCCGTCGGCCTGCTCACGGCGGTGTTCCTGTCCAAGGCGGCCGGCCCGAAGGTGCGCACGGTGGTGGTCACGGCCATCGAGCTGCTTTCCGGCATCCCCAGCGTGGTGTTCGGCCTGCTGGGCATGCAGGTGCTGGTGCCCGCCGTGGCAAAGACCTTTGGCAAGGCGTCCGGTGCCTGCCTGCTGTCGGCCATCGTGGTGCTGTCCATCATGATCCTGCCCAGCATCGTGTCCGTGTCGGTCACGGCCCTCAACGCCGTGCCGCCGGAATATGAGCAGGGCAGCCTGGCCCTGGGTGCCACCGACACCGAGACCTGGTTCAAGATCAGCGTGCCCGCTGCCAAAAGCGGCATTGCCGCCGGCATCGTGCTGGGCATCGGCCGCGCCATCGGCGAGGCCATGGCGGTAATGATGGTGGCCGGCAACAGCCCCAACATGCCGGACAGCGTGTTCCGCAGCGTCACCTTCCTGACCACGGCCATTGCCAAGGAAATGAGCTACGCCGGCGGCCTGCAGCGGCAGGCGCTGTTCAGCATCGCGCTGGTGCTGTTCGGGTTCATCATGCTCATCAACATTGTGCTGAACGTGGTGCTGAAGGGAGGCGACCGCGATGCATAACGGGTTTTCGCCCTCCCGCCGCGCCTGGAACCGTGTGATGACGGTGCTGGTGTGGGCGGCTGCCCTGCTGGTGATGGCGCTGGCGGCAGGCATCATCGGCATGGTGCTGGTGCGCGGTGTGCCGCACATCCGCTGGAACTTCCTCACCACCACGGCCAGCGTGCTGAAAGGCACCGACGGCATCCTGCCGGCTATCCTCAACACCCTGTATGTCATCCTGCTCACATTACTCATCGTATTGCCCCTGGGGGTGGGTGCAGCGGTGTACCTGACGGAGTACGCCTCCAACCGCCGTCTGATCGAGGTGATCGAGTTCACCAACGAGACGCTGGCCGGCATCCCCAGCATCCTCTACGGTCTGGTGGGCATGCTGGTGTTCAGCCAGGCGCTGGGCTTCCAGACCTGTCTTTTGTCCGGCAGCCTGACGATGGTGGTCATGAACCTGCCCACCATCATCCGCACCACCCAGGAATCCCTGAAAACGGTGCCCCAGGGCTACCGCGAGGGTGCGCTGGGTCTGGGTGCCGGCAAGTGGCATATCATCCACACCATCGTGCTGCCCTGCAGCATGGACGGCATCGTCACCGGCTGCATCCTGGCCGTAGGCCGCATTGTGGGCGAGAGCGCCGCGCTGCTGTTCACCGCCGGTGCGGCGGAAGTGATCGCCAAGGGTGTGGTCAAGGCCTACACCTCCAACGGTGCCACCCTGTCGGTGCTGCTGTACCTGCGTGCCTTTGAGGACGGCGACTTTGCCTCCGCCTGGGCCATCGGTGCCGTGCTGCTGGTGCTGGTGCTGGTCATCGATCTGGCGGCCCGGCTGGCCAAGACAAAACTGAAACAGAAGCAGTAAAAATAAAGAGGTATGCTATGGAAAACACGAAGGTGCCGGTCATCTCGGCAAAAAACCTGAACCTCTGGTACGGCGACTTCAAGGCGCTGAAACATATCTCGCTGGACGTGGGCGAGCGGGAGATCACGGCCCTCATCGGCCCCTCCGGCTGCGGCAAGTCCACCTTCCTGAAAACGCTCAACCGCATGAACGACCTTGTGCCGGGCGTGCGCATCGAGGGGGATGTCCGCCTCAAGGGGCAGGACATCTTTGCCCGGGACATGGAGCTCACCGACCTGCGCCGCCGGGTGGGTATGGTGTTCCAAAAGGCAAACCCCTTCCCCATGAGCATCTACGACAACATCACCTACGGCCCCAGGCTCCACGGGGTCCGCAATAAGGCAGAGCTGGATGAGCTGGTGGAAAGCTCCCTGCGGGGTGCGGCCCTGTGGGATGAGGTGAAGGATCGCCTGAAAAAGAGCGCCCTGGGCCTGTCCGGCGGCCAGCAGCAGCGCCTGTGCATCGCCCGCGCCCTGGCTGTCAAGCCCGAAGTGCTGCTGATGGACGAGCCCACCAGCGCCCTGGATCCCGGCTCCACCATGAAGGTGGAAGAGCTGATGAGCGAGCTGAAAAAGAACTACACGGTGGTCATCGTCACCCACAACATGCAGCAGGCTGCCCGTATCAGCGACCGCACGGCCTTCTTCCTGCTGGGCGAGCTGGTGGAGGTGGGCCCCACCAACCAGATCTTCAGCGCCCCGCAGGACAAGCGCACCGAGGATTACATCTCCGGCCGGTTCGGTTAAATCGAGGAGGAAAGACCAATGAGCATCCGCAAACAGTACGACACCGATCTGGAAGCCCTCAAGGCGGCGTTGGTGGAAATGGGCAGCAACTCTGCCGAGGCCGTGGAGGCCGCTCTGGAAGCACTGTGCACCGCCGATGCCAAAGCCGCCCAGAAGATCGTGAAGGGCGACAGCCGCATCAACAACATGGAGCGGGACATCGAGCACCGCTGTATGACCCTGCTGCTGCGCCAGCAGCCGGTGGCCGGGGACCTGCGCCGCATCTCCACCGCCATGAAGGTGGTCACCGACATTGAGCGCATCGGCGACCATGCTTCGGACATTGCCGAGATCATCCCGCATCTGGTCACCGTGCGCAAGGAGGGCGACCCGGCGGTGAGCCAGGCCATTGCCATGGGCCGCAAGGCATACCAGATGATCCAGGACGCCATGGCGGCACTGACCGCGGAGGACGAGCTGGCCGCCCGCAAGGTCATTGCGGCCGACGACGCCGTGGACTTTGACTTTAACGCCATCAAGCACACCCTCGCGCAGGAGATCGCAGCCGACCCCGCTAAGGTGGACGCTGCGCTGGACCTGCTGATGGTGATCAAATATCTGGAACGCATCGGCGACCACGCGGTGAACGTGGCCGAGTGGGTGCAGTTCGTGCGCACCGGCCGTTACAAGGACGAGAGCATGTTTTGATCAAGCGATTTTCCTCATTTTCTTCCAGATGGGCCGCGCTGTGCAGTTCGTGCACAGGCGGCCCTTTTTGCTGAGGAAAATAATTCAAAAATTTTTATCATTTCGTGCAATCTTCCGGGACCGTGTTTCGTATACGAAGTGTAAGGGCCTTCAAGCAAGACCTGTAGTTCCCGTGCGGCGGGGGTCCGGCTTCCCCCAGTCCCCGCCCGCCGCACCGTTACAGAGGAGATCCAGATGATGCAGACCAAGAACGAGATGCTGGAGAGCCGCACGGAAGCCGTCAGCCGCGACGCGCTGGTGCGGGCGGCTCTGCAGGAGATCACCCAGAATTACCGCGAGGCCAGCCTGTCCAACGTGGCGCGGGCCTATGGCGTTTCGCTGGCATACGTCAGCGAGTGCGTGCGTGCGCAGACCGGCAAGACCTACAAGGAGCTGCTGCAGAGGCACCGCATGGAGACGGCGGCCCGCCTGCTGCGCCGCAGCGATCTGAACATCCAGCAGATCATTGCCCAGGTGGGTTACGAGAACACCAGCTATTTTTATCGTCTGTTCCACGAGCGCTACGGCCTGAGCCCCCGTGAGTACCGTCAGGTGCGCGCAGTCCGCAGCCGGACCACGGCCTGAGCATTCCAGGCAAGAGAATCACTTTCCCCCTGAGCAGGGCACCGGTGTGAGACGCACGATGCCCTGCTTTTTTGCAGTTGTGCCGATGCACAAAAAACTGGTGTTTTCTGGCAGGATGTAGTATAATAACAAGTGCAACAAAGCTGTGCCGCGCCTTCCTTGCGGAGAATATGCGGCAGGATAAGAGGGTGTAAACAGATGTTTCGTGGAGCAGTGAGAGGAGATCTGCCGCAGATCCTGCAGATCTATGCCCATGCGCGGGAAGCCATGGCGGCTTCGGGCAACCCCACCCAGTGGGGCGACAACTTTCCCCCGCAGGAGCTTCTGGAGGAGGACATCGACTCCAACCGGCTGTTCGTGTATGTGGTCAACGGCCAGCTGCTGGGCGTGTTCGCTTTCATTCTGGGGGTGGACCCCACCTATCAGGCGATCGAGGACGGAGCATGGCTGAACGATGCCCTGCCCTATGGCACCATCCACCGGCTGGCCTCCTCCGGCAAGAGCAAGGGGGTGGCTTCAGCGGTCATCGAGTGGTGTCTGGAGCACTGCCAGAGTCTGCGGGCGGACACCCACGCCGACAACCAGATCATGCAGCATCTGCTGGAAAAGAACGGCTTTACGCGCTGCGGCATCATCCATGTGGCGGACGGAACGCCCCGCATCGCCTACCAGAAGCTGGCCCTGACCCAGCAGCACAGCTGAGCCAAAAACACAGCATAGCACCCTTTGCCCCGAGGCCCGGCCCCGGGGCAGGGGGTGCTTTTTTTGTCGTCAAAACTGCAAAACTGTATTTTATGTAAATACAGTTTTCGGGGCGAAAAAATAAAAGTTCACAAAAATTGGAAAACGAGAGAGAAAAATGCCTGGAAATACTTCCTCTTTTGGGCCGTCTGTGCTATAATGACACTTGTTCTTGAGAAAAAGACAGAAAACTGTACGCATGAGGCGTACAGCATAAAGAGGAGTGTTATCATAGTATGAAGACCCTGAAAGCTGCTGTTGCAAAATACAACAGCATCAGTCTGATCCTCCGTATCCTGGTGGGCCTGGCAGTCGGCGTGGTGCTGGCACTGGTGGCCCCGGGTGCCGGTTGGGTGGCTGAGTTCGGCAGCCTGTTCGTCGGCGCATTGAAGGGCATTGCCCCGGTGCTGGTGTTCGTGATCGTGGCAAGCGCCCTGGCACAGGGTTCTTCCAGGCTGGACCGCCGCTTTGGCACGGTGATCTGGCTGTACATGCTCACCACCTTTTTGGCAGCAGCCCTGGCGGCAGTTACCAGCTTTATGTTCCCGGTCAAGGTGGTGCTGGCAGACGCTGCCCAGTCCGACGTGATCCCCCAGGGTCTGGGCGAAGTGATGAGCACCCTGCTCACCAACTTTGTGGCCAACCCCGTGGCGGCCATCATGAACGGCAACTACATCGGCATCCTGTTCTGGGCCTGCATGTTCGGCATTGCCATGAAGGGCATCGGCTCTGAGAGCACCAAGACCTTTATGGCCAACACCGCCGATGCGGTGTCCCAGATCGTGCGCTGGATCATCAATCTGGCACCCTTCGGCATCATGGGTCTGGTGTACACCAACGTTTCCGGCAACGGCCTGGCCATCTTTACCCAGTACGGCAAGCTGCTGGCCCTGCTGGTGGGCACCATGCTGTTCATGGCCCTCATCGTTTCGCCGTTCATCATGTTCATCTACCTGCACTGCAACCCGTACCCGCTGGTGTTCCGCTGCCTGAAGGAGTCCGGCCTGACCGCCTTCTTCACCCGCAGCTCCGCCGCCAATATCCCCGTGAATATGGCCCTGTGTGAGAAGCTGGGGCTGGATAAGGACATGTATTCCGTGTCCATCCCGCTGGGCGCCACCATCAACATGGACGGTGCCGCCATCACCATCACCATCATGACGCTGGCCGCCGCCAACACGCTGGGCATTCAGGTGTCCCTGCCGGCCGCCATCGTGCTGAGCGCCATGAGCGCTCTGGGTGCCTGCGGTGCCTCCGGCGTGGCCGGCGGCTCCCTGCTGCTGATCCCCATGGCCTGCTCCCTGTTCGGCATCTCCAACGACGTGGCCATGCAGATGGTAGGCGTGGGCTTTATCATCGGCGTGGTGCAGGACTCGGTGGAAACGGCCCTGAACTCTGCCGGTGACGTGGAATTTGCCGCCACCGCAGAGTATCACCAGTGGCGCAAGCAGGGCAAGGCTCTGCCGGGGTTCCTGGCTCAGTGAGAAAACCTAAATTTTAAAAAATGCGAACGACCGCTGTCCTCGTTGCGAGGGCGGCGGCCGTTTTTTGCGTGTAAAATTTGAAAATCAATAACGATTGGGGTTATCCGTCTGGCAAAGAAGATAGTCGATGCTCACGTTGTACAACAAAGCAAGAGAAACCAGCAATTCTGCTGTGAGCTGTTGAATGCCTGTCTCGATGTAGCTGTACTTCCGCTGTGTGATACCGATTTGGTCAGCAACCATCTGTTGCGTAAGGTCGTGATCTTCTCGTAAGTCTTTGAGTCTGTTCTTCATGGCTGTTGCCCTCCTTACTATTAAGGATAGGCAAGAAGAATTTTTCTATTGACTAATAGATAAATATTATCTATAATACAAATATGCAATAAAAATACGGCTTTTGGCGAGAGAGGAACTGCAAATGGTCGTAAAGTCGGAATCTGTGATGGGAGAGATCCTGAAAAAACTTCCGTGTGAGCCGCCAGAGATAGGCGGAATTCTTGGCGGAAAAAATGGAGTGGTCACATGCCATGTCTTGGACTACGGAAAGACGGGCGGTTCTCCGTGCAGTTATACGCCAAATATTGCGTATTTGAACCGGAAGATCGAGGAATGGTTCAAAGATGGAATTGAATTTATGGGCATCTTTCATGTGCATTTTGGTGGAGCAGAGAGTCTTTCGCCGGGTGACAAATTGTACATCGGCCAGATTTTGGAAGCAATGCCAGAAGAAATAACTTGTTTGTATTTTCCGGTCGTTAAAATGCCTGAGCGGGAAATGGTGGTCTATCGGGCATCGAACGATCATGGGAAAATCAAAATAGAAAAAGAGCCAATCTTATATCAGGGAGGAATTGACGATGGAAAAAGTTGATACCCGGAACAAGCGCATGATCGTGCTGCCGGAGGGCTGCTTCTGTGGAAACTGCATGGAGTGTATCTATGCTGACCGGAGTGACTGGAACGGGGATAGGGTTTACTGCCGCTGCCAGAAAGGCTGGACCCACGGCTACAACCGCCCGGAAGATCGGAACGGCTGCATCTGGTTTGAAGAACGCTAAGAAAGTGATGGACCTGTAGTAAAGGAGCAGATCGGCCATCAGGATCAGTGTGGAACAATGAACTCACCGGATCTGCTCTTTAAAAGCTGCAAAGTGCGGCTTGCTTTGGGGAAGGCTGCACTGGAATGAATCCAGAAAACGGAGGAATAGAAAATGGATCAGTTGGTGGTATTGATCGTGATTCTGCTGATCGGCGCATGGTTTTCCTGGCGGGATATCAGCAATGGCCGGGGATGGATGTGCCGATTCCTTTCGGCAGAAACACTGCAGTCGCTGAATTCGGACGGCGGGCAGGTGAAAAAAGCACTCCTGTCGGTGGTTGTGGGCTATGCAACTATCTGCGTAACCATCGTTAAGTGGCTGTTTTTGCTGGCAATTCGGTTGACAGATGGATTCTGAGCAATGGTACAGATGAAATAAAGCAACAGCCGTCTGCTTTCTTCAAAAAGAGGGCAGGCGGCTGTTGCTTTTAAAGGGAGGATGGAAAAATGTATTTAACGATGTTGATAGCGGGTTTTGTGATCGCATGCATTTGTCCGCCGATCGGCTGTCTGATCATTGCTGTGGATGCATACATGGTAGCGGCGGCGTATCCGATCCTTGTCGGGATCCTATGCGGAGTGGCATATCTTGCAATGAGTGCATGGATGATCTACAGCTGATTTGGAGGAAAGATCAATGGGATATTATAATCAGGCTCTGACCGATTATGTCGGAAAAATCTGCGATGTAGAAAGGGAACTCTATACGACACAGCGGTTGATCGCCAATCTGGACTACCAGATGCAGCGGCTTGGACACCCAAGGGAAGTCGATCCTCCAGAACCGACAGACGGCGGAAATCCGTTCGTTCAAAACGGCGGCTGGTATATGGTTTTTCTTCTGGGGATCCCCATCTCTGGTGTTGTTCGAAGCATCTCGTTGGGCATTGTTATTGCGATCGCTCTCGGTGTGTTCGGAACGGTCTGGGGAAACATCTACCAGCGTGCTGCGGATAGGGAAATACGCAACGAAAAATGGGCAAAGTATGATAGTGCCGTGGCTGCAGACAAAAAGAGAGTAGAAAAAGAACGTGCTTACAGGAAACAGCTCCAGAGTGAAAAGGAACTGCTGCTGCAGCAGCAGGCAAAACTGGAGCAGGCCCGGGCAAGACTGTATTCCCGCGGAACGATCCACGAAGCCTACAGAAGCCTGATCCCCATGGCGTGTTTCCACCACTATCTCTCAACGGGCATTACGAACACACTGGAAGGAAAGAAAGGCTGCTATGACCGGTTTGATGAGGATTCGTGGAGGCACGCTGTCCTTACAAATTTACAGCAGGCAGTACGAGAACTGCGAAAGCTGCAGCAGGTCAATCAGGGCCTTTATGAATGCCTGAACCAGAGCAATCATACCCTGAACCGCATTGAGCAGGGAAACCAGAGGATCTATGGGCAGCTGGACGCTGTGAGGACAAATACCGAACTGACCGCATATAATAGCCGGGTATCGGCACTTGCGAACAGTGCGATGACCTATATGTATTACGACAGAAATTATCGCTGATGCGCTTTCCCGAAAAGGCCTTAGTCCATAAACCCTGCCTTTTCCAGGGCCGTGAGGATCAGGGGGATCAGCACCAGCTGGGCCAGGATGCCCGGCACGGCGGTGAGCAAGGCACCGGACAGAAACGCGCTGAACGGGAAGCTGCTGCCGGTCAGGCCTGCCAGCACAAAGCGGACAGCGCCCCACACCAGCCGCCCAGCCACCATGGCGGTGACGAGAGCGGCATACATCATGGGCAGGGTGTGCTTCACTCTGCACCAGACAAGGCCGGACACAAGGCCGTAGGCGGCCAGCTCAAAGGCCATGGAGACGGCGATGGGAAACATCGGCGGCATGCCGAACAGCACCGAGCGCAGCAGCGGAGCCACAAAGCCCACGGCCAGCCCCCAGGGGCCGCCCAGCACAAAGCCGCACAGCAGAATGGGAAAATGCATGGGGCACAGCATGTTGCCCACCTGCGGCACATGGCCGGTGACCATGGGCAGCAGGAAGGCCAGCGCAAGGAACAATGCCGCCAGCACGATGCGGCGGGCGGGCGAAACCGTCTTGGTGTTCATGAAAAAGTCCTCCTTTGCACAAAAAAGGGGCCTGCTCCCGGCATTCCGGCCGGAAACAGACCCCTTCGTGGCGTCTTTTGAAAAAATACTCTGGACAAAAATATCCTCCGCATGGAGAAAACGGACTTCTGCCCGCACACCCGGCTCCGTGCCGGATTTTGACAAAATTATAGCAAATGCCCCGGCGGCTGTCAAGATGCGGCAAACGACCCGCAAATTGACCAAAAAGCGGAACTTTTCGGGCAAGATTTCCCCGTGTATGTACATTTTGCATGAAGGAACTTGACCTTTTTGCATAGAATAGCTAATATAAACTTGAAAAAGAGCGCACTGCTGGGACACACCTGCCCGGCAGGGCGTAAAACGGCTTTTTTGGAACGCTTGCAAATCTGAGGTTCATACGGGAGGACCATCATGACAAATGCAGAAAAACTTACCCTGGCAAAGCACGCCTGTCACATCCGCATGGGCGTGATCGAGGGCACGCACAGCGCAAAGTGCGGTCATCCGGGCGGCAGTCTGGACATCGCCGAGCTGCTGAGCTACCTCTATTTCGTAGAAATGAACATCGACCCGAAGGATCCGAAGAAGGCCGACCGCGACCGTCTGGTGCTGTCCAAGGGCCATGCCGCTCCGGCACTGTATGCTGCTCTGGCAGAGCGCGGCTACTTCCCGGTGGAGGACCTCAAGACCCTGCGCAAGATCGGCAGCTACCTGCAGGGCCACCCCAACATGAACGAGACGCCGGGTGTGGACATGTCCACCGGCAGTCTGGGCCAGGGCATCTCTGCAGCCTGCGGCATGGCACTGGGTGCCAAGCACGCAGGCAAGCCCATCAACGTGTTTGCCATCGTGGGTGACGGCGAGGTGGAAGAGGGCGAGTGCTGGGAGGCCTTTATGTTTGCCGCCCACTACGGCCTGAGCAACCTGTGCGTGTTCCTGGACCGCAACCGCCTGCAGATCGACGGCTCCACCGAGACGGTCATGAGCAGCGAGCCGCTGGAAGAGAAGATGAAGGCCTTCAACTTCAACGTGCTGACCATCAATGGCCACGACTATGACCAGATCGAGGCCGCCATCCAGGCTTTCCATGCCGAGAACGACAAGCCCACCTGCATCATCATGGACACCACCAAGGGCAAGGGCGTTTCCTTTATGAGCAACTCCGTGGACTGGCACGGCAAGGGCCCCAACGACGACGAATACAAGGTCGCTATGGAAGAACTGAACGCCGCCTACGCCGCGCTGGAACAGGAGGAGAAGTAAGATGGCAGACGTGAAAAAGATCGCTACCCGTGAAAGCTACGGCAACACCCTGAAGGAGCTGGCCGCTGAGGGCCACGACGACCTGGTGGTGCTGGACGCTGACCTGGCTGCCGCCACCAAGACCGGCATGTTCCGCAAGGCTTACCCGGACCGCCACTTTGACTGCGGCATTGCCGAGGGCAACATGATGGGCGTGGCCGCCGGCCTGTCCACCATGGGCTATGTGCCCTTTGTTTCCAGCTTTGCCATGTTTGCTGCCGGCCGTGCCTTTGAGCAGGTGCGCAACTCCATCGGCTACCCCCACCTGAACGTGAAGATCGGTGCCACCCACGGCGGCATCTCGGTGGGCGAGGACGGTGCATCCCATCAGTGCTGCGAGGACTTTGCCCTCATGCGCAGCATCCCCGGCATGACCGTCATCTGCCCCGCCGATGATGTGGAGGCCCGCGCCGCTGTGCGTGCCGCCTACGCCATGGAAGGCCCGGTCTACCTGCGCTTCGGCCGTCTGGCAGTGCCCGTGTTCCACGATGCCGACAACTACCACTTTGAGATCGGCAAGGGCGAGCAGATCACCGAGGGCAATGACATTGCCATCATCGCCACCGGCCTGATGGTCAACGAGGCCCGCATCGCTGCCGAGCAGCTGGCCGCCGAGGGCATCCATGCCCGCGTCATCAACATCCACACCATCAAGCCGCTGGACGAGGAGATCGTCCTGAAGGCGGCCAAAGAGTGCGGCAAGGTGATCACCGCCGAGGAGCACAACGTCATCGGCGGTCTGGGCGAAGCCGTGTGCGCCGTCCTGTCCGAAAAGCTGCCCACCCCCGTGCGCCGCGTGGGCGTGCAGGATGTGTTCGGCTGCTCCGGCCCCGCATGGGACCTGCTGGCAAAGTACGGCCTGGATGCTGCCACCATCTGCAAGACCGCACATGAGATGCTGAACAAGTAAAACCGATTTTGCAGCGCGCTGCCGTGCCTGAGTGCCCGGCGGCGCGTTTTTTATGTGACCCGGTCACGGAAAAACATGCGGCATCCGGGGTATACTGATGTTGTCAGAAAAAACAAACACCTTTTACGGAGGGATAAAATATGGCAGTTGTGACCATTACGACCGAAAACTTTGCGCAGGAAGTGCTGCACAGCGACAAGCCGGTGCTGCTGGACTTCTGGGCCAGCTGGTGCGGCCCCTGCCGCATGCTCAGCCCCATCGTGGATGAGGTGGCCGAAGAGCGCACCGACGTCAAGGTGGGCAAGGTGAATGTGGACGAGCAGCCGGACCTGGCGGCACAGTTCGGGGTGATGAGCATCCCCACCCTGCTGGTGTTCGAGCAGGGCAAGCTGGTGCGTCAGGCCGTGGGTGCCCGCCCCAAAGCCGGTGTGCTGGAGCTGCTGGGTTAAGATGTGCTGACTGAGCCATCCGCAGGAGACTGCGGGTGGCTTTTTTGTGTTCGCCCGCCGTCAACTCTTGCGGCCCGGCGGTGAAACATTTTCGCCTTGCTGTACAAACGCACCGAAAAAATGTAAGATGGAGCTGCAAACACTGTCACTTTCCTGCTTTACAACTTTACCAAGATAAAGTAAAATAAAGACAGAACACACCCGGGTGTGCCCATTGTGTGCGGAAGGTGCCGCACCCACCGGCCGGGAAGACCGGTGCAGGATGGTGTAAGAAGAACAGGGGGGGATCCGACATGGAATTTGATCTTTCGACGCTGCAGCCCAAGGAGCGTGCCTCCTTTGCACTGCGGGCACTGTACGAGGCTGCAGGGTGCCGCAAGTACCACATGGGCCGGTTTGAGGAGTACAGCCTGTATCAGGCCAACCGCAGCTTTCTTTCGTCGGAGCAGGTCATCACCTTCACCGACCTGGACGGCCGTCTGCTGGCTCTCAAGCCGGACGTGACCCTCTCCATTGCCAAAACGGCGCAGCCCGCCCCCGGCGAGACGCTGCGCTACTACTACCACGAAAACGTCTACCGCCCCTCGGCAGAGAGCCACACCTTCAAGGAGATCGGCCAGATGGGTCTGGAATTTCTGGGCGGTGTGGGCGAAGCGGAAGTGCAGCAGGCCGTGTGTCTTGCGGCGCAGTCGCTGGGGCAGCTGGGCACCGACTGGGTGCTGGAAGTGAGCCACATGGGCTATCTGTTCGGCCTGCTTGATGCTTTGCAGGTGCCGGAGGACGCCCGCGCGGGCCTGCTGCGCAAGCTGGGCCAGAAAAACGCCCACGAGCTGCGGGCCGCTGCCCTCGCCGCCGGGCTGGACGAGGACGCCGCCGACATCCTGTGCCGGGTGCTGACCCTCTGCGGCGGCTACGCCGACACCCTGCCCCGTGCCGAAGCCCTGTGCCGCAACGACGCCATGCGGGCCGCGGTGGCAGAGCTGCAGGGGCTGGCCGGGCCGTTGGAACAGGCGGGCGGTGCCATCCGGCTGGACCTGACCCTGGCCGGTGAGATGGAATACTACAACGGCCTTGTTTTTCAAGGCTACCTCAAAGCCCTGCCCCGCCCCCTGCTCAAGGGTGGCCGGTACGACCTGCTGATGCAGCAGTTCACCCCCGGGGCCGGTGCCATTGGCTTTGCGGTCTATCTGGACGAGCTGGACCGCCTGAGCGCTCCCCTGCCGCCGGTGCAGAAGAACAGCACCGACAAGGTGATGCTGAACGTGGCCCTGCCCAAGGGCCGTCTGGGCGACAAGGTCTACAATCTGCTGGCCGGCATCGGCTACGGCTGCCCGGAGGACTACAACGCCACCCGCAAGCTGGTGGTGGAGAACCCGGCGGCCGGCATCCGCTACTTCCTCGTCAAGCCCAGCGATGTGGCCATCTACGTCGAACACGGTGCGGCGGATGTGGGCATCGTGGGCAAGGACATCCTAACCGAGGCGGAAGCCGACGTGTACGAGCTGCTGGACACCGGCCTTGGCAAATGCCGCATGTGTGTGGCGGCCCCGGCCGATTATCAGGACGACCCCGGCCGACCGGTGCGGGTAGCCACCAAATTCGTCAACATTGCAAAAGCCTACTACGCCTCGCAGGGGCGGGACATCGACATCATCAAGCTGAACGGCTCCATCGAGCTGGCCCCGATCCTGGGCCTGTCGGATGTCATTGTGGATATCGTGGAGACCGGCACCACCCTGCGGGAGAACGGCCTGAAGGTGGTCACCGAATTTTTGCCCATCTCGGCCCGGTTCATTGCCAACAAGGCGAGCTACCAGTTCAAGCACGCTGAAATGGACACCATGCTGGAAAAGCTGCGGGCGCAGCTGCAGAACAAGGAGGAAGCAAAATGATCAAGCTGTACAACTTCGACGAGCTGAAGCCCGAAGAGATCCTGAACCGCGACATCCGCGCCGAGAAGAACGTGGAGGACGTGGTGGACGGCATCATTGCCGATGTGCGTGCCCGGGGCGACGAGGCCCTGAAGGACTACGCCCTGAAATTTGACGGGGCCGTCATTGAAAACCTGCAGGTCACACAGGAAGAGATCGACGAGGCTTTTGCGGGCATGGACCCCTATTTCCTTGAGACCCTGCGGCAGGCGGCGGCCAACATCGAGAACTTCCACCGCCAGCAGGTGCACAAGAACTTTGTGGGGAACGACAAGCCCGGCATCGTGCTGGGGCAGAAGTACACCCCCATTGAAAAGGCGGGCGTGTATGTGCCCGGCGGCACGGCGGCTTACCCCTCCACCGTGCTCATGGACGTGATCCCCGCCAAGGTGGCAGGCGTGTCCGAGATCGTCATGACCACCCCCGCCGGGAAGGACGGCAAGGTGAACCCGGTCATTCTGGCCGCCGCCGCCACGGCAGGCGTGACCAAAATTTTCAAGACCGGCGGCGCACAGGCTGTGGCAGCGCTGGCCTACGGCACCCAGAGCATCCCTGCCGTGGACAAGATCGTGGGCCCCGGCAACATCTATGTGGCTGCCGCCAAGCGCAAGGTGTTCGGCAAGGTGGGCATTGATATGATCGCAGGACCCAGCGAGATTCTGGTGCTGGCCGACGGCGGCTGCAACCCCGCCTGGGTGGCCGCCGACCTGCTGAGCCAGGCCGAGCACGACAAGCTGGCCAGCCCCGTGCTGGTCACCGACAGCGCCGACCTCGCTAAGGCCGTGCAGGCCGAGCTGGAAGTGCAGATCCCTCAGCTGCCCCGCGCCGCCATCGCCCGCGCCAGCGTGGACGACAACGGCAAGATCATCGTCTGCACTGACCTGCACAAGGCCATCGAAGCCTGCAACATCATCGCCCCGGAGCATCTGGAAGTGTGCGTGGAGGACCCCTTCGGCGTGCTGAACGAGATCAAAAACGCGGGCAGCATCTTCCTGGGCCGCAATGTGCCCGAGGCCCTGGGCGATTACTTTGCAGGCCCCAACCACACCCTGCCCACCAGCGGCACGGCCCGCTTCTCCAGCCCGCTGGGCGTGGACGACTTCGTCAAGAAGTCCAGCTTCCTCTACTACACCCGCGAGGCACTGGGCGAAGTGGCCCCCCGCATTGCCGACTTTGCGGAGCGCGAGGGCCTGCACGCCCACGCAAAGAGCGTGACCATCCGGTACGAGAAGTGAAAGAGGCTCGCCCTCTCAGCTTCGCTACGCTCAGCAGCTCCCCCAAAGGGGGAGCCTCTGGCGGAACCGGAGACTTTGCATGGACTGCCAAGGCCTCTCCCTTTGGGAGAGGTGGATTTGCGGAGCAAAGACGGAGAGGGCGAGGCCGTTCGCCATAACAGAATAGACCTGAGGAAACTAGTATGAGTCGTTTTCTTTCCCCCACCCTGTCCGCTGTCACCCCCTATACGCCGGGCGAACAGCCGCAGGACCAGCAGTACATCAAACTGAACACCAACGAAAGCCCTTATCTGCCGTCCCCGGCGGTGGTGGCGGCGGTGAGTGAAGCCGAGGTGGAAAAGCTCCGCCTTTACTCCGACCCCGCCTGTGCCGACCTGCTGCGGGCAGCGGCGGCCCATTTTGGCCTGCAGCCGGATCAGATCATGCCCGGCAACGGCAGCGACGAGAACCTGTTCTTTGCGCTGCGGGCCTTCTGCGACGAACAGCACCCGCTGGCCTATGCCGACATCACCTATGGCTGCTACGGCGTGTGGTGCGGGCTGCTGCATATCCCCAGCAACATCATCCCGCTGAAGGATGATTTCACGCTGGACCCGAAGGACTACGATGGCCTGCACCAGACCATCGTCATCGCCAACCCCAACGCCCCCACCGGCCTTGCCCTGCCGCGCAGCGCCATTGAGGGCATCCTGCAGGCCAACCCCGACAACGTGGTCATCGTGGACGAGGCCTATGTGGACTTTGGCGGCGAGAGCTGTGTGCCCCTCATCGACCGGTACGAGAACCTGCTGGTGGTGCAGACCTTTTCCAAGTCCCGCCAGCTGGCCGGTGCCCGGCTGGGTCTGGCCATGGGCAATGCAAAGCTCATTGCCGACCTGAACCGGGTCAAGTTCAGCCTGAACCCCTACAACATCAACCGCCTGACCCTGAAAGCCGGGCAGGCCGCGCTGGAAGATACGGCCTACTTTGACCGCACCCGTGCCGCCATCGTGGACACCCGCAGCTGGACGAAGCAGCAGCTGGAAGCCCGCGGCTTTGCAGTGCTGGACAGCCGGTCCAACTTCCTGTTTGCAAGTACGGGCCGGAAAGACGGCGGAGAACTTTACAAAGCGTTGAAGCAAAACGGCATTCTGGTGCGGCATTTTGACGCACCCCGCATCGCCAACTGGCTGCGCATCACCATCGGCACGCCGGAGCAGATGCAGGCCCTTGTGGAAACACTGGACAAAATTCTGGAGGAATGAACCATGGAAAACCGGATGATCTCTCTGGAACGCAACACCAACGAGACCCAGATCGACCTGACGCTGGATCTGGACGGCTCCGGCCGTTACGAGATCGACACGGGGTGCGGCTTCCTGAACCACATGCTGGAGCTGTTTGCCCGGCACGGCCGGTTCGATCTGGTGCTCACCTGCCACGGGGACGTGGAGGTGGACTACCACCACACCACCGAGGATGTGGGCATCGCGCTGGGGCAGGCGTTTGCCCGGGCGCTGGGCGATATGCGCGGCATCCAGCGCTACGGCAGCTTCCACCTGCCCATGGATGAAGCGCTGATCCTGTGCGCGGTGGACCTGTCCGGCCGCTGCACCCTGAACTGGGACATCCACTGCACCACCGAGAAGGTGGGCGATTTTGACGTGGAGTGCGCTAAGGAATTCTGGCTGGGCTTTGCCCGCAGCGTGCCCGCCACCGTCCACTTTGTACAATTTGCGGGCGAAAATACTCACCACATCCTCGAAGCCTGCTTCAAGGGGGCCGGTCACGCGCTGAGCGCGGCAGTGAAGATCGACGAAGCCCACAAGGACGAGATCCCCTCCACGAAAGGACTGCTGGTATGATCGCGATCATGGATTACGGCGTGGGCAACCTGTTCAGCCTGAAATCCAGCCTTGCACAGCTGGGGCAGGACACGGTGGTTACCGCCGACCCCGATACCATCCGCAAAGCCGACCGGCTCATCCTGCCCGGCGTGGGTGCCTTTGGCGACGCCATGGACAAGCTGGTGGCCACCGGCCTTGTGCCGGTCATCCGGGCCGAAGCGGAAAAAAAGCCGCTGCTGGGCATCTGCCTGGGCATGCAGCTGCTGTTTGAAAAAAGCTATGAGTACGGCGAGCACGAGGGCCTTGGTTTTATCCAAGGCGAGGTGTGCCCGCTGGAGCCGGACCTGACGGACAAGAGCCTGAAGGTGCCGCAGATCGGCTGGAACGCACTGCACATCGTCAAGGACGACCCGCTGTTCCAGTATATCCGCGAGGGCGAGTATGTATATTATGTCCACAGCTATTACGGCAAGAACTGTACCGAGAGTACACTGGCGACCAGCGAGTATTCCATCCCGGTCACCGGCGCGGTACGGGCGGGCAAGGTGTACGGCACCCAGTTCCACCCGGAAAAGAGCGGCGACACCGGCCTGCGCATCCTGAAAGCGTTTGCGGAACTGTAAAAGGATTTAGAATTGGCTCCGCTTCGCTCTGCCAATGTCAGCGGAAGAATTATTTTTGGTTTGTGTTTTGTCGCGCCCTGCGGGGCGCTCCAAAACACGCTTTCACAGGTGAGGTCGCAGCGGAAAGCGGCGTCTGCGGTTGTCGGCCTTGCGGCCGCCGCAAAGTGGAGGCCATTTCTGATCATAAAAAGGAGTTTTTCGATGCAGTTATTTCCAGCCATTGATCTGCGCGGCGGCAAGGTGGTGCGCCTGACCCAGGGCGACTACAGCCGCATGACCGTATACGGCGAGGATCCCTGTGCCCAGGCACGGCAGTTCTTGACCGCAGGCGCAAAGAACCTCCACGTCGTCGACCTGGACGGCGCGAAGGACGGCACCCTTTCCAATTACGACACCATTGCCGCACTGGCCAAACAGGGCGGTCTGTACATCGAGGTGGGCGGCGGCATCCGCACCGAGGAGCGCATAGAAACGTACCTCGCTCTCGGCGTGGGACGCTGCATCCTGGGCAGCGTGGCGGTGACGGACTTTGCGTTTACCGCCCGGATGCTGCAAAAATACGGCGACAGGATCGCCGTGGGCGTGGATGCCAAGGACGGCTATGTGGCCATCCACGGCTGGAAAGAGGTCAGCGCCGAGCCGGGCGTGGACTTCTGCAGGCGGCTGGCAGACGCCGGGTGCACCGCCATCATCTACACCGATATCGCCTGCGACGGTGCCATGCAGGGCACCAATCTGGCCCTGTACCGCCAGCTGGTAAAGGAGGTACCCGGCGTGGCCTTTACGGCCAGCGGCGGCATCTCGTCCGAGGCGGAGCTGCTGGAACTGAAAGAGATGGGCACCGCAGCCGCGATTCTGGGCAAGAGCCTGTACACCGGCGCACTGGACCTTGAACGCTGCGTACAACTGGTACAGGATGGAACGGAGGGGAAACCGATATGATCACAAAACGCATTATCCCCTGCCTGGACGTGCGCAGCGGGCGCGTGGTCAAGGGCACGAACTTTGAGGGCATCCGGGATGTGGCCGACCCCGTGGAGATGGCCCGGATGTACAATGCGGCCGGGGCCGACGAGCTGGTGTTCTACGACATCACCGCCAGCTTTGAGGGCCGCGCCCTCTTCACCGACATCCTCACCCGGGTGGCCAGCGAGGTATTCGTCCCGCTCACCGTGGGCGGCGGCATCAACACGCTGGAGGACTTTGACCGGGTGCTGAAATGCGGTGCCGACAAGGTCAGCGTCAACTCCGGTGCCCTGCGCGACCCCGACCTGATCCCGGCGGCAGCCCGGCGCTACGGCAACCAGTGCGTGGTGCTCTCGGCGGACGTCAAACGGGTGAACGGCCAGTTCCGGGTATTCGCCAAGGGCGGCCGCGAGGACACCGGCCGGGATGCGCTGGACTGGATCCGCTGGTGTGTGGACCACGGTGCCGGGGAGATCTGCCTGAACAGCATCGACACCGACGGCGTGCGCAATGGCTTTGATCTGGAACTGCTGGACGCTGTGGCGGCCCGCGTAGACGTGCCCATCATCGCCAGCGGCGGTGCCGGAAAAAAAGAGGATTTCCTGGAGCTGTTCCACCACAAGGGCATCGACGCGGGCCTTGCGGCCGGCATCTTCCACCAGAAGCTGCTGACCATCCGGGACCTGAAGGAATATCTGGCGGAGAATGGCGTGGAAATGCGCCTGTAAAAATACGCCGTACCCCTTGCGTTTGCAAGCCGAATACGCTAAACTAGAGCTATCCCCATCCGGGGAGGGAGAAACGACCATGGAGCTGAAATTTGACGAAAAGGGCCTGATCCCTGCCATCGTGCAGGATCACTACACCAAAGAGGTGCTTACCCTCGCGTACATGAACGCCGAGACGCTGGCCCTCACCATTGCCGAAGGACGCACCGTGTTCTGGAGCCGCAGCCGTCAGGAGATCTGGCGCAAGGGCGAGACCAGCGGCAACGTGCAGCGGGTGGTGTCCATCACTGCCGACTGCGACAAGGACGCACTGGTGGTGGAAGTGGTCAAGTCCGGCCCGGCCTGCCACACCGGGGCCGAGAGCTGTTTCTTCAACGAAGTATACGTCTCCCCGGAGCTGAAACAGTTCAGCTGGCAGGGCCTGTATGAACTGATCAAAGGCCGCAAGGATTCCCCCAAAGAGGGCAGCTACACCACCTACCTGTTTGAAAAGGGCAAGGAGAAGATCCTGAAAAAGGTGGGCGAAGAGTGCACCGAGGTCATCATTGCAGGCGAAAAAGAGGACAAGGAAGAAACCGTTTACGAGATCAGTGATCTGGCCTACCATGTTCTGGTGCTGATGGTCAGCGCCGGCATCACGGTGGAGGACGTGACCCGTGAACTGGAAAAACGACACGTCATTGACCATAAGGTCAAGCAGGAAAGGATGCAGTGAAGCAATTATGGCAGATTATAAGAAGTCCAGTGTCCATTGCCACTCCACCATGTGCGATGGCAAAAATACCTTGCAGGATATGGCAAGCGCTGCGTGCGCGCAGGGCCTGACCACGCTGGGCTTCACCGGCCATAGCTACACCCAGCGCGACCGCGAATACTGCATGAGCCCCAGCCGCACCGCCCAGTACAAGGCCACCATCGCCAAGCTCAAGGCCGAGTACAAGGGCAAGGTGGACATCCTGTGCGGCATCGAGTGGGATATCCTCAGCGAGGACAAGCGCACCGGCTACGATTACTGGATCGGCAGCGCACACCACCTGTACGGCAAGAACACCGGCAAGTATTACGAGATCGACTTCCGCCCGCAGGATCTGTGGGACTGCATCAACGACGACTTCGACGCCGACCCGCTGGCCGCTGTGGAAGCTTACTTTGCCGAGGTGGAAAAGGTGGCCGCCCTCAAGCCGGATATTCTGGCCCACATCGACCTGATCAAGAAGCTGAACGCCAAGGGTGAGTTCTTCGACGAGGAGTCGCCCCGCTACAAGGCTGCTGCTCTCAAGGCCCTGCAGGCCGCAAAGGACAACGACTGCCTGCTGGAAGTGAGCACCGGCGGCGTTTACCGCGGCTACCGCAAGGACTTCTACCCTGGCCCCTGGCTGCTGGGTGAGTGGCAGAAGATGGGCGGCAAGGTGATCATCACCTCCGATTCCCACGACATTGCCAGCCTGACCTACGGTTTTGACGAGGCCGCTGCCGCCATCAAGGCCGCAGGCTTTACCAGCGTGGAGGTGCTCACCGGCCACGGCTTTGAGACGCAGGAGCTGTAAAGAGCACGATTGGAATTGCCGCCGCTTGCGCTCTGGCAATTTTCAGCGGAAAAATGTTTTTGATTTTGCAGTCAGAGCGGCCTGCGGGCCGCTCTGACTGCCTTTTCACGAGAGGGGCCGCCGCGGGCAGCTTCTTCGTAAAAAGCAACTGCATAAAACGACAAAACAAGGGACTGCTTTCCGGGCGGCCCCTTGTTTTGCGGTAAAAATAAAGTTGGAGGAACCCTATGACCCAGACCCAGTCCCGGAAGAAGAACCTCTTCCAGATGAATGTAGACCTGATGCACGGCCCCATCTTCAGGAGTCTGGTGCTGTTCATGCTGCCCATTCTCATTTCCAACCTGTTCCAGCAGCTGTACAACACCGTGGACACCATGATCGTGGGCAACGTGCTGGGCGACACCGCCCTTGCTGCCATTGGCTCCTGCGGAGCCATCTACGAGCTTCTGGTGGGCTTCGGCCTTGGCATCGGCAACGGCCTTGCCATCGTGGCAGCGCGCGCCTACGGCGCTCAGGACGAGGACCTGCTCAAGCGCACGGTGGCCGGGTCGCTGGTCATCGGACTGGTGGCGTCGCTGACCATCACCACGGCAGGCTTTTTCGGCCTGCGGCCCCTGCTGGAGCTGCTGGACACCCCCGCCGAAATTCTGGAAGATGCCTACCGCTACATCATCATCATTGATCTGGGCGTCATCGTCATGTTCGCTTACAACCTGTGCGCGGGCCTGCTGCGGGCCATCGGCAACAGTGTGATGCCGCTGGTGTTCCTGCTGCTCAGCTCGGCGCTGAACGTGGTGCTGGACCTGTGGTTCATTGCCGGGATGGGCATGGGCGTGGCCGGTGCCGCTGTGGCTACCGTGATCGCACAGGGCGTGTCAGTGGTGCTGTGCATCCTTTATGTCATGGCGCGGGTGCGCATCCTCATCCCGGGCCGGAAGCATCTGGACGTGGGCCGCAAGCTGTACTGGGACCTGTTCAGCCAGAGCATCTCCATGGGCCTGATGAGCAGCATCGTGTCTGCCGGCTCGGTGATCTTGCAGTACGGCATCAACGGGCTGGGCACCCTGACCATCGCCGGACACACGGCGGCCCGCAAGCTGTTTGCCTTCACGGATATGCCGCTCATCGCCATGGCGAATGCGGCGTCCACCTTCGTTTCCCAGAATTACGGCGCAGGCCAGCCGGAGCGCATCCGCAAGGGCATGCGGGAGATCTACCTGTATTCGCTGGTGGTCATGGTGGTGACGGTGCTGCTGATGCAGGTGAGCGCCGAGTGGCTGGTGCGCATGGTGTCCGGCTCGTCGGAGGCCCTCGTGCTGGAAAACGGCGCACGCTATCTGCGCTGGACCTCCCCCTTCTATGCGGTGCTGGGGGTGCTGCTGTCCACCCGCTATGCCCTGCAGAGCCTGGGCGAAAAGGTGCTGCCGCTGTTTTCCAGTGTCATCGAGTTCCTGGGCAAGGTGGTGTTCGTGCTGGTGTTCATCCCCCGGTTTGCCTACAATGCGGTGATCCTGTGTGAGCCGGTGGTGTGGTGCTTTATGGCCCTGTATCTGGTGGCGGTATACCGCTGCAATCCCTTTGTGTTCCCCAAAAAACAATGACCCGGTGCCCCGGGCAAACAAAAAGCGTCTGCAGAGGCTTCTGCAGACGCTTTTGTATTGGGGGGTTCCTTACAGGGCCGAATAGCCGAAGCTGTTGACCAGGGCGTCGATGTGCTGGCCGGCCTTGCACATGGGGCAGTCACGGCTGTCGAAGCTGGCGTAGTCCGGCAGGCTGGCGGGGTCGAAGATGGAGGTGACCGGGTAGCCCAGGCACTCGTGGGTAGTGGCGAAAATAGCCGAAAGCCCGGCCACCATGCCGCCGTAGTAGTTCACGGCCTCCACAGCGGCCTGCACGGTGTAGCCGGTGGTGATGGAAGCGGCCAGGATGAGCACATGCTTGCCCTTGACCATGGGGGCCAGATTGTCGCGCAGGATGATCTGGCTGCCGGTGGTGTACTCCGGGGTGATGACATAGATGGTCTGGTGGGCGTTCATGTTGGCAAAGCCGTCCTTGGTCAGCTCATTGGCCAGACAGGTGCCGATGACCTGGGTGCCGTCCAGACAGAGCACGGTGTCTACGATGGTGCTGTGCTGGTAGGCACTTACCAGTTCTCTGGCCACGGCCTTGGCCTCCGACAGGCGGGACTTCTGGGTGGTGACGTCGATGTAATAGTTGATGTGGCTGTGGCTGGTGGCAAAATGTCCCTTGGCAACGCGCAGGAACAGGTCGCTTTTCTTGGTGGGCAGCTTGACCATGTTGATCATAACAGACAGCACTCCTTTTCAGCCGGGCGGGCGTACCCGCCGCAAAATATAACAGCGCGGCGGCAAGTGGCTCTGCCGCTGCGCTTTGTCCGTTGCTTGTTCTTTTATTGTACCGGAAAACGGAACTGTGCACAAGACACAAAATCACTAAAAAACGATAGGCACTTTGCGACGAACTGCCCAACAAAAGGGTCAAAAAAGCCCGCACCAAGGGTGCGGGCTGAAATGTAAAGATTGGAGAATTACTTGACGAGATCGGCACCAAGGATCTTCCAGGTTATGCGGAGTTCAGGAGACTTGGCCGGGCGAGGAATGAAGGTGAACTCCAGGGTCTCCTCAGGGTTGGGAGCGAAAGAGGCGTAGAGGGGCACACGGACTTTGTACTCACCCACAGTCCGGGCCGGGAGGTCGTAGAGAATATCAGGAATCTTGCCGTCCGCCCCCGGAACAGCCTCGATGGTCAGGTTCAACAAGTTGTTCCACCTGCGGTTGCCGTCTTTGTCCAGGACCTTTACTACAAAGCTCTCGTTGGGGTCCATATGAAGGGAGACATCGGAGTTGTTCTTTACGGTAAAGGTAAAGACACCGGTAGTGCCATCCTTATCCACATCCACGCTCTTCAGCAGGCCGCCGGTGGTGCCCAGGGTCGTGCCATAACCCAGCTTTTTGATAACAGGGTTGTTGGGGTCCTGGATCTCACAGCCGGTCAGCAGGCCGGCACCGGCCACAGCCACAGCGGTCATGGCAGAATACTTCAGGAAATCACGCCGGGAAAAAGTGTAAGACATGATACGTTCCTCCGTTTATCAACAAAATATGGTGTAAGGGTCAGCCCAAAGCAGGGACCGCAGTATCCGGGGAGATGATCCAGTTTGCGGTGTACTCGTTGTACTCGGTATCCGGGGTGTAGATGATACGCAGGGAGGCGATGGGGCATTCGGTATCCTCGGCCTTCATCACAGGCAGGCCGGATGCCATAACGGTATAGATGCACTCCTTACCGCGGCTGATGGGGTTGGGCTCACCAGAGTCCAGGTGAGCGAAGAGGTTGCCCTGGGTAGAACCAACAAAGATGTTTGCGATGCAGTTGTTGTTCTTATCGTAGGCCTTGACTGCAAAACGATTGGAGCTCACGACGATGGGATTCTTGCGGCCGTTGACGATATGGATCACAAAGGTCGCGTTGCCGGATTTGGGGTCATACTCCAGGGATTCCAGAGTGGATTTTACCTTCAGCACGACATTATCACTGGGATAGGTGGTCTGGATCGCAGTTTCTGCGCCAGAACCGGAGCAGCCGCCCAGCAGGCTGGTACCGGCCACAGCCACAGCGGTCACGGCGGTGTATTTCAGAAACGAGCGGCGGGAGAAAACGGTAGACATGATTTTGTTCCTCCTCCTGGAATGTAAAATTATACAGTTTATGCCAATGGAAGTTACTTATACAATAGGCGAAATGACCGCAAAAGTCAATGCTTTTTATAAAATAATTGTGAACATTCTGTGGGCATATCGTACAAAATGGACGAAATCGAATGCAATTATCCGCGGATCACATCGGCGGCCTTCATGGTAAAGGTCAAAGTCTTGTCCGGGGCAAAGGTGGGCATGTAGGTCACCTGCAGCTCCTTCCAATTCTTGGGCACCATCAGCATCAGCACGATGTAGCCGGAGCCCTGCGGGGGCAGGCTCTCGCTGTCGGAGAAGCTCTGGGAGTTGGAGTTGTACAGGGACACCGTGGCACTGATGGCAGCACCCTGACCGTCGCAGGTGGCAACAAAGTCGGTGGTAGCAGCGGCCATGGCCTGGAAGTTGGCGTCCACGTTCTCCAGCGGGGGCACGGGGTAAGCGGCGTTGATGGCATCCACGCCCTGTGCACCGATGGTGTAGGAGTCGGTCTTGCTGCGGTTCAGCACGGTCACGCGCACGCCCAGGTACTCATAGCCGGGCTGTGCGGGGTCCTGGGTCAGGTGGAACACGCTGGACAGCTGCACGCCCAGACCGTTCCAGTTCTTGACGGTGTCGCCCACCTTCACGTCGTTGACGGTGGTGTTGCTGCCATTGGTCTTGCAGCCGCTCAGCAGGCTGGCAGAGCCGACCGCTGCAGCGGAAACACCTGCACACTTCAGGAATGCACGGCGGGAAATCTTGTTCGACATAGGTATTGTCCTCCTCTTGATCGGTGGAAATGTTGTCCTTTCCAGAATCTTCTACTCTGTTTATACCGTTTTTGGTGCACAGATGCAAGCGTTTTGGGGAACAATTCACAGGAATATCACCCCAGTACGACGGGATTTCAGTCCTCGGGGGTCAGGCCCTTGACGTGGGTCTCGCTGGTCTTGACCAGATTCAGCAGGCTGGGGGTGTACAGCGGGAACTCGCGGGTCAGGCTCTCGGTGGTCATGGCAAGGCAGGCGGGGTCCTTTACGCCCTCGGCACCCTTCAGGTCCTCCCCGGCCAGCAGGGCTTCCACATTGGCCTCGGACATGCGCATCACGGCGTCGGAATAGCCGCGCCAGCGGTGGGCACCGATGCTGAACATGCTGGACGCGTTGTGGGGCTCGGCCGAGTACAGCAGGCGGAACATCTTGGCCACGGCCATCATCAGGTAGGCACTCACCTCGGTGGTCAGGGCCTTGCTGTGGCACTGGCCGATCTTGGCATACAGCACGTTCAGGCTGTTGGAGATCAGCTTTTTGTTCATGGTGGGCAGCACGCTGCCGTGGTAGATGTTGTCCTTCATCTTGTCGGGGTTGGGCAGGTCCTCGGCCGAGAGCATCATACCGTTGCGCTCGGCGCTGCGGCCCAGCAGATAGTCGCAGGAAACATTATAATAGTCGGCCACGCGCACCACAAAGTCCAGCCCGCACTCGCGGATGCCTTTTTCGTAGTGGGACAGCAGGGCCTGCGAAACACCCAGATCTTCCGCCGCCTGCTTCTGGGTGATGCCGCGCTCCTTGCGCAGCAGTTTGATGATACGATTGAATTCCATGGTCTCTGACTCCTCAATGACCCCGGTTTGGGGAACATCCTTGATTTTTGGTTTACAGCAGGTTGATTATACACAACGGAAAACGAAATGTAAAGCAAGAAAAGTGACGATATTTTTCATCAAATTTCGTCATTTCTGTCAAAGGCCTTGCCGGGTACACTACATCTATGTTAAACTACAGGTATAACAGCATACATTTTGTGGCGGACGCCCGGGGCACAAAGATGCCGGGCGGGAATATTTTTGGCAGAGGACGCGCTTTTCTGCCAGAAAATGGCTCCCGTTCCGGCCAAAAGAAACGGCACCCGGCGCAAAATGCAAAAATTCCAAATTGGAACTTCCATCTTTCCTGGTTTTGTGCTATAATGCTGTTTTGGCACCTGTCCTTGCCCGGCGCACAGCTTTGTGGTGGGCAGGGAAGCTATAAAAATAGGAATAGGAAAGAGGATTACCCAAATGAAACGCAACACCATCACCCGTCTGTGCAGCCTGGCCGCTGCCGCTGTTCTGGCTGTGAGCTGCATCGCCCTGACCGGCTGCGGCAGCAGCGCATCTTCTGCTGCTTCCAGCACCGCTTCCACCGCTGCATCCGCTGCTGCCGCCGGCGACAACTCCTGCGGCGAGAACGTGACCTGGACCCTGGCCGACGGCACCCTGACCATCAGCGGCACCGGCCGTATGACCGACTACAGCAGCAACTCCCCTGCTCCCTGGGCGGATCAGGCCGACCAGATCACCGCTGTGGTCGTGGAAGCCGGTGTGACCACCGTGGGCGGCAGCTCCTTCAAGGGCTGCACCAACCTGACCACCGTGACCCTGGCCGATGGCGTGGAGTACATTGAGACTGCCGCCTTCAACGGCTGCACCGCCCTGTCCGACATCACCATCCCGGAGAGCGTGGGTTACATCAAGACCGGCGCCTTCAAGGACTGCAATGCACTCACCAGCGTGACCGTGCGCAGCAACTGCCGCATCGACATGAACGTTTTCCCCGCCACCGTTGAGGTCAACCGCTACGCCGACTGATCTTCCGTGCAACGCGCACCGGCTCCGGGGGTTTGGATCTTTGCAAACGATACGAGGTATTTTGCATGAAAACCTTTAAGCTCCATCTCATCCGTCACGGCGTGACCGCCGGCAACCTGCAGGGCCTGTACATCGGCAGCGGCACCGACATCCCGCTGTGCGACGAGGGCCGTGCCCAGCTGGCCGAACTGAAGGAACGCTTTGAGTACCCCCAGGTGGACACCGTGTTCTCCTCGCCCATGCTGCGTGCGGTGGAAACGGCCAACATCCTGTTCCCCAACGCGGCCCACACCTTTACGGTGCACGATCTGCGGGAGGCGGGCTTTGGCAAATTCGAGAACAAGCCCGTGAAGGAACTGGTGCACGACGAGGACTTTAAAAAGTGGATCACCCCGGGTTCCGGCTTTGTGCCGGAGGGGGCTGAGCCCACCGAGCAGTTCCACGCCCGCTGCGCCGAAAGCCTGCTCAAGCTGTTTGAGTATATGATCCGCATGGACGTGACCGAGGCCGCCTGTGTGACCCACGGCGGCGTGATCATGAGCATGCTCAGCCAGCGTGCTCTGCCCAGCCGCCGCCCCGAGCAGTGGATGGCAGACCCCGGCTGCGGCTACACCGTGCAGACTGACGTGCAGCTGTGGATGCGGGACAAGCTGGTGGAGGCCATCGACATCGTGCCCTTCGGCTATGCCGACACCCTGCGCGGCCAGGCCGAGACCGAAGAGAACGAGGCCTACGAATAAACGCAAAGAATCGGTTACAATCCGGGGCAACCGCTTGACAGAACGGTCACAATCCTTTATTGTATAAAGGAACCACTTTTTCGTTTCGCCAAGGAGGAAGTTCCCATGTCACAAGCCATCTCCCGCCGGTCATTCCTGAAATGTGCCGGCTCCGGTGCGGTCAGCCTTGCGGCTGCCCTGCTCACCGGTGTATCCGCAGCAGCGGCCGAGCTGCGTGCTGCGGGCGACCCTGCCCTGCTGGACGGCAAGGCGGCAGTGGAGCTGCTGGGTTATGCCCCGGCTCCGGGTCTGGGCGGTGTGCTGGTGTATCTCTCGGTGGAGAACCTGTCCGGCCATGCGCTGCCGGTGGGCGAAAGCTACCTGCAGAGCCGTCGGGTGTCCACCCGGGAGGACCTGTACAGCATGGGCACCGGGGTCACGGCCGCCTGCAACGGCCGTGCGGTGCGCTGCGGCAGCTTTGCCGCCCCGCTGTACGGTGAGAACGCGGCGGATGCTTCGATTTTTACCCTGAATCTGGCCGCCGGGCGCGGTGCGCTGCTGCACTGCTTCTGCGCCGTGCCGGAGGACTGGCAGACGCTGGAGCTCACCTATGCCCCGGACTTTGCCGCCGGGCGCAGCGTCACCTTCACGGTGCAGCGCGGCGCGGACGAAGCAGAACTGGGTATGGTGCCCGCCACCCCTGCCGAGGTGGGCAGCGTGGTGGATCTGTAAACCGAATAAACGCAAAAGCTCCCCGTGCATCTGCACGAGGAGCTTTTTGTGTGTCAGGGCTGCAGCAGGTCGTTCCCGGCGGAATCCTGCACGGTGACTTCCTCGCCGGTCAGGCTGGAAAGCCATGCAATGTAGCTGCGGCCGCTCAGGATGCGCAGCGGGCGGCCGTCGGCGTCGTAAAATGCAAAGGTCGAGCCGGTGCCCTGGGTCCAGGTGATGTGCCACAGGTGGCCGCCGTTGAGCCACAGGCCGCCGCCCATGGTCAGGTCGTAGTCCAGGGTGCGGCCATCGTCCCGCGGGGTGGAGGCACTGTACAGCACCAGAAGGTTGTCAAAGGCAGCCTGGATGCCGGTGTTGGCGTCCAGCTGCGGGGAGCCGTCATGGTGCAGCATCCCGTAGGTGCCGGTGTCGGTATCGTAGGCAAAGCGGGTGGTGCTGCCGGATGGGAACTGTACTGCCGCCTGAACTGCGTCGGCAACGTCCGCATCCGGCAGGTGGCCGTCGGTCTGCTGAGGCAGCAGGGCCGGGACAGTGGGTACGGCGGGGGTGTCCCCTTCCTGCGTGCTGTCTGCGGATCCCGCAGGGTCCTCGGACAGCGCGGACGAGAGGCTCAGGCTGCCCAGCACCTTGGCCACAGATTGACCGTTGGTGCACCACAGCGGGCTGGCCCAGTCGGTATTGCCGGTGGTGAAGGCGTTGCGGCCTGTTTCCAGCGCGTCCACCGCGCGCAGGTTCCAGTAGTCCAGAAAATTGCGGGTATACAGGTCGCAGCCGCGCTGGATGGGCAGCACCTGCTGGCCGCTGAGCAGCCGCCAGAACAGGTCCTGCCCCAGCGTGACCGGTCCCACCGTCGGCATGGCCGACACGGAGGGATAAACCAGGCACAGGCTGGGGGCGGTGTCCGCACGGGCTGCGGCCTCCAGCACCACAGAGGCGCTGCCGATGCCCCACTGGGTGGTGCTGCCGGGGGCGTTGTCGATGACCACTGCCGCCGGACGCTGGCCCGGGTATTGCTGCTCCTGCCCGGTCAGGGGGTCGGCAGAAGCCGTGCTGTCGGCTGCCGGGCCGCCCGGCATGCAGCCGGCCAGCAGCACAGCGCACAGCACGGCCGCACCGATGCGCTGGATCCAGATGCGTTTCATGGCGTTCCCCTCGTTTACTGATAGCTGAAATTGGACCACTCATCGTCGTCCACAATGGCAAGGTAGGTCTTGCCGCGGTTGAAGAGCAGCTCGGCCCCGGCGTCATCGTAGACCTTCAGCGGATGCTCCGGGGAGGCCTTCTCCCAGCGGCCCACCTGTACCCCGCCCCGGCTGAAGAAGTAGGCTTCGCCGCCGGAAATATAACTCACCTGCTGCACGTCGCCGGAGTCGCCAGGGTAGGCGGCGATGGGGGCAAAGCAGATGAGCAGGTTGTCGAAGCTCAGCTGCTTGCCGTTCAGTTCGTCCACGGTGTTCTCGAATCCGCCGGCGGCGTGGCTGTACATCTGCATTTTGTAGGTGCGGCTCAGTGCACTGTAGCTGAAGCTGGTCTTGTAGTTGTCGGAGTGCACGATGCGTATCGTCCGGCCGGAAGCGGTGCCGCGCATGGTATTCTCGGCCCCGGTGCGGTAGTCCGCAAAACGGAAGAAGGTGGTGTCGTAATCGTGGCTCAGGCCGATGCCGGCATTGGCGGCGGCCTGCCGGATCTCCTTGCCGGAGGTGAACTCGGTGTGTTCGTAGGCAACGTTGCGGCCGCGGCTGTCCCGGTGGGCCACATGGGGATGGGTGGGCGTGTTGAAGTAGCTCTTGCCGCCGATGTTCAGACCGGAGTAGTTGTAGACGCTGATGAACTTGGTGCAGGGGGCGCTTTCGCCGTCGTGGTAGTACAGCGCCTGCCAGGGCATCAGCAGCTGCAGGAACTGGTCCCGGCCGGAGCGCATGGGCCCCACCTCGGGGATGCTGTCGGCGTCGCGGTACACGGCACAGAAGCGAGTGATGCCGCCCTCCACCTTGCTCTCGATGAGCAGGTCAGCGGAAGAAAGGCCCCGCTGAGGGCGGGCGTTCTGCCGCTCGGAATAGCTGATGTTGTTGACCATCACGCCCACGATGCGGCCGCTGCTGCGGTTGGCCTCGCCGGTCAGCGGGTCAGCGTCGTAGGCAGGCAGCCAGCTGGACGCGGCCGGTTCCTCCGCTGCTGCGGAAGATGCGGCGGCCTCACTGGAAGCCGCTGCCTCGCCGGAGGCTGCCGCCTCCGAGGATGCAGAGGAAGAGCTGTTGGCGAGCTTCTGCCGCAGCCAGTCGGAAAAGCGGCTGCCAACGGCGGCAGAACCGGCGGCCCGGCAGCTGGTCAGCGCCAGCGAAGCGGCCGCCAGCCCGGACAGACGAAGAACGGAACGGCGAGTGATCTTTTTCATAGAAAGTACCTCCTGCAGGGGGAAAGGATCGCGGCGGGGTCAGGCACTGCCTGCCCGGAAAAGAGCCCAAATCGGATTTACTTTGATTGTAACGATTCTGTCCGGTTTTGTAAAGAGGATCTTGTCGGGATAAAACCTCTCCATCTCGCCTGCGGCGAGATCGTTCGGTCGCTTAAAGTCCCCGCGGGGAACTTCATAAGTGCAACGCAAGAATTTTCGGCCGGGCACTTGCATTTTATCGGCATTTATGGTAATATTATTCGGCAGTATTGTATTGCTGCAGAATATGCGCTCGTAGCTCAGCCGGTAGAGCATCTGACTTTTAATCAGAGGGCCAGGGATTCGAGTTCCCTCGAGCGCACCAAAATCCCACGAAGAATCGTAAGATTCCTCGTGGGATTTTCTTTTTGTACGCCGTTTGCACGGTCTCTGCACGGTTTTTGCACGGTCCGCATTTTTCGTGTCAGATAGAGTAAGTCTGTGAATTACTCTGCAATTCGTGCTATTTTTTGCAATTCAGGTCAGCAAAGCCAAGCGGAGCTGCGCTTTTACAGAGGGGTCTGCGTCCTTCAGAAGCTCCAACAGTGCCGACACGGAGATGGTCGGCTCTGCTTCAACCGGGGCAGCCTGCACAAGTGTTGCTCCCGGCTTGTAGAAGCCTTCCTCGAACTTTTTACCCAGCTTTTTACGGGAATCCTGCTGGATGTGTGCATAGGTGTTGACCAGCAGATTGGCACTGGCGTGACCTGTTGTTCCCTGAACGGCTTTCACATCGCCGCCAGAGATCATCAGTTGGTAGGTGGCACTGGAATGCCGCAGGCCGTGAAACACGATGCGGGTGAACTCCGGGTGCTCGTCCTGCCACTTGATGAACTTTTTGCGGATGAGGATCGGCTCCACCGCCAGACCATTGGGCAAGCGCAGGAGCATCCCGCTGTTGCGATAGCGTTCCGGGTCAACGGCTTCGTCCATTTCCAAACGCTTTAGCCAGTGCTTCAATTCCTCTTTCAGCACGGCCGTCATGAAAATGGTTCGGTTGGAAGATGCTGTTTTGGTCTTTTTCAGAACCAGAACCGTATTGCTGCCCTCGCGCTTATCCTCAAACTCCCGGAGAATCACGGTTTGCGGCGAGCTTCAAGATGGTTTTGCAAATTTTATTGCAGGAATGCAGTGATAGTAGGACTTATAGCACGGCGTTCAAGCGCTTTCCCGTTCAATCAATGTATTTCTGCATTTTGACAACCTGCCTATAAATCCCCCATGAACGTTGTGGAATCTTCCAAAGCATCCATGGATAGTTTCTTGTGCCGCATCAAACATTCAGCTTATTGCAACGAAATTCCATAAAGCTGCATTGCATCTTGTGGAGGTTCTTGCTATACTCTGTATCAAACGCAACTTTATCCGATAAAAATGTTGCGCAATTTGCGCAACCAAAGGAGGCCGCTATCATGCAGCAGCTCAGATTACTTCATGGCGGAGACTACAACCCAGAACAGTGGCTGGACCGGCCCGATATTCTGGCGCAGGACATCGAACTGATGAAAAAGGCACACGTTAATACTGTGACGCTGGGCGTGTTCTCATGGTCCACATTGGAACCGCAGGAGGGGGTATTTGAGCTGGATTGGCTGGCAGACATCGTCCATAACCTGTATGCCAATGGAATCCATACGATCCTTGCAACGCCCAGTGCGGCCCGCCCCGCTTGGATGGCACACAAATACCCCGAGGTGCGCCGAGTCCGGGCAGACCGGGTCCGGGAGCTGTACAACCGGCGGCAGAATTACTGCTATACATCGCCGGTTTACCGGGAAAAAGTCCGCATCATCGACCAGATGCTGGCGCAGCGGTTCGGCAATGACCCGGCTGTCCTGCTCTGGCATATCTCCAACGAGATGAGCGGCGACTGCCATTGCGAGCTGTGTCAGGCCGCGTTCCGCTGCTGGCTCAAGGAACGGTATGGCTCTTTGGATGCCTTGAACAAGGCATGGAACGCCCGGTTCTGGAGTCACGACTATACCGCTTGGGAACAAATCGAAAGCCCTGCCCCGCAGGGGGAAAATGCCGTGCAGGGCCTTGCACTGGACTGGAAGCGCTTTGTCAGTGACCGGCATATTGATTTTTTGAAATATGAGCGTGATACCGTGAAAGAATTTGCGCCGGATGCAAAGTTCACGGTAAACATGATGTACCGGTTTGATGGCATCGACTATTTCAAAATGTCCAAGGAGATCGACGTGGCCAGCTGGGACAACTATCCCACATGGCACAAGCCCAGCGAAACAGTGGAAGAAACAGCGTTGGATACGGCCCTGATGCACGACCTGTATTACTCCATGAAGGGCAGGCCCTTCCTGCTGATGGAATCCAGCCCCAGCTTTACCAACTGGCAGCCGATCTCCAAACAGAAGCGCCCCGGCATTGCGGAGCTTTCGGCTCTGCAGACGGTTGCACATGGTTCGGACAGTGTGCTTTACTTCCAGTGGCGAGCCAGCCGCGGCGCTGAAGAAAAGTTCCATGGTGCAGTCGTCGGCCATGATGGCCGGGAGGATGCCCGTCCCTTCCGGGAAACAGTCGGTGTGGGCCAAAAGCTGGAAGTGCTCTCGGAGATTGCAACAGTCTGCCGCGAGAAGCAGGCGGCAATCGTCCACGATTGGGAAAACAAGTGGGCATTGGAAGGTTCCTGCGGCCCGCGCAATGCAGGGATGGGCTACTGGGACGAGCTGAAGCTGCACTACAATGCTCTTGCGCGGGAAGGCATTGCGGTGGAGTTCGTGAATCAGGAATCCGATTTGACGGGTTATGGCTTGGTCGTTGTTCCGATGGTTTATTTGCTGACCGATGCCTTTGCCCAAAAACTCTGTGATTTTGCCCGGAATGGTGGTACGGTCGTGGTTACATACTGGACCGGTGTGGTGGATGAAAGCGATTTGTGCCGTCTGGGTGACACGCCCTACGGCTTGACCGACCTGCTGGGCCTGCGCCGCACTGAGATCGACGGAATGTATGACGGCGAAACCCGCCGCTGCACCCCGATGGACGATTCCACTTTGCCGGAAACGCAGGCTTCGGTCCTATGCGAGGTCGCAAGTCTGAACGACACAGACCCTGCCACACCGCTGAGCATCTATGCAGAGGATTACTACGAGGGGCACCCTGCGGTCGCCGTCCATCCTTACGGAAAAGGCCGTGCCTATTATCTGGCAAGTCGGTTCGATGAAGCGTTCTATCGCGCATTTTATCGTGCTGCTGTAAAGGAAGTCGGCCTGACCCCGGCCTGGCCGGAGGCACTGCCGGACGGCGTTCTGGCCGCGCGGCGCGGTACGTTCGTCTTTGTACAGAACTGCAATGAACATCCGGTCGAAGTAGGCGGTGTTGCGCTGAACCGTTACGGAACGGCCGTCTGGAAAAACGGTGAACAGGTCCTGTAAGGCGCAAAAATACCAACTTTCAGCGTTCTGCCGAAAAAGCAGAACGCTTTTTGTTTGCTTTCATACTTGACAAAGCGGGCTTACCCCGGTATGCTGGGGTGGCGCATTGTTGCGCAGTTCTGTGAAAAGGAGAGGATATCCTGTGGCTGCAAAGGAAACCGAAAAAATGACGATCGAGCAGGTGGCCGATGCGCTTGGTGTTTCTAAAACAACGGTATCACGCGCACTTTCCGGAAAGGGACGCATCAGCGAGGCGACCCGCGCCAAGGTGTACGCCTATCTAGGACGCACCCGCACCGAGCCTGCCGCCCCGCAGGGCGGCGAAAAGGTGCGCACCAACAACATTGCCATGATCGTACCGCAGCGCTTTATTACGCTGGATCTGCCCTTTTTGCGCAAGTGCATGGGCGGCATCTGCATCATGGCAGACCAGCGCGGCTATGACCTGATGCTTTGCTACGCCTCCAACACCGAGTATTCGCAGCTGCAGCGGCAGCTGGCCAACCACAAGGTGGACGGCGTGATCCTAACCTACGCCATGGCGGATGATCCCTGCATCGAACTTTTGCGGCAATACGAGACACCTTTTGTGCTCATCGGACGCAGCGAGGACAAGACCATCCCGCAGGCAGACAACGATCAGGTCGCGGCTGCCTGCGAGATGACACGCATCCTTTTGCAGCTGGGCGCCAAGCGGATCGCGCTGCTGGTGGGCAGTACCATCTACGCCGTCAACACCGACCGCATACGCGGTTATCTGCGTGGATTCGCGGAATTTGGTGTGCCAGTAGACCAGCGGCTCGTTCATTCCGGTGTGGAATCTGCCGGGCAGACGCTCGATGCACTGGAGGCTGCGCTAGAGCAGAAGGCGGATTGCATCCTTTGCGGCGATGATGAGATCGCCTTTGAGGTCATGCGGGAGCTGCGGACGCGGCATATCCTCGTGCCCAACGATCTGCGAGTGGCCAGCCTGTACGATAGCTCCATGCTTGCCAGCATCACGCCCTCAGTCTCGGCGGTGCAGTACGATGCAGAGCAGCTGGGTAAGACCGCCTGCCGGATGCTGCTGGACCGGCTGGCCGGAAAAGAGATCGTCATGCGGCAGCTGGAAGGCCATCAGGTCATCCTGCGGGATTCTACCAAGTGGAGGGAACGCTCCCACAGCATCAAATAACGCGCTTTTTGTGCCTGCTCCTTTCCCGGAGCGGGCATTTTTGCTCTTTGCATGGCAAAGGTTGCGCTAAAGTTGCGCACTTTTGCCCATGTATCCTGATTTTACCGTCACTTTTTCCAGTTTCAACTCAACAATACCGTGAATTTCGTCCATTGACGTGAGCAAAAGAATGCGGTATCCTATGGGTACAGAAAAACAGCTGCTTGGATGTGCGCAACTTATAAGCGCAACAAAGAGCAGCCGAAGATTTCAGATTGAGAACGAAGGAGAACTGGATCATGAAAAAGCTGATTTCCCGCCGTAACTTCCTTGCAGCCATGGGTACGATGGCTGCTGCCGGTGTGCTGACCGCCTGCGGCGGTTCTTCCTCTGGCACTGCTTCCTCTGCTGCCGCTTCCAGTACGGCTGCCTCTGCTGCGGAGAGCTGGGGTGATGTGAAGCTGACCATGTGGGGCGCAGAAGAGGATCAGACCATGCTGCGCGAGATGGCAGATGCTTTCATCGAGCAGAATGCGGACAAGGGCAACGTGACCATCGAGATCGGCGTGCAGTCTGAGTCCAGCGCAAAGGACACCGTTCTGGCTGACCCGGAGTCTGCCGCAGACGTTTTTGCCTTTGCTGATGACCAGCTGAACGAGCTGGTAAACGCCGGTGCTCTGCAGGAGGTTCTGCTGAACCCGGACGACGTGAAGAGCCGCAACCTGCCCGGCTCTGTGGGCGCTGCCACCATGAACGACAAGCTCTACGCCTACCCCATGACCGCCGACAACGGCTACTTCCTGTACTATGATGCAAGCGTGCTGAGCGCCGAGGATGTGCAGAGCGTGGACACCATGCTGGAAAAGGCTGCAGCTGCCGGCAAAAAGTTCATGATGAGTGTGAACGATGCATGGTACATTTACAGCTTCTACGCCGGTGCCGGTCTGGTGGCTACGCTGGCAGATGACGGCATCAACACCGTCTGCAACTGGAACGAGGCTCCCGGCGCAGACGTAACGCAGGCCATTCTGGATATCACCGCAAACCCCGGCTTTAAGTCCGGCGCAGATGCTGATATCGTTTCTGCCATCAAGGACGGCAGCTGCTGCGCCGCCATCTCCGGCACATGGAACGCCAGCACCGCCGAGGAGGCTTGGGGCGAGGGCTACGCCGCCACCAAGCTGCCGACCTACACCCTGAACGGCGAGCAGGTCCAGATGGGCTCCTTCTCCGGCTACAAGCTGGTGGGCGTCAACCCCCACAGCACTAACGTGGGCGTGGCTATGATGCTGGCCGACTTCATCACCAACGAGGACAACCAGAACAAGCGCTTCAACGACCGCAAGCTGGGCCCCTCCAACATCAACGCCAATGCTTCCGAGGCTGTGCAGTCTGCACCCGCCATTGCCGCACTGGCTGAGCAGAGCTCCTACGCTACCCTGCAGCGGGTAGGCGCAAACTACTGGAGCTCCGCCGCAAGTCTGGGCGAGATCCTCGCCTCCGGCGACACGCAGGGCAAGACCACGCAGCAGCTGGTGGATGACGCTGTGGCCGGCATCACCGCACCTGTGGCACAGTAAGTTCCGGTTTTTCCCGGCGGGCACGCAGCAGAATGCGGTGTGCCCGCTTTTTATCGCAATACAAGAAATCGGCGTCAACCTAACATCCTGTTTGCTATAACCCCCTCTGCATACCAAGAAAGGAGTTGACTTCTGTGGCAGAAATGGTCCTTACACCACCCTTGCGGGCAGATGGCCGGGAGCCGAATTTCCTTCAGAAGTTCGGTCACGCATTTGTTCACGGAGATATTTTTACAAAGCTGTCCCTCTTTGTCTGGGGTCTGGGCTACATTGGCCACGGCCAGCTTATCAAGGCACTGCTGGTAACGCTGGTGCAGGGGCTGGGACTGTATTTTCTGGGCACTTCCGGCATTCCTGCGCTGAAAAAGTTCGGCACGCTGGGCACAGTGCAGATGGAGATGCAGTTCAACCCCCTTACCTTAAAGAACGAGGTCAACAACTACGACAACTCGTTTGCCATCCTGCTGCTCAGCGTGATCGCACTGGTGGTCATTGTAACGCTGATCGCTGCTGCCATGCTGGTGGTGCAGAGCAATTACGCGTTACAGGCGCAGAAGGCCGCTGGCAAAAAGCCCAACAATTTCCGGCAGGATATCACCCTGTACCTGAACGAAAAGTTCTACGTTACCCTGCTCACCCTTCCGGTGCTGGGCGTGGTGGTGTTTACCATTGTGCCGCTGTTCATCCTGATCGCTGTTGCCTTTACCAACTACGATCAGCAGCACATGCCTCCCGCCGCCCTGTTCACATGGGTGGGGCTGGCGAACTTCGCTTCTCTGTTTGGCGGGCACTCGCTGAGCCTGACCTTCAGCTACGCCTTTGGCCGGGTGCTCAGCTGGACGCTGGTATGGGCGTTCTTTGCCACCTTCACCAACTTCTTCGGCGGCGTATTTCTGGCCATGCTCATCAACAATAAAAGGACCAAGTGCCAAAAGCTCTGGCGCACCCTGTTCATCATCACCATTGCGGTGCCGCAGTTCGTCACCCTGCTGCTGGTGCGCAACTTCTTCTCGGACGCCGGCATCTTCAACACCATGATGGCCAATGCAGGCGTGACCGATTTTTTAAAGGCCATCGGTCTGCTGGGGCAGAACATGAACCACATTCCCTTTCTGACCGACCAGCACTGGGCAAAGTTCATGATCATCCTCATCAACATCTGGGTGGGCGTGCCCTACCAGATGCTCATTGCCACCGGTGTGCTGATGAACATTCCCACCGATATGCTGGAGGCCTCCACCATCGACGGTGCATCGCCGTGGCAGAGCTTCATCCACATCAAGCTGCCCTACCTGCTCAGTGTGCAGGGGCCGGCACTGGTTACGGATTTTGTGCGCAACGTCAACAACTTCAACGTCATCTACCTGCTCACGCAGGACGTTTATATCACCAAGGATCAGGCGCTGGCTTCCTCCAGTGCAAAAGAGGTGGATCTGCTGGTCACATGGCTGTTCCGCCTGACGCAGGAGCAGTACAACTACAAGATGGCCGCCGTCATTGGCATTATGGTGTTCATCATCTGTGCCGTGTTCACGCTGGTATGCTTCCGGTTCCTCAATAAAAAGGAGGCGACGTTCTCTTGACACAGACAACTGTTTCTCCGGCACGCCGGGCAGAGACCGCAGCGCAGCTGCGCCGCGGGCGTATCCTCCGCACAGTCCGCAGCATCCTGCGGCATCTGCTGCTGGCCCTGCTGGCAGCTATCTGGCTGGTACCCATTCTGTGGCTTCTGGTCACTTCCTTCTCCACAGACCGGGGCATCAATGTGCGACAGTTCTTCCCGGCCAGTTACACACTGCGCAACTATGTCAACATTCTGTTCCACCCGGACTCTGTGGCGCAGTTCCCGCGCTGGTTTACCAACACCCTTGTGGTGGCCTGTTTCAACTGCGTTATCTCCACCTGCTTTGTGCTGATGGTAGCCTACGCGCTGAGCTGCTGCCGCTTCAAGGGGCGCAAGCTGATCCAGAACCTTTCTGTCAGCGTCAACCTGTTCCCCGGCGTGCTGGCAATGATCGCCGTCTATTTCGTCCTGAAATATCTGAATCTGACCAACTCCTATGCCGGTCTTATCATGGTCTATGCCGGTTCGTCTGGTCTGGGCTATCTGATCTGCAAGGGCTTCTTTGATACCATCCCCATCTCCCTGCGGGAAGCCGCCAAGCTGGACGGCGCATCCGACGCCCGTGTGTTCTTCCAGGTCGTTCTGCCCATGTCCAAGCCGATCCTGGTCTATACCATCATCAGCTCTTTCATGGTTCCATGGACCGATTTCGTGATGGCAAAAATGATCCTGAATTCGGGCGTCTCTGCCGACTGGACAGTGGCTATCGGTCTGTATAATATGCTGCAAAAGACCCTGATCAACAATTACTTTGCGCTCTTCTGTGCAGGCGGTGTGCTGGTGTCTATCCCCATCTCCATCCTGTTTGTCATCATGCAGAAGTTCTACGTCGAGGGCATCACCTCCGGCGCGGACAAGGGTTAACACGTTATTCTCTTTCTCCTTCACCATAAAAGCAATCCCCACAGTCCTTTTTGTGGCTGTGGGGATTGTTTTTTCTCAATGGCGGCAGGAAAGCAGTTTGTTCAGGGTGAACCTCATTTCTATATCAAACGGTGTCTGTTCGGATGTCCTGAACCCTGCCATAAAACCGGTGGTTGATTTTAAGATTGCTTAACTTCAACAGGGGCTTTCCATCCTTTGACAAGAGTGTACCGTGAAAAGCGGCAGAAGTTTATGGACTCGTAGTCCAAGTTACCCACCCTCTTAGTCCAAGTTCTTGGATACAAGTAAACAAAAATAAAAAAATCCGAACCGCTCCCGTGATGAATCGGTGAAGATTCATCACAAAGAACGGATTTGATTTTGATTTTTCGTTGAAGGAGGTGGAAATCGAAAAATGGATTGAAGTGTTCGATGATGACCTTCAATCAAAAAATGAAATGCATAGCAAGCGATTTCTTTATTGAATTGAAAATAGCGGATGACAATTTAGAGGGAACACAGTTGTAGCAAGCAGGGCAGCTGTATATACATCTGCTTATTTTGCGTTGCAAAATGTTTGTTGGAACACCCAAACCCGTGAACTGCATCCGGCAGATGCAGGCTGAGCAAGCGCAACGTTGAAAAAGAATCGTTCTGCTGATATAATAAAATGTGATACTATCACCAAAATTTTGAGAAGAAAACCGTTTGCGGTTGGCAAACATTCAGGAGGAACGCATGGTTACAGGAGCCATTAAAAATAAGGTGGATAAAATCTGGACGGACATCTGGGCGGGCGGCATCACGAATCCGCTGACCGTCATTGAGCAGCTGACCTATCTCATGTTCATCCGGTCTCTGGACGAAAAGGAGCTTGCCACCGAAGAGTTTGAGAGCATGGCGGGCGAGAAGATGGAGCACATCTTCCCGGCCAGTGCGGCAGGCCAGTCCATGCGGTGGAGCAAGTTCAAGGATAAGGACTCCCGTGAGATTTTCCTGACCATGCAGCAGCGGGTATTCCCGGCCATCAAAAAGATGAAGTACGGCCGCCTGCCGGACTTTGACGAAAACGGCGAGCTGGTGGAAATCGAGGACGACCCCACCCGCCCGGACGAAGGCAACACCGCCTTTGCACGGTACATGGATGATGCCATGTTCCTGATCCCCACGCCGCAGGTGCTGCAAAAGATCATCACCGGGCTGGAAGACCTATACACCCACGATATCGCCGACCTTGATATGCAGGGCGACCTCTACGAGTATATGCTGGGCAAACTGGCAACTGCAGGCCAGAACGGCCAGTTCCGCACGCCCAAGCACATCCGCGACATGATGGTGGAACTGGTGCAGCCCACGCCCGACGACTTTATCTGCGACCCAGCCTGCGGCACGGCAGGTTTTCTGGTGTCCAGTGCACAGTATCTCCGTGCGCACTATGAGGATGCCATGACTCCGGAGCAGTGGCAGCATTTTGCGGGGCCGATGTTCGCAGGCTTTGACATGGACCGCACCATGCTCCGCATTTCGGCCATGAACCTGATGCTCCACTCCATCACCAACCCGGATATCGACTATAAAGACAGCGTTTCCAAGCAAAACTCCATTTGCAGCAAGTACACGGTCTGCCTTGCGAACCCGCCGTTTAAGGGCACCGTGGACGCAGAGAGCATCAACGACGACCTGAAAGCCGTCACCAACACCAAAAAGACCGAACTGCTGTTTCTTGCACTCTTCCTGCGAATGCTGAAAACCGGCGGCCGCTGTGCCTGCATCGTGCCGGACGGCGTGCTGTTCGGCTCCAGCAAAGCGCACCAGAGCATCCGCAAAGAACTCATTGAAAACCACCAGCTGCGGGCGGTCATCTCCATGCCTTCCGGCGTGTTCAAGCCCTATGCGGGCGTGTCCACGGCGGTGCTGGTGTTCACCAAGACCGGCGCAGGCGGCACCGACAGGGTGTGGTTCTACGATATGAAAGCCGACGGTTTCTCGCTGGACGACAAGCGCACCGAGGTGAAGGAAAACGACATCCCGGACATCATCGCCCGGTTCCACAACCTCGACGCAGAAGCTGACCGCAAGCGCACCGAGCAGAGCTTCTTTGTGCCCAAAGAGGAAATTGCCGCCAACGGCTATGATCTGTCCATCAACAAGTACAAGGAGACCGAGTATGTGCCGGTGGAATATCCCTCCACGCAGGAGATTCTTGCCGACCTGCATGAGCTGGAAATGGAGATCACCAAGGGACTGGCAGAGTTGGAGGAAATGGTATGATGGAGAAAAACACAATGACAGAAAATGATAAGCTGCAAATGTTTGAGGACCGACCGATTCGCACCGCATGGGATGAAACACAGGAAGAATGGTATTTTTCGGTGGTGGATGTGGTAGCGGTTCTGACAGAGCAGACGGACAATCGACGTGCCGCAAAATATTGGAGTGTTCTGAAAACCAGACTGAAAAATGAGGGCAGTGAACTGACTACAAATTGTAGTCAGTTGAAAATGAAAGCGGCAGACGGAAAACGCCGTTTGACCGATGTTGCCAACACGGAACAGCTCTTGCGCATCATCCAGTCGGTGCCCTCCAAAAAGGCAGAACCGTTCAAGATGTGGCTGGCAATGGTCGGGCGGGAGCGCATTGAGGAAATCATCGACCCGGAACTGACCATCGAGCGTGCTCTCGACACCTATGCCCAAAAGGGCTATTCCCCGGAGTGGATCAATCAGCGTCTGCAAACCATCCGTGCCCGAAAAGAACTGACCGATGCATGGAAGGTGCACGGCGTGAAAGAGGGGCAGGAGTATGCCATTCTGACGGACGAAGTGACCAAAGCATGGTCTGGCATGAGCACGCGGCAGTATAAAAACTTCAAGGGGCTGAAAAAGGAAAATCTGCGTGATAACATGAGCACGCTGGAACTTGCCTTGAATATGCTGGCAGAAGCCACCACAACGGAGTTGACGAATGCCCAGAACCCGCAGGGGCTGGAAGAAAACCGTGTCGTTGCCAAACAGGGCGGCGCAGTGGCCGGAAATGCCCGGAAAGAGATCGAATCCAAAACTGGCCGCCCGGTGGTTACGTCCGAGAATGCAAATACCATGCTGTTGGGCCAGACGGTTGCCGGAATGATCGAGAGCGTGGCAACGGAAAAAGATGACGAAAAATCGGAATAATATGCAGGTGTGGGAGGAGATGGTGTGATGGCGAAGTTGGGAGAAATTTGTGCGTTTCAGTCGGGTGGAACACCAAGCAAAAATAAGCCAGAATACTTTGGCGGGGAAATTCCTTGGATTTCAACAACAGCATTAAACGGTGGTAAAATAAATGAAGCTGATGCTGTCGCATGGATTACACCAAAAGCAATTCAAGAGAGCGCCGCAAAAATTGTACCAGCCAATTCAATTATGGTTGGAACAAGAGTTGGAATAGGAAAAGTGGCGGTTAATTCTGTTGAAATGTCAACAAGTCAAGATGTGATTTCGCTGATTGGAATTGATGAGAGCAGATGGTATAAACCATATTTGTGCAAGGTGTTGCTATCTAAAAAAGATTGGCTTAGCAGTCAGGCACGAGGTGCCACCATTAAGGGAATAAAAATTGACACTGTTGCAAATATTGAAATTCCAGAAGTTGGATATGCGGAACAGAAAAAAATTGCAGCAGTGCTAGATAAAGTATCTGACTTGATTTTTCTCCGCAAACAGCAGCTCGCCAGACTGGACGAACTAATAAAGGCGCGTTTTGTGGAAATGTTTGGGGAGTGCTCTTCAATCCGACCGCAAAAATTGAAAGAAGTAACTCGACGAGTTAAGGTTGGATTTGTTGGAACCTGTGAGAAATATTATACTGATAATACTGGAGTTCCCATGTTGCGAACAACAAATATTACGTCTCATGGAATTGATTTGAAAGATTTGAAATATGTCACAAAGACATTTCACGAAAAGAACTTAAAATCTCAGGTTCATAAAGGCGACTTGTTAATTGCACGGCATGGGTCAAACGGGCAAGCTAATGTTTATTACGGAGATGAGGCTCAATGCTTAAATGCAATTATCATCGAACCAGATAGCAATATTACAAATCCGATTTTTCTGGTAAATCTAATCAACTCAAGAAGTGTAAAAAGACAAATTGAAAAAGAACTTGTTGGCTCGACACAGCATGTCCTTAATACGACAACGCTTGCTAATGTTGAAGTTGAAATTCCCACGATAAAAGACCAACAAGCTTTCGCTGCCTTTGTGGAACGCGTAGACCAGCAGAAGCAGACCGTGCAGCAGAGCCTTGAGAAACTGGAACTGATGAAAAAGGCACTGATGCAGGAATATTTTGGGTAACTCCCTCAGTCACCTTCGGTGACAGCTCCCTCTGGGAGGGAGCCTTTGACGTTGCGGTTACGAAAAGCCTCCCTCCTTGAGGGAGGTGGCACGGCGTAAGCCGTGACGGAAGAAGTTACTACCGCCATATGAATATGTGAAATGGAAGGGAAAAACAATAAAGATGAATGTTACTTTTATGATTGGAAATGGTTTTGATCTAGGGATTGGATTAAGGACGGCCTATTCGGATTTCTATAAAGTGTACTGTAAACCAAACTCGAAAGATTCTCCGGAAGTAAGGAAATTTAAATCGGAACTAGAAGAAAATTATGAAAATTGGTCGGATTTTGAAGAAGCGTTTGGTGAATATGCAGGCAGAATAGATGATGCTGAAGACTACTTGGCCTTTTTTGAGGATTTTGTAGAATCGTTCTCAGAATATTTAAGCCAAGAGGAAAATAATTTTGATCCTTCAAAATCCGATTTAATTATAAAAAGGATGAAGGAAGCACTGACCTCTTATTATGATATTCGACCGGCAGATAAAGAAGCGCTCATAAATAGAATAGATGGAAATAGAGCTGAATTTAATTTTATATCGTTTAATTATACGCTGTGCCTAAATGACTGCTTGGAAATTCTCAAGCATAAACCCAATTATGATGCGGAAATAAAAGGATACATCAGGGATATTATTCATGTGCATGGATTTACAGATCATGACATGATAATGGGAGTGAACGATATAGAACAAATAAAGAACAAATCATTCTCTGAAGATATAGATATAACAGAGGAAATTGTTAAACCTTTGCAAAATCAAATTATCCGAATGAACTTTGACAATAATGCGGTACGCATTATAAACGGAAGTGATATTATCTGCGTTTATGGAATGTCCATTGGCTCGACGGATAAAATATGGTGGAAACTGGTGATAGATTGGCTACAAAGAAGTACTGGGAACCATTTAATCATTCTACAGCATAGAGCTGGCGCAAAATTCCCGTTTCGATGGAACAGAATAGTTAAGGAAATACGTTCTAAACTGTTTTTGTATGGAGATGTTCCAGAAGAAAAAAGAAAGTCTTTGGAAAATAGAATACATATTGATGTCAACCACGACATATTTTCTATGAACCTAAGGACTGACGTTGCTCGTGAACCTAATAATACGGGAATATCTGTCGGATTAGGAGCTTCGGATGTGAAAAAAATACTTGATGATATGATAAATGAGAAAACAGCAAAGGACGAAGATGTTAACGCCATGCTGGATGATGTATTTACTCACTAAAAACAATTTTCAGAAAGGAGCCCTCCCATGTCCAACTTCTCCTATCTTGCCACCAAACCTGAATATTCCCTCTTTGCCTCTGCCGCCATCGAAGCCGAGAAAGTGTTTGCCACCTCCCCGGCCATGTGCGCGGTGGGCTGTCGGAAGGCGTTGGAGCTGGCGGTGAAGTGGGTGTATGCGGCGGACAAGACCATCACGATGCCCTACAAGGACAATCTGCAATCCCTGCTGCATGAGGAAAGCTTCCGCTTTGCGGTGGACAAGGATGTGTGGAGCGTACTGCCCAGCATCGTGAAGGCAGGCAATCTGGCGGTACATACCGGGCACAGCGTGTCGGCGGCGGATGCGGTGTTCAGCCTGCGGGGACTGTTCGATTTCATCCAGTGGGTGGATTACTGCTACGGCACGGACTATGTGGAGCGCTCCTTTGACGAAACCGCCATCCCCGGCGAGAAGGTGGAGTTGGACACCCGGAAGATCCGGGAGCAGGAAAGCCTGCTGGAAAAGAAAGATGCCGAGTTGGAAGCCCTGCGTAAGCAGGTGGAGAGCCTTTCGGCGGCGTATACGGCCAGCAAACAGCAGAATCAACAGAGCCGCAGCTTTACCGCCGCCGACCTGACCGAGGCCGAAACACGGCGGAAGATCATCGACATCGACCTCAAGGCCATGGGCTGGAAGTTTACCGGGGCGGATGCCGATGTGCGCGTGGAGTACGAAGTGGACAACATGAACGGCGTGCTGGGCCAGAAGGGCTATGCGGATTACGTCCTCATGGGCAAGGATGGCAAGCCGCTGGCGGTCATTGAGGCCAAGCGCAGCACCAAAGACCCCAACATCGGGCGCAAGCAGGCGCAGCTCTATGCGGACTGTCTGGAACAGAAATTCGGCCGCCGCCCGATGTTGTTCACCACCAACGGCTACACCACCTATTTCTGGGACGAAGCAAGCGGCCCGCAGCGGCCGGTGAGCGGCGTGTTCTGCAAGGATGATTTGCAAAAGCTGATGAACCGCCGCACCGAGAAAAAGCCGCTGGACACCATTGAGATCGACGACAAGATCACCGACCGCTACTACCAGAAAAATGCCATCCGTGCGGTGTGCGCCCACATCACGCAGGGGTTCCGGCGCAACCTGCTGGTCATGGCCACCGGCACCGGCAAGACCCGCACGGCGTCCAGCCTGACCGACGTGCTGAGCCGGGGCGGCCATGTGACGAATGTGCTGTTTCTGGCCGACCGCACCGCGCTGGTCAAGCAAGCGAAGGACGACTTCAAAAAGTATCTGCCCGACCAGTCGCTGTGCAATCTGTGCTCATCCAAGGACGACAAGGCGGCACGTATCGTGTTCTCCACCTACCCCACCATGCTCAACGCCATCGACAACGCCAAGACCAAGGACGGCGTGCCTCTGTTTTCCCCGGCTCACTTTGACCTCATCATCGTGGACGAGAGCCACCGCAGCATTTTCAAGAAATACCGGGCGATTTTTGACTATTTCGATGCCATTCTGGTGGGTCTGACTGCCACTCCGAAAACCGATGTGGACCGTAATACCTACGACTTTTTCGAGATGGAGCACGGCATCCCTACCTACGCCTACGATTACGACACCGCCGTTTATACAGACCATGTTCTGGTGCCCTATTATAACTACGAGGTCAAGACCAAGTTTCTGGAAGAGGGCATCCACTACGACCAGCTTTCGCCGGAGGACAAGACCCGCTACGAGGACGATTTTGCCGAGGACGACACCCTGCCCAGCTTCATCCCGTCCGAAAAACTGAACAAGTTCATCTTCAATGCCAACACGGTGGACACCGTATTGCAGGACCTGATGGAACGGGGCATCAAGGTGGCGGGCGGCGACCGCATCGGCAAGACCATCATCTTTGCTCAGAACAAGCGCCACGCGGAGTTTATCCGGGAGCGTTTTTGCAAGCTCTACCCGCAGCTGGAGACCCAGTACCCGGGCTTCATCCAGCGGGTCGTTTGCGACGATGCCTATGCGCAGTCCATCATTGACGATTTCAAACAGCCGGATAAGCCGCCGTTCATTGCCGTTTCGGTGGACATGATGGACACCGGCATTGATGTGCCGGAGTGCGTGAACCTTGTCTTTTTCAAGAAAGTGCGCAGCAAAACGAAATTCTGGCAGATGATCGGCCGGGGCACCCGGCTCTGCCCGTCCCTTGCCTGCGTGGATGCCATCGACGGCGAATATACCGGCAAGCGGCGCTTTTTGATCTTCGACTACTGCGGCAACTTTGAGTTCTTCCGCCAAAAGCCCAACGGCTACGAGAGCACCGACACCAAGAGCCTGTCCGAAAGCATTTTCTGCAAACAGGTGCGCATTGCCGCGGCGTTGCAGGATGGCGCATATGCAGATGAAAAATACCAGAGCTGGCGCAACGTCCTCACCGAAACCTGTCGGGCTGAGGTGGGCGCACTGAACCCGGAACTGGTCTCCGTGCGCCTGCACCGGAAGGCCGTGGAACACTACCAGAAGCCGGAAGCCTTCACAGCCCTGACCGAAACGGACAAGGGTACCCTGATGCGGGAAGTCGCACCGCTTATCTCGCTGGACGATAAGGACGAAGCGGCCAAGCGGTTCGATAATTTTGTGTACGGACTGTTGCTCTGTGAGCTGGAAGGTCTGCCCGGGCTGACGCGGGCACAGCGGCAGCTGAAAAACACCGCCGCTCTGCTGGAACAGAAAGCCACCATCCCGCAGGTGCAGGCAAAGCTCCCGATCATCCGAGAAGTGCAGACGGACGAGTTCCTGACCTCCCACGACTTGCTCCGTTTTGAGGAAATGCGGCAGGAGCTGCGGGAGCTGGTCAAGTTTCTGGTGGACGGTTTGGAAGGGCAAAAACCCATCTATACTGCCCTTGCTGACCCGGTGTTGGAACAGACCGAGGGCAAGGCGCTGGACTCCGGTTATGACTTCGGGGAGTACCGGGAGCGGGTCAACCGCTACATCATGGAGCACCGCAACGATACACTGGCCATCCACAAGCTGACCCAGAACATCCCGCTCTCGCAGGGCGATTACATTGAGCTGGAACACATCTTTACCAGCGAACTTGGCAGCAAGGAGGATTATGCCCGGGAGTTCAAAGATACCCCGTTTGGTCTGCTGGTGCGCAAGGTGGCAAAGCTCGACCACGAGGCCGCGATGCAGGCATTCTCCAAGTTCATCAACGATGAATCGCTGAATGCAAAGCAGATCGCTTTCGTGCAGAAGGTCATCCATTATATTGAGCAGAACGGCTATGTGGAAAGCAAAGCCGTCCTGATGAAACCGCCCTTCGACCAGCCCATCCTGTTCACCCGCCTGTTTGACGGCAAAATGGGTGGTGAGCTGATGGAAACCATTGATGCCGTCCGGGAAAATGCGGTCCACGTGACGGCGTGATACGGCGGAATGCAGAGCGCAGCAAAAAATGTGACCGGGAAGAAGGTCCACCGGCTTTACAATTGCCGGAAAAGGCGGTATTCTTTATTTATGACAAACATCCGCAGGAGGAAACCATGGACATCCGCCAGCTGCACTACTTTCTGGTATTGTGCGAAGAAATGAATTATACCCGGGCCGCACAGCGGCTGTTTTTGTCGCGGCAGGCGCTGCGGCAGAGCATCTCTGCGCTGGAAGCGGAACTTTGCGGGCCGCTGTTCCTCAGTGCCCACCACAAGCTCACCCTTACCGACCGCGGCATGAGCCTGCAGCGCCATGCCACCCCGGTGGTGGAGCAGTTCCAGCAGATGCAGGCCGCCCTGCGGGCCGAGATCCAGTCGGCCCAGCCGGTGCACATCGGCATCAGCGTGGCGCTGGTGCCGGACTACCTGCCTGGGCTGGAAACGCAGCTGGACAAGTTCCGCCAGCAGTACCCTCATGTGGAGATGCGGTTCCGCCTGCTGGACAACGACGCTGTGGCCGATGCCGTGGAGCAGGGCGAGCTGGACGCCGGTCTGGTCATCGACCTGGGCTGTGCGGCCCCGGTACTGGCCCGCACCACCCTGCGGGCCGACCCTGCCTGCCTGCTGGTGCCCCGCGGTCACCCCTTCTGGGACCGGGAGAGCATCCCGCTGGCCGACCTGCGGGGGCAGCGGGTGCTGCTGCCCAGCCTGCGGCAGGACCTGTTCAGTCCGCTGTGGACGGCCTGTGCCCGGGCCGGGTTTGCGCCCAACGCCGAGATCGGCCCCAGCTTTTACCAGGCCTATTATCTGGTGCAGGAGCAGCTGTGCACCTGCCTGACCCGCTACGAGCCCGGTGCCCGGCGGGAGCTGGACCGGGTGCGGGATGTGCTGCTGGAGGACCTGCCCCCGCTGTGCGTATCGCTGGTGCAGCGCCGGGACTATACCTCGGCCTACATCGACCTGCTGCGCAGCTACCTGATGGAGGTGCTGGGCGGGGCCGCCTCGCTGCCGCCGCGCCGGGGCCGTCCGGCCAAGCCCTTCTACAACTTCCCGGTGCTGTCCAGCACGGCGGCAAAGCCTGCCGCTCCGGTGCACCCGGCCCCTGGCACCCAGCTGCCCTTTGCGGGTGCGACCAACTTCCGGGAGCTGGGCGGCTATCCGGCCGATGAGGGCAAGACCGTGCGCTGGGGCCAGATCTGGCGTGGCGTGTGCACCGCGCGGCTCACCGACCCGGCGGACCGTGCCCGGCTGGATGCGCTGGGCTTGCGGCTGATCCTGGACCTGCGCAGCACTGCCGAGGCCCAGGCCGAGCCGGACTATGTGCCGGACGGTGCCCGGCTGGTGCAGATCTGTGCCCTGTGCGGCGACGACGGCCATGAGATCAGCTTTGCCCCCGGTGACATCGAGCGCATGATGCACACCGCCCGGGAGGGCGAGAACATCCTGTACCGGATGTACCGACAGATGCTGTTCGGCAACAAGGCCTTCAAGGAGCTGTTCCGGGCGCTGGAAGCCGGCGAGACGCCCATCCTGTTCCACTGCTCTGCCGGCAAGGACCGCACCGGCGTGGCCGCCATGCTGATCCTGCTGGCGCTGGGTGCGTCCGACGAGACGATCTGCGCGGACTTTGTGCAGACGAATGTCTGCCGCAAGGCCGAGATCGACGCCCTCCTGGCGGGCCACGCGGAAGAGATCGCCGCCGACCCGTCCAAGCGGATGCGGTTCTGCACACAGGCGGGCGTGGATCCGGGTGCGGCACCCTATGTGCTGCAGGTCATCCGGGAAGCGTGCGGCAGCGCGGAGGAGTATCTGGCCCGGGAGTACGGCCTGACTCCCGCCCGGCGGATGCGCCTGCGGAGGATGTATCTGGAATAATGATGCAGAATGAGCCCCGGTGTATGCAGATGCACCGGGGTTTTTGCGGCATAAAATCGGCCATGTGCACAAAAAATATGCGACGGGAACCGGTTTTCCCTTGACAAGCGTGCAAATGTTTCGTAATATAATTAGTAGTATGGAATAAAAGACGCTGTGTGCAGGTCGTCCCCGTGACCGGAGTTTCTCCACAGGCGAAGCGCGCCTGTTTTATATAAGCTAGAACCGGATAGAAAAAAGCCGCAATGCCCGTGCAGGGTCTGCCTGCGCGTGTGATTTTTGTTGTCACTTTTTGCATGGAAGGCTCCCTTATAAATCGTTGCCCACAGCCTGCCGCACAGCGTCTCCTGCTTGTTTGAACCTGAATGAAAAATCAGAACAAAGGAGAGTGAACACGATGACCGCGATCGAAGTGATCGTGGCCCTGATCGTGGGTGTTGTCGGTGCAGCTGCGGGCTATTTTGTTGGTTACAACAACCGGAAAAAGACCGCCGAAGCACAGATCGGCAGCGCCGAAGCCGAGGCGACCCGCCTGGTGAACGAAGCGATCAAGACCGCAGACCAGAAGCGCAAGGAAGCGGTTCTGGAAGCCAAGGACGAGGCCTTCAAGCTGAAGGCCGAGGTCGATGCCCAGAAGGCAGAGGCCGACAAGGAGATCAAACAGCGCCGTGCTGAGATCAGCCGTCAGGAAAACCGCATTGACCAGAAGGAAAATGCCCTGGACCGCAAGACCGAAGCCCTGGAGCGCAAGGAAGAGGACCTGAAGAAGCGTACCGCCGAGGCCGACGCCCGTCTGGCCGAGATCGACGCCCTGCGCGCCAAGGAGATGGAGCGTCTGGAAACGCTGGCCGGCCTGAGCCAGGAGGACGCCCGCGAGGTGCTGCTGCACAAGGTGGATGAGGAGCTCACCCACGAAAAGGCCGTGCGCATTGCCGCCTATGAGACCGACCTGAAGGAGAACTGCGACAACATCGCCCGCAACCTGATCGGTCAGGCCGTGAGCCGCTGCGCCGCCGACCACTGCAGCGAGACCACCGTGAGCGTGGTGCCGCTGCCCAGTGACGAGATGAAGGGCCGCATCATTGGCCGCGAGGGCCGCAACATCCGTGCGCTGGAAACCGCCACCGGTGTGGACCTGATCATCGACGATACCCCGGAGGCCATTACCCTGTCCTCCTTCGACCAGACCCGCCGCGAGGTGGCCCGCATGACCCTGGAACGCCTGATCGGCGACGGCCGCATCCACCCCGCCCGCATTGAGGAAACGGTGGAAAAGTGCCGCCACGAGCTGGAGCTGCAGATGAAGCGCGAAGGCGAGCGTGCGGTGATGGAGCTGGGCATCCACGGCCTGCACCCGGACCTGATCAAGCTGATCGGCCGGTTGAAGTACCGTACCAGCTTTGGCCAGAACGCCCTGACCCACAGCATGGAAGTGGCCTGGGTGGCCGGCCTGCTGGCAGGCGAGATGGGGGTCAACGTGACCATGGCACGCCGTGCCGGTCTGCTGCATGACATTGGCAAGGCACTGGATCACGAGATCGAGGGCAGCCACGTCCAGATCGGCGTGGACATTTGCCGCAAGTACAAGGAGAACACCCAGATCATCCACGCCATTGAGGCCCACCACGGCGACGTGGAGCCCAAGACCCCGCTGGCCTTCATCATCCAGGCTGCCGACGCCATCAGCGCCGCCCGCCCGGGTGCCCGCCGCGAGAATGTGGAAAGCTACGTCAAGCGTCTGGAAAATCTGGAGGAGATCTCTTCCAGCTTTGAGGGCGTGGAGCAGGCCTTTGCCGTGCAGGCAGGCCGCGAAGTGCGCATCATGGTCAAGCCTGACGTCATCAGCGACGATCAGGTCATCCTGCTGGCCCGCTCCATCGCAAAGAAGATCGAGGATACGCTGGATTACCCCGGCCAGATCAAGGTCAACGTCATCCGCGAGAGCCGCGCTGTCGAGTACGCAAAGTAAAAACCGGACAAGGCCGCTGCCGTTTGCAGGCAGCGGCCTTGTTTTTTGCCCGGAAGCATGATATCATGAAATAAAAGGCCCAGCCGGTCTGGGGCGGCGGGGACGGATGCAGCGTGAAAGGAGCCGATCAAGATGAAACACTGGAAGAATCTGCTTGTCTGCCTGCTGGCTGGGGTGCTGGCGCTTGGTGTGCTTACGGCCTGCAGCGGGCTGGGGAGCGTGAACACCGGCACGGACGCTGAAAAAGCCGCAGAGCTGGCGCGGCAGCTGGGCGTTGCCTATGCACCGGAGCTGGATAACACGGCCAAAGCGGTGGCAGAATGGTTTGTACAGGAACCGGACAGCCTGCGGGTCAGCGGCCTGGATCTGGTGTACACGGTGGCGCTGGATGCGGACGGCAACATGGGCTATACGGATGATCTGAACAAGTTCCTATACTGGTCCGGGTGCTATGGTGTCCCGGACGATGTAACGGTGGGATGATAGCACGGCCATGACGGCCCGGCTGTATGCGCCGCAGGCCGACAGCGCGGCGGCAGAGCTGCTGGATGACGCGGCCGGTCACAGCGAAATGGGCGCGGCCTTCATCGACTACAACGGCACCGCCTATGTCGTGGCAGTGTTCCGGTAAGCACAGGCGATCAAAGGGACGTTCCGTGGAACGTCCCTTTTTTGGAAGCGGCATCTCTACCGTCAATGCTCTGCGTTGCCTGACGTTTGAAAGGAGTGAACATATCCATGACTGAAAAGCAGGAAAATGACGTTTTCTATGTTTGCAGTCTGATCGAGTACATTGCCCGTAAGACGAAAAATCATCGGCAGGATGTGATCGCTTGCTTTTCCAAAGCCGATATCGAGCGGCAGCTCCGGCTTGCCGAAGCCAACCACTGCCTTTCCTTTGAGCAGGTTTCGGATGAACTGATCGAGGACTTCCAGATTGCAGAGGGAACATTCGACACGGTTTCGGAATGCCGCTATACGGTTCCTTCGACTACTTCCATCGGAATGCTGTATCAGGGCTTGGTACTGTCTACTATGAAAAACGACGATGCCGCACAAGGCATTCTGGATATTTTTTCCTCTTTTATCACGGATGAGATCTCTGACTTCAATTCCAACGTTTACTATACCAATCCCGACTACCTCCGCTGCTCCTATCTGGAGGGCAGGATGCTTGCCTGAATATAGTTTTTGCACCGATTGCCAATAAGCAGTCGGCATACAAAAAAGAAGCACGAAGGCCGAAACCTTCGTGCTTTTTTGGTGGGCCAGCCAGGACTTGAACCCGGGACCAAGCGGTTATGAGCCGCCAGCTCTGACCAACTGAGCTACTAGCCCTTACGGCTGCACCGCAAAGTGCAGTACCTCGTAACATTATAGCAAACTTATGGGCAAATGAAAAGACCTTTGGGGCAAAACTTATTTTGTCCGGTGGGCGTCCAGCTTCTGGGCCATGAATTCGTCCAGCATCTCCTGCGGGAACAGCGGCTCCTTGTAGCCAAAGGCCTCCCGGATGAAGATCAGGGTGACCACGGTCTGGCGGCCGGGGTCCAGCCGCAGGGTGTACAGGGTGTCCAGCGGCTGCTGGGTGGGCTGGTGCAGGGTCAGGTGCAGCAAAAAGCCGCCGTCCCGCTCCCGGCGGCAGTCGTAGACGAACACGTCGGAGTCGTTGTGTTCGTCCAGCCGGTCGAAGCACTCGTCCAGTGCAAGGTCGGTGCGGAACTCGGACAGCCCGGCTGGGCCGTACTGACTGCGGCGGCCGTTTTCCCGCCGAGAGAGCAGAAACACGATCACGCCCAGCACGGCGGCCAGCAGGACGATGGAAACAACAGCGTTCATGGAAAACCTCCGGAATAGTTTTCCTTATTGTAACACAACCTGCGCGGTTTTGTGCTATAATATTTTTAATTCTTTGAAAAATTCAGCAGGCCCGCTGCACGCTGCACCGGGCGGGAGGAACGCAATGAAGCTCAAATTCACACGCAAGACCTGGTACTTCTTTCTGCTGGCCGCAGCGGCGGTTTCCATGCTGGGCGGCTTTGCCGTGCTGGGCGGCATGGACTTTTCAGCGCTGGAACTGGTGGCGTTCTGCCTGACCGGCATCGCGGCACTGTTTCTGGCAGCACAAAAGGGTGCCCCGGCGGCCGAAAAGCGCAATTACACGCTGGTGTTCGTGCTGCTGATGCTCAGCAAGCTGGCAGCCGGCGGCTGGGCGGGCGACCTGTGCTCGGCACTGGTGTGGCCTGCCCTGCTGGGCATCGAGTACAGCCGCGGCAAGCCCATCCAGCGGCAGCTGCAGCTGGTGTGCGCGGCGGAGGTGCTGCGCACGGTGTTCTGGCTGCTCACCCGCTATGCGGGCATGGCCGGGCTTGCCTTCTGGACGAACCTGCTGTTCGTGCTGCTGGCCTGTGCCCGCGGCTGGGCGGCACTGACCCTGTATAAATTGCAGGAGGAAGAGCTGTGACCCGGCGCAGCCGGAAAAAGACAGGACGCAAAAACCGCCGCATGGGGCGGCGTACCTTTCTGCTGGGGGCCGGGGCGGCTGTGTGTGCCGCGGCAGGGCTGGCCCTGCGCCGGGGCACTTCCCCTGCGGCCGCCGACAGCACCCCGGAGCCCTCTGCAGACCCCAACCCGGCGCTGCCGGCCGGAGAGTGGCGGGCCGTGTGGGTGAGCTATCTGGAATGGGCCGCCATGGACTTTTCCACGGAGGATGCCTTCCGCGCCGGAGTGGTGCAGCTGCTGGACAACTGTGCCGGACTGGGGCTGAACACAGTCCTGGCCCAGGTGCGCCCCTTCGGGGATGCGTTGTACCGCAGCACCCTGTTCCCATGGAGCCATCTGTGCACTGGCGTGCAGGGGCAGGACCCGGGCTTTGACCCGCTGGACGTGCTGCTGCAGGAAGCCCACACCCGAGGCATCTCGGTGGAAGCGTGGGTCAACCCCTATCGCCTGCGCTCCTCGGCGGCCATGCCGCCGAACCTTGCGGACGGCAATCTGGCCAACACCCACCCGGAGTGGGTATGCACGGTGGACGAGGGCCTTTACCTGAACCCCGCCGTGTCCGCCGCCGCCGACTATGTGGTGCAGGGCGTGGCCGAGCTGGTGCAGAACTACGCGGTGGACGGCATCCACTTTGACGATTACTTCTACCCTACCACCGATGAGAGCATCGACGCGGCGCAGTTTGCGGCGTCCGGGGCGGGAAATCTTGCCGCGTGGCGGCGGGAGAACGTGACCGCGCTGGTGCGGGCCGTGCACGACACGGTGAAAGCGGCGGACCCCACCCTGCGGTTCGGCATCAGCCCCCAGGGCAACCCGGACAACGACGAAAACCAGCAGTACAGCGATGTGACCGGCTGGCTGGCGTCCGGCGGCGGGGATGCGGTGGTCGATTATCTGTGCCCGCAGGTGTACTGGGGGCAGGGCTTTGCCCTGCACAACGGCAGCACCCGCTTTGCCTTTGAGAACATCGTGCCCGCATGGCTCGCCTATCCCCGCGCGGCGGACGTGGCCCTGTATTTCGGGCTGGGAGCCTACCGTGTGGGAGTGGGCGACGGCGGCAGCAACGAAAACAGCCTGTCGGGCTGGAGCACCGGCCGTGCGCTGGCCGACCAGGTGGCCTTTCTGCGGGAGCAGGGAGCCGGGGGCTGGGCCCTGTACCGGTACGGTTCGCTGTTCGGGCCGGAGCAGACTTCCCTCGCCGCTGCCGAGTGTGGGGCACTGGCGGCTGCCGACGGCAAAGAATCTGCATGAAATCGGGCGGCAGCGCGCGCAAAAGCCGGGCGGCTCTCTTGTGCGGTGCTGCAAAATGCGGTATACTATACAGATGGACCCGGCCCTGCCGGAACCCGAAAAAACAGGAACATCAAACCCTTTGACAGGTTGAGGAAACGTTTATGAAAACGAAAAAACGCTTTTTGGCCGTTGTGCTGGCCGCCGCTCTGCTGGTGGCCGGTCTGACCGGCTGCAAGGACGCACTGCGCGGTGTGGCGCAGAAGATCACCGGCAGCTCCGGCGAGGTGCAGGAAGAGGACACCACCCGCTGGGCGGACGCTACCGCAGACCCGCTGATCATTCAGGGCATTGCGGACGCTTCGGCAAAGTTTGACACTGCCATGGTGGACGGCACCCTGTACGCCGTGTTCAACGGCATCTGGAGCCGCCAGACCAACTATTTTGCGGCACCCACCGGCACGCTGACCGTCATGGCCTGCGGCACCGCCGAGGGTACCCAGAAATTCAAGGTGGCGCTGTGGAAAAAGGTAGACGGCGGCGTGGAGTATGTGCCGGACAGCACCTACTACATCAAGACCGACGGCACCGACTACACCTGCACCATCTCCGGGCTGGACCCGGCGGCCATCTACCGCATGACCATTTCCTATGATTCCAGCCGTTACTACCTCTACGGTCTGCTCAAGGTGGAGGGCGTCGGCTGATGAATACACAACGCAAGAATTCGCTTTTGCTGCTGCTGTGCGCGTTTATCTGGGGCACGGCCTTCGTGGCCCAGAGCGCCGGTTCCGGCATGGGAGCCTGCAGCTTTCTGGCCGGGCGCAGCTGGCTGGCGGTGCTGGTGCTGCTGCCCACGGTCAAGGTGTTTGACCTGGTGCGTCAGCGCAGTACCGGCACCACTGGGGCCCCGAAAACGCCGGAGGAGCGCCGCTGCCTGCGCAAGGCGAGCCTTGTGTGCGGCACGCTGCTGTTTGTGGCGTCGGCTGCCCAGCAGTTCGGCCTGACATTGAACCCCTCCACGGCCAAAGCAGGCTTCCTCACGGCGATGTATGTGGTGCTGGTGCCCATCTTCGGGCTGGCACTGGGCCGCCGCGGCAGCCCCCAGCTGTGGCTCAGCGTGGCCATCGCGGTGTGCGGGCTGTATCTGCTGTGCATGCAGAACGGCTTTGGCGGCGTGGAACGCAGCGACATGGTGCTGCTGCTGTGCGCCGTGCTGTTCAGTTTCCAGATCATGGCGGTGAACCATTATGGTCCGCAGGTGGATGGCGTGCGCCTGAGCCTGCGGCAGTTCTTTGTGGTGGCGGTGGAAAGCTCGGTGGCAGCGCTGCTGCTGGAGCACCCGGCCCCGGCGGAATTTGCCGTGAACGCGGTGCCCCTGCTGTACTGCGGCGTGATGTCCAGCGGCGTGGCCTATACGCTGCAGATTTTGGGCCAGCGGGATATGAACCCCGCCGTGGGCAGCCTGATCATGTGCCTGGAAAGCGTGTTCAGCGCACTGGGCGGCTGGGTGCTGCTGCATCAGAGCCTTTCCCCGCGCGAAGGCGTGGGTTGTGTGCTGATCTTTGCCGCCGTGGTGCTGGCCCAGCTGCCGGCCCCGCAGCGGGCAGAGCGTGCGTCCTGACGTGGCCGCACAAAAACCGGAAGTCCAGCTACGCAGCGCGGGCGGCATCCAGTACGAGCTGTACCGCAAAAAGATCAAACAGCTGCATCTGCGGGTACGGGACAACGGCACCGTGATGGTCAGCATCCCGCTGCCCACCAGCCTGGAACAGGCGGACGCCTTTGTGTGCAAGAACGCACAGTGGATCCACGACACCCGGCAGAAAGTGATGGCAAAAGCGGCCCGCGACAATGCCGACCTGCCGGACAAGGAGACCGCACTGGCCTGTTTTACCGCCATGAGCGATCAGGTCTACCCGGCCTTTGCCGGGGTGCTGGGCGGCCAGAAACCCACCCTCAAGGTGCGCAGCATGACCACCCGCTGGGGCGTGTGCTGCCCCGGCAAAAAGCAGATCACCTTTGCGCTGCAGCTGTACAACATGCCGCCTGCGGCGCAGATCTATGTGGTGGTGCACGAGTACTGCCACTTTTTGCAGGCCAACCACAGCCCGGCGTTCTGGGCCGAGGTGGCAAAGCTGCTGCCGGACTGGAAAGCCCGGCGGGAGCTATTGAAGAAGTAGAAACAGGAGGCAGACTTCCCTTGGAAAACGAAAAAAAGTCCGGCGGCGATAAATACTCCAAACTGGCCGGCAACACCCTCATCTTTGCCATTTCCAGCTTTTCGTCCAAACTGCTCACGCTGATCGTGCAGCCGTTCCTGACCTACGCCATGGCCGAGATCTCGGATCTGGGTCTGTCCAAGATCCTGAGCCAGTACGCGAACCTGCTCATCCCCTTTGTGTCCATGGGCATGTCCAATGCGATCATCCGCTTTGGTCTGGACAAGGGCAACAGCGAAAAGCAGGTGTTCACCAACGGCCTGCTCACCATTCTGGGCGGCTTTGGCATCCTGGTCCTGTGCTGGCCCATTGCACGGTTCCTGCCCGATATGGCCCAGTACGGCCTGCTCATTTACCTCTATGTGCTCATGAGCTGCCTGCGCACCCTGTGCACCCAGTTCGTGCGCAGCCGCCAGTGGAACAAGCTGGTGGCCGTGGACGGCGTGCTGTGCACCGTGGCCACCATGGCGTTCTATGTGCTGTATCTGGTGGGCTTCAAGTGGGGTGCCAACGGCTACCTGCTGGCCATCATCAGCGGTGATCTGGTCAGCGTGCTGTTCCTCATGGTCACCGGTAAGCTGTGGAATTATGTGGAGCTCAAGGGCATCAACAAGGACCTGTGGAAGCAGATGCTCCACTTCTCGCTGCCCATGATCCCCGCGCAGATCAGCTTCTGGATCATCAACGCCTCCGACCTGTTCTTTGTGCGCGAGATGTGCAACGGTCTGGACGGCCGGGACGGCAACGCCTGGAGCGGCCTGCTCTCCACGGGCTACTTCCTGCCCACCATCCTCACCACGCTGGGCCTGATCTTCTACGACGCCTGGCAGCTCTCGGCTGTCACCGAAGAGGAGGGCCGGGCGCGGTTCTTCACCAAGATCTTCCGCACCTATTCCAGTGTGCTGTTCTGCTGTGCGGCGGGCATCATCTGGCTGTGCCGCCCAGTGATGCACATCATGAAGTCCAACTACTACTACGCCTGGCACTTCGTGCCTTTCCTGGTGCTGGCCTCCACCTGCAGCTGCTTCAACCAGTTCATGAACAGTGTGTATGTGGTGACCAAAAAGTCCAGCCGCAGCATGGTCACCATGATGGCCGGTGCCATCGGCAACTGCATCATGAACTACTTCTTCATCAAGTGGTGGGGCCCCATCGGTGCCACATACGCTTCCTTCCTGGGGCTGGGGCTGGTGTTCACCCTGCGCTCCATCGACGCAAACCGCATGATCCATATGCATGTGCATCCGGGCCGGGTGCTGCTGAACGTGGGTCTGCTGGTGTTCGAGGCCTTTGTGCTGCTGGCCGAGACCCCGCTGTACGGCCTGTGGACCGGCCTGATCACCGCAGTGGTCATCCTGATCAACTTTGCAGGCGTGTGGGCTATGGTCCGCGTGCTGCTGCCCCGCCTGCTGGGCCGCCGCGGCAAGGCGCTGGTGGCCGCTGTGGACGGCTGGCTGAGAAAATAAAAACCGATAGAAACAACAATGCCCCCGGAGAACTCTCCGGGGGCATTGTTGTTGTGTGCGAGGAACAGCGAGCTTTTTACGGCTCACTGGGGGTTGGTTTTGTCAGCGCATCAGTGCTTGCTCTTGGCGAACAGGCTGGTGAACGCACCGGCCACGGTGAGGGCCATGCCGCTCAGGGCCATGGCCAGAGCCGCCGTCCAGTTGACGCCGGTCTTGGGCAGGGCGGCCACGGTATCGGGGGTGGCATCCTGCACAGAAGGATTGGCGGGGTTCTCCGGGGTCACAGGCGTCTCGGCATCATCCGGAGTGGCGTCCTGCACGGGAGGCGTGGTGGGGCCCTCCGGGCTGGCGGGGGTGTCCGGGGTTTCAGGCGTTTCGGGTGTAGTGGTTTCGGTGCGGCTGTCGGTGGTGATCTCTACTTCGTCCTTGCTGGCGGTGTAGGTGTATTCGTAGTCTGCAGTGCCGTGACGGACGACAGTTTCTTCTTTGTGGGCGCTTTCGGCATCTACACTGGCATCCTGCGTGGAACGGTAGGTATAAGACAACGTTCCATCGCCCTGTTCGCCGGTGCGCTCGGTGGTCTGCTGCGCAGCTTCCTTCCAGGTCTCGTGGGTCGCAGTACCCAGGGCGGAGTAATTCACTCGCGAGCCGGAGACGGTGGTGGTATAGTTGTAGCGGCCGCTGACTTCGCTGCCGGTATCGGCTTTCTGTGCGGAATCGGTGATGGTCAGGTGGTTGTTGGTCAGCGTGGTGGCAGGCAGAATGCGGGACACGGTAATGGTCTTTTTGCCCTGTGCCACAAAGGTTCCGTCCTCCACCTGACGGAAACCGGTCAGTCCAAGGTCGTAGCCGCCGCAGTAGGCATCAGGATTGAAATACTGGTTCGATAAGCCGTACATCGCCTGATTCCAATTGTGGGCATTGGTGCAGGTGTTGCTGTCGTAGGACAGGTAACCGTAGGAAATCAGCTCGCTCTTGTTCAGATAGATGCGGTAAGAAGCGTTTTTTTCCGTCTGCTGATGCTCATGTTCGGTCGTGTAGAAGGTCACGATGGAAGCATCGGCATAACCCTCCGCCTGAAGCTTCTTCAGAAGGGCTTCGGCCTGCTCCTTCGTAAGCTCAGAAGTGCTGTCCTCCAGCTTGTACTGGTTGTAGGCCACCGTACCGGACACCTTGTAATAGGTGCTGGCAGTGGGGTGGTTGTTGCGGACATTCCAGTTCAGCTTGTCGCCGTCACTGAAGCTGGTGCGGGCATATTCATAGCGATCCATGGGGATGTCGTAACCAATCTTATCCTGCAGGTTGACCACGCTGGTGCCCTGGCTGTCAATGAGCTTATCCAGATCGTCGCTGTATTCCAGTTTCTTGTCCACCAGAACACAGTCGGTCTGGCTGACGTTGCCGTCAGCGTCCTTCAGCAGGTCGGCCTTGGTCGTTGCGTTCAGCTCCAGATGCTGGATGTAGTTGCCATCATAGGACAGATACTCTTTCTTTTTGGTGGCGAAGATACCCGTGTCAGGCCTGCCGTACAGGTTTTTGTTGCTGTACTCCGGGTGCGAAACATCCATGTCGCCCGTATAGCTCTTGCCGGCGGCATCGGCCTCTGCCTTTTCCTTTTCCAGCAGAGCCTTCAGCTCCTCGCGGGTCAAGCGGGTGAAGTCGGTGGTCTCGCCGACCTTATGGAGGATCTCAATGATCTCATCCTTCGAGGTCGAGATCGTTACCTGGTAGCCGCCCACATCCAGAATTTCGCCATCCTGCAGATCCTTTTGCATCTGCTGGATCTTTTCCAGCAGCTCTGCCTGATCGGCGTCGGTGGTGACCGTGCCTTCGGTGGTGAGAACGGTCTCGATCTTCAGCTGACTGCCATAGCTGACCTGGTACTGCTTGCCGTCCTTGGTAAAGGAGGCAACGCCGTCTTTCACGGTGATGGCAGTGCCATCCACGCCATAGCGCTCGGCCAGCTCGGTCAGAGCCCTGCTTTCGCTCAGACTGCCGGGTTCAACGGTGACGGTGTAGGTGGTCTTGACACCGTTTTCATCGGTCACGGTTTTGGTGTAGCTGTTGCTGCCGACCCGGATCAGATCGTCATAGGTGACATTGTTCTTCTTGTCCACGATGGTATAGGTCAGGCTGCCGCTTTTGTCCTTGCTGGAGGAAAGCGTCCACTGGTCGTCAACCTGCTCTTCATTATGGATCTCGCCCAGATCCCAGGCCTCCCAGGTCACTCTGGTGAAGGACTGGCTGTTGATATTGGTCTTTCCGTCAACAGGCGCATAAGAGGGCAGGTCCGAATCCGGAACCTTAACGCTTTCGTAAGACAGCTTAATGGTCTTGCCGTCGGTGGTCTGGTATTCAATGATGCGGCCGGTATCATCATACTTGATGGAACCGGCAACGGCGTTTTTCGGAGCGGTCTTGAAGTCCACGCCAAGGCCATAGAGGGGGCTGTCCTTGGTGATGGTGGTATAAGCACCGTTGGCATCTGTGGTGGCATTGCCGGAGACAAAAACACCGCTTTCGATCAGAGTGCTCTTGTGATCCGTCTTTCCGTCGGCATCCGCCACGATCTCTTCGGTTCCAACATGGATACCATCCATAAAATAGCCGGCGCCCTTATATCCTGCCCCTGAGACACTGCTCGGTTTGTCATTATAAACAAAATTGTAAGTAAAGGTATACTTCTTGCCATCCGAAGCAGTATAAACGTAGGTGCGATTCAGAACATCTTTGTTTGCACTGATGTTCTCCTTGGGAAAGGAAACATCCTCATCAGTGAGGGTCAGGGAAGCGGGATCCACCTTGGTGCCAGTGCAGGCTTCGATCGCGTCTGCCAGAGCCTTCTGCAAAGCAGCCTTCTTGGCGCGGAGCTCGGCATCCTCCAGCGTGCCGTTATCCTTGGACAGCTGATTGTCGGCATCGGTCATAGTGACAGAAATCTGGACCTTTTTCAGCAGCTGCGAGGCATCATCGTAGCTGATCTCGCAGGCTTCGCCGTTGACCACCTTGCAGACCTTGCCATCCTTGACGGTGAAGGTGCCGTTGCCGGGATTGCTGTTCAGCAGTTTGGCCAGTTCATCGGCGGACAGATCCTTGACCTGTGCGTCGGCGTACTCGCTCGTCTCGTGATAAACGATCTCATAGGTCTTGCTGCCGTCCTTCACGGTGATAACCTTATCGCCAGCAGCATTGGTGCTCTCGGTTTTGTCCGGCTTCTGAAGCAGTTCGTCCAGATCCACAGAGAAGGTGTTGTTGTCCTTGTCCGTAAAGGTCAGCGTTTTGTCCGTTTTGTTGGGCAGCGTCACGTCATCTTGCTTCACGTCGGCGGTTCCAGAGTGCTCGCTCTTTTTAACGTCCACCTTCAGGGTAGTGTCCACCGTGCGGGTGGCCTTGTTGCCGGTCACGGTGATGTACACAGTTTGTTCGCCGGCAGAAGTACGGATGCTTTTGGTCAGGGTGTAGCTGCCATCGTCGTTCTCGGTTTTGGTGTAGTCAGCTTCCAGGAGCTTGGCAAGATCTTCGCCGGTCATCTCAAGGTCGGTGTCTTTCGTGTGTTTGGTCAGGGTGTAGGTCTGGCGGTCGCCGTCTTCTTCCATGCTGCCCACGGTGTAGCCGTTGAACGAGGTGCCATTGACGGTGTCCCACTTCAGTTTTTCCTGATAATCCTTGCCCAACTCCTGCTTCAGGTCAACCTCTTTGCCATCGGTCACAAAAATCTCCTTGGTGTCTGCGGTAACTGTGCCGGTGGTTGTGTTGGTTGTAGTCTTATCAGCAGTGTGAGAAGTCTCGTAGCGGTTGGTCACAGAACCGTCCGGGTTGACAGTGCTGTCTACCAGCTTTTCAGAGTCCGGGCTGGTGGGTGTGATGGTGGTTTCCTGTTCGGTGCGCTCCTCCTTGGAGGCAGTGCCGATGATCTTGCCCTCGGCGTCCTTGACCGGTTCGGAGATGTCCGCATCGGGAGCTTCGATGCCCTTGCCTTCCTCGGTGGTCTCGCCTGCTTCAGGAGTTTTAGCAGAACCCTCGGAATCCTTGCCTTCTCCGGCAGTCTCGCCAGAAGCGGCTTCGGTGCTCTTATCCATCTCCTTTTGGACGATAGGACCGGAGGATTCCTCCGATTTGACGGTGCCGTCCTCATTATAGGTGAACTCGCGGTCGGTGTACTCGACATCGGTCGTGATTTTCTTGTCCTCAGTCTCCCGGTCCTCCAGAATGCCCTCGGCGTTTTTGTGCTCCTGGTTTTCTACGGGAGCAGTGTTTGCACTTTCAGAAGCCTGTTGTGCAGGAGTTTCTGCTTCGGAACGTTCTTTGTTCTCTACAGGGACTGCGTTTTCAGGGGTCTCAGCGTTGGCGGCCAGAGGGGTGGCTGCCACACAGGCGGTCAGGGCCAGAGCCATTGCGGCTTTTTTGAATTTCTTGTTCGTCATAAGATTCGCTCCTTTCGTTCTGCACACAAAAGATACCATAAATTGTATCTATACGTAGATAAATGTCCGCATTGATCCACAGCTATCATATAACATATAAAATGAAAAAAGTCAATAAAACTGTCGATAAAAAGCAAATTTCAGCGGGATGCTAAAAATAAAAAAGGAGAAATATGCAGTTTGTATGAGAGTGACTCCAACTGAGTTACACAACAGATACGGTTTTGAGACGCTTCTGAAACGCTATTGAAACGCTATTGAAACGCAGTGAAGATCCAGCCTGCGGGCCCGGGATAGTCACTGCCTGCCGGGCCGTTTCCGGGCAACAACAAAGCCCCCGGAAAACTCTCCGGGGGCCTTGCTGTTGTGTGCGAGGAACAACGGGTTTTCAGGCCCGTTGGGGGTTGGCTTTTAGTGCTTGCTCTTGGCAAACAGGCTGGTGAACGTACCGGCTACGGTGAGGGCCATGCCGCTCAGGGCCATGGCCAGAGCCGCCGTCCAGTTCACGCCGGTCTTGGGCAGGGCGGCCACGGTGCTGTCCGGGGTAGCATCCTGCACAGAAGGATTGGTGGGGTTCTCCGGGTTCGCGGGCGTCTCGGCTTCGTCCGGGGTGGCGTCCTGCACGGGAGTATCGGTGGAGCCTTCCGGGCTGACGGGGGTGTCCGGGCCCTCGGGATCGACCGGGGTGGGTTCCGGATCGGGGGTGGGCTCCGGATCCGGTTCCGGGGTGGGCTCCACGACTTCACGCAGGGCACCGTAGATGGTCACGGTGTAGTCGTCAGAGCTTTCGCCGGTGATGTTGTCGCCGGTCACCTTCACGTTGGAATCGGCATCGAAAGCATCCAGAATGTTCTGGTCGCGCCCGGCAGCGCCGTTGGCGTTGTTCTTGTGCTCGTAGCCCCACACGATGGTGTAGGTCTTGCCTTCGTACTCGTACTCGGTGCCGTACACCATATCGTAGGCGTTGGGGGTACCGTCGGCGCGGTTCTCGTAGTTGCCCCAGATCAGCTTGGTGTTGCCGTTTTCGTCGGTGGTCTTGGTGAAGTTCAGGCTGTGGCCGTTCACCACCATATCCCGCAGGACGAGCACGCCGTCGCTGGTCTTGTACGGGGTGTTGAACTTGTAACCGTCGGCCTGCAGGTCAGCCAGCAGCTTGCCGACGATCTCCGGGTCGTGGCTGCCGTCCACATCCAGCATGTATTCCAGCGCGGCAGCGGGCACCCACACGGACAGGTACTGCTTGCCCTTTTCCTTATTCAGGTCGGAGACGTACTCGTACTTGGTGCCGTTGTAGGCAAAGGCACCAAAGTCGGCGTGGTCGGCGTCCTTGGTCAGCAGGAAGTTGGTCAGCTTGTTGCCCTGTTCGTTTTCCGGCCAGAGAGTGTTGGCCTTGCTGTAATCATAGGTCAGGGTGCCGCCGGTGACGACGAGCTTCTGACCGGGGTAGTACGTGTTCCCTACAATGGTGGGAGCTTCCACATGGGCGTTATTCTTGATAAGAATCTTGGAGTAGGGGCCGTCGATGTAGATGCCGCTGTGGTTATAATCGCCCTTTACAAGGACGGTGCCGTCATCCACAGTCAGGGTGCAAAGCATGCCCAGATTGATGCCGGAATACGAATTGTGCAGGTCCATGGACAGAACGCCGCCCTTGTCCACCAGAATATCGTGGTAGGCATAATAAGCAAGAAGGTTATAGTTATCGTGAGAACCATCGGTCATGTTGTAGACGCTGCCATCCGTGATATGCAGCTTGGTTCCCTTGCTGTTGCGGAGCTGGATGGCCATATCCCGCGTGGTGGAATCGACCGTGCTGTTGCCCGAAATGAGTACATTCCGGTAGCCGGCAACGATGCCGTAGTTCGCCTGCAGGTTGAGCTTGCTGCCATTTTTGACGATCAGGCTGCCGTTTTTACCCGAATCCTCGCAGTAAATGGCATATCTTCCGACGTTCTCCTCCTTGGTCAGTTCTGCCGAGATATTGGCAGTGGTATGATCAAACGTGACGGTCGTATCGCTGTTGTTGCCGGTCTCAATGCCGAGGCTCTTGCCCTCAATGGTAACGTCCGAATCCTTGAAGGTGATGTCACCGGCGGCTTCCAGCTTGGAGCCATCCTTAGCCGTACCGCTGCCTTCGTAGCGGATGCCGGCATCGCTGTTGGTGATGTTGAGGGTGCTGTTCTCGGTAGTCAGGCTGGTGCTGGCACCCTGATGGCCGTAAATGCCGGTCTGGGTGTTCTTGATGTTCAGCTTGCTCTTGGCCTTGACGATGATGTCGTTCCAGCTGGCAATGCCAATACCGCCGTTCTCGTGCGTTTTACCGTCTTCCCCTACATGCGAACCGTCGATGGTCAGGGAAGAACCACCGTCCAGCGTGAGATCACCGTGCTGGGTGACGCCACGGCCGCTCTGGGTGGAGCCGGAAACATGGGTGTCCTGGATGGTGACGTCCGCGCCGTCCGTGATGGTGACGCTGGAATCCTCCTCGTCAGAGCCGCCTGCGATCACCATACCGGTGGTGGTGCCCTTGATGGTCAGGCTGCCGCCGGTGGTCTCTTCGGTGGTGTCGGAAGTCTCTTCCTTGTCGCCCTTGATGGTCAGGTGGGCGTCCTTTTCGGCGCCCGAGAAGTCGGAAGCCACTTCGCCGCCCACGCGGATGCCTTCCACGTTAATGTTGCTATCCGTGAGCTTCTTGCCTTCTTTGGTGGCACTGTCGATGGCTGCAGAGCCGTCGATGACGTTGTCGCCCTTGAGGGTCAGATTAACGTCCGAACCCTGCCGCACGTCCAGACCGGCGCTGTTCTGCTTGTTGGTCTGGTTGATGGTGGTACCTTCCAAGGTCAGGTCCACCTTGGTGTCCTTATTTTCGTCGGTGCCGTCCAGATCCTTGCCGATGTCGATGCCGTTGCCGCCGGTGGTCAGGATGGAATTCTTGACGGTCAGGTCAACGTTTGCGCCCTCGCCGACGGTCACGGTGGACTCGCCGGTCTTGCTGGTGTCAGCGTTCACGCCGTCGATCACGATATCCACGTCGCGGCTTTCGGAGCCGTCGGCGTTATCGGTCTTTTTGACGTCCTCTTGCACGGTGACGGTGTTCTCAGTGGGGGTATCCTTATCATCCTGCTTGATGATGATCTTGCCGTCGTCCTTTTTGTCCTCGTTGACGTAGGTGCGGTTCTCCTTTTTGTCCTCGCCCTGATAGCTGAACGCGCCGCGGTCGGCGTCCTGATCAATGGTGACGTCGCCTTTGGCCAGATCATAGCTCACGGCAGAAGCGCTGGCGCTGATGGTGCTCACGGCAATGGCAGTGGCCAGTGTGACAGCAACGACCTTTTTCTGTTTACGCAATCTCATGAGTAATACCTCCTCAAAAATGGGAACCTGATCTCCAGGCGGTTCCGACTCACACACAAAAAGATACCAGAAATTGGATCTATATGGGGATAAAACAGAGCAATAAACTCTGCTTATGATATACTATTTTCTGGCTGCACTGTCAATAAGATTACGAAAATACGCGGATAATTGGCAAAATGCAAAAAAATGCAGCAAGATTTTACGCAGAATGCAGAGAGAGGTACGCTATTGTTGCACTGCTGAAATGGTCTTGATACGCATTGGAATTTCTTGTTGTAGAACGCAGAAAAGCCGCTGCCCGGTGTGCCGGGCAGCGGCTTTGAAAAATGCAAAGAAGGTGCGGTGCAGTGTGGTCAGCGCAGCTGATCGTTCAGCCAGGCGGCAATGTCGGCAAACACTTCCTGCCGGTTGGTCTCCACCAACAGTTCGTGCCGGGCGCCGGGGTACAGCTTGCAGCGGATGTTCTGCACGCCTGCGGCCTTCAGGCTCTGGATGGCGCGCAGCACGCCCTTGCCCCGGTCGCCCACCGGGTCGGCGGTACCAGCCAGGAACAGCAGGGGCAGGTCCTTGGGCATCCGGGCCAGAAAAGCCGGGTCGTGCAGGCGCAGGATGCCGCTGAACATGCTGTAGTAGGCGTTGAGCGTAAAGGTAAAGGTGCAGCGCTCGTCGGCCAGGTACTTGTCCACCTCGGCGGCGTCACGGTTGAGCCAGTCGTGGGTGGTGCGGCCCTCCAGCCCCTTGTTGTAGCCCATGAAGGACAGGTTGGCCACCAGCTTGCTGCGGTACTGCCAGCCGTGCACGGCCGCCAGCGCCCGGCAGGTGCTGCGGGCAAACTGCACCAGCGCTTTGGGCTGGTGGCCGGTGCCCAGGATGATGGCACCGTTTAGCTCCTGCCCGTATTCGCACAGGTACTGCCGGGCATAGAACGAGCCCATGCTGTGCCCCAGCAGAAAGTACGGCACACCGGGGTAGCGCTCCTTGGTGCGCAGGGTCATGGCGTGCAGGTCGTCCAGCACGGCACGGTTGCCGTCCGGCTCGGCAAAGTAGCCGTAGTCGGCCTTGGTGCGGATAGACCCGCCGTGGCCCAGGTGGTCGTGGCCGACCACCACGATGCCCTGCCCGGCCAGATACTCCGCCAGCGGCTTGTACCGGTCGATGAACTCCACCATGCCGTGGGACAGCTGCAGCACGGCTCGCACTTCGCCCTCCGGCTCACAGCAGAACGCGTGCAGGGTGCGCCCGGGCACGGTGGAAGGGACAGTAAAATCGGTCATGCGGCTCATGGACGCAGGCCTCCTTTTGGTTCTGGTTTACAGCGCGCCGATCTTGCGGCGGCAGGCGGGGCAGATGCAGTACCCGGCAAACTGGATGGCGTTGGCGTCCACGTCGCCGCAGAAGTCGCAGCTGCCGGCGGGGCGGTGCTTCTTGAGCACGATGGCGTCGCCATCCACAAAGATCTCCAGCTTGGTGTCCCCGTCCAGATGCAGGGTGGTGCGCAGCTCCTTGGGCAGGACGATGCGGCCCAGCGAGTCGATGCCGCGGACGATCCCGGTGCTTTTCATAGGTATCATTCTCCTTCAACGTTTTCTCCATACAGGCAGGCAGCTGGCACAACAGGAAAATTGTGCCAGCACCGTTTGAAATTAGTATACAAAAAAATACAGCCTTCGTCAATGATTGCGGGCGATTTCGACAAAATGTCCCGCCTTGTGTCCCAAAAACCGCAGCTTCGCACAAAACACGTTCCTCCGTTGACAAATCGCAGCAGAACAGGTAAACTAAGACGTAGCTATCCGCATTTTTTGCATGAGTATAAAAGGAGCGTTTTTCTATGCCGAGCAACAAAGTCCGCACCCGTTTTGCCCCCTCGCCCACTGGCTATATGCATGTGGGCAACCTGCGCACTGCGCTATATACCTATTTAATGGCAAAGCACGAGGGTGGTACCTTCATCCTGCGCATTGAGGACACCGACCAGGGCCGCTATGTGGAAGGTGCTGTGGACGTGATCTACAACACTCTGCGCGAGACCGGCCTGCTGTGGGACGAGGGCCCGGATGTGGGCGGCCCGGTGGGCCCCTATGTGCAGAGCGAGCGCATGGGCATGTTCAAGCAGTATGCCGAGCAGCTGGTGGCCGAGGGCAAGGCTTACTACTGCTTCTGCACCGAGGAGCGTCTGGAAGCCCTGCACGCCGAGCAGCGCGCCAACGGCGAGATGACCCACTACGACGGCTGCTGCCGCGACCTGCCCAAGGAGGAAGTGGAAAAGCGTCTGGCCGCCGGAGAGCCCTATGTCATCCGCCAGAAGATCCCCCGCGAGGGCGTGACTGGCTTTGACGATGTGGTCTACGGCCACATCGAGGTAAACAACAGCGAGATGGACGACCAGATCCTCATCAAGACCGACGGCATGCCCACCTACAACTTTGCCAACGTGGTGGATGACCACCTGATGGGCATCACCCACGTCATCCGCGGCAGTGAGTATCTGTCCTCCACCCCCAAGTACAACCTGCTGTATCAGGCCTTTGGCTGGGAGATCCCTACCTACATCCACTGCCCGCCGGTGATGAAGGATGCCCAGAACAAGCTGTCCAAGCGCAATGGCGATGCCAGCTATCAGGACCTGGTGGCCAAGGGCTACCTGACCGAGGCTGTGCTGAACTATATCTGCCTGCTGGGCTGGAGCCCCAGGGGCGAGTACGCCGAGCAGGAGATCTTCTCCCTGCCGGAGCTGGTCAAGATCTGGTCGCCGGACGGCATCTCCAAGTCCCCCGCCATCTTTGACCCCCTCAAGCTGCGGGCCATCAACGCGGAGTATATCCGCCGCCTGAGCCCCGAGGAGTTCCAGAAGAAGGCCGAGCCCTGGATCGATCAGGCCGTGCACACCCCCATCGACAAGAAGCTGCTCTGCGCCAACCTGCAGCCCCGCTGTGAGGTGCTGGGCGAGATCCCCGAGCAGCTGGACTTCTTTGACGCAATGCCCGACTACGATGTGAGCCTGTACGCCAACAAGAAGCAGAAGACCACCCCGGAGACCGCCAAAGAGGCACTGGAAGCCCTGCTGCCCGTGCTGAGCGACGAGGCACTGGACTTTGCGGACCGCGACAGCGTGTTCAACGCCTGCAAGGCCAAGGCTGAGGAGCTGGGCAAGAAGAACGGCTGGCTGCTGTACCCGCTGGGCATCGCCCTGTCCGGCAAGCAGCGCACCCCCGGCGGCGGCACCGACCTTGCCTGCATGATGGGCCGCGAAAAGACCGTGGAGCGCGTCAAAGCGGCCATTGAAAAGCTGAACGGCTGATCTTTTCCATAAAAACACAAAGCTCTGCAGCGTTTTTGCACGCTGCAGGGCTTTTTTGCGTCTTTGGGCCGGTTTGGGGCGGTTCTGCGCCCTGCGGCAAAAACTGCCGCCGCTCCGCGCTACAGTATATGCACACAGTGCGGGGAACAGAACCAAAACGCCCCGCCGGAAAGCGGGGAATTCTGGATGACAGAGCGGACGAGTGTTTTGACGGTAAAAGCCCGGCGCAGCGGGGCTCCGGCGCTGGAAGCGCGGGCAGTATGGCGCCCGGCGGTGCGTCGGCTGGGAGCGGTGGCCCTGGGGTTTGCCGGGGGTTGGGCGGTGCTGTACGGAGCGCTGATGCCCTTTGGGCTGGGCCTTGTGCTGGGCCTTGCGGAGGACTGCTTTGCTCCCTGTGCGGCGGGGGCCGCGCTGGGGGTGCTGCTGCATGGCTTCGGGGCGCTGTCGCTGCGCAGCGTCTGTTTGTTGTGTGCGCTGGGGGCTGCGGTGGCTGTGCGGTGGGTCTGGCCGGGCAGATTCCTGCCCGCTGTGCTGGCGGGCTGCGGTACGTTGGCCGCCATGGGCCTGTGCTTTGCGCTGGGCACCGGCGGCGGGGCGGAGCTGGCGCTGTTCTGCACGGCGGACGCCCTGCTGGCGGGGCTGCTGGGGCTGGCACTGCGGCGTTTCCCGCCCGAAAAACCGGGCTTTGGCACCCTGCTCACCGGGGCCGCCGTGGCAGCGGCACTGGGAAACCTGCCGCTGGAACGGTTC